>Ga0247841_10000169_pt1 | contig 178481 bp, 163 predicted proteins | sample LaCruzMarch2015__2_FD_192410 | JGI IMG/M metagenome (GOLD analysis project Ga0247841, IMG submission 192410) | Freshwater microbial communities from meromictic Lake La Cruz, Castile-La Mancha, Spain - LaCruzMarch2015_18m | ecosystem: Environmental > Aquatic > Freshwater > Lake | place: Spain... | reverse complement strand
ATGGAACTTGGGGATATCATCGATGATCTCATGATAGAGCGCAGTGGTGGTGACCCAAACACGGCTTTCTGGTAAAGAAAGTACGTAACCCTAATTTTCAAAATGTCAAAGAACGAATAATAATATTCTTGTATGTCTCTTAAAGGTTTTGAACACTCATAATTGATAATTGATAATTGATAATTAGGCCCGAGACGCAGCCACGTTGCGATTGCAAGGCCGACCGGTGCCGGGTTGTTATCAAAGCGAACTTAACCTATTCTAATGTCGTTGATAAATTCTTTAAACAGGAAAAGCTTGTTCTTCAGTATCCCGTACAGGATCTCCAGGTCGATCTTCTCGTACCGGTGTACGATGAAATTCCTGAGCTTGGCTTCAATCACTCCATTGTACTTCATAACCGCGGTATTGAAGTTGTTTTTTCATCCAGAAAATCCGGTCTTCATACTCCCGGCAAATACGGGAGTAAAAACCTGCGTGCAGATCCCGGGTCTCTTCCCTGATGAACAGGATGGTTCCCTGAAGAACCTCAAACGCGAGCTGTTCACCGGCATCGTTCAGAAAGACCAGATCACATTTAATTCCATTGGTATAAGATTCTATCAAACCAATCAAACCGGGTATCAACTCCATCCGCCTGCCGAAATCACATATCCATACGGCCACATCCACATCACTCCCGGGTTTTATCACACCCTTCTTTGCCGATCCGAATACATAGGCAAAAAGAATCTCCGGATAGCGTATTTTCATTTCAACCGCTAACCTGTCAAGATCAAGATTCAAGGTCTTACTTTGTTGAGTCATGTTATGCTCAGATTCGGGTTTCCGGGTAGAGCGGTTCGTTACCTCCCCGCTCCCCCACAGACCCGGACGAGCAGATTTCCCGCATCCGGTTCCTCGGGTTATGGATTCGCTGCATAAACAGAATGATAGATTTTAGGTCTGGCTAAAACAAAAGTACGCTGCGTGAGTTTAATAAATCGATCCCACGTAAGTATGTGGTTCGATCTCCTTGACAACCATTTCTTCCAGAGACGGATAACCCGCAAATAAAATGATTTCAAACAACGGCTGTTACCTGTTACACCATAGTAGTAATAGTGACCCCGAAGCTTAGAATTTAGCATTCTACATTGGAAGGTCATGCTCTCATGCCTATTGAGTTTACACCATACGTTAATCCGGCTTACACTTCCTTGCAATCGGTCTTTGGCTGTTTTTCGCATTACAACCCACTTCCCTTTACGGGATTTGCCCCAGTAGAACGTGAACCCAAGAAAGTTAAATGTACTACGCTTTCCTGTGACTTTATCGTTCCCTTTGGGTGGTTTGGAGAAAGCTATCAGTTTGGTTTTGTCCGGATGCAGTTGCAGTCCAAATTTTGCAAATCGCTTTGGTAAAACTTTGAAAACCCGTTCAGCGTCTTCCTTGTTCTCAAAACACAGAACACCATCATCAGCAAATCGGACTATAATCGCTTTACCTTTTAGCAACGGCCTAATTTCCTTTGCGAACCATTTATCCAAAACTTCATGCAGATAAATATTGCTCAACAATGGAGAGATTACACCACCTTGAGGACTGCCTTCATCGTTAAAACTGATTGTTCCTCCTTCCAATACTCCTGCTTTTAACCATTTACCAATTAATCTTGTAATCACTCCGTCCTGTACCCTTTGTCTAAGAAATGCCCTTAAATGCTGATGGCTCATCGTATCAAAGAACCTCCGGATGTCTATATCAATCACCCAGCCAATGTTCTGCTGATAGATTTGTTTCCACAAGTAATCAACTGCATCATGCTGCGACTTGCCTGGACGAAAACCATACGAGAAGTCGAAAAAGTTCGTCTCGAAGACAGGTTCAAGTGCCTGCAATACCGCTCTTTGCAAAATACGATCTTCTACCGTGGGGATACCAATGGGGCGTTGCTCTCTCCCATTGCCTTTGGGGATGTATACTCGTTTGACTGGTGGAGCAACATAGCTTCCCGATTTCGCACGTTCAAGTAAATCCTGAAGGTTATGTTCAAGATTTTCTTCATACATCGCCAAAGTCTGGCCATCAACACCCGGACTTGTATTTGGCTTGATATTCTTAAAGGCTTCCTGCATCCAGTCCATATCCATATGGTGATGCAAGGATACCAAAGACTTGTCCTGGTATTTCTTAGCAATTTCTGCTATTCGATTCTGTTTCGTTAACACATTCATTTGTTCCTATGCACAATTTAGTGTTTCTCAAAACCGATTCCATAACCCGGTGCGCTCCCTTCCCTATTCACCGGCTCCTTTGGGCGAGTTCGCCGGCTTTCAATCGGTACTATGAAGGCACTAAGACTGCCTCTGCTCATTTCCTAACTTCGCTCCTCGCTCGTATCGGATACCCCTGACGTGTCTCAGTGTTTCGCTTATACCGGCTGTGAGACGCCTCCGGCATACCTGGGCTTGGGTCGACCAGTTGCCCTATTACTGGTTTCGTTTCGTCGGGGAAACAGTAGGCTCTCCCATGTTCCCGTGAAATCCTCTTTACATTTGCTATGCTCTCAGACCCCGGACGGACCCTGGCACTTGCCTTTATCGTGCTTTGGGTTCTGTTCCCGCTATAACAACAGCGAAAGCTCCATCCTTATTCAGTCTTACGAGGCTCTATCACACAGCTTTTGTAATCACTATCTACGCTTCATGCAGGCATTTCTACCTACTATGCAAGACTCGTTTCCGGTCGATGGCTATTCTTTACCGGACAGGTTTGGTTACCTGCTGGATTTCTTCGAAAGGTTTCAATGAACAATTTTATCCCCCTTTCACGGGCTGCTCATGGCGCAATGTTATTTACCTTTTAAACCGGTCGGCCTTGCAATCGCAACATGACTGCTGACTCCGGTCGGTCGGTCTGGACGACTGCGTCTCGGGCCGGTCGGCCTTGCAATCGCAACGTGGCTGCGTCTCGGGCCACATTCACTCATTGTCCAAAATAGATAGGTTTAGGCCCTCGCCAAGGCCACTTATGCGACAGCAAGGCACTCCCTTGTTTTTGACTTCCTAATTATCAATTGTCAATTATCAATTATCAATTTGTCAATGGCCCTCGCCAAGGCCACTTATGCGACAGCAAGGCACTCCCTCACTTCCTCACTGCATCACTTCATCACTGCATCACTTTATCACTTTTCCTGCGATTCCCAGATCAAAAAAGCTTCCTTTCGCTCTCTCAGATAGAGCTTCTCCTGCTCTTCGCCCACAATAAAATAAATGATCTTGCGGCGGATAAGCTGCTCAGCTTTGCGGATGTACTTCATGAGAACATTCTGATCGATGCCGTTACCGATAAGCACCAGCTCGATCAGCTTTACGTCGAGACCAATGGCGATGTCGCCGACAAAATAAGCCCGCTTCACGCTTCCCAACTTCTGCACCACGTTCTCAACAATCTGATCAAGTCCGACATACTTCCGCAAAATGTTGTTGATATCCTGGTATAAGGGATGTTTCTGGTTTGCACGGAAAACTTTACGGTTACCCTCCATGGTGCTTAACAGGAAGCCGGTTCGCTCAAACCGGTTCAGCTCGATCCGGATGGCATTGGTCGATTCATTGAACTCGCCCTCCAACCCCCGCAGATACGAGTTGGTCCCGCTGTTCAGGAACAACCTTAATAACAGTTTAAGGCGGGTCTTATTTGTTATAAGCGTGTCTAACACAGTGAAGGAAGTGATGAAGTGATGCAGTGATGCAGTGATGAGGTGATGCAGTGATCAAAGAGAGAGCTTTTTGTTCAGAGGGTTTATTAATCGGGAAAGCAAGGTTCTTAAATATTGAATTTTATCTAAAAGAAGGTTAGATTCATTGATGTATTTTAATCTTTCAGCAATCATAAGCTGAGTTTCAATTTCAGATAAAGATCCTTGTGAGATATATAAAAATTGAATAAACTCCTTTGTGTTCTTTCGGGCAGCCCCTTCTGCAATGTTTGACGGTATTGATATGGCGGCTTTTCTGATCTGAGCCGTAAGGCCATAAAGTTCGGATGCAGGAAAGGCTTTAGTCACTTGATAGATCTCCATAACGAAATTCATCGACACCTTCCAAACCTCCAAATCCTTATGAGTCCTGATTTTTTCCATCACTTCATCACCTCATCACTGCATCACTGCATCACTTCATCACTATATCACTTTTATTTATGGCTTCGCCCTTTCAGTCCCATTAATAATTAACAGAACCTAAAAAATAGATATGAAAATATGGAGTAACAAATTTACTCAATTTCTTTTTTTGTTTTGATGGGGGATGGGAAAAATATTTGCAATTGTTACCTATTCCCTGTTGTAGGTTTCATTAAGGGGAACCAAAAAGCCCGAAATTCTTTTTCGTTTTACACATGACGATGTATGCCGTGCGGAGCATAATGATTACAAACAGTTCGGTTTTTTGGATCAGAAATTCTTTGGAGAAGGCGTGTGGTCAGATAAAAATGACCTTTAAATCTTTTGCTACTTTTTTAAAATCTGTATCAATGGTGATGATACCCAAATTATGTTCAAATGCAAGTGAGGTTTGCAAAGAATCATCAAAATCAAGATGATACTTTTGAGCATTTATTGTAATTCGTGGATAACTTATTACAGGAAGTGTGAGAATAGTGGCATTATTTGCAATATCAGATATAAAACCACTAAAAGATTGGAATTTCTCTTTTTTGAATAAAATGATTCCAATTGAATGAACTGAAAAATCTGAAATAAATATTGCGCCTTTGAAATCGTTCAAGAGTTTTTTACAAGTGTCCTTTCTTCTCTGATCAAGTAAAATTTCCAGAAAAATATTAGTATCGAAAATGTAATCCATTAACGAAGTTCATTTATTTTATGCTGTAATTCGACTGAGGTATACTGTTCTTTCATTTCGCTCAGACTATTTTCCCAGGAGAAGGTAAAGTCATGTCCGGACTTTCTTAATTTGCAATTTTTTTTAGACTTTGACATCAAGAATTCAGCATATTCGATCAATTGACTCTGAATACTTTTGGGCAAATTTTCAAAATCTTCCATGAATGATGATAATTCCATTGAGCTTGTTTTTCAGAACAAAGATAAGGTTTTTTCATTGGATATTAAAGAACGTTGGCAAATCATCGCGGCCATCCTCATAAGATTTTTCGTAAAGAGACTCAAATATCCTAATTTTGCTACTCTTATGGTTTTTGATTCATTTAACCAGTAAGCATTTACTCACAATAATCTGATGGTAAGAATCCGCAGTTTCTTCTTTGGGTTGGTTTGGATTCTATGTGCCTGTTCCCTGCAGGCCCAAACGTCCAAAGAACACTTTGATAAGGGGAATCAGTTACTTCACAGTAATGACCCGAAGGGCGCTATTATCGAATATATCAGGGCCATTGAACTATTTCCAAAATACACCGAAGCTTTTTTCAACCGGGGGATGGCAAAAGCCCGGTTGGGATCATATGAGGAGGCCATCACCGATTATTCCATCGCCATCATGCTGGAACCGCGGTATGCCGATGCGTACAATAACCGGGGGGTGGCCTATGCTAACCTGAAGCGTTACTATGCCGCCATTTATGACTTTTCAACGGCCATCGTGCTGAATCCCAAATCGACCGAGGCTTATAATAACCGGGGGTATTATAATTCCATTTTAGGAAAGTATGAAAAGGCCATCCCCGATTTCACAAGAGCGATCCATCTTAATTCTTCTTATGGATTTGTTTACAACAACCGGGGGCTTGCTTACTTCAACCTCAAAAAATACCCGCAGGCCCTTGCAGATTACGAAACGTCCATTGCAAAAAACCCTTACAACTCCTGGGTCTATCTGAACCGTGGCAATTACTATCAGTTTTTCGGCGATCTTGTGAAAGCCTGCCAGGACTGGTCGAAAGCATCGGCTCTTGGAAGCAAGGAGGCGTTTGAGAAGACAGTCAAGTATTGTGAGTGATAAAGTGATGATTTAATAAAGTGATGAAGTGATGCAGTGATGCAGTGATGCAGTGATGAGGTGACGGGTGAAAGGTGAAGTTTTTAATGTGGGCCATTCAGATACATTTTAATATAATCTGGGGCTTTTGCTGTCAGATAAAATGGCAAATTCAGGAGTGTGAATTCTTTCCCCTTCAATGTTTTTGCCGTTTCTACTTTTAACTCACCGGAATATATACGCACAGCAAAATGATGGGGGCACAGGTCAATAAACTCCATCAGGGAACGCAACCGGCCTGTTTTGCCCAATTTTACTTCGACAGGTATCAGCAGATCATCTATCTGTAAAACATAATCAACCTCTGCATTTGATTGCTTTTTTTCTTTGATCCAGAAATGATTTTTTGCTGAAACATTCGATTTGAGCGACAAAAGCTCTTGTCCTACAATATGTTCCGCAATTCTTCCTTCAAAAACCGTGTCCAGTAAACCGTTGTTCAATATCATCAATTGCACGCCGGCAAAATAATTCAGTATTCCGGTATCGAGAATATGCAATTTTGGCGATTTTCTTTTATTTTCAATGACCGGAATTTTTGTGTTTGTTGTCGGATAAACCAAAGACAAGAGGAAAGTTTTCTCTAAGATCCTGAAACCCTCGCCGATATCCTTTGATTTATAATTGGATGAGGCAAATCCTTCAAATTTTATCCGTTCACCGGCCAGCCTGATCGCATTGTGAATAATATGCCTGATGATCTTTTGCTGGTGGTCGTTTTTTGCATATTTCTCAACATCATCGGAATAACCCGTGATCAGATTTTCAAAAATGCGGCCAACGGCAACAATATCTTTGTTTTCGAGATAGTGTTTTACCACTTCAGGCATTCCGCCGATTAAAGCGTATTCAACAAATAAAGCCATAAGTTTTTTATGGCCATATACTGGAAAGGGAAGTTTTTTATAAATTTTTAATACTGAATCTTCCTGATGTGCCATTAAATATTCTTCAAAGCTGAAAGGCCTCAGGATCAGGTATTCAACCCTGCCGACAGGGAAGGATATCTGATTGTCAAGAATGCTCTCAAGCAAAAAGCCTGCTGCAATGATATATAAATGACTGGCTTGCTCATAAAAATATCGCAGTAATTTTATTGCTCCGGGTGAATTTTGAATTTCGTCGAGAAAGATCAACACTTTGGCATCGGAGCCTGGCGAAATGTTTGCTTTTAAAAACAGAATTTGAATGATGGTCGTTATATTGTCGTTTTTTTCAAAAATCTGCTTATCTTCATTTTTATTGAGATCCAGGTTAATAAAGAAATCGAAGCCGGCAGCAAACATACCGATCAAAGTAGTTTTACCAACCTGTCGTGCCCCCCTGAGAATGAGGGGTTTTCTGGAAGAGCTGGTTTTCCACTGGTTCAGTTCCCCGGTTAGTTTTCTTTCATAAATCATACAAAGCAAACCATAATTATTTCATATTCCCAATACAAAGTAAGCCATATTTTTCAAAAAATTCAAAACAAAGTAAATCTTTTTTTTCTGGATCCTTGGAACCGCTTGTTTCTTTGCAAAGTGGTTACAGGGGTTTTATGGGAGGGCTTCATTTAAGAAGTGATGAGGTGATGAAGTGATGAAGTGATAAAGAAGTGCAAGAGGGAGTGCCTTGCTGTCGCATAAGTGGCCTTGGCGAGGGCCTGATTAAAGTGATATAGTGATGAAGTGATATAGTGATAAAGAAGTACAAGAGGGAGTGCCTTGCTGTCGCATAAGTGGCCTTGGCGAGGGCCAAATCCTATCTGATCTGCTTGGCGGGTGAATGTGGCCCGAGACGCAGCCACGTTGCGATTGCAAGGCCGACCGGCCCGAGACGCAGTCGCGTTGCTGTTGCCCGACCGACCGGAATTTAAGGAAGTGATAAAGTATGAAGTGATTTAGTGTTTACAGGCATTTAGATGTTTGTTGGTTCTTTTCCTAATGTTCATCTTCCAACATGGGATTTTTAAGATCTTTAGCATTTAATTTTGTTACAACCTTTTTCCCGGTAGTGTTTTCCAATTTTAATCGTGCTGCTTTTGCGACATTGCCCCCTTTTCTGGCTACTTCTTTATTTTCATTAAATGTTTCTGGTTTCTTTTCTTTGGATATTTCTGTTGTCGATGCTTCAGCCAACATATTCAAAACCAGCTCAAGATTGGTCATATGGTCCCTAAGGTTTTCTTTCTTTAAATCTTTAAAGGACTTATACTGTTTCGTTGTAAAACCACACCAAGCTTTCGTTATCTCATCAGTTAAAATGGCATATTCATGTCCCTTTTTTACACTTCTAAATTCCCATTCATCTGTCAACTCTTTGCGTATTTCAATGCTCTTGAGACGCTGATTAATCCATCCTTTACTATATCCCTTCCGAAGATAGGTTTCCATCAATCGGTCGATCCCAATCTCCGGATCTTCAATTTCATCAACACGCTCTCTCCCAACTCTTGCTAACCATAACTTGAAAGGTTCTGCTTTGGGAGAAGGTATGCTTTGAATCAACCGGAATAGTTGTTCTGTATCCGCAACATCCGTTTTATAATATTTACCATCAGAAGATTGCATTTTCAGTTGGTTACATTTTGTAACCAACTCACTGCCTTCCTTCTTCAATCTATTCTTTAATACTTTCCAATAATTATTAGGGTTTTTGCTCTCTGTAAGTATTCCTATAACATCGACAATCGAAAAATACCATTTCTCTTTTTTGTCATCCCATAGAGAACGTATTCGTTGCTCATAAAAAAGTTTTATTGCTGTTTTCTTTGTCATATTCTATTTTCTATCTTCCAAAGAAATATCCAAAATGAAACTACTTTTCCACATGTAACGCCTTCCCTGTCACGTGTCACGTGTCATGTTTTTTTGCCAACCTGTCGTGCCCCCCTGAGAATGAGGGTTTTTATGGGAGGGCTTCATTTAAGAAGTGATGAAGTGATGAAGTGATGAGGTGATATAGGGATGCAGTGTCGGGCAATTGCAAAAGCGAACTTGGCGAGGGCCAAATCCTATCTGATCTGCTAGGCGGGTGAATGTGGCCCGAGACGCAGCCACGTTGCGATTGCAAGGCCGACTGGACCGAGACGCAGCCACGTTGCGATTGCAAGGCCGACCGGAATTTAAGGAAGTGATAAAGAAATTGCTATAACATTCCGTGTGTTCTCAGAATTTCGGCCAGATCGGGATGCTTTTTTGAGTATTCGCGAAGCATTGTTATTAGAGTGCGACTATTTTCTCCGGCCCTCGAAGCTTGTTCTAAAGCTGGTTTCATAGCTGTACGGCGATCCCAGATCATGTAGCCGAGCATAAACATGAATAGGGTGATTAAAATGCCAAACCCCCAATAAAAAAGTGTTTTTAAATCATCCAGTTGCCTTTGCTGACCATCAAACTTAACGTCCATCCTCGCTTCGAGGGAAATTATCTTTGCCTCCAGTGCACTTATCTTAGCTTCGGTAAGAATGGCGCGGTCGCGGTCGGCCAGGGTATAGGGCACTACAACCTGCTGTTCCTGCGCTAATGACGTGAGGTTAAGCAAGGAGAGAAATAACAGACTGATATATACAAACGCTTTCATAATACTTGAATTTGGAGCGAAATTACAAAAATATTTTTACTTCCGGGAAAGGGTTTAGTGTTTACATATTATGTATCTTTGCTTTAAATTTTCATGTAGTTTTAAACTTATACTTTAAATATTCATGTATATTCGAAAGCAGAAATTCGAAGGATCTTACCCTGAAAGCCTGTTTTTGTGGGGTGCAAGGCAAACCGGTAAAAGCACATTGCTGAAAGAGCGTTATCCCAACACGTTATTATTTGATCTTTTATTGTCTGATGTTTTTGAAAGACTTCAGCGAAATCCTTCCCTTTTACGTGAGATGGTAATGGCTGAAGCAAGAATTGAACCCGTGATTATTGATGAGATCCAGCGCATACCTGGATTGTTGAATGAAGTGCAATGGTTAATGGTGAATTATGGAACCAGGTTCATCCTGAGTGGGTCAAGTCCCCGTAAAATCCTCCGTGCAGGGACCAACCTGCTTGGAGGGCGGGCATTGCGTTACGAATTGTATCCGCTCATTTATCAGGAGATACCTGATTTTGATCTGGTCAGGGCATTAAATCATGGGCTGTTACCCCGTCATTATTTATCGGATCTCCCGGAAAAGTTGATTTCAGCCTATATTGGCAGCTATCTGCACGATGAGATTATGGCTGAAGCCAAATTACGGAAGATGGCATCATTTTCCAGCTTCCTTGAAGTGGCTGCTTTCTCGAATGGAGAAACGGTGAACTTTACAAACATTGCCTCTGACTGCGGGGTATCCTCTCCAACCGTGCGGGAGTATTTTCAAATCCTCGAAGAAACAATGATTGGCCGTTTCCTGCCTTCGTTTCAGAAAAAACTAAAACGTCGTGTGACACAAGCGCCACGTTTTTACTATTTCGATATCGGTATTGCCAATTACCTGTTAAAGCGTAAATCGATCGAACCGGGCAGTGAAGCTTTTGGGAAGGCATTTGAACATTTTATTTACCATGAGATCTATGCCCACAGTAACTATTCGGGCTTACAATACCCCATCAGTTACTGGAGAACGGTTTCAGGCATTGAAGTCGACTTCGTTCTTGGCGAACCCCAGGTTGCTATTGAAGTAAGAGCAACTGACCAGGTCAATCCGCGTCATTTAAAAGGGCTGATCCGTTTTGCCGAAGAATACCAGGTTCAGCGGTTGATCGTGGTAAGCAACGATCCCTTTCCCCGCAAGATTGGCGACATCATGGTGATGCCATGGCGTATCTTCCTTGATAAATTATGGGCAAAAGAAATCATCAAATAATCTACGGTGAATATTGCGAGTGCCTAATGACCTAATGACTTAATGACCTAATGACTTAATGACCTAATGACCTAATGACCTAATGACCTAATGACTTAAACGCGAATGTCAATATTGTTAAGGTCGTTATTTGCAGTATCGGGCTTTGTTTAATTTGGCGTCTTTGTCACCCATATTGATGGCGGCGTCGAAGTCGCGGCAGGCCGCAGCTTTATTCCCAAGCATATTGTAAGCCAGACCGCGGATGTTCATCAGGTCGGGTTTCTGGCCTTCTATATTGATTACCTGGTCGATATCATTAACGGTCTTTTGTGGTTGCCTTAGATTGAGCCAGCATCTGGCTCTGTATGCGTAAGCATCCGTCAACTCGGGTTCACGTTCAATGATCCCGGTGAACAGGTTTTCCGCCCTGTCAAACTTCTTCCGTTCATAAAAATTCATGGCGGGATAATATAGTCCTTCGACGCGCAGGATCTTTGCCTTTGCGATAAAGGCGTTGCGCTGGCTGATGATGTTCTGGTCACCGGTTTGGGCAAGGGCAAGATAATTGTCAAGAACCTGCGCCCCTTCAGCGTATCTGCCTTTATTATCAAGGATGGTGCAAAGCACATGAACGTTGGGGTAGTACAACGGCTTCCGGTCATAAACAAACCGGGCATATTTCAGCACGCTGTCGGTGTTATCCACCCGCATATAGTTCAGTGAGAGGAACAATTCGCGGCGGGTGTCGTAAGGATTCGAACGGTCCTTTGTCAGCAGGGCAATGGCCTCGTTATATTTCCCCTCGTTTGCCAGGTAACGAGATTTGGAAACGGCAATGGGCTCACATTCGATGGTAACGGTCGGCACCGCCGGGAATCCGTTCACGAACATCTCCGACGGATGAATGTACATGCCCCGTTGAATATCCTGAGCAACGATGCGCTGTAGTTTCAACGACTTGAAGTTCAAGAACAAAACGTATATGGAAGCAAGCATGAAGGTGATCAGAAGGGTTTTGATTATAAGTGACGGGTTACGTGAGACGTAAGACGTTAGACGTAAGACGTAAGACGTGGGACGTAAGACGTGGGACGTAAGACGTGATATAGGTGAGGCAAGCGATATATTGGAGGGTGTGAAGGGGATGGCTGAACCGACGAAGATGGCGAAGAGGGAGGCGATTTCGGGGCGGTCGGAGGGGAAGTTGAAGAAGGCATCGAAGAAATAGCACAGCATGCCGAAAGCAGGAAGGAAGAGATATTTATAGGAATCCTCCATGGCTCCCGGCTTGAAAAAGGCCCTGATAAAAATTAGCCAGATCAGAATGAAAATAGTCGAGAACAGCAATCCTCCAATGATGCCTGTTTCGGCGGTATTTTCCATGAAATCATTATGCGCCCGGTACATGCACAGGTAATCAAAAGTGTGTAGATTTTCATACTTACGGATCTGCAGTTTCCAGTTGCCTGCTCCGGTACCGAGGATGGGATCCCTTTTAATCAGACGCCCTGTATTTACCAGGGTCTGCATCCGGAGCCCGGCCTTCTCTTCCGAAATTGTTTTCAGCCTTGAAACAATATCAACGGAGGTTATATACTGGAAAACCTTTTTCTCCTGCCATTTTTGCGGAATGAAGGCTCTTCCTGTTCCTGTAAACAACACAAAGGCTCCCGAAATGATCAGGACAAAGAGAAAGAGCACGAGGCTGAGTTTCAGAAATTCTTTCCGCCGGAAATAACGGACACAGGTAAAGAGGATAAAGGCCATCAATAAAAAGAACAAACCCAAATAAGCTGACCGGGTCCTCATGAAAAAAACAGCAGGGAGAGCACAAATAAAAGCGAACAATCCCAGTGCTTTCCATCTAATTTTTTCGAATGAAAAGAGCCAGAGTGCAAAGGGAATTTTTATAAATATAGCTGCAGTTAGAATGTTTTTATTTGAATAAATAAATTTGATATCCGAAATGAGATATGATAAATAAATTGCTTCCCCGTTAATAAATTTCTTATATAAACTATAAAAAACAAAAAGTGAATCAATCAACAATAATCCAGTCATTATGATGGAAATAAACTTAAGATACTGGATGTTTGATCGTAGGATGATTGCAATAATAAAGGTGGCTGAAAAAATCGTAAATAGCTTCGAAAACGTGAGGATCGATTCGAGCACGTTGACCGACTTGATAAAGGAAAGCAGCGCGATCAACAGGAAAAGCGAATATACCAGGCCAATCCGGTTCCGGAAAAAGAACGAGAGAAATTTCTTTTCTTCAGTCAGTTTTTTACGCGTTAGCAGGAAGGCAAAGGATAACAGGTTCAGGATGGCAAGCGATAAAAATTCAGGTCCATTTGAATCGTAGGTATTCAGGTTCGGGGTTAGTACGGCAATGAAGGCATAGGCAAGGATTATCAGGGCGTAAACGTGTCGGTTCCATGGAGGTTTTGGTTTCTTTGGAGGCGATGTGACGATGTGTTTAATGAGAGGCTTCATTTAAGAAGTGATGAGGTGATGCAGTGATGAAGTGATGAGGATGATTTTCAATTTTCAGTAATTAAAGTACAAAAAATGTATAATTATTGTGCAAATAATATGATTATTGATTAATTTTGTACTGTTATTATTTATCCTGGTTCAATATGGAATTTGATTTTGACCCGAAAAAGAGTTCTTCCAACAAGGACAAACATGGGATTGATTTTGAAGAGGCAAAATCATTGTGGAATGATTCTTATCGGGTTGTAATTCCAGCGAGATGCCATGTTGAGAATCGTTGGGTAATGATTGCCAGGTTAAAGGATGAATATTGGTCAGTTATTTACACTGTCAGGGATAGTGTTATTAGAATAATTTCAGTAAGAAAATCAAGACAAAATGAAAAAGAGATATATCATTGCTGAAGAGCTGGATCAGCGGTTTGAAGCAGCGGAAGATATTACGGAATATCTTGAACTGCAAAAAGCCGAGCGGCCCGGATTGCAGCAACGAAGGGTCAGTGTCGATTTTCCCGCATGGATGGTCAGGGAGCTTGACCAGGAGGCTGAGCGACTGGGTGTGACCAGGCAGTCAATCATTAAGTTTTGGATTTCTGAAAGGTTAAATCTCTCACATACCTGAATTTCAGGATCACTTCCAAACGGCGTTCTGCGGTATGCCCATCCCACATTGCCGGTCGTGAGGGTGTCGCGTGTCACGGCACTCCCTCACTCTTAACTCTTCACTCCTCACTCCTCACTCCTTTTGGGATGTCGAGTTTCTGGAAGACGGAGTTGTTGCTGATGTAGTTCGGGATGATCTTTTTCAGTTGCCGGACGACGGCCATCAGGTCGCGAGTGTGGAATGAAGTAGTCAGTTCTTCGATCATCGGTAATACGGTGTCGAAAGGATAATCTTTGACCTTTGCAATCAGAATTTTTGGATGATGGGTAGGAAGCGTGGTCTCCTTTGTGAGAAGAAGTTCTTCAAATAGTTTCTCGCCAGGCCGCATACCTATGAAAATAATGGGAATTTCAACCTCCGGAATAAATCCGGAAAGACGGATCATGTTTTTAGCCAGATCGATGATTTTTACGGGTTCCCCCATATCAAAGATAAAGATCTCTCCTCCTTTACCCATTGCCCCTGCTTCGAAAACCAGTCGACATGCTTCAGGAATAGTCATGAAATACCTGGTAATTTCCGGATGGGTCACGGTGACCGGTCCTCCTGCCGAAATCTGCTTTTTAAATACTTCGGTCACCGATCCGTTTGAGCCGAGAACATTCCCGAAACGCGTAGTAATGAAGCGGGTGTTATTCCCCTGCTTGCTGTTCAGGCTCTGGATATAGATCTCCGCTATTCTTTTAGTCGCACCCATGATGCTGGTGGGATTGACCGCCTTATCGGTGGAGATCATCACGAATTTCTCAACACCGGTTTCGGTAGCGATCTCAGCCAGATGTTGGGTGCCGAAGATATTGACCCTGACCGCCTCCATCGGGTTGGCCTCCATCAGGGGTACATGTTTATATGCAGCTGCATGGAAAATCAACTGAGGCCTGACTTTTTTCAGGATTCCGGCCACGGAGCGGTTGTCGCTGATGTCGGCCACCCTGAATTCCATGGCGATCTTTTCGCCTTCGGCGTTTTTCTTTATCTCTTTTTTCAGATTTATCAGATCATGCTGAAGCTCGAATAAGGGCGATTCGGCCTGATCAATAAATATCACCTTTTTCGGATTGAAATATAACAATTGTCTAGAAATCTCTCTACCGATGCTTCCTGCGGCACCGGTGACCACAACTGTTTTTTCTATGATATCCTTCAGGACGAATTCATTATCGAGCCGGATAGGATCGCGCTGAAGCAGCTCTTCGATCTTAATATTCTGGATCTGGGCAATCTTCAGCTCTCCGTTGATCCATGCCTCCACGGGGGGGATGTTCTTGATGGTTACATGCAGGTCAAGCAGCTTGTTCAGGATCTCCGATTTCTCGGCCGGCGATAGGCCCGGAATGGCAATGATGATCTCGCTGATCTTCTTTCTTTGAAGGAAGGAATTTGTCAATTCTGCAGGGCTGAAGATCTCGGTCCCTTCAAGCGATTTGCCCACTTTTGCCGTGTTATCGTCAATGAACCCCGATACATGATAGAGTGATGATGGAACGCCCGAAAGGGTATTCCTTACCACAATGCCTTCGCGTCCGGCCCCATAGATCAGCACATTGATCCGCTCGGTATTCTGCGGGGTAAACAGGGTGTAATAAATGAGCTTGATCACCATCCTGAAGACAAGGAGAAAGAGGAGGGCGATCGGATAAAAGATCAGGATGACGGAATTGGGAACGATCCGTTCGTAGCTTGTGCCAAGGATCTTTATGCTCCGGTGGAAGGTGGTATCGCCGAGAAAGATTACGTAGTTGAGCACAAAGAGGATGATGAGGGTAAGGGTGATTGCCTTTATGATCCTGATCGCGTCAGTCTGGCCAGTATGGCGGATGATGCCCTTGTGAGAACTTGTAAGAAGTAGTGAGATGCAGCCTGTGACGGCAACAATGATGATCTGGGTTGGGATATGATATCCAAGCATTTGAGCAAGGTCGAAATCGAAACGGAGGATGTTGGCGATGAGTAAAGCTGCAACTAAGAGGAGTACATCGATCATCACGATGATCCACCGGGAAACGATCCTGTCAGAGTATCGGAGTAAAAGACGTTTTACCATACCATGCGCTGAATGATCGATAAGGATGGATTCAAAATTTTATGCAAATGTAAGGTTTTATTCAAGGTTTTCTACCCTGGTGTACGTTAAAATTTTTCGCTTTGCCGTAAAATACACAATAAACAGAATAATAATCAATGTAATGCTAACCACGGCCAGAAATAAATCCTGAAAGCTTCCTGACAAGATAATAATCAGCATACTGATGATAAGCTGGGCCAGGGCGTATCCTGCAGAGATCGCCAGTTGCGGCAGGGCAGCTTCATTGGCGAGGAGCTGAAACAGGTGCCGGCGGTGTGCAGTAAAGATGTTTTCGCGCTGTAAAGCTCTTCCAAGGAGGGTAAGGAAGGTATCGACGCCGTAAACTGCAAGGAACATGACATAGAAAATATTTCCCGAGGTGATTACGAGCTTTGCAAGCAAAAAGATGAGGATGAAGGAAACAGAAACGGACCCTACATCGCCAGCAAAGCAGCGGGCGCGGGTGCGGAAGTTATAAATACCGAAAACGATGAGAGCGATAACGATAGCGTATATCAGCTCACTTTCTATGAAATGCACCTTGTATTGGTTCACAAACCATAATCCGGTAAGGACTGACAGACTATAACCGGTGGTAATGCCGTTGATCCCGTCCATGAAGTTGAAAGCATTGATGACACCGGCCGCAAATATCAGCAATACGATCCAGGCCCACCAAGGGAAAGTAACGGTATCAAGCTGGAGTATGATCAGAATAATCGAAATAAAATGGATCAGTAGTCTTATCAAGAGTTTTATTCCCGAGATGTCATCGAGGAAGCTTACAAGACTAATGATCATCAGGCCGGCAAAGAACCAGGGATACAGGTAACCTGACCAGATGAACCAGAGTATAATCCCGACCGGAAAGATGATCCCTCCGCCGCGTAAAACCGGTCGCTTGTGAGAGCTGCGTTCACAGGGATTGTCGATGATATTATAGCGGTCGGCAAGTCTGAAGTATATGTTGATAATTATAAGGAGAATGAAGAAGTAAAGAATATAGGGCATTGGTCAGCTTTAAGTTATCAATGGGTGACGAGTGACGGGTGGCGAGTGACCGTTTTTAGGTATGGAATTGAATGATTCTATGGTAGATTTCATGCCATCGACTGCTGAGACCGGCATGTGATCAACACCGAGGGCTGTTTTCAGTTTTTTGTTGGACACAACGTACGACTCTGTGAGTTTTTTAAGCCGTTCGTTGTTTAACGGAAGATGAAGTAAATCACCAGCTTTTGCAATTTGTTTGATCAGTTCAGGATTTACATTCCATATTTTTTTCTTTCTATTTAAACTGGCTGCCATAAGAGAGATGATTTGATTGGTTGAAAGGGGTTCATCATCCGCCACATTGTATGTTCCGGAAGGGATATCTTTCTCAATCAAATTTTCTATAATCCAGGTGAGGTTTTGTATTGAGGTGAAGGAACGTTTGTTTTGAAAAGCTCCCAGCGGATATGGACTGCCTTTTCTGACCATGTCATAAAGCAGGTTCAGGTTTCCCTTATTCCCCGGGCCATGAATCATGCAGGGTCGCAGAATGTAAACTTTTTTATCGACTGGTACTGAATGGCTGAGGATATACCTTTCGGCCTCCAGCTTTGACTTTCCGTAAGGTGTTTGGGGATCGGGAAATACCTCCTCGGTAAGCAGATCCGTTGAAATAGTGTCCGCCACTGCCTTCACAGAGCTGAATTGAATGAACTTTTTTGCATTAGATGCTAAAAAAGGGTCAAATATTTTTTTGGTCAAACCTACATTTATATCAAAATATTCTTGTTCAGCTGAGGTATTATTCGTATCATGAGCTTTACCTGCTAAGTGGACTATCGTGTCAACCATCGGTGCAAGGTTGAAATCATTCCAAGAACTGACCGAAAGAACACCTTCCTGTTTATCTGGAACAATATCGATACCATGAATGATACTGTTATCCCTGAAGGCCATTATAAGGTTTGTTCCAACAAAGCCATTGATGCCTGTAATCATAATTGTCATAAACTAATGGATTAACCTCCGGCTTGCTAAATTGGCTAAAATAGGATTTGCATATGTATCCAAAAAAATTAGATGCTAATTTTATAATAATCTTTATACCAATGTATAAAATTCTTTACTCCTTCTTGGATATTTGTTTTGGGTTTGTAACCAGTAGCTTCTATGAGCTCGGTCGTATCAGCACAAGTTGATAAAACATCTCCAGGTTGCATTCCAATCATCTCTTTTAGTGCGGTTTTGCCAAGTTCATTTTCGAGACAATGAATAAAATCCAAAAGCTTTATCGGAGTGTTATTGCCAAGATTAAAAATGCTATAGTTCTGATTTGAAGGAGTTATAACCAATGCATAAATACCCTTAACAATATCATCAATGTAAGTAAAATCTCTTCGAAGATTCCCTTTGTTGAACACCTTTATTGGTTTCTGTTGAACGATGGCAGCTGTAAATAAAAAAGGCGCCATATCAGGCCGCCCCCAAGGGCCGTAAACGGTAAAAAACCTTAAACCCACAGTTTGAATGTTATATAAATGACTGTATGTATAAGCCATGAGTTCGTTTGATTTTTTTGTTGCGGCGTACAAGCTAATAGGGAAATCAACACGGTCAGAAATGGAAAGCAAAGCCTTGTCACTTAATCCATAAACGCTTGAACTACTTGCATAGAATAACCTATTAACTCCATGACGCCTACATGCTTCTAGGATATTAAAAAATCCAACTACATTACTTTGAATATATGATTTTGGATTTTCCATGCTATATCGAACCCCGGCTTGAGCCGCAAGATGTATTACCAAGTCAAATTTATGATTCTGAATAAGTTCCATTATGCCTTCTGAATCTTCAATATCACTTTTTAAAAATTGATAAAAAGGCCAGGTTGCACTTGATATTAAAATATTATCTTTTATAGATTCTTTATTAATTCCACTTGCTTGTAATCTGTCATATTTAATATCAGTATGATAATAATTATTGATGTTATCGATACCAATAACCTCATGTCCCATTTCTATAAATTTCTTAACGGTATGAAATCCAATAAAACCCGCGGTTCCAGTAACCAAGATTCTCATTAATTATACACTTTTGAAATTTGATCGAAAATAATAGTATCTGAAAATTCATTTTCGCACAAGAGCCTGCTGGCGTTCCCCATCTCATCAGCATTGTCATTATTAATAAATTGAACAACTGCTTCTTCGATTGCCCTTGCTGATTTTGGAGAAATCAAATATCCATTTTTGCCATTTATTACTGTAAGATTACAACCAGGCATATCAGTAGTTATTATTGGCAGGCTCATTGCGAGGGCCTCTAATATACTTCTTGGAATCCCCTCACGATAATAACTGGGGTATAAAAAAACATCTGACACAGCCAAAAGTTCCCGGATATTGTCTTTCTTGCCTAAAAATTTTATATTATTATCTTTTTCAAAACTTTGAATAAAAGCATTTTCAATATGACGTGGGTTGTCATTATCAGACCATCCAACTATCCATAGTTGTAAATTAGGATAATCAATGCTCAAAGATTGAAAAGCTTCTATCATCTCCCGAATTCCCTTTTCCCAAATCAGTCTTGTAATACAGATGAATACTTTATTTTCAATGGGAATTAACATGCTTTTCCTCAATTGATCTCTATTAAACGATGTTTTGTTAAACAAAACAAGATCAACTCCACTTCCTTTAATTAAATGAATTTTTTTTCTCCATAATTCAGCAAGCCAAATATCTTCAATGTCATTTTGATTCTGGACAATTAATTCATTTGCTCTAAACATATTAATTTGCATGATAATCTGGCTCAAAATCCGAAAAAATATATATTTGAATGATGAATTTGAAAAAGCAATTCCAAGGCCAGTAATGTGCAACACTAATTTTCTCTTATTAAATAAATTACTTAAAACATTAAGTACATTGGGTTGAAAACGAAAAGAGTGTATTACATCAAAATCATAGTCTCTTATAATGGTCCAATAAATTTTAATTAGCCTGATTACCTGAATCAGACCTTTATTCTTACGATCGAAATTATATTCTATTACATTAATCCCTTCACTGAATACCATTTCATTGTATTCATTTTTGGGGACCAATGCATAAACATCCCATCCGATGTTCGATAAAAATTTAGCCAGGGGAACCCTGGCTTTATAAAAATCAGCGGAAAAATTTTCAATCAACAGTATTTTTTTCAATTATTTAAACATTTTAGTATGCCATTTATAGAGACACATTTCCAATATATTTACAAACAAAGTTATAAATCTCTATCACAAGTTCATTCATGATCAGAAGTGTATAAAGAAAATGTTCCCTATTTCAAATGTGTAAAGAGGATCATTAATATTTTCATAAATATTGAAAATGTTTATAACAATATTTTTTTCCACCCATCTGGGGGTATGAATTTGCGTCCAAGAATTGAAGGAATATTCTCTAAATCTATCAATTTATCATTCATTACACACTGTGCTTTATTGGTTTGATTTTTTAAGAAAAGATTTTTAATATTCATACTATTACGTATTAATTTAACCTTTTCTAAATCCCATCCAGTTAAATAACATGAGACCATGTCTCCGAGTACAATATTATCACTAAAAATGAGGCATCCTGTTTCGATTGGTGTTGGAGATAATGGGCCATTTCCTTCACCACTGATCACTCCATCAATAAAAACGATGTTTTTCCGAATGGAAACATTAGTTAATTTACCATATCTATCTGTTTGATGAATAATTTTAGCCAAGTCAAGAGTCATTCTCCATGCAGTGTCATTTCCATACCACGCACCAGACTGGATATTATGAAATAATCGTTTTAGAACTCTCCTAAAATTTACATCAATTATTTCCATTAATGGAAATAAAATTTTTGGATATTGTCTTTTTTGAACGAAATCGTTAAAATGAGATGCAACTAATTGTATTCGAGAGCTATTTGGATATTCATCACCATTTATTTTTGGAGAGCCGAATCGATGATGTGCCAGACAATCTTTATGTCCAACAATTCCAACAAATCCTTTTAGACCGACTGTGAGCCCAACCTTTTCATGTGTCTTCAACTTAGGCACACTTATAACAACATCAGAACATAATATTGCCTTATTAATGACATACTTATGGTAATTATTATGATGAAATTTTTGAATTCGTTCAGGGTTATAATCAGTAACACGAAATGCAATATTATCTTTTCCAGTATAAAGCTCATTTAACAAACTTAAATCGTCAACATTAACAATCATTCCATCATTTTCATCACGAGATTCTAATGACTTAAAATTTCCAAGTTTAGTTCTTTTACTAATTTGTAATCTGAGATCCTTGGCAAATAACTTAATATTATTTTCTTTGTAAAATTTAATAACTGAATCGACACCAGTATCTTTAAGTACTTTTTGAAAATCACATGATTGAATTGGAGCATTCCCAAACGAAATCACTCCTTGAGACCCACAAGCGATAAATACATAATCAATAAGTGCTCGAATTATGGAAGCATGAGTGCATTTTGCAAAGAATTCATTTATCGTTTCTTTTTTTCGTTTGTGAAAAACAAAATTACATAAAAGAAATACATTGTCTCCTTTACGAATATATCTGCCTAATGGATTCCATTGTGGTGTGTTGTAATTTTGAATATCCAATCCTGCTTGCCGGAATGTTTCTCTTACAGACATATAAATAACATTCTTTCTGGAGGAAATATATGAGAACGGATACTCAGGATATTTCACATCTGGTGCAAAATAGTCAGTAGAATCAGGATATTTGATATTGGAATTTGTAACTATGGATGCTAACATTTAGTAAAAATAAATCCAATAATTGCTGAATTCAATCTAGATATTTTCTGGATATTTAAATTGGTTATCCTTTCGTACTAGATCTATTGGTGCTAATTCTTTGGGATCATGCATCTCGGTTTTCATATTAATAAACTCAACCACACTTCGCGCAAATTCCTCCTCAACAACTGACTTTTTAATAACCATTTCCCATCCTGATGAACCTCTTATAAAATAGTGAGGAGCGTTTTCAATCGTGTAAGTACCGAAAAAAAGGAATTGAAATTCTATTAGATAACAATCATTACCATCGTAGGCAATATCAAAGGAAGCAAGAGGGCAATCAAATCTCTTAAACAAATCAGAGGCATAATTAAGAATATGATTGATCCCATTTGTCGGAAAAGAAAAAATTCCACTCCCGCTTGCACGAAAATCATTTTTGCGATTAGATCTGGCTAAACAATAAAATTTATTATGATAAATCAAGACCTTGTAGTCTCCTAATAAATTATTTATGAATGTTTGGGAAATGAATTTTCTACGATGCATTGATCGTGGAATATATTCCTTGCGAATGATTCTTTTTACAAGTTCCTTTAACGATTCTAAAGGGAATGTAGATTGGCTAATGCGCTTTGCAACTTGTCTTCCAAGATGGGAATCCAATGCTAGTCTTACACCCTTGCTTCCTGACCCATCTGCAATCTTGAATACTACCGGATAGTCTAAATTTTCATGCAAAAAGTCTTCATAAGTAGCAAATACTCTTGATTTGATATTGTGCAGGGTCTCCCCTCCCAAAACATCACGTAGTAATTCGCTAAAAACTTTATTTTGATGAGCCCTAAGATATATAAACTCCGGCACTAATTTTGCACCTTGCAGGCTTAAAGCAAGTGCAATATCTTCGAGGTAAGATTTATAAAGCAGATTATGGTCTTCACTTGAATTTAGCAAAACCCATCTGTTTCGGAAATTTTCTTTTCTAAGGTCCAAAGAAGGAAATGTACGTAACTCAACAATGCAATCATACATAGCAAACGCTTGAGTTAATAAGCCCAAGTCAAGGCTCCCAAACTTTAAGGCATTACTTGCTTTACTTTGAAATGCACCACGATAATCAATTAAAATTGTAAGAGGATTTCTCAAAATCATATATCTGTTACCTACATTTTAAATATCCTGGGTTTAGAATAAACCAATTTAATTTGTAAACGTATGACCTTTAGGCTTATTAAAATAATTTTTGAATTGACAATATGGAAATGATGCTCATAGGCAACTATTAAATAATCATCATTTGATTTGACGAGTTAACCAACTCTGAAACATTAAGACATTCCACAGAGGGTATTGCCAATTTTTCTTGCCAGAGAGATGTTCTTTCCATTTCAATCGAATTGGAATTGGATTAAGGTATCCCTGTTCAGTAAGTTGTTTTTCATTCAAAAGATCCTCCGCCCATTCTTTTAATGGACCTCGTATCCATGAATCAATTGGCACAGCAAAGCCCATTTTAGGTCGTTCGATCAATTCTTTAGGAACATATTTATAAAGCAACTTCCGCAAAATCCATTTGCTTTGACCATCTCGGATTTTATAGTTCATCGGCAATTGCCAGGCAAATTCAACTACTCGATGATCGAGAAATGGCACGCGTGTTTCCAATGATACACTCATAGCAGCCCGGTCTAATTTGCAAAGGATATCACCTGGCAAATAAGTTAAGGTATCTATGACCATCATGCGTTGCACATCAGAATTAAAATCTGACAATTGCTCCCACAAATCATATGTTTTTAAGCTATTAACGCTGCCTATAACAATCTCCTCTGGATTCTTCCAATTCGAGATCAGTTGCTCGTATATTTCAAATGCTGAGCTTTTCGTAAGTACGGTTCCAAACTTAAAAATTTTATCAGCGGGCATCCTTATATTAAAATCCTTTGGAAGAAATGGTTGTCCCAGCTTATATACTTTGTTCCATTGATTTGGAGTAAATGCATTTATTAAGTTGGCAAGAGGTTTCCGAATCAGGAATGGAATTTGATTCAATTTTTTAAACCAGGTGTAGCGGTCGTATCCTCCAAACAATTCATCACCTCCATCTCCCGATAAACTCACAGTCACATGTTGCTTGGCTAATTTGCTGACCAGTATTGTGGGAATCTGAGATGGATCAGCAAAAGGTTCATCATAAATTGTTGACAAGAGCGGTATTATTGATTGAGCTTGATCCGACGTTATATAAAGTTCTCTATGATTGGTGCCAAGGTGTCTGGCCACTGATTTTGCATTAAATGCCTCATCATAGTGTTCATTTTCAAATCCAATCGTAAATGTGTCGATTGGACAGTTTGATTGTACCTGCATTAGTGCAGCAATCGTTGATGAGTCGATACCTCCGGACAGAAATAATCCCAAAGGCACATCAGACAGCTGTTGACTTAATACCGCCTCTGACAGTCTGGTTTCCAAAAAGTTAATCATCTCATTATCTGTAACAGAGAACGCTTTTCGTAATCCTTGACGAGCAGTAGTCATCAGAGACCAATATGGTTTCGGTATCGGAAGCACTCCTTTTTCAGACCTTGATAAAGTTATTAAAGTTCCAGGTATTAGTTTATAGATACCCTGATAAATTGATTGTGGTGAAGGAATATAACTTAAACGCATAAAATCGCACAAGGCATTGCGGTCGATTTTAGAAATAAATGCAGGATGAGCCTTAATGGCCTTAAGTTCAGAAGCAAAAATAAAAGTGTCGCTATGCCATCCATAATAAAGTGGTTTTTCGCCTATTCGGTCTCTTCCTAAAGTAAGTTTACATAAGTGCCTATCCCAAACTCCAAAAGCAAACATTCCTACGGTTTTTATTATTGTAGTTTCGATACCCCAGGTTTCAAATCCAGCTAAAAGTGTTTCGGTGTCTGAGTGCCCATGCCATTTTTTTGGTCTGTTTAACTGTTCAATCTCTTTCCGAATATCCAAATGATTGTATATCTCACCATTAAACACAATAATAAATCGACCAGTTGCAGATACCATTGGTTGATTTCCAGCGGGGGAGAGATCAAGTATTGAGAGCCTTGCAAAAGCAAGTCCAATACCGGCGCTTTCGTCGGACCAAGTATATTGATTATCAGGTCCACGATGTATGAGTGTAGATATGATACGATTCAGAATTGTCATATCACAACTCCTTTCAGAAAGAAAACCAAATAATCCGCACATATAGGTACTAAAATAAAGATTAAATCGTCAAAAACCTAATGAACAACCCTGCAGCAAGTAACGGGGTTTCTTGGGAATCGTGTCCACTCGCGGCAAACAGCGGTGAACTGAACCCGAAGTGATTAGATAGGTAACAAGTCTAAATAAAACAAACCTCTCATCACCGTATTCACTTATTTTTGTGGCATTTATGAAATATAATTCAGGTTTCATGAGCGACTTCATGCCACACTCGCTCAAAGGAGCTTACCATTCTTTCTAAACTATAATTATCAATTATATGATTTCTGCATGCTATTTTACGTGCTTCCCACGCTTTCGGCTCATTAATTTTTTCTGCAATTGCTAGAGAAATTGCATTTGCTAATGAGGATGAATCAGAAGGTTTCACAACCCACCCTAAATTGTTAACAATTAAAGCTGAATCACCAACATCAGTGGTCACAACAGGAACACCACACGCCATAGCTTCCGCTATTACATTTGGGAAAGACTCACTAAAACTCGATAAAACACAAATATCCATTGCATTCATTAGGCTTGAGATATCATCACGTGGACCAAGCAAATGCACCTTATTTATTACCGAATATAAGTTGCATAGTTTAATTAAATTCAAATTATAATCTGTAATTCCTGAACCAATAAGAACAACTTTAAACAAACAATTTATTGTGGAGTTTAAAATATTTATAGCGGAAAAGAAATTGGTATAGTCTTTAACCGGTTCCCATCGTGCAACCATACCCAGTATGACTTCATGTTGTTTAACTCCTAATTCTTTGCGTAATTTTTCTCGTTCCAGCTTATTAGGGCGGAATTTTTCACAATTAAATCCATTGGGAATTAACACTACTTTTTTCTGACTATATCCCTTTGCTATATGCAGTTGAATAGATTTATTCGAATTGAAAACAATTCTTTTGGGAATCCAGTCTGAGGATAATGCACAACTTTTCCCAATGATACGAGTACTCATTGAAATATGACCAACAATTAAGGTTGAATGACGAACACTCCATACAATTTTATTACATCCTGCTATTTTTGCCATCAATCCCCCTAAGAAATCACCGTGATACATCCAAGTTTGAATAACATCTGGTTTGATTGATCGGATAAGCATGTATAACTTTCGCAACCCTTTGATTGATATCCATCCTGACGGCATGTTTAAGGTATAAAGTAAAGTTCCTTCAAAATCAAATTTTTCACCGAAAAAACCTTTATCCTTAAGTGAAATAACAAAATGTCTGTGCTTACTTGAGTTGCGTATTAACCGATATAGTACGCCTTCAGCTCCACCAATATTAAGTCCAGTGATTATATGGAGAATTTTCATTATTCTTGTTCAGATCGGTTTAAAAGAATATCAAGATATTTTTTCGCTATGGTATGTATTTCATAGCGTGATTCGATCAATTCTATTGGCGGTTTTGTAAGATGCCCTTGTATACCATCAATAATTGCCTCTGCCATTGCGTTGACATCTCCAACTTTAATTAAACGGCCCCATTTACCTCCTTCAAGAATCTCCTTAGGCCCGCTAGGGCAATCAGTTGCCACAGAAGGTATCCCCAAAGCTAGTGCTTGAAGAAGAGTATTTGGCATGCCCTCGAACCTTGATGATAGTACGAATACAGTAGCTTGGCGCATATAAACAAACGGATTTTCAACGAACCCTTTCAATTCAACATGTTTTTCCAAATTAAGAGATTTAATCAGGTCTTGTAATGCTTTTCGATCTTCTCCTTCACCAAGAATTATTAATCTAGCCTTGTTAGTTTTCATCACTATTGAAAACGCCAAGATTAACGATGTAAAATCCTTTTGTCCATCTAGTCTACCAACACCCAAAATGATGGGTAGTCTACAATTATTTAAACCTAAATCTGGAAATGGCCCATTTAAGTACTTATGAATAAGATTGAAATCCAATGGATTTGGGATTACGACCACTTTGCTTGGTAAAATACCAAAAGATCGTATTAAATCATCTGCTACTCCTTGAGAGGGGGCAATAACCTTTGTTGATGCGGAATAGGTTATATTAGCCAGAAGAATGATTATCCTAGATATCAAAGTACCTATATGTTTATGATATTCAGAAAGCGTAGTAGCCTCTCTAACAAAAAGATTAAGAGGAACTCGGGCAAGTGCATAAGCAAAGACAGCGATTAAATTTACATGTATTTGTGTTGACAACATTGCAACTGGTCTGGCCAGTCGCAAATAGTGTACTAAAGGAATAAGTGCAAATAAAGTACGACTCTTGCCAAAATCTACAATGTTAATTCCAACGGCAAGCTCATTAATAAACACACCCCCAGATTTTACCAACACCATATCTACATCATATCCTGCACGATAAAATCCATTAGCAAGTGTAACCATAACACGTTCGGCACCACCGCCATCCAATGACGCTGAAAAAAGAGCTATTGGTCTACTTTTACCAAGATCAAGCTTCATAGCTATCGGATAATATTTTAATTTTGGGGAACCGAATAGCTATCATTTCTAAAAAGGCTGAATAAAAATTTTCAGCTGACAATTCTACAACTGCATTTTCATATGCAGAAACCTGCATTTCTTTTAATTTATTCCTATCCATTAAACATTTAATTGCTAATGCCAAGCTTTCCAGCGATCCATCCTTAAAAACAATACCTGTGATACCATCTTTAATGTACCACCTGGTGCCACAAGTATTTGAACAAATAACTGGTAATCCATGTCCCATAGCCTCCAGAACAGAGATGCTAGCAGGCTCAGACGTTGCGGGTAAAACAAAAAGATCTGCTTCATTATAAAACATAGGCATTAAATGAAAAGAGATATTTGTTAATATCTTAACCTTTGATTCAATGTCCAGTACTTCAATTAAGTCCTTGGCTTTCTTAAGTTCTTTTTCGTGATCTACGGTAGAAACTTCCCCGAGAATTTTGAGACTGAAATCATATCCATCATCTATTAACGATTTCAACGCTTCTATTAATAGCAAATAATTTTTTCTTGCCACAAACTTTCCTATGGCAATTAATCGAATTGGATCATTTATCGGATATTCTGACTTTTGAATTATTGGTACAGCAAAAGGAACAAAGAACATATTGGAAGGGGGTTGTTTGTTAATTGTTCTATTTCCCTTTATGGGCGTCATCCATGCAGCATTAAAGATCAATAGTATTAACCAGGTTACTAACCTACGGGCTTTGGAATATGGCTTATATAATGCGGTTTGGGAATAAATGACAATTTTTGTACCAGTAAGTCTCCCACAAAATATTGCTAATAATGAAAATAACCTGTTAATATCGCGGACGATTAAAATATCAGGTTTAATTTGTTTCAGGCGTTTAAAGTAATCGATAGGTGAAGGAAAACCGTGAAAAGAATTAACCCTATTCTTCCCGAAAATTCTTATGAAAAGTCTTGAAAGAAAACAAGTATTGAATACTTCTGGTTCAAGGTATTCATAATGTTCTATCGCACCTTTTAATAATACATGCATGTGTAATTCATGACCTCTTGACTTTAAACAATGAATCCATTCAGTTTGATTTGTATGAAAACGAGGAGCAACAAAAACAATTCTCATGTTTTATTACTGATGAACCATTACAACCAATAATACCAATAATTAAACAGTTTTGTCCAATACAAATACCACAATGAGAGATTTCCTATCCACAAAAACAAGATAATCTGCTTTTTCTTTCCTGGAAGTTCCCATATCGCATAGGCTATAAGAGGAATTGCGGCCCCCCAAATACGAAACGACCATGGAATAAATGGATTCATTACTAAATACCAAGCAATCAAACTAATTGCAATTCCATGTTTTTTTATATAATCTATATTACACATCAACTGTGTAAATATTAAAATTATAAAAAACAACATGTGAAGATAGCTCCCACCGCCCCGCACATATTCATAAACAGCTCGGCGATCACCTGTTATTGAAAATACTATATCTTTAAATACTGTTAATGAAAGTGCAATCGCCGCTCCTGAGCCAACAGCTATTAGAATCACATTCAACTTTGAGGATAATGGGCGAATAATTTTTTTGACAGAAAAAATCAACATTAAAAAAGCAACACTGGAGGTGTGAATAAATGGAGTTATCAGTAAAATAGAATACTTAAAAAAAATCCTCGTAACCATCAATCCAAGAATTACAAGTGACCATGCGAATCCATTTCGAATACCTGAAATAACAACATCAATGGAAATAGGGTTAAGAAGAAAAGCAAGTGCCCAACCAACAGGCATTCGCGAAAATAAAAATATGCCCCAAACCATACAAATAAAAAAAGAAATAATATGAAGTGAAACACTTGCCTCTCCAGTTATGGAAGTTAACGATAAAACTATCGTGTCCCAAAGTGCTTCTCCCGTAAGATATTGAACTAATGAGGTCCAGCCATAAATTTCCGACTTTGGGATTTGTATGGAATTATAATATTCAACTACACGATCGAAATCTTTTATTTCTTCTGTTTTAATAATAAATATCCAAGGAAAAAACACTATGAAACTTGCATAAAGAACTGCAGCGATAAATACATAAATAGATTTTTGGGATATGTATCCTTGTTTTGATCTTGGGCTATTCAGAATTTGCAATTGATTTATCATTTCAATATTGATGTACTTTACTAATAACTCTCAAACAAATATTCAACGCTTCTTAAGAACGTTTAGGCAACTATGACCTGTTAATGGTGAAAATACCTGATCAAGAAAATAACGGAAACCACGAATAAATATATTCTCTCCTCTATAATCGTATAACTTTTGGAGAGGGACCCTCAAAAAGCGCACTTCATCCTTTAGCCCTTTCAAACCAGCTTGTGGCTGGAAAAGACAAATTGAAAAACCCATCATAGAAAATTGATTCAAAACCTTGTTATGGTCTAAAGCGTATTGAAAGAAATCTTCAGGTTCATCATGACCATGATAAATTGGATATAGACCAAGAATTGCTTTTAGTCTTCTGATCGGTGACATATAGGGAAATGTCAGGAACAGATACCCACCGGGCTTGAGTACCCTAACCATTTCTTTAGCGATATCAGTATACCCATGGTAATAATGTTCAATGACTCCCAATGACCAGTAACCAGCCATTGAGGTATCTTTCAAGGGTAAGTTACGCAAATCACCTAAGCGAATGTCTAACTCTGGAGCGTTTTTATTTAGTACGGATACGGTGGAAGGTGCTGAATCAATACCAATAACCCTAAAACCTTTTTTTGCAAGTGCTGAAACGTGTTTCCCGTTCCCACAGCCTCCTTCAAGGATTCCACCAGCATCGGGTACTAGAAATTTTAATGTTATTCGGGTCACAAAATTATCACCCTTCCCCTTGTCAATTGCTTTTCGTGCATTTGTATCGTCCAACAGCCAATGATTATCCCATCTTTCAGGGGTTGCTTTTTTTTCAATAAAGATTAAACGATTTTCAGTATTGTCATAAAAGAGGATCATTTGGTTTTAACTAGTTGTTGAATGAAATCACATTATGTCTTTTTTGATTAGGAACTCATTCATCAATGCAGCACAAAGTCTCATCGTTTCCAACGAGTCTATTTCAAATGTCTTCCAAAACTCTATTTCAACCATTCCTATATGCTCTCCAAACCGGTTATTAAATCGCCTGAGCACTTCAGGCTTAAATAAATAAAAGGAACCATTTTCAATATACTGCGGGGGATGCTCTTGTCTGCGTTTTCTATTTCGCCAATCATAGTTCACGCTTTCGAGGTGCCCATTTGCAGTACGTTGCCAATAGTATAAATCCTCTGCTACACTGCAAGAGAACATCGAATCAAACTGGCCCGCAACAAACAATGATAGTGCTTTCTCTATGTCAGTGGATTCTCGTAACGGCGACGTTACTTGAGGTGCCAGCACCAGGTCAACGAGTCCTAAATGACTCTCAATGATGTCCAGAGCATGAAGCCAGCCAGACTCTGATGTGGCAAGATCACTTGCAAGCTCTTCGGGCCGTTGAATTACATTTGCTCCTTTTTCGTTGGCAAAATCAAGGATCTCTTCACTATCAGAGCTAACCCATACCGAATCAACCTCTCTTGTCGCCTGACATTGCTCTATGGTCCACTGAAGAAGCGGTTTGCCACAAAAATCAATTAAATTTTTCCGTGGAATTCCTTTGGAACCGCCACGAGCGAGAATGATACTTACAATACGCATTATTTATCAAAGATGTTAACTCTAATGATGAATTACCACGTTGTTCTTCCCCCATCCACGATGATTATAGCGCCATTCATATAACTAGAGGCTTCACTTAAAAGGAATAGTAAAGCACCCTGATATTCATCTGCGTGCGCCATTCGTCCCATAGGTATTCTCGTGCAAATTTCTTTGAGAAATGCCGGATCCTGGTTATTTTCAATCCCTCCGGGGCAAAGAGCATTGCATCGCACGCCCTGCTCGATCCAATAGGTAGCAAGGTACCGTGTTAATCCGATAAGACCACTTTTAATAACTGAATACGTTACGGGTTTAACAGGTTGTTTATTTTCGGATAAACCGGATTTGCGATATAATCGCTGGTCCGGGGCAATTAGACCAAGATCGGATGATATGTTTACAATGCTACCTCCTTGGCGAGCGATTGCAAATCCGTGATGTTTGGCGCACAAAAAAGCACCAGTCAGCCCCACAGCAATGTCAGCGTCCCAGACTGTTTGCTGAAAGTTTTCTAGACGTGAAAATTTTTTACTACCATCGTCTTCTATTTTCGGGTTATTGGCAGCGTTGTTTACCAACCCATCAATATGGCCGAATCGTTGGAGCAAAGCAGCACAATTTGCTTCAACCTTCGATTCCTGGGTAATGTCGACTGCATAACCCGCAGCCGATACGTTATGGCGCTGTTCAAGACTTCTGGCTAGCAATTCAACAGGTTCTGCGCAAAGATCAAGCAATACAGGTGTACCACCAGCATGGGCGACAGCTTCAGCGTGCTGTCGGCCCAGAAGGCCAGCAGCTCCGGTAATTACAATTACTTTGTTGTGTAGAGAAAACAATTTGTCAGTCATTTATTCTCATTTAAGTTAAATTTTCCGATTCTTGCCTTGGATTAGTTCATAGTATTCAAAATATACCTACTGTCTGACCACCATCCACAACCAGGCAGGAACCAGTTATAAAGGCCGCTCTTGCCGAACACAGGAACAGGGCAGCGTCTGCTATCTCAACCGGTGTACCAAAACGTTTCATCGGTACGGTTGATTGAATGATCGATTCGACCCGCTTTGCATTAACCTTCATTTTTTCATCCCAACTTCCATCAGTAAAATAGACATTACCAGGGGCAATGCAATTGACCCGTATAGTCGGCGCTAATCGGCGTGCCATCTGTTTGGTTAGGGCAATCAAAGCTGACTTGGCGACTGAATAATCCGTAGGCGCTCCGATTGCCTCCAGCCCAGCAATTGAGGAAATAAAGAGCAAACAACCGCCGCTTTCCTTCAACATCGGCAATGTGGCGCGCGCAGTTTCTTCAGAAGTAGTAAAATTGGAACGCCAGGACGTTGCAAAACGATCTGCTTTTGGTAAGGCATCTTGTGGACCACGACCATCTCCAACATTGGCGATTACAACATCTAATCCATCCCATACAGTCTCAATTTTATCAATAACTTTCGTCCATGCAAGCGCATCAGCACAGTCAATTGTGAAAGTGAGCACGCGATCCTTCCCGTGAATCTTGCAAAACTCCTCTGCTGATCGCGTTAATCTGTTGTATTCCCAATCAACCAATACGACACTCGCACCTTCACCCAGAAATGCTTTTGCCATGCCATAACCGATACCGCGGGATGCGCCGGTTATTAGTACACGCTTACCTTCAAGTTCTAAGTTCATATTCCGTTGAGATATTTTTTACGAACCCAGGAAAGCTGGCGTCTGAAAATATCAACTCCCTCATCATCCCTGTATGCTTGCATGATAAAAGGGCCTGTATAATTTAACGTCTTCAATGCATCAAAGAACTGATCAAACCGGGTGTTACCGTATCCCAATTCAACAGAACCGCCTCCCAGTGTTCGATCTTTGATGTGAATATCAGAGATACGTGAGCCATATGCTGCTAATTCTTCGGCTGGATCATATCCAAGTGCAGCACTATTGCCAGTGTCGTAGTTCACCGTGATACGGGCTGAGTCAATCCGATCTAATAACTCGGCAAAAATCTGGGGAGCAAGATCAGTTTCTAGTGAAAGGTTAATGTTGACACTTTCAGCTTTTTCAATAAAAGGATAGATGTTTAAAACGAAGCGATCCATTGCTGCTGCATCCCGCATGGAAGATTGATCTACACATGGGATCACGATATCAGTAAGTCCAAGAACTTTACCATGATCAATCAAACGGGAAAGAATATTTCCGCTTTGTTTGGCAAGCGTTTCATCAACATGATGAAGAGGTAATTCCATTAAATAGTCGGCACATACAGTGTGAACCTTGACCCCTGTTTTATTGCATAATGCCAGAATCTCATCCAGCCCATCTGAACGTAGAATTGGATTTTTCTCTGCATCATTGATATCAAGGATAAACTCAATAAGCGAAAGATCCAACGAAGCAGCAATGGCAAATTCTTCCTGCCAGTACCCGACGGGATGAGCTTGGTAGCGACCCTGGTACTTGCGAAGCAAGCGACCCTGCATTACACCAATTGGATTTTTTATTTCAGGATGATTCATCTTATTTCGACTTAAACCGGTATGGAGTTGGAGCGTCTGATTTAGTTCCGGAATCTGTTGTATTCCATATTTTGATTTGGGTTGCAATGTCAATTCCCACATTCCTTGACCACCGATCGAGAAGGGTTTGAAAAACCGGTCCTGGTTTCCCATCCGCAATGGATAGACCACTAAGCCGCGTGATGGGCAACATGCAGAATGGCGTTCCGGTCATGAAGGCTTCGTCAGCCGTGTAAACATCATAGGGTTCAATGTTCTTCTCAATGACGCCTATACCCAATTGTAGAGCCAATTCTTCCATTACATAGGCGCGTGATATTCCACGTAAAATGTTCCTGCCCTCAGGAGATATGATCGTGTTGTTCTTTACGATAAAAAAATTGTCACCGGTGCCTTCAGCAATGAAGCCATCGGGGTCAAGCAATAGTGCCCAATTATCATCCCCTGCCACCTGTGAAACCTCTATGTTGGCCATCAGGTAGAAAAGCCTGCTGCGGTTTTTGATTTTCGGGTCCATTAGTGTTGCGGGAATAGCTCGCTGCGAGGTTATTACAGCGTTTATCCCGTTATCGAAAAGGTGTCCCATTCCGGCCACAGTCCAGCGTAATGGAAAATCAGCGATAATGACATTGGAACCCTTGTAAAGACCTTCAATGCCCTGATATATTCCTAGGGTGCCTCTTGAAACATCAATCATCAGCCGATGTTCGTCATCGGAACCAAACAGGTGGTCATTCGCGTCAATTGTTTCATAACAATGCTTTTCCATCTCGTCGATGGACATTTGTGGCGGGATACGAAGAATCTTCAGTCCATAGTATAATCGATTAAGATGTTCGCGTAATTTGAACTGCATTTTCCCGAATGACCGGGTCATTTCGAACACCATGTCTCCAAACATGAGCGCTGAGTCGTATATGGAGATCTTTGCCTCTACCTCGGGAATTAATTCTCCATTCATCCAAATTAAACGGCCACTATGCATGAATTTTCCTTTCTATCTGATCAATTAGTGCATAATTTATTGTGAATTAAGCCAATACCTACTTTTCCAAAGGCAGATGCGCACGCAGTTTGGCTGAAACAGCGGATTCTTTTGGATTCATTTCAATTGAGCCATTTCCCATTGCCTTTTCAATCTTGCGAACGGCGCCGACAAGTTGACGGAAGCCTGCCGTTTCTACGGATGCAGCCTGGTCAGAGCCATACATGGAACGATCTAAGGTGATATGCCTCTCCAGTGATGAAATTCCTAACGCCGCAGCCGCGTATGACACAGCTAACCCTACTTCATGCCCGCTGTATCCCACATTACACCCATAACGGACGCGCAGAGTATTTATCCGATTCAAGTTTGCTTCCTCATCGATCATCGGATAGGTCGAAATGCAATGCATCAGTTCAAACGGGCAATTCGCCTCGCGGAAAATCTCAACTGCGTCATCGACTTGTTTTGCGTTGGTCATACCGGTCGAGATAAAGGCATGTTTCTTTTCTTCTGCGACCATACGAAGTAGTGGCTTATAAACGATCATGGCCGAGGCTATTTTGTTATATTTCAGATCAAATTGACGTAGGAATTTCTGACTTTCTAAATCCCAGGCCGAAGCGAACCATTCGATGCCTTTCTTACGGCAGTACAAGTCAATTTCTTTGTAATCGTCAAACTTAAACTCAAGGCCTTCCTTTTGCTGGCGCTGCGTTGTGCCCCATGGGCTTTCGCGCGGTGAATCAAGCAACTCCTTGGTATAAACCAAGTTGATGGTGCGCTTCTGAAACTTAACCGCATCGGCGCCCGCATCTTTGGCGACATCGATTAGTTGTTTGGCAATCTCGAGACTCCCGTTGTGGTTGATTCCGATTTCGGCGATGATGAAAATGGACATGGTTATTTACGTTTTAGTGAAAAATTGATTACTTAACTTTGTATAGGCGTTTTCTATGCTTCTTTAAGAAGCCACTCAGATAGTTCTTTGATAACTCCCTCACCTCCGCGTGCAAGAGTAACATGCCTTGCTATCCTTAGTACTTGGGAATGTGCATCAGCAGGGGCCATCGGAAAGCCAACCAGATGCATCACATCTAAATCGTTCAAATCATTGCCGATATAAAGTACCTTCTTTATATCGATTTCATATTTCTGGCAAAAAGAGACAAGATCCTGTGCTTTATCACTGCTACCCTGAAGAACTTCAATGTTGAGCTTTTTGGCTCTTGCAGATACCACTTTATTGTTCTCGGTACTTAGGATGATCTGTCTGAATCCTGCTTTTCTCAATTGTGCAACACCCCAGCCGTCTGCACGGTTGACAAATACGGCTTCTGTTCCGTCTTGAAAAAAGAGAACATGGTTGTCGGTCATAACACCATCGAAATCGTAAACTATAAGATCAGGAGTGAACATTAGATCATGAGTGAATATCAGAGTTTTAGTAGGGAAGCGTCTATATAGGTTATTGTTAAATCTATATTAGACAGCTTCGTCATATGATTGGAAAAATGCCTTGTTCACAAACGACTGTTGCTCTGTTTGCCATGACGTCACACTTTTCCTGGACCACATTAATTCATGTCCTGCTTGTGCAATTATTTTGTAAGGGACCTTCGAGAACATCGGAAACACTCCGATACCACCACCTCGTACCTGAAAGAAAAAATCACTATTCAAAATAAGCGCCGCGTCGCCTAAAAAGGTTTTAGATAAGTTTTTGGAAAAAATAACATCCAGGTTATGCTTATCAGCTACTTTTGTGAAGTATGCACAACCAACACTATCTGAAACAATTAAAATCGAATGATCAGGGAAGCGTCTATAAAGGTAATTATACATTTGAATGAACTCATCCTCAGTAATATTTCTTGTAAAATCCCATTTTTCAGAGTATCGGCATTGCCATGATATGTATGGGGATCTAACAGTCTGAATTGTAACTTTTGGAGCGAGTTCTTGAAAGGAAAATAAAATCTTATCACGCAGGTCATTATTTGATTTGTTTAACAATCGATTTAATAAATTAAAGCAATCTCTGTAGATGGAGATCCTGTTTCGAACTCTTGTATAAAATGGAACGAAAGTAACATTTGATACGGACGAAAGTTCTTCTTTACATTCCTCCCAGGATACTCGTTGTATTTGACTGAAATTTGAATTGAGTAATCCTTCAGCGAGGGTAACCTGTTCGTCAATAAATTCCTTGATTTGCTTTTTAGTCAGTACATTCCAGTCTTCTCGAAATTCAGAATCAACGATATTGAATGATACCTGAATTCTGTTAGCAATAAAATACCGCGCAAGTAAAATAACATATATATATTCGCCATAGGAGGGTGCGGAGGTCAGGTTATCATAAACAATGATTGCCCGGCTAACCTCACTATGAATCGATGAACGAATCTTGCGTGCTTCTTTCTTCGCAATTCTTTTCCGTCTATAAATAATTATTGGCCTATGATAAACAAATACATGTAACCCAAAACGCAGTATAGGAATAATCAGCCCTGAGCCCAACTTAAAGGGTAGTGTCAGGAGCGTGGATTTGATTCGACTTCGGATGTTGTCTTTTGCCTTTATTGATTTTGCCAAAATTTTCTAATTGCAAAACTGTTTTGTCAACTTTTCTCAACTTTTTAAAATGTTGTATAAATATCAAGTTCTTATCAGATCAATAGTGATCAAATTAGTATTTCGTTTTTAGTTTGAATGGAATTTACAATTAGCCTATTTTTTTCCACAACACAAAGCTAATAAGTAATGAGCCATCGGGTAGAAGCCAGTATGTACCACTTCATCGTTCATTGAAAAAATAAATACATTATGAAAATACTGTGACATCAATTTTTTCAAACCTACTGCATCTTTGCAATTGACATGACCTTCACGACTTGGTGGCGAAGCGTATATTTGAGACTGAAGAGAAGGAGACCCGATAATAGCCACACCGTGATCATTCAGCGAGTTGGCAATGTTAGTAATAAATAGACCTTCGCATTCTTGCACAATATGTTCCAGTACATCCAGCGAGTATACACCATCAAATAATCCTGGCACCGGCCCGTCGAGGATATTGTGCAGACGCACTTCAATTGGCCATCGTTCATTATGGCGGGTTGAAACGTCCTCAACAAAGACAGGATCAAAATCAGCAGCAACTACATGCTCAACCTCCTGTAACACAATGCGTGTTCCGAACGCGTCAGCGCATCCGATTTCCAAAACGTTTTTCATACCGGTGAACATCTTGGCAACGAACTTATAACGGGCTAACATAAAGACCAGACGGCGAGGATCGTCCTGCCAAACTTGATTGCTCATTAGTCCAAATTTTGTAACCCCGTTACGTTCGGCAATATCGAGGCATATCTGATACTGTGGTTCCCGGCTTTTCTTCAATTGCTGTATTTCTTTACTTAATAATTAGTTGATCCTTATCAATTCACTTTTTTGTTCATTCAATAGCGTTGGATATTTACCGGGAGCAAAATTGTCGTTTGTAAATACCAGCGAAAAATAAAACATAAAAATTCCTGTCGTTTTATTCTCATCCATTTAATCATATTGTATGCCGAAGCAGCCAATAATGTATTGATTTGGTCTCCAGCCGTGCCTTTCAAGTAATTTCTCAGCATTCTGTGATCGTGTTTCAGGTGTGAGATTAGTGCTTCTATTCCAGCTCTTGACCGGCATCGCTCTTCCCTCTTCTTTTTCAGATAGTAGCTTTCTCGTTTAAGTGCCTTCGGCATCACTATTTCTATTGATCCTATCTTTTCTTTAATCTTGTAGCCCCTGTCAACAATAGCCTTTTTAATTCTCCCACCTGTCAACTCTCTAACCTGAATTAACTGTGGTTTCAACGTATGTCCATCATACGCATTTCCGTCAATGGCCATGGCCCCGACAATGATTCCCGATTTGCGAGAGTATGCAAAAGAACTCTTGTTCCCAAACTCATATGGCTTATGCTCTTTGCCTTTGGCTATGCATAAAACCTCAGGCTCATGTAAACTGTAGATTTTATTGGAGTCTTCACGTTTTTGAGTTAGAACTCTATACAGATTATCGAAAATGTCATAGTACGCTTCTTTGGGAATGGGATTAAGTTGATTAACCAGGTCACGGTAAATTTTCACAGCAATGCGATGCAACTTATTCTGTGCCCGCTGAAGTTTCTTATAGTTCTTGGGTTTCTTGGCAAAGCGCAACTGGTGTCTTAGTTTTTTAATCTCCCGTGTATAGGTTCTTTTCAGCTTTATTCCTTCTTTGTTAGCTATTCTTTTGCAGTATACGATTGTCTTTTCGTAAAGCTTACGATCAGTAGGGAAAGTGATGTTCTTTTCTTGTACTGTCGTATCCACCCGGACTTCCCTGACTTCCTTTTTGATCATCTTTTCTCCGAATAAATCGATGCTTTGCTTAAAGATTAGTTTCATCCCTTGCTCCCCTATGCGATGGCGAAAATGGACGAAATCACTGGGATCAAACGGTAGCCGGTACTGAAAATAAATCTCACCGCAAAAGTGCTGCCAGTATGGATTTTCAAGATATCTCTGTACTATCGTTTCGTCACCCAGGTTGTAAATCTGTTTTAACAGTAGCAAACCAACAATCGTTCTGATTGGAACTGACGGTCTGCCAACCGTTCCGTACAAAGGAGCAAACTCCTTTTCCAGAGTTGCCCAGTCAATTTTCTTGGCCAGTAGACACAGTTCATGCTCAGTATGAATGAAACTTGTCAGCACGGTCTTGAACATTTCCAACTGGGGCTGCTTGGGTAATTTCTTTAACATGATTTGCAAGGTTTTGATCAAATTTACTCAAAATCCTAACACAATTTACTATTTCAAAGAACATAAGTTATTAACAATCAAAGTGTTAATAATTATTAAGGATCAACTAATTAATTATAACATTTTTTGCAGGATTTCATCTATCTGCATACAACGATTCAAAGCAGTGTGATCACGTAGAGTGCGCTGTTGTCCTGCCCTGGCGATCTCACGTCTTACGTCATCATGTTCCAAAAGATAGGTCACTTTCTCGATGCATTCCTCTATCGATGAGTAAGTCACAATTTCCCGGTCTTCAATAAAAAGGTCTTTCATGTTTGCACCAGTATCCGTGAGCAGGCAGGTACCTACTCCTGTTGCTTGAAATAATCTCAGATTATCAACTGTGCCATTTGCATTATTTGAATGGATATTAAGCGTAATTTTAGATTGCTTGAGAATGCGATACATTTCAATACCATATTTTGACTGATAACAGCGAGATGGATATTTTTTATACAGTGGTTTTGTTGGTATAAATTCATTTCTTTGAGGTCTATCAATTTTATGAGCTATTCTTCTGATATTCCCAGGCATCCAGTTGGCGTTTTCAATTCCATGCAAGATCCATGGATTATAATCCTCAAGAATATTCTTTAGCAACGTTCGAATAAATAATTTAAGACTCATATTAAAAAATGTTTGATTTAATTTTATATTCGATCTTTCATCAAGCCAACATTGCAATATCGTTCTTCTAATCAATTCCTCAAGTATCCAATAGCGCATTGAATGCCCTTTCCCATAGCCATATCCCGATGAACCCAAGAAAGTGAAATCATAAAATGATTGGTTATTAAGATTATCGTTTGAGGATAATTTAATGAGAATGTCGTCATCAAATGAATGATAGATCATATATGGCTTTAAGCCAACGCTAGTGCATTTCTCTAATAGGATAGGAGAACCAACCAATAAAACATCTGCGTCCCCAAATTCTTTTCTGATGAATTGGGGGTCTCCACCAGGGTAACCCCTGAAATATACGATCAGTTTAACGAAAGGGAAAAGTGATTTTAACTGACTACGCACTGTATAAGGCAAGCTGTGTATATCCTGAAAGAAAATAATATCTGGTCGTATATCCTTGATTTGTGCCAATATGACTTCTGTTTGCCAGTTCTTCTCGTTAATTTTAACATTTTTCTCTTTCGCCCAGATTATTTGGAGATCCTTGAAGTCATAAATGAGTTCGAAAGCATCATTACCTATGGCCCTCATTGCCCTTGAGAAACTATCAGTATAAGAGTATTTTTGTTGTAATAATTCCGTTAACTGAATATCATATGACTTTGTGTGAATCCCAGGATTCTTGACGTAAAAATTTAAAATGGCACCTTGATAAGACAATGGCACAATTCTAACTATTCGATAATGTTTCATTTTAGCAATCTCCGTTGTTTATCAAATGTCTGTATTAAGAGTTGTGCGTTTATATAGCGCCAAAACCTTTCAATAGAAACCCAATCCTTCTTGATTAAACACTCATCTATTGTATTTTTTATCTTATGCCCATCCCAAATCGATGAGGACAGAAATCCATTTTCGTTAACGGTAGTAACAAAAAGATTAGCAAGTCCTTCTTTAAGCCATTTTACCATTGGTGAAGTAAAACCAATTTTGTTTGTACGAAGACGAACACTCTCTGGCAGAGTTTTGAGCATCGCCTCTCTTAATATTCGCTTAGTGTATCCTCCACCTATTTTGCTTTTATCCGGAAGCGAAAATGCAAAACAGACCAATCGCCAATCCATAAATGGCATACGTACCTCTACTCCATTTGACATAGATAACCGATCAAAGTTTCTAAGGATAGTAGGCAAAATCGTATGATGAAAATAGGTATATAGATTACGATTCAAGTTGCTAAAACCAATCATTTCTTGACTACGCTTAATTTGGTTCTGACGATTGAGTTGAAAACTGGCTAACTTTTTATCAGCATAAAATGAATAAGGTGTTCGCCGTCGAAAAAAACGATTAATTGGTTGAATGGATTGACCTATTGATCCATGCATTGCAAATTTGATGGCAAGAATAAGATCATTTTTCAAAGACGAGTTAATTGGATTGCTGCCTCCTTCAAATCCCTTAAAAGTTGTTTTAAGGTCAAAGTATCGTTTTATTTTAAAAGGGGAACATAACGCTTTTCTTTTTTCTTCCTCAACAATAAAATGATATCCTCCTAACAATTCATCTGAACCATGCCCATCTAAACTAACAACTACACCATTTTCACGCATGGTTTTGTAATTTTGCCAAATACCAGCAAGAAGAACAAAATATATATCCTCTTGCTGATAAACAATATTTTCAATTTGTGACAACCAATCGTTCACTCTAATATTGGTATAAATTGGTGTAGCATTCTTTGCCTTAATCATTTCAAAGGCATATTTCTGTTCATCCAGATAGGTACCAGGGAAACAGGCTACGAAGGCCTTTTGCCAGTCATTAGTAAACTGTTTTGACTGGCCTAAAGAATGGATTGTCCCCAATACGGCACTTGAGTCCAAACCACCACTCAAACTTGTCCCGAGAGGCACATCGCTACGCATTCTAATACGACAAGCGTCAAAAAAAATCTCACGGAACTGCTCAACTTGTTTCTCAAAACTTTGTGAAACGGTTGATAAATGGTCAAGAGTATGCCACCATTGATACACAATCGGTGGTCGATTTTCATGCATTATCATACAGTTACCTCCAAGCAAATGTTTTACTCCCTTTAAAAGACTATATTCTGTTCCTTCAATGCTATTAATGTTAGTCAACACTTCTTCCATGATGTCTTGATCAAAACTATAATCATAGCAATTAAGGGCAAGAAATGCTTTCATCTCCGAGGCAAATGCAAAAAAACGATCAGTAAAGATATAATGAAGCGGTTTAATACCAAACCTATCCCTCGAAATAAAAAGAACTCTATCGATACTATCCCAAATAGCAAATGCCCACATACCGTTAAATTTCAGCTGACAATTCTTGCCCCATTCTATGTATGCAGCAAGTACGACCTCAGTATCTGAGTTGGTACGGAATATATACCTCTTGCTTAATAGTTCCAATTTTAGCTCCAAAAAATTAAAAATCTCTCCATTCAGCACAATCCAATAACGTCCATCGGAATAGCTCATTGGCTGTTGAGCTGACAGAGAGAGATCGAGTATAGACAGTCTACGATGTCCAAGTTGCAAGTGAGCTTGGCTGTCATAGTATGTCCCTCGTCCATCCGGTCCTCGGTGGGCAAGTGAATCGGTAAAACGATCCATTTCATCCTTGCATGTATCAGCTTGATTATAATCCCAGATACCTACTATGCCGCACATATTAATCCTTTTTAAAGAATATTGTATTATAAGTTTTTGCGAAAAACGTATACCCCAATGGCACGAGAAACCTATAAACATCACATTCATCTAAATGATTTATGTCAAATTTTAATTCTTCTATTAAAATAAACCGGGGAGAATACTTAAGCCAATTGTTAGATTTAAGAACATTAATTTCTAAACCTTCTACATCAATTGAAATAAAATCAATTACAGTATGTTCTGGTAAATGCTGTTCAAGTATTGAAAATAAACTATACGCTTTAATTGGTAATTTATCAATTAGCTTATATCCTAAATCGATGTATTCTTTTGCTAAAATTTGAGAAAAAGTGTTAATTGGTTTTTGTTCAAAGATGTAATATGTTTGTTCATCATTTCTATCTGAAATTGCAACCTCCAGATTAATATCTCTTGGCCGTAATTCATGAAAAGTCTTCATTCCTCCTGGCATAGCATCAATGTTGATTCCGTGCCAGCCTCTCCTGTAAAAATAATAAGTATTTGATAATCTTTTGGGGTGATAGGCACCAACATCAATATAAAAACCCGAATTTTTTTCGTTGAATATTCTCGCAAGAATCAAATCTTCTCCTTCCTGGGAATATGAAAATCGCACATATTTTGGTTCCTCGTTCCGAAAAAAAAACATGTTTTTTATTTTTTTAGGAAGTATACTTTTAAATATCTTTTTTACAATTTCATACACCATATGGTAAATCGCTTAAATGGACGTTTATAAATTAAACTGATTGTTTCAATTATTTTTTGTTCGTCCAATTTTACTATTCGCATGATTGATTCAATCCACCTATTGGCCGAAACGGTTGAAAATCATTTAATGCCCTAAAATCAAACTGCTTTGTCAAGAAAAAAGATGTTGTCCATGTATAACTATTCAAAGGTCCAAGCCCATGCATATCAATTTCAATCAAACCTTCATTTCGTAGTTGTTTTGCTGTATTTCGATACCAATCTGAATTGTCTAAAATAATCATTCCTGTCTCGTTTAAAAATTTACAGGCGATTGATGCACATTCGAACCTTTGAATTGCATCAATAACGATAATATCAAATTTTTGGTTGAAAACTGTAATAGATTTTGCATAATCTTCTTCTTTGACTACTAATTTTAATGAAAGATTTTTACATTTATATTTATTTATATTCTCGAACCACTTTGAATCATTCTCAACACTGCATACATTTTTTGCACGTTTAGAAAAAAACAAAGAGGACCCACCAGATCCCCATTCAAAAACTGATTTATTGGATAAATCAAATTGCAGTAAATATTCTATTGCTGGATATGTATACCAAGGGACAATTTGCTTATCACTCCCAAAAATTGGAAAAGGTCCTCCATTTTGATGACCATATTCAATCCATATTATTTTACTTTCATTACTGAGGGCCAAAGTTTGGTTTTTGAAAATCCTTTTTAACAATTTAGCCATCAGTGACCGAGTGATTCTGATAACATTTCTCATTTTTAGTGTTTCATTTATACTTAATGAACTCAGGTTTGCAAAAAATTAGTTAATCCTTATTAATTCTCTTTTTTGTTCATTCAAATGCGTTGGATATTTACCGGGAGCAAAATTGTTGCTTGTAAATACCAGCGAAAAATAAAACATAAAATTTCTTCTCGTTTTACTCTCATCCATTTAATCATATTGTTTTGCCGAAGCAGCCAATAATGTATCGATTTGGTCTCCTGCCCTGCCTTTCAGATAATTCTTCAGCATCCTGTGGTCATGTTTCAGGTGTGAGATCAATCCTTCTATGCCAGCCCTTGATCAACATCGCACTTCTCTTTTCTTTTTCAGATAATAACTCTCTCGTTTAAGTTCCTTCGGCATTACTATTTCTATTGTTCTATAATTTTGCATTCCCATTCAACATCGGTAAAATAATCAATCAGTCGAAAATATAATTTATTTCATGATCCATAGAAATTGGATAATTATTGTCAGGAATAACCCCTGAGTTGTAATAGTCCCCGGATTCAACTGTAAAAAAAAACACATTCTGCAACCAATCGAACATCTCATGTCCAGGATTTCCAGATCTAATCATTATGTTACAATAGAACAATCCGGCATTGAACGATAGTTTAGGAATTATACACTCAATTCTACCCTCACCACTTTCTATATCGATAGGGATATTTAGTAAATGATTTCCGAAGGTTGTCAACCAAAGTCCCTGAGAATTATAAATGGCCCAAGCGAAATTAACATTTCTAAGCTTTTCACTATTTTTTGCATTATACAGTAGAACAAGTTTAATCTTTCTACCTGTTATGACTGATTCGGTTTTATATCCACGATGATCTTCGACCCAGGCATCGGCAATACGAATAACGCCGTTTCCTTTGCGGTCTAATCTATTTAAAAGATTAATACTCTCTGTCACTTTTAGGCTTTGCATATACTTATCAATAACTGCTGGAGTAAATCCATCATATATAATTTCTCCACTATTCAATATCAAGCTTCGAGTGCAAAGGGTGGATATTTGTCCCATTTGGTGGCTAACGAAGAGAACTGTCCTCCCATGCTGTGCCACACCTTCCATTTTACCAAGGCATTTTTTTTGAAAACTAGCGTCTCCCACTGATAGTACTTCGTCAACCAAAAGAATCTCTGTTTCAAGGTGTGCTGCTACTGCAAAGGCAAGCCTTACATACATTCCACTCGAATACCGCTTGACAGGCGTATCAATGTATTTTTCAACCTCAGCAAAAGAAACGATTTCATCAAACTTCCGTTTAATCTCATTCTTGCGCATTCCTAACATTGCCCCACTTAAGTAAACATTTTCACGTCCCGTGAGTTCAGGGTGAAAACCGGTACCCACCTCAAGCAGTGATCCCACCTTTCCATACATATCAGCGTAACCAGCAGTAGGCTCAGTGATGCGTGAAAGTATCTTGAGGAGAGTGCTTTTACCGGAGCCATTTCGACCAATAATACCTAATACTTCACCATGTTTGATCTCCAGAAAAATATTCTTTAGTGCCCAAATAGTTAATTTTTCTGTTCCATTATTACCATGCACTTTGTTTAACATTTTGCGCGGTAAAGCCATAATGTCTTCCTGTAATGTTTTATATCGTTTTGCGCCATGCTCATTCTGATTTAATTCAATATGATAAGCTTTTGAAATGCCTTCTATTTTAATGATAATGTCGTTCATAATTTATATAACATCAGCAAATCCCCGCTCAACACGGCGAAAGTAAAAAAGACCACTAAAGAATAACACAATTGCCGAAAAAGTGCTAATTGTTAACATTTCGATATTGAGAGTGCTACTACCCAGCAGCGCCCATCGAAATCCTTCAATAAAGCCAACGGCTGGATTTAAACTGAAAATCCAACGCCACTGTTCTGGAATAATGCTCATTGCGTATGCAACCGGACTAGCGTATGTCCACGCCTGAATGACAAAGGGCAATGCAAACATGAAATCGCGATAATAAACATTAAGTGAGGCAACCCATAAACTCACACCTACAGCTGCTATTAAAGTAATTAAAAGAAAAAAAGGAATGCCAACCATGTTCCATGTAGGTACTGTCTTATAATAAACCATTAAGACAACCAATACGAAAAACGAAACAATGAAATCAATCAGCACAGCTCCGTTGCTTGCCAAGGGAATTAACAGACGGGGAAAATAGACCTTGGAAATCATATTTGCGCTTCCTACAAGACTGCCTCCCGCTCGTGTTATACACGAAGAGAAAAGTTGCCACGGTAAAAGACCTGCAAATACAAAAAGAATATACGGTTTGCCATCACTTGGTAACTTGGCAAATCTGCCAAAGACAATGGTAAAAATAAGTGCTGTTACCAGGGGCTGAAGAATCACCCATATCAAACCCAAGGAGGTTTGTTTGTAACGAAGTTTTACATCACGCATCGCCAAAATGTTAAGCAAATCACGGAATTCCCATAATTCCTTAAGGTTTATGCCTATCCAACCACGTGAAGGGCTTATTCGAAAATGATTGTTTTGATGCATTTTTTTTTCAGATGTCATCCTTATGTTTTTAAGCTATTATTTTCTCGAAAAAGTGGAGGAATGTAAAACCGATCTCTATTTATTTTTAGTCGCTCTGAAATTCCTGAAGCAATCTCCCGAGGCTGTGGGATAAATACAATTCCCTTTTCCGGAATGTTTTCAGGGTGATAGACCTGCCGGCATAAAAAAAGTTTGTTAATACGATCAGAATCCTCATCTACAAAAAAAGAAATTTTTTCTGGTATTTCATTATACATCCACACTCCTGCAATTGAAGTTCCGAATATTCCTAATTCCTCATGTTCCGCAATCTGAGAAGCACAGGCAATATTTTCTTTCAGCCAGGTAACTGCTTTTAAAAGCCCCCAATGGGAATCTTCTATTGATTTTTCCGATACCGATAAAGTTGTCGATAATACAACATTTTTACGGGCCAATATTGTTATTTCCTTTGGAACGATGCTGGTCGAAGCTATAACTATTTCAAATCCACAATAACCTAAAATATTTGTTAATTTATCTATTTCGAAATGCGTACAGTGATCGGTAATAATCAAATCAAAAGGATTCCTTGTATAGGTAGGAACTTCGATCAGTAATAGTCCCATAGGATTTAGTTTTTCCTTCACCTTGTGAATTAAATGAATAGGATCCACAATATGTTCCAGTAAATGTACCATCGAAATCATATCGAATTTTCCGGCAATATCCTTTACGTCACATGAATAAAATGCCTCAACATGCTCTATCTTTTCGATGAGAGCCTTGTTTTGCTCATCAAATTCCGACCCTGATAAATTCCAGGATGGACAAAGTTTTGAAAAAGATCTTAACAAATTTCCGTTTCCACAACCAACATCGAGTAATGTTCCCGTCGCCGGGATGGCATCCCGATTGAGCAACTGAACAAGGATGGATTCCGACCGGGACCGTGAGACTCCATTTGACTGTTCAAATACCTTTTGTTCTTCACCGCCGGCCTGGTAATAAATAGCATAGGTTTTATAAATTTCTTCACAATCGCGCATAAAAGATTCATCGGCAATCTTTTGAACGGAACCACAAGATCGGCATATTCCGAGCTTCCCTCCTCTTTTCCAGGGACGGCAATCGGAGGTCACCTGTGCTAACGATGTAAACTCTTCAATATGAAGAATTTTCCCACTATGACAGATATGACATTTGTTTGCCATTTGATCCATCGACTTATCTTTCATATAGTGATCTCTATGTTCTATTGAAGAACTTCATCAAGCACATTCCAAACCTCAGGTGGTTCAATCCCCAACTCTTCTTTCAATCTGGAAGTATCAAGTGTGGTGTGTTTTGGAATCGTTTCAAAGGTCATACCTGATTGATGGAGTTTGATTGGTTCAATTAATTTCTGCGAAACACCCATTTTCTCAGCCAAATACATTGCCATTTGTTCATAGGTAATGTCTTCCCTGGCTGAAACTTGCCATGTGCCATAACTTTCCCGTTGCATGATGGCGATGATCGTATCGGTGGCAAAACTTAGAGAAACAGGTGATAAAACCATATCAGAAAAAGGATGAATCGTTTTCCCATTCTGCAAATCAATAATCCAATTCTTAATGATTGTCATTCCAGGACTGATTATTTTGGTAAAACGTACAATAGCCACCCTCTCAGTTAACTCAGCGAGACCCTGTTCAGTTTCTGCTTTCTGTCTCCCATATTCACAAAGTGGATTTAACGGATCGGTTGCTTTTTGGAATGGGACAAGGCCATCAAAAACCAAGTTAGAGGAAGGAAAAAAAAGAGCAGCACCGTCCAGGGATAGACGACGGGCCAGCACTAACGTATTTTTAACGTTTATTTTGCTACTATATTCAGGTTGAGTCCTGCATTTATCGAGTGAAGTTATTGCGGCACAGAAGAAAGCAATATCTGTTGGTCCTGGTACCTGCCAGTCAAAAATATCTTTACTAAGATCAAGAAAAAGTTGATCTTCCTTTACCTGATTATTCATGAAGACTGTCGAAAGTACATGATTTCCTTCCTTTCTTAGTCTTGAAGCCAAATTTAACCCCAATTGGCCATCTCCGCCAATCACAAGAAACTTATGAGATCGCATTGTGATATCATCAATCAAATAGTTCTTTAAAATTCAGACTGAACCGCCCATTTTAATCAAACACCGACCACTTATTTTTCCACTCCGCATATCTACGATTGCTTTATTTATTTTTTCGAGTGGGTAGGCATTAGTCAACAGTTCACGCAAGGCAAGTCGCCCTGCGCTATATAGTTTATTGTAGCGAGGAATATCGAATTGCGGAATAGACTCTCCACCGTAAGAGCCACTAAGCCCTTTACCAAAATGCAAAGGCAGAGAGTAAATCGAGATGTTATTGCCTTTGCATGGTACACCAACCAAGGTTACACGCCCTTGAGGTTTAGTTATCTGGTATCCCATTTCAATAATTGCTGGCTGACCCGTGTTGTCGATAAAGACATCCACACCTGTAATCCCCGCAATCTCAAGTATCGCAATGTGCGCATCTGTAGTATGGCTGTTTATAACGTGGGTCGCCCCCATTTTTTTTGCTAATTCCAGACGATTGTTATGAATATCAACAGCGATAATGGGATATGCCGAAACTAAAGCCGAGGCCTGAATTACATTTAGTCCGATGCCACCAGCACCAAAAACCACTACAGACTCTCCTATGTGTACCTTGGCGTTATTTTCAACCACGCCAAAGCCAGTCGTCACAGCACAACCGAATAGAGAGGCAACTTCTAAATCGCTATCATTTGGAATTGGAGTGACGCGGTTTTCAGAGACAATGGTATACTCGTTAAATGTTGTCACCCAGCCAGCATTGACCTTATGTCCTTCCCAAAAATAAATTGGAGGATTGCTTTCGATCCCTACACCTTTTCGCCAATGTAGAACTACCACATTACTAGGCTTGACATGCTTAACACCTGGTCCGACAGCGATCACCGTTCCTGAACCTTCGTGTCCAAGCAGATGAGGCAAAAACCGGTCATCACCTTTGATTCCATCGATTTCACCAAGTTGCGAACCACAGATGCCACTAAAGTGTACCTTTATCAGCACTTGTCCTATTTCAAGTGTCTTTGGTAGCTCTATTTCGGTGACAACCAATGGCGTTTTTAATTCCGTCAGGATGGCGGCTTTCATTGTTTTGGGAAGATTTTCCATAGTTCTATCTGCTACTCGAAATAAATAAACGAATGATCACCCGTGTAACCCGTGTGTTTGAACCACCAGTCCCACTCTTCGGGCGTATTGAATGCCTCGCAAGTCACTTGCCAGTATAACAGGTTTGCCTTCTCCTCCTCATTTCTATAGGACTCCACACAGATGTATTTATGTTGTTTACCTACACGTTGCATTTCGCGCAGTGCCTTATCAAGATCGTAGCAATGCAAATTATGTAAGGTGGTGATGGAATAAACCAGGTCAAAGTAGTTATCTGCGAATGGGAGAGATGTTGCATTACCCACTACCAAATGATCTTTAACTTCCTCCTTAGCGTTCATAATAGCATATTCAGAGATATCGATTCCCGCAATCTCAATACTCGGAACTACCTTTGTAAAGTCGTACAATAAGAATCCTTTTCCGCAGCCAATGTCAAGAATTTTATCTCCAGGTTTAATGCCGTAATGGTCTGCCATGGCGCGTGCCACTTTTTCCCAGCGCCCTTCCATATATCTGTAACCGCCATAACAAATCTTGCGATCACCATCCCAGTAGTCAAATCCCCACTTTTTGGCGAGAGAGGCCGCCTTGGCTTTAGGAAAATCGGGATCAGTGACCCGGGCCAGATAGTCTCGCTTCGTGCTTTTGTGGATAACGGACAAAAAATCTAGGTATGCCATAAACAGTTGATAATTGTAAATCAATGAAGAATTCCAATGAAATATAGTTTATGATTAGGTGAATTTGAATTGCTCATAAATAATTGGACAAATGTTCATAAAAGTACAGTTTTGTCTTAGAGAGTTGAATCTCAAGTAAACCCTCTTCGTTACATCCTGCATGCAAGCGACGTTGCCTATCCTCAGCGATAAACTCATTGAGTAAAATACAACACCACTTGATGCGATGAACCGGCAACAGTCTTATAACCCGATAATTGATAGATTCTGAATGTGTGAAATATGTAATTGTCTCTTCCATAAACTGTTTGGCTTGAATTTTACTCGCCGGTAACTCTGGCTGACAGGTAAAATCGCAGATTAGTTTTGCAGGATCATCCCAACCAGCATATTCGAAGTCAACGAAAAAAAGACGATCTCCATGCTGTAAAGAATTGTGGAATCCAAAGTCAGATGGAGAAAGAATTCGATCACTTTCGTTGATAGTTATTCCATTTTTTCTTAACCTTAAATCTTGCTCAACATTTTCCTTGATTCTTTTCCATGCAGGGATTAACTTATCCTTGACAAAAATTTTTGCATTATGTTCTATTTCGAGTTTTGGGACAAGTTTAATCAGTCGCTGGATCCTTCTTTGGGTGAATTCTAAATGATCTTTTATACTAAAACATGCCTCCGCCGCGCTGGGTATTCTTTGAGCGGCATTTTTCTTACGATGTTGATTGATACTTTTTACGAAATCAGTGGCCAGGGTTATATGCCATGTTTCAATTTTGTCTGGTCGTTCACCTGGCAAGAATGAATAAAGACCTCTGTTAAACTGAGGGTCCTTACCAATCGGATCTGGTACATTAAGTACTTCCTGCTCAGAGAGAAAAGAAAGGAAACCAAACTCTGATGCCAAACGATCTCTTGGGTCGCCAGGTTTATAATAATAATTTTTCAAGATCCATTGCCCTTTCGTATTAAATAATCTCCAGACGTCACTATTTCTTCCAGCCTTGATACGTTCTTTCTTAAATGGGGGTTCTATTCCATGTTGCCGGCAAAATGAATCTAATGTATTTGACTGAAGATCTATCATGGGAACTCGAATACATATGGTAATTCATGCCAGGATCGAATCATTCTCCATTCATCCGGTACCTGTGTTTTTTTGTTAGGAGAGAATAAAATTTTCACTACATTGCCTGGCAGCATCTCAAGAATCTCTGGTAAATCATCCACGTAATGCGTACATCCGAGATCAATGATTCGGTTTATTTTGTCAGTCTTGGTTAATTCAAAAAAAATACTGTCAGAAGGCAATATCAACTCCTTAGAATCATGAAATTTTTGTTGCGCAAGCCAATTTTTGGCAGCTTCATGCAAATCATAATTGGGCCCAATAAAAGGATATCTGGTTCGATGGCTGATTATATAGACTTTTATATTTGAATTTTTTGCGTATTGAATAAAATCAAACACCCCGGGAAAGGGTTTTGCTTCCATCATACACTTTCCATAAATATAACCTTGTAGTTCAGTCCAGATATCTTCTTTGTCAATATTTCGTAAATAATCTCGAATTTGATTTTTTGAAGTCGTGAGTTTTTTTGGTACCAAATTGGTTTCAATTGCCACTTTTTGGAATACTTCCTCATAGCAAATAAGTGTATTATCAAAATCCAGTCCTGCAACGTACATTTTGGAATTTCAATTAATTATGAAGTTTTCGTTAAATTAAAGATCTTTTTAACAATTTGTTCTTGATTTATACCAAAAAATTTCCGTGCATGTTCGTGATCACCTCCTTCATACATAAAAGTATCCATCGTCCCGATTCTTGTTAATCTGGCCTTTTGAGGACTCTGATCTGTAAGCCACTCAGAAACACTGCCACCAAAACCTCCTAATAAAGAATGTTCTTCTATTGTTACTACATGTGGAAAACTTGAGAAGACAACCTTAAGGAGATCTTTATCCAAAGGTTTAACTGTATGCATACTAACCACCTGAATAGAAATTCCAGATTCCGATAACTCCGCCGCGGCTTTCATCGCTAATGGCAGCGTATTCCCGGTGTTCAGTATACAGATGTCTGTTCCGGATTTTATGATTATTCCTTTCCCAATTTCAAAGTCAGGCATTCTCTCATGAACCAAAGGCTCGTTTTTCTTGGCTAAGCGAATATAAACTGGGCCATTAACATTCAGAGCAGCGTGAATTGCTGCACGAACTTCCCACGCGTCGCCAGGGCATAATACAGTCATATTTGGAAGAACTCGTAAACAGGCAATGTCTTCTAATGCTTGGTGAGAGGCATTTAACGAAGCATATAAAAGCCCTCCCCCAACACCAACAATAATTACAGGCATTTTCTGAAAGCAAATATCCAATCTAATCTGTTCCAAACATCGCAGGGTGTTAAAAGCAGTTATTGTGTAAGTTATGGGTCGCAGACCACACATAGCCATCCCTGCTGCCATGCTTGTCATGTTGGCTTCTGAAATACCACAATTGTAAAATCGATTAGGGTATGTGCTTTTAAATGTATCAAACATTTTATTTCCTATATCACCTGAAAGAATAATAATTCGATTATTCGTCGCTGCCAGTTTTTCAATTTCCCGTGCAAATGCCTCTCTCATAATAGATTTAATTCTTGTAATGCAATTCTGACATGGTCATTATTGGGGATGCGATAGTGCCAATTATTATCATCTTCCATAAATGAAATTCCTTTTCCTTTGATTGTATTTGCAATTAATGCAACCGGTTTGCCTGATCCATCCGGAATGATTGATAACAAATCGATTAAAGATCTTATATTATGTCCATCAACTTCATGACTATTCCAACCAAATGCCTGGAATTTCTCTTTAAGAGAAGAAAGAGAGGTAACTTCTTCGCTTCGACCGGTAGCCTGCCATCTATTGAAGTCAATGATCGTTACAAGATTGTCAAGATGGTGAGCAGGGGCAAGCATGGCAGCTTCCCATACTGAACCTTCGTTACATTCTCCGTCACTCATTAGAACAAAAACACGAAAAGGAAATTTTTGAATTCTGGAAGCAAGTGCCATTCCCAATCCAAGTGATAAACCATGACCTAAAGAACCACTGGTTGCTTCAATTCCAAATGAAGGCCTATAAATCGGATGTTCAGCCAGGATGCACCCCGGTATTCCAAAACTATCAAACGTTTTATCCGGTATAAAACCAAGCATATTTAAAGTTACATATAATGTTGTAGCAGCATGACCCTTACTTAAAATAAACCGGTCACGATTCAGATCAGTTGGGTTTTTCGAATCAATATTCAATACTCCCCAATACAAAGCAACTAAAATATCAACACAAGAAAGTGAAGATCCAAGGTGTGCAGTATGAGTTCTATTAGATATTTTTACGACCTCGCCTCTTATTTTACGCGCAATCAACTCTAATTCAGTGATGGATAAGTTAATCATTATCTAATTTATAGAAGATTTTGTATTCTGGTCATGGTTTTGATGTTGTAATAATTCTCATCATCTGTTAATTCATTGTTATTATACTTTTCAATAATATCTCTGATAGCATCCTTAACAGTAAATTCTGGTTTAAATCCGGTGGAGCGAAGTTTATCAGAATTCTGCCTGTATGATCTGGGGTCGTTTGACTCTGTAACAATTAATTCGGCCGGGATAATATTTGTTACCAATTTTGCTATATCAAGAATTGATATATTTTCAAACCCCGCATTAAAAATTCCATGGGCGTTATCACCTAAGGAAAGAAAATGTTCATACACCTTGACCAAATCTTTGATGTGAATATTTGGCCGTGTTTGTGATCCTCCAAAAACAGTGATCCGGTTTTTGGTCAATGCCTGCATGGTCAGCATGTTTACCGATAAATCCAGCCGCATTCTTGGAGAATATCCACAAACAGTTGCAGGGCGAATAATTTGAACGCAAATTTCATCTTTATAACTTAGCAGGACCCGTTCACTGATCATTTTAGTCTTATTATAATCTGAGATTGGAACCAGACATAGTTCTTCAGTCACATTGGCTTCTTGCTTCACTCCATACACGCTGCCTGAGGAAGCATAGATAAACTGTTTAACGCCGTTTTCAATAGCTTTTTCAATTAATAATCTGCTTGCAAGAACATTCACTTCCCACGTAAGTTTTGGATTAAGATCTCCACTTGGATCATTCGCGATATTTGCGAGATGAATGATGACATCCATATCCTTCATAGGGATATTGTCGATTAATCGTATATCTGTTTGAATTATTTTTAAATTCTTGTGTGGTTTCAAAAAATTGCCAAACCAAAGAATATCAATGACGATTATATTATGTCCTTTATCCAGCAAGCAAGTTGTGAGATTTGTCCCAACGTAACCACATCCACCGGTAATTATTATATTCATGATTTTTGATCTATCTCTTTTATATATTTTTCATAAATAACAGGAAACTCTTTTCTTGCGATATCCAGGCTTTCAATAGTGCCAATATCCCTATGATAGGTAAAATTATAATACGTATATATCTGTCCAATGTAATGAGGTACTATATCGGCGCTGAAATCAAGTTCTTCTTTTTTAAATTGATTGACGAAATTTAAAACTGAAGGTTCTAAAATAAAAAGTGCAGCGCTTGCAAGATTACCAGGCGGATTTATTGATTTCTCATAAAATGCTTTTACAATATCATTATCATCCAGTTCTACGATTCCACAGCTCTCTGGCGTAGGTGTTGTAAACGTCATCATGGTGATTTCTGTTCTGGGCGGGCGATTTTGGTGCCTCTGAATAAACTTTTGAATGTTAAAAAGTGACAGATTATCTGCATGAATAAGCATGATTGAATCGCCTAAAAAAAAGTTAGCGTTTTTGAGTAGCGTTCCGCCTGTTCCAAGAAGTCTTTCTTCGTAAACCAAAGTGACAAATTGCTTGTATTTGCTTTTGGTGATAAAGTCTGTTACTTTTTCAGCCTTATAATGTAGATTCACAAGAATTTGCCTAACACCAGCATCTGTAAGCATTTTTAACCAATACTCAAGAAGCGGAACACCATTGATTTCAACCAAACATTTTGGGATATCATCAGTTAAAGGACGTAACCTTTTACCAAAACCGGCTGATAATAGCAAAGCACGCATTTTTCGTAATCTATGCTCGATTATTTATTTATCGGTCAGTAATTCAAATTCAATATCCTTAGGTGAGAGCGGAATATTGCCAATTCTACCAACCTGACATGCAGCACCAAGGGAGCCCAGATAGGCGCTTTGCCAAATGTTGGCCCCTGTAGCCATCGCAAGGGAGCAACAAACGATTAATGAGTCGCCGGCGCCGGAAATATCCTTTGGGGCAGTATTTAATGCAGGTAACCTGTCGGTAATGAATTCCTCTTTGGAATTTGGAGCATAAATAAGAATGCCTTCACTACCAAGTGTAATAATGAGATTTTTAGCAAAAGATATTTGGCTAAGAGATTCTGCAAGTACTACAAGACCAGAGTTGAAATCTCTAACAGCAATCCTGGCTTCACGCTCAGTAGGTGTTAACAATGAGGTGTATTTGAAACGAGATACATCCCCGGTTTGAGATGAGGATTGACTATCTGCAACCATCATGATGTTGAGTTTCACGCAAATTCCTTTAATTTCCTCTACAAGGAATTGCGGTAAACAACCATAATTGAAATCGGAAAAAATCAACAACTGCGTCCCCTCAATTGTTGAAAGGATTGATTGCAACATTTTTTGAGCAATATTCTTATCAATGGAATTGTGACGCAAATGGCTTACTCTAAGAAGTGTTTTTCCATTGGCCCGGAAGCGTTGTTTGAGAGAAGTAGGGCGATTTTCGTCAATACAAAGGTGTGCTTTTACTCCATATTCATTCAATCGCTTGGTGGCAAATTCAGCATTTACATCCTTTCCAGTAACTGAATAGTAATTAACAATTGCGCCGAGTCCTGCTGCGTGAGCGGCAACTATTGCGCTTCCTCCAACAAATTTTTCAGTAGCCACAGGAGTAACAACGATTGTTGGATCTTCTTGCGACATGCCTAGAGGGTCGCAAGTTATGTATTCATCAATAATTAAATCGCCCACTACTATCACTTTCAGATTTTTCATCTTAGAAAGAATATCTCTCAAGTTAATCAATGAAAAACCATGTCGTTTGATAAAATCAGGTGCTTTAATAATTGTAGATGGATTGTAATCCTTAAATTCTTTTTGGAGAAGGTCTAATGAAGAAAATGTTATATCTCCTGAGCTAAACAGGAGTTTTCCACCGTAACTATTTAAAGCGTTTTGTTCAGGATTTATTTGATGTTCGTGTTCTTTCCCTTTGACAACGATGGCTGGTTTTAATTCACGAATAAATTGTTCGGGACGATCATGTAAAATAAATGCGAAATCAACGATGCTTATTGATTTTATTCCTTCAAATCTAAGTTCCTCAGGAAGAATTGCTCCAGGTGTATCTTTTGGATACACACCAACAATTAAAAAATCTCCACATTCTTTGGCATAACGGAGAAGCCGCAAATGTCCAGGGTGAACAATATTAAAATTACCAGAAACGAAAACGATTCGATTTCGGGATTTTGATTTTTCGATGATCTGTTTTATGGCCTCGTCAGAACCTGGATGCATTGTAAATCTCTATTTTTATGCTTTATGAATATATTCTTTAGGCTGCTTCATTATTTCGGAAAAATTATTATCGATCCAACGAATGGTTTCGTCAATACCTTCTTCCAACTTAATCTCAGGCCTCCATCCAAAAGTGTTAAACGCCTTGGAAGAATCAAGAAGATAAGCAGCATCTTTCCCGGGTCTTTCACTGACAATTTCAACAATTTTATCAAAATCAACATCAAGTTTTTTACATATTAATTGTACGAGTAAACGTATCGAAATAAATTGATCTGTTGAAAGATGATAAACTTCACCAGGTTCAGATTGAAGGGCAATTTTAAATGTTCCTGCAACTACATCGCGAATATGAATGAATGACCTGGTTGAAAATCCTCCTCCATGTAATTGAAGTTTTGTGTTTGTTTTAATACTCAATATAGTTTTAGGAATAATACGGTACACCTGCTGACCTGGGCCAAACACATTGGCTGACCTGGTCAAAACGACCGGGAAATTATAATGTTTATAAAACGAAAACAGGCTTAAATCGCAAGCTGCACGAGACACTGCATAAGGTGTACTGGGTTTGAATGGAGTATTTTCTTTTATTATTCCACTGCATGGTCCATAGACTTCAGGTGTAGAAACATGAATATATTTCTTCATGAAATCGCATTTTCGGAGTTTGTCATGAAATTTCACATTGGAAACAACATTTGTTTGAAACCAATGTTCAGGAAAAAGCCAACTTTCAGCTACCATACTTTGAGCAGCAAAATTAATAACGTAATCAGGTCTATTATCTTTGATTACATCCATAATTTTTTCCAAATCCTCATTTAAGTCGAGTTGATAAAAGAAAAAATTTTTAATGTTTGTATTTTTCTTATATGGTAAAAACACATAACTCGGTTCTAATGAACGACTTATACCAATTACATGAGCATTCATTTCAAGAGCATAATCTACGAAATGTGATCCTGAAAATGAGTTACTGCCGATTACTACGATTTTTATTGACATCTGATTTCAATTGTCTACATAAACTTCTTAAGCTAAGACTAGTAGAATTTGTTATAAGCTTCAAGAAATGTAGGAATTTTTATCTTTTCCTTTTTTGAAGTGTCAAAATGCTTAAATTAAAAACAGGTAAAATTCCATTTAAAAGCGAATTGGGATTTAGAATGCTGATATGAATGTTATTAGCTGTTAATAAAGGCAACCACTCACTCAATCCGTTTATTACATGCGGAGCAGTTTTATGAATGTCTTTCTTCTCATGGCCAATTTTTTGATCATGCTGCCTGACCTCATTCTCATTTAGATAGAAATAATCGGAATTATATAAATCCACCCCAGCCAAAACAATATTCCTATATCCAAGCAAGAAACCAATATGTATACAATCCATCAATGTTGCAGAACAATGTGGTATGTTTTTAAAATTGTTTGACAATGGTAATACTTTCCTTCTATCGATGCAATTACTATAATAGCCTAATATCTCTATCTTGTTCTTTGAGAACATTTTAAAAAGTATAGCAGAGCCTGACCGCCTATCTATATGAAAAATAAACTTTGTGAATTTATATTTACTATTTGACAATATCTCATTTAAACAATTTCTTTGATGAGTAAAATTAAAAATCGATGAAAAATAATGTCGTAAAATAGGTCTAGATTTGAACAAACTAAGAGAACTAAATTCACGACAAATATGGTAATCTATACGAATTTTCTCTGATTTGAAGAAATCATTAAATGCCATAGTATCGCTATGATTCTCAATTAAAGTCCATTCATTATCTGATATGTTTTTAAGTGAAGAACCTGAGCCAAAGATAAAAAGTATGTCTTTGTCCTTTGAGCTTTTTATTTTGTACTTCTCATCAAAATTTTTCTCATGCTTAATAATGAAAAAAAGAATGTAACTTTCAATTTCCCACCAAGTTGGTATCGACATTAAAAGTCTTTTTAAGAATTTATTATTTAAAAAAATCACTGAAATATAACTTAAGTAGTTTTCTTGAAAGTAGGCTAAATATTATACCAATGCTGAATTATACTCAAGGAAAATGAGTTTCTCGCAAATTCAAATTCCTTGAGTATAGTATCAAGGATATTTTTCTCTTAAATATTGCATCACCATATGACCAACTATTAATTGCATATCTTCAGATATTTGCATGTCATCAATCGGAATATGAATAGTATGATCGGCGATTGCTTTACATTTTCCGCCACTATATCCAACGATTGCAAACGAAATCATTCCAATCTCTTTTGCCACTCGAACCACTTTCACAATATTAGGGGAATTGCCACTTCCAGAGAGCACAATCAATATATCTCCTTTTTCTCCCTGAACCTGGAGTTGTTGAGAGTAAATATCCTCATACGATATATCATTTGCTAAACATGTAATTACGGCAACGTTTGCCGGGAGGGCAATTGCACGCATCCCCAGTCCGCTATCTTTCGCAATGCCATAATGTAAATCATTTGCAAGATGAATCGCGTTGGCAGCACTGCCTCCATTTCCACATATATACATCCTGTTCCCTTCTTGCCATGCCTTTCGCAATGATTCAGCCAATAATTTTGTTTGTTCCCAATTCTGAGAGTTGAGAATTGAAATTAAATTTTTTGCGTAGTTAGTAAATTTATCCATGATACAGAATTATGGCACAGAGCGCAGGGCTCAGGGTAAAAGTTTTTTAAAATTTTCAACATACCAACCCGATGCTATTTCAAATCCTTTTCGCGCATCGATAGAAGGCATGGAGCAGGGGGCATGGAAAAAAATGCATGGAGCAGGGCGCAACGAGCATGGAAGTTTTCTATGCGCATTGCTTTTAATAAATCGGTATTAACCCCAGGGCAGAGCCCTGGACCCGGGTTCCGCCCCAAGGGGCGGGGAATTTAACCCAAAAGAGATTAAATAAGTTGATCAGAAAATTATCTTTTGAGTCTGTAAGGTGGCCTGTGGTTTCTTCATTTGGCATTCCGTTTCTTTCTACAGGCTGCAACTTCAGCTAATATATCTTCCGATGTGAGATCATTGGCCTTTATCCTTTCCGACAATTTTTGGGCACGGTATACGAGTGTCTCTTTTTCCAGCGTCTTTTCCAATCTCACTTTATCCTCAATGGAGAATGATTTAATCAGCTTTAATATATCAGTGAATGTAAATGGTAAACTGTAAGTTCTTTTATATGATGCCGTATTCATCTTTTTTCCTGGATTTTCATACAAAAATAGCAAATAATGGGTTGTTTGCCAAATTAGACTGCATTATAGGTTTCAGATTTGCTCAGGATCATGAAAATGCATGGTGTATGGAGAAAAATGCATGGAGCAGGGAGCATGGAGCATGGGGCAGGAATTTCCATGCTCGATGCACCATGCGCCCTGCTTTTATTTCTCCCTGGTAACTGCTTTCTTATTTACTGATAGCCCTTTGCCGGCGACTGTAATCATTGTGTGACTTTTACACAGGCTCTTTCTGTTGCTTCAAAATAACACCAATAGATTGACTCCCCAAAGATTGTTTTTTTGCTTTTTTTGTTTTGTACCCTTGAATATATTTACTAATAGCTATTTTTTCTTCATCGGTCAATGGCACAGGGTCAACATAAAAGTCAACATCAAGAGGTTCTTTTATCAGTCCCATAGTTTTAAGATTGAAAATATTTATCAATTAATTTTTTTGAAGCGTAAGTATTTAGAATCATCAAATGACCGCCAAAATGATTTGCCCCCAATGTTTTTTCATAGGAACTGCGCAATGTGAAATAATTCATTATTTATCGACAAACTCAGTTTCCATATTTCGAAATCCTGAAAACGAAAATATTCACTCATAATAGCTTCTTTTTTACCATGCTCGTTACTTTTTTGTGCAAAGTGCTAATATAGAGCAAGGATCTTGGGGCTTGGTGCATCGAAATAATCCATGCACACTGCCCCATGCGCCATGCTCCATGCATCTCTTTCCCTGCTCTATGCTTTCGTTTCAGGTTCTGTGCTCTTTGTCATATAGTAAGCGGTGTACCACTCCACAAACTTCCTGATTCCTTCACGTACGGATGTGGCTGGTTTGAAGCCTATCCACTCTTGCAGGTCGGAGACATCCGCTTCCGTAGCCGGTACATCTCCTGGCTGCATGGGCAGAAAGTTCTTTACCGCTTTTCGGTTCAGTATTTCCTCCAGTGCATCGATATATTCCAGTAATTGCACCGGGTTGTTGTTTCCAATATTGAAAATCCGGTAAGGCGCTAAGGAGGTAGCTGGATCAGGTATGGTCGGATCGAATTTGGGATGCGGCTCTGCCGGACGGTCAAACACCCGGATCATTCCCTCTGTAATATCATCGATATATGTAAAATCACGCAACATGTGGCCATAGTTAAAAACATTAATGGGACGGCCTTCCAGAATTGCTTTTGTAAATAGAAACAATGCCATATCCGGCCTTCCCCAAGGGCCATATACAGTAAAAAAACGTAAACCGGTAATCGGTAATCCATATAAATGACTGTAACTGTGCGCCATCAGCTCATTGGCCTTCTTAGTAGCGGCATAGAGGCTAATCGGGTGGTCTACGTTATCGTGTTCCGAAAACGGTAACCGTGTATTACCCCCGTACACACTCGAAGAGCTGGCATAAACCAGATGTTCCGTTCCCTGATATCGGCACCCCTCAAGGATATTGATGAACCCTGTAATGTTGCTGTCGATATAGGCATGCGGATTTTCGATCGAGTACCTTACCCCTGCCTGGGCGGCAAGGTGGATAACATGACGAGGTTCCCATTGATTAAACAACTGGCTGATCGCCTCACGGTCGCAAATATCCATTCGGTAAAAACGGAATCCTGGTTTAGATTCCAACTGTTTAAGGCGGGCTTCCTTTAAAGATACATCGTAATAATCATTAAGATTATCGATTCCTATTACTTCATCGCCACGTTGTAATAAATTCAAGGATAAATGAAATCCAATAAATCCTGCAGCCCCTGTTACAAGAACTTTCATAGTTAAAATTTTGTTTCTTTCCTAATAAAGAACGGGAAGATAATCGAAATACTAACTACGTTGATTAACTGAACCATTAAACTTGTTGAAATTAATTCACCATCCATGATTGAGAAAGACAGAAATAAATATTTGAGAGTATAATATACCAACTTACTTGACAGAATGCTTAGAAATAAAATAATGGGCATAAAGCCTCTCAATTTTTTTGATAGAAAAATAAAAATTCCAACATTCACCATCAGTTCAATTGATATTAAAAAAGCTTTGAAAAAATGAGGATGTCCACTTAATAGCATCGAAAAAATCGGTATCGTCACTGCAAGAAAAAAAGCATTCTTCAAATTACGTGACAAAAGATACCCTGTCAGAAGCAATATACGCATTGGATCGAGCAAGTAAAGCTGAAAAGGAACGAGATGCGCAATTGCAGGAACAGAATAGATAAGCGCTAATACAAGAATATCAGAAATTATAATTCTGCGATTTGATGATGATATTACAGTGTTAAAATACATTTTTTCAACCTTTTGGTAAAAGGCTTCAGTTTTAATTAATTTTTACCATTTAATTCTTTCCCGTACTTGTTGGATAAGGTTTTCAATGATTTCAATTCCGCAAAATCCCACATGATCAGCTTGGGATATTTTGATACAGTAAGGTTAATATTACCATGCAATGCAACCTTTCCAATATTCATCTTGTCATAACATCAATCATAAACAAATCATTTTATTAACTTAAAATCAATCATTTTGAAAAACTTAGAGAGTCACAAGTATTTCCTGGGAGGTATTTTGGGAAAATTTGAAGTGGAATCAATGATCCTGTAAGGGGCAATTAGTTCATCTATGCTATTAAACCCCATTCGAAAAAAATGATTTGACAAATAAAATCCGTCTTGCTTATACACTGCTTATTCCTATCTTATTCTTTGATTGTTCTTATACTGGACCTATAGCATTGGGTTACTGTACCTGTTACAATCATATTTTCATTCGATGCCGTTTTATTATTCTGCCCTACGAAATTAGCAGGAACAGGAATTATTAACCCAAAAAGAAACAGCTATGACCCCGATCGAATCATTCCCGCACCTGCTCAATGAGATCTTCGATGATTTCAATACGGCAGCTTCCGTCACAATCAATTATGAGATCGCATTAACAAACACCTCTGTTCATGAAAATCCTGAAGTTAAAGTGGTCAGCGTTAATGGCTTCAGATCATTGACCACATTTACAAACTGCATCTGGTCACTTAAAGCAAACCTTCTTTGTAATCTCATTGAGGTAGTTACCGGCCTTGATATCCAAACCAAACGGCTTTTTATCCAGCATGCTATTACCCGGAGCCGCAAATACCTTAAAACAACCATCCCGGTCAATCCCCCTTCAGACGATCATGATACCACTACTCACATGCGGAATTACTATGGATTCAACCAACCACGTTATATTAACGCGCTTGATCATTACCCCGATGACGAAACCTGTAGGTTGCTTGCCTTCCGTACGCGCCGGTATGCCACGATGTGGAAATATACCGTTGAAGAACTTATCAAAGAATTACAGGGCTTTTTTTATCTTGCCGAATTCCTTCCGGCCCTGACCCCACCGGTCAATTCACCGCCCGGCACTAAAAAGATTCCCGTCAGGAGCAGTGTGGCTGAACTCGCCGCCATGGCAAGGCTTTTCTTTGAACACCGTGCCATTGCCCTCAATAATAAATCTCAATTCTGCCGCCTTGTGGCAGAAATGTTCAGCACCCCGCGTCAGAAAGAAATAAGCGCCAGAAGCCTTAAGAACCATTTTGACTCCCCGACGCCAGAAACCATCGAATTCCTTTTTGAAGAATTCAGAAAAATGATGCAGAAATTCCGTAATCTGGGCCAGGTCGATTGATCTATCTTCTTTAATTACAGATTGATCCCATAAGGTGGTAACACCTTCTGCCACTACCGCCCGCCTTTTTGGCGGGCTATTTTTGTTTGCGCAAACCTCAAAATCCAACGCCATGATAACACATCGTTCTATTCAAAATTCCTTGAAAGGGATCAGTGAAAACCTCCAGCGTATTGAATCGAAACTGGATGGATCAACCCCGGGCCTCTGCGACTGGTACGACAGCCAGGATATATGCAGATTGCTTAACATTTCAAAACGCACCCTCGCTCATTACCGTGAAAGAGGATTCATACCCTACAGCAGGATCAGCGGAAAAGTGTTCTACCGCCTGAGCGATATCGAAGATTCCCTTAACAGCCATATTGTACGGAAGGAGGCCCGGATATGAAAAAACGGGTCCTCTGCAACTGGCGCACATCACTCCTCGGTATCATCCTGCTGATCATCTCGGTCATCCTGCTCTCCCTGAAAATTCTTTCCGGCGGTGAATTCATCGCCCTCCTCCCAACCATCATCGGACTCTTAATTGCTCCTGATAATATCCTTAAAAAAATTAGCAAATAATTCACTTCATCACTTCATCACTTCATCACTGCATCACCTCATCACAACATCACTTCATCACTGCATCACTGCATCACAACATCACTTCATCACTGCATCACTGCATCACTTCATCACTTAAACAATGGCTTCATTCCAACCTCTTGCAAATAAGATCCTTCTTCTCGAAGGTGGTTTTTCTGCCAGCAAAGCCGATAAAGGCGGTCCGACCAACATGGGCGTCACCCTTTCAACCTGGCATCGTGTGGGGTACGACAAGGACGGCGACGGGGATATTGACGACAAAGACCTCGAATTGCTGACCCGTAAAGACGTCACCATCGTCCTCCGCTACTTCTATTGGAACCGCTGGCGCGCCGATGAGATCGACAGCCAGCCCGTGGCCGAGATCCTGGTTGACTGGCTCTGGTGCAGCGGCCGCTGGGGCATCGTGATCCCTCAACGGATCCTTGGCGTTACACCCGATGGCTTTGTCGGCAAGGTGACGATCAGCGCCGTCAACCAAACCGACCCCGCTGTATTTCATCAACAGATCCTGGAACACAGACTGAACTTTATCCATGAAATCGTCCAAAATGATCCATCCCAATCCCGGTTCGAAAAAGGCTGGATCAACCGGCTTATACAATTTGCCATGAACGGTGAAATAGTTAGAAAGTGATCCAGTGATGAAGTGATGAAGTGATAAAATGAGGGAGTGTCTGACTTTTGCAAAAGCGACATTGGCGAGGACCTTGTCCCGTCAATTTTGGACAGTGGGTGAATGTGGTCCGAGACGCAGTCGCGATGCAAAAGGCAAGACCGACCGAAGAAATGTGATGAGGTGATGGAGTGAAAAAGTGATAATAAACGAAAGTCATTCATTAAAGACAATATCCTATGAAACCACAATTAATCCTTCTTAAAAGCATTTTGATAGCTTGCCTGCTTACAAGCTGCTCGCCGTCCGGTCGCCTCGAACGCCTGGTCGAACACCACCCCGAACTGAAAACGACCGATACGGTAAGGTTCTTCGACATCGTGCCGGTGCCCCCCGTATCCATCGACACTACCCTTCCGGTTATAAGCCTCGCCGATACCGCGATCATCTCCCGCGACCGCCTCGAGATCTCCCTGCTCAGGATCCGCGATACGGTCATCGTCCATGGCAAATGCAAAGCCGATACCATCATCCACGAAATCCTCATTCCCGTCGAACATATCAAACTTGTAAGCCAGGCGCCGAAGTACTGCTCCTTTCTCAAGTTCATCTGGATCATTGCCATGGTGTTCATAACCTTGATACTACTAAGAAAGGTGATGAAGTGATGAAGTGATAAAGTGATAGAATAAGGGAGTGCCGGGCTGTTGCATAAGTGGCCTTGGCGAGGGTCATTGACAAATTGATAATTGAGAATTGATAATTGATAATTAGGAAGTTAAAAATAAGGGAGTGTCTGGCTTTTGCAAAAGCGACATTGGCGAGGGCCTGGTCATAACAATTCTGGGGAATGGGGGAATGAGGCCCGAGACGCAGTCGTGTTGCAAAAGGCCAGACCGACCGGAGTCAGCAGCCATGTTGCGATTGCAAGGTCGACCGAATAAAAGTGATGAGGTGATGAAGTGATGAAGTGATGAAATGAAAAAAAACAAGTTTTGAATTTTGACTTTTGACCTTTGAACTAATTTGTACAAATAGCAAACTGATCACGGCCATGATCGTATCTATTCACAATTAAAAACTAAAACCATGTCAATTACAAAAAACAATGTCATTACGAAAACCTACAGTGGCAAATTTGGCGACCAGGTAGTCTTCCGGAACCGCTATGGTAAAAGCATCATGGCAGCTCCTCCGAAGCCATCGTCCAACGAACCGACCGAGAACCAGCTCAATGCGCGTCAAAAGTTCATGCTTGCCTCGCGCTATGCCAAAAACATCCTTCAGGATCCGGATATGCTGGCAGCCTATACGGCCAAGTGCCATGAAGGCATTACCCCCTATGTCCTTGCCCTGACCGATTACCTCAAACCGCCGTTCATCAAACAGATCATCACCACAGGCTATGCCGGTAATCCCGGCGACAAGATCAGCGTGGAAGCCGGCGACGACTTCGCACTGGTCCAGGTAATGGTCAAAATATTCGATCCCTCGGGCACGGATCTGATCGAACAGGGTATCTGCACGCTGAACCAGATTACTGGCCAGTACGACTTCACCGCAACCGCTGCGGTTGGCACACTCACCGGAGTGACCATCACCGCCGTAGCAACCGACACTCCCGGCCATACGGCCAGCCTCTCTGTAACCCTTTAATAGGGACCTTTTCATGTTAATGAACAGGGGTTTTGCTCCGGCAGAGCCCCTGTTTTTTTTTGTACCTGGTGACGGGAATCATTGAAGGATCATTTTCGAACTATTGTTGTCTTGTTAATTGATAATCATTAATCAGTAATCCTGCTGAAAGGTTTAATTGTAATGTCAAATTCCGGATCATCTCAACCGTCAATTTGCGCTTGCGATTAAGTATCTCAGAAACTCTGCTCTTTCCCCCAATTGCAGCGATTAAGTCAATCTGTTTTAGTTGCATTTCTTCCATTCTGATCTTTATTGCTTCAATTGGGTCTGGAGCTTCTATCGGATAATGTTTTTTCTCATACTCGTCAATCATCAATCCGAGTATATCAGCCTCGTCGCTTTCAGGTGTCCCTGGCGCTGCGTCAAATATTACCTCAAGTCTATTCAAAGCCAATTGGTAATCTGCTTCTGTTTTTATTGGTTTTATATTCATAACCCAAAAGTATTAAATCGTATTTGCATCAATCTTATCATACTCCATGTGAGTCCCAATAAATCTGATAAAAATCCATTGTTTTACAAAATTAAATTTAGCGACCAATCTATATGACTTGCCTTTGATGTTAAAAACAATTCTGCTGTCCTTGAGAATACTTGCATTAGAATAAGTTTGTTTGACATCATTGGGTGTTTTCCAGTCCGAACTCATTGCAGTATCATACCATGTTTTTAAGTACTGTTCAGTATCTGGATGCTTTCCCCAGAATTCTCTCAATGAACTCTTTGCAAATATTCTCTCCATTGTAATTCAAATCCGCATGCAAAGATAATAAATAATTCTCGATTTGGGAACTTTTTACTATATGCTGCTATTAATGATGGATATAACCTTTTGAAATGTCAGGTATTCCATGACAGTTGAGGTCGGGTCTAATTCACACTCCTGTAATAAATTCTTAATATGGTGTGTGCCTGGCTTTTGCAAAAGCGACCTTGAAGAAAGTGATGAAGTGATGCAGTGATGGAGTGATGTCAATCACACATTGTCGTGCAGGATGCACCATGATGTCCATATCTTCCACGGGTATAGCCCCAAGCAAACACTGATTCCCCATGACCATTGCTCCTGAAAAACTGATTCTGCCCTGCCAGTCAACCTTTATCGGGCCTGCATACGGCATTTGATGGTTACCCTTCACTTTCTTTATGTAAACGGTGTTAATGCCACTTCAATCAGGAATTGTTCTATTTCTTCATCCGAGGGAGCCGGCACCAGATATTCGATCTCTTCAGTACGGTCAATATCCTTGAAATAGGATAGTTGCTGCCTGAAAAGCTTTTCTGTGAACATCTCCTTAAAAATGAGCTTCGCCTGCCCGGAAATTTCACTGAAGCGAAAATGATACTTTAGCAAAAAAAACATATCAGCATAATCTTTCCATTTGGCCCTTCCGCCAAGCGCATACGCTTTCATGGCCGCAAGGGTCAATAACGACGGCATCTTTATTACATCATCAAACCTTTCTTCAACCGGAACATCAAACGGAAAACTGAAAAAAGTCATCTTTATCCCGTTGATCACAATATGAAACTGTTCATGTGATTCATGAATAACTTTATCAATCCGGAATCCGCTTTGGTCAATCCTGTTTTTGATACGCCCGCGATGAATGTCGCCGGAACAGAACAGATCAAAATCAATGGAACAGCGATGCCCGATGTACAAAGCCACTGCAGTACCGCCAACCAGATAAAAATCTTTTGCAAAAACCTTCAGTAAGGGTAAAAGTTCTTTCTGCCCGGTGGTCAGGATCTCCCTATGCATACCTGTTGAAATACAAGGTAAAATAATGCTTCACCTGTGGGAAATAGTTTATGCGTATTCCGCTTGTCTTCTCCCGGAAAATCGCCGCCACCCTTTCAATCCCGATCAGGTCGAACAACCGCTTAACATCTTTCTCATCACCGTAATTCAAAATGGTCTCAACCAAAAATGAAATCGAAATAAATGGCTTCCTGTCTTCCGGAATATACCAGAAAAGACTTGATTTTTCTTTGATGAATTGCTGTATCTCGGGAGAATGGATCATGGTTATTCAGTGAGGAGTGAGGGGTGAGGGAGTGTCGGGCAATTGCAAAAGCAACCTTGAAGAAAGTGATGAAGTGATGAAGTGATGGAGTGATAAAAACTGGGAACTGCAAACTTGGAACTATGTTTTAGTGGCCCGAGACGCAGTTGCGTTGCTGTTGCCCGACCGACCAGCCCGAGATGCAGCCACTTTGCGACTGCAATGCCGACCAAACCAAGTGATGAAGTGATGAAGTGATGAAGTACTGGATGACGGGTATTTCACATTTCTTTTTTGAGCCATAATTCGAGAAATGGATCAGTAAATCGTAATAAAATTATCGGTCATTTTCTTATTATACTTGTTGGCATAATGCTATCTGGTATAATGCTATTTGGTATAATTCTATGAGGTATTCCCTGATCAATTGATCACCGGGTACAGGTTTTCCAGCTATGATCTCCATTTCAGGACAGGACAGTTAGTGTATGGGATAGAGGGTCGAAGTGATCGAGACGGTCGTGACGATTGTCACGTTTTTTTCAGGTGTTTGTGATTACTTTATGACTCACTTTTTCACTGATTCTTTTTTTCCTTGATAAAGTTTGTTTTTTCGACATTGTTGATAATGTACGATGTACAGGATTAATGATTGTAAGGCCAATGATCTCCTGTGAATCCGGAAGTATCCGGATTATTGTCCCCTCACCGATATCAATCCCTTCTGCAATCTTCGGATTTCCAAAGGAAATGTAAAGAATATCAGCCTCGGCATCGTAATTCCATTTAATTTTATCTTTTTTTTCCGATATTTTTAAGGTTTCCATATTACTTTTCTTTTCTTGTTAAACCTTCTACTATAATATGCCGTTAAAACAAATCCATCTGTTTCGGTCTCTTTATATACGACAGTAAGAAACTTATTTCGGGTTACCGGTGTTTTCCCATATAATCTGATCGCGATCAATTCTCCAAAATCACCCGCCAGAATCAAATCAGGTTTTTCAATCGTTTCAAGTATTAAACCTATGCTGTTTTTAGTTTCAGGATGATTAAATGCGATGTGCTTAACGCGTTCATCTGTAAGACGAATTAGCCGTTTATTTTTTGAATTTACGGAAATCATTTTTATTTTAACATGATCTTTACTCTATTCCTCTTCCACCGCCTCCCCAAGACGAACGTGACGTTCGGGACGGTTGTCATGTTTTTTTCGGGTGTTCGCAATTGCTTACCTTAAATATCACTTCAATATTTTTAATATTTCCATTGCCATGATTGCCTGGCAGTTGCATAAGCAACCTTGGCGAGGACCTGATTAAAGTGATGAAGTGATGCAGTGATGCAGTGATGAAGTAAGGGAGTGTCGGGCAATTGCAAAAGCAACCTTGGCGAGGGCCATTAACAAATTGATAATTGATAATTAGGAAGTTAAAAATAAGGGAGTGCAGGGCGGTTGCATAAGCAGCATTGGCGAGGGTCTGATTAAAGTGATATAGTGAGGGAGTGTCGGGCAATTGCAAAAGCAACCTTGAAGAAAGTGATGAAGTGATGAAGTGATGGAGTGATAAAAACTGGGAACTGCAAACTTGGAACTATGTTTTAGTGGCCCGAGACGCAGTTGCGTTGCTGTTGCCCGATCGACCGGCCCGAGACGAAGCCACGTTGCGATTGTATGGCCGACCGAAACAAGTGATGAAGTGAGGGAGTACCGGGTGACGGGTATTTCACATTTCTTTTTTGAGCCATAATTCGAGAAATGGATCAGTAATACGGAATAAAATTATCGGTCATTTTCTTATTATACTTGTTGGCATAATGCTATCTGGTATAATGCTATGAGGTATTCCCTGATCAATTGATCACCGGGTACAGGTTTTCCAGCTATGATCTCCATTTCAGGACAGGACAGTTAGTGTATGGGACAGGGAGTGTATGGTCGAAGTGATCGAGACGGTCGAGACGGTCGTCGGTCATTCAACTTGGTAATTCTTTCAGATCCGTGATATGCTCTGAGATATCATTGAACAGATTTTCAGCCAATAATAAATTTTTTGCTATTTCATCTGTTTCAGGAATAAAATATTTTGGACCAGGGTACCTGTCAGTTTCATAATAATCACTTATGATTATGATATCATCGATTTCAACGGATAGTTGAATTTTACTCATGACAAAATTGAACAGGGCCTGTAGCACATGGGTCCTGGGTATTTCAGCACCATAAAAAGCATAAATAGCTTTAAAAGACTTTTCTATGGTTTGTTGAATTTCAATGGCAATAATATCTGTATAGTGATTCTCTTTAAACAGTAGTTTTGCGGTGTTCAGGTTACGTTTCGCAAGACTTAGCCATTCTTCAGCATAGGCTTTATTAGGCATAGATTGTCTTTCCCTTTGTATAGATTTCTTTGTAAAACAAATCTCCCAATGCGATTCTTTTTTCTATTCTCTCATCATTATCGACAAAAATATCAAATGTTGGGTGGACGTGACCCAATTCTTTCCATAATGCCTTTTTCAGCTGTATCCTGAAAGGTCGGATTTCCGTTTCAGGTAAATCTTTAACAACAAACAGATCAATATCACTGTCTTTTGTTGCAGTGCCCTGTGCAAAGGAACCAAACAAAACAATTCTGTCAACGCCATATTGTTTAATAATGGTTATGGCTTTTTGAATTATTATGTCTTTATCCATGTAAAATCCAGTTTATCCTATTGTTCTCGTTACAAAATTACAGCATTTTTGGGTAGTAAGCGTTTCGCGTTTCGCGTCCAGATGACCGATGATCGAAGACAGGGGACGGAATGATCGAGACTCGAGGCTGTCGCATAAGCGGCATTGACAAATTGATAATTGATAATTGATAATTGATAATTAGGAAGTTAAAAATAAGGGAGTGTCGGGCAATTGCAAAAGCAACCTTGGCGAGGGCCATTAACAAATTGATAATTGAGAATTGATAATTGATAATTAGGAAGTTAAAAATAAGGGAGTGCAGGGCGGTTGCATAAGCAGCATTGACGAGGGTCTGATTAAAGTGATATAGTGAGGGAGTGTCGGGCAATTGCAAAAGCAACCTTGGCGAGGGCCTGATCGCGTCTATTCTGGGAAACGAGTGAATGTGGCCCGAGACGCAGCTGCGTTGCAATTGCCCTGCCGACCGGAGCCAGCAGCTACGTTGCGATTGCAAGTAGGCCTTGATTACAGGATGAATTCAAAGGTATTAAGCACCCGTATTGTTTGACGTGTTTGTTTCGGGTCCTTTTTTAATTTAACTGTTTCCCTCCTCGGAAAATCTTTTTCAATAATTTCAAGCTTGAATTTTTCCGGAAGGGTTTCAAGCATAGAAGGATTATCGATTAAAAAGTTTACATAATCAAATGTCAATCCAATTTTCCTTTCAACCGTCTCTTTATTTGTCATCGTTTTTACTCCTTTTCATTTTTTTTATGTATCGTTCCTTATACCATTCCCATCTGTCCTTTAAATCCTGCTCAGCATATTTTGAAGCAGTTTGAAGATTATCGATCGCGATCTCATACTTTTCTTTGTCACCATTTGGAAGCATTACATCCCGATGGAAATAACCATGGGAACAATCGTACCTTATAATATTAATCCAACGATTGTCAATAAAAGACTCATATTGATACATTACTTCAATTAACTGTCCTTTATTGGTGGTCATTCTGACCCTAAGCCTTTCATGGCCATTTTTATCAAGATCCGTATCAAATTCGATTTTTTTCATCACCGTATTTCACAGGTACAAATACCATTAATATTCTAATATCCACCTTTTTACAAAATTACAGTAAAAATCCAAGGCAAAATTGCTATCTTTCATTGTGCCCTTCTTGAGTACACATTTGAAATGTCAGGTATTCCTTGACAGTTGAGGTCGGGTCTAATTCACCCTCCTGTAATAAATTCTTAATATGGTGTGTGCCTGGCTTTTGCAAAAGCGACCTTGAAGAAAGTGATGAAGTGATGAAGTGAGGGAGTGTCGGGCAATTGCAAAAGCAACCTTGGCGAGGGCCTGATCGCGTCTATTCTGGGAAACGAGTGAATGTGGCCCGAGACGCAGTTGCGTTGCTGTTGCCCGACCGACCGGTCCGAGACGCAGTCGCGTTGCAATGGCCAGGCCGTTCGAAACAAGTGATGAAGTGATGAAGTGATAATCAAATTGACAGGGAACTGCAAACTGGGAACTTACTCATCACCCGTCACTCTTAACAGCCTTATCAACGGATTCGCTGTCGGAACCGCGATATCATCCAGATCAGGGATCTTTTTGATTATTTTGTCAAACCATTGCTCACCATGACCGGATTTCTGTTTCTCATGCCCTACTTTCAAACCCGAAAGAGATATCATCCTCCCGGCAATGTCTTTCTTCGTGACCAGCTCCCGCATGTCGATCTGAAAGAGGCCACCAGCCCCGGCCATCACTCCGGCCTCAAGGATCAATTGACATATTTCCGGAAGGGTCAGGTAAAACCGCTGCATATTTACATCCTCTTGCTCCTCAGTACCATATCCGGTTTTCGGAATATCCTCCGACCGGATGATGGTGAAAATGGTCTCCCCCTGCCCTTTTAAGGACTGTAAATGCTTTTCGGCCGTCCTCTTTGAAAGCCCCATCACCCCCTCACTGCTGAATGCCTGCCGTGCCGAAATATAAATGAACTTTTCAACCCCGGTCTGAAGTGCCTGTCCGGCAACGATTTCAGCGCCTTTCACATTCACGCTCATGGCTTCATCGGGATGGGCTTCCAATAGCGACGGTTGCTTATAGGCGGCTGCATGATAAACAATCTGAGGCTTGTACTCCCTGAATATCTGCTCCATCCTCGATTCATTACAAATATCAGCCAATACAAATTGTAACGGATCCCGGTTATCCCAGTTCTCAAATTCCGATTGCAACAGAGCAAGCCCGTTCTCATCCTGGTCAACAAGGATCACCTTACCGGGATTGAACAGGATAAGCTGCCTGACCAGCTCAGATCCAATCAATCCGGCGGCGCCGGTTATCAGTATGGTTTTCCCCGCAATCTCTTTTTCTATCGCGCTGATATTGATAATGACTTCCTGCCGTTCCAGAAAATCTTCAATGCCAATCTCCCTGGCCTGACCAATGCTAAGCTGCCCGTTTTCCCATTCATTTATTGGAGGAACCGTCAGCAACTTCGTTTCATTGTCCCGGCAAAGATCCAGCAACAACTGCTTTTTTTCATTGGTGAGACCTTTTTTGACCAGGATGACCTGGTCTACCCGGTTACTTTTAAATATATCTGCCAATCCCTCAGTGTCCACTACATCAACCCCTTCAATTTTTTGCTTCAACCGGCCCTGTTCCTCCTCTGTAAAAGCCAATATCCGGTACCGGACATGCCGGTCACCTTCCAGCAAATGCTTCGTATGAATGCCTTCCTCTCCGGTTCCGTAAATAATAGTTCCCGACTGTTCAACCCGGTGAAATAGCTTTGCCGAATATCCTGACCTGACCATGCTCCGGAAGGAAACAATGAAAAAAGAAGTGATCAGGAACTCAAGGATGATGATGGTCAATGGGATGAACAAAGTATGACTGACTACGAAATAAGCGATCAGGTCCGCCAGAAGGAAGATCACACTCCCGGCGATCAGCGTCAGAATGATCCTGAAAAAATCGGACATGCCGGCATCTTTCAGAATTCCCTGGTACGACCGGATCAGGATTAAAGTCAGTAACCTGACAGCGGGAATAAATATCAGTACCGGAGGTAACAACCGGATCTCATTGACCGGCACATCAAAATTAAACCGCAACAAATAGGCAACCAGGATCGACACCACCACAAGGATGGTATCAATGCCCACGATCATCCAGCTCGGTAAAAAAACCTTAGCCTTCATAAACGAAACCTGATTCGAAACACAAAATTTTTACGAAAAAATAAGAGTGCAGGATAGAATAATATTAAGGAAAATACTTGTAAAAATCTTGTTTTTCAGATTCATTTAATGTACCTGACTTTAATCCTTTGTCAATCGAAATTGCAATGCCTATTTCTTCAATTTCTTCCGGAGATAATTTCTTAGCAGAAAAATTAAGTTGTTTTGCCAGTTTTAAAATCAACCTTGAATTTATCTTTGAATCACCTCTTAATAAGATCGTTTCCATTATTATATTTTTTTTACAAAGTTACTCGAAATCAGATTGTTTTACAATATACATGGTTTGAGAGGTTAGGGCGCCTTTATCACTTAATTGGACTTTAGTGTGAGTGATAGTTGGTGTATGGTTTAATCTGTAATAACTTGTGACATCTTTCAGGTAGAATATCTTCCTTCAATTATTCCTGTTATAGAAAGATCTTCATCAAGATCAGGCCAATGTAATCCGGTACCATCACAGATAATCTCAATATTTTGTAACTGATCTGCGGATGCCTTGCTAAGTCTTTTATTCAACTCAACCGGGAATCGGATCTCTTTTTTATCAGAAAGCAGAATACAAATCCATTCGTTTTCGTACCAGGCTTTTGTTGCCTTAAACAGAAGTTCAGCTACCATTTCATCACCCCTCCTTCTGCCAGCTCCCCGGATCGATCACGATCTTTTTCCGGATGACGGTTTCATATTTCTTGCCGATATCGTGACAATGGGCCTCGATATTCAACCCGTTCAGGTGGTCGATCACATTTTGTATGTCCTTTATCGAAATGCTGGCCTGCTGCTGGGCCAGATCGAACTCAAAGATCTTCACATGCTGGTCGGGCGCCACCTTACGCCCATCGATCACCGGAGTGTACGACATATAACCTGTTCCTTCGTTGATGAGGGGGAGGAAATTCACAATGGTGCTGGTGATTTTATCACCCTTCGATATAAAGAACTTATGAATATAGAACGGATTGTTGCCCATGTTGAACAGCTTTAGGGAAATGCTGTTTTCGGCGCTGTTAAGCAACAGTTTCGGTAAAGGCTTGATCGTATCGCGGTAGAACTTGTAGAACAGGTACACTGAGAAGGAACTTAACAGGAACGCAGCGATCGACAGGAAGATGGTGAAGATGACCAGCAGCCGGAATTCACTTGAGATGGTCCGGTCGGTAAGGAAAAGTAAGTGATCGGGTGTCATGACAGGAAGGTTAATTGTTCAGTATTATCGGTTTCCACCGGCATATGATGTTACTTCAGTTGCTTTTTAAGTCTGGCATATGCCGGCTTTCCGAACACGATCGCTGCTCCTGTCAGCAATCCGAGGAACAACATGATCAGGATCATCGAACCGCTGCTGGTGGTCTTTACGGCTTCCGACGGGGGGTCGATCAGAGTGAAAACGGGAGTGTTCTCCTGGACCTTGATCTTCGATTGTTCCAAAAGCTGCGACAAATTGTTATATACTCCGAATGCGAGGTTATACTCCGACTGCAATCGTTCTTCTTCAGTCCGTGCCGAGGCCATGATCACATTCTGGTTCCGGTCGCGGTATGAAGCCAGCTGTTGCTGGGCCTGGCGGTATTTCCTTTCCGCTTCGTCATGCAGGTCGGTCATGAATTGCAGATCCTTCTTGAATTTCCGGGTCCGGTAGTCCACCACATAACGGGTAAGAATGTTCACCACTGACCCGGCAATCTCGGTAGCCACCTTCGGATCGGGCATTTCCACACTGATCATCAGCATATTCCCGGCGGTTTTTTTGACTTCTGCCTTGATCCGGTCCTTGATGACGCCTATTTTCCATTTTTGGCTAATGGTCAATTCAAGATTACCGGAATCGGCCGCGGGGCCTCCGAGTATGGACGACCGGAGGCCGGGAATTGACGAAGGAGATGAGGGGATCAGAGGGTGAAGGGATGTGGAATCAATAACATTATTTTGTTTCCCATTTCCCCGTATTGCGCCAATTATTTTCCCGGGTAGGCCGATGGTATAATCCATAATGACACTGCCAAGGGTGTAAGGGTGGTGGTTGTCGAAAAATTGTGAAAGGGTTTGATCTTTCCCCGTTTTCGGGTCGGTCACCTGCTGGTTGATCATTTCAAGCCGGAAAACGGTGCTCCCTACGACCAAAGGGTATAAAGCAGGGGTCAATGCATCGGGACTCTCCCCGATCGGAACGCCCGACATTACCGCGAGCTGGCGTATGGCGGCGGAGGTCGCTGCCGGATTCGACCCTCCGGGTTCGACCAGCAGCGTGACATTCGACCTGTAATTGCGGGGAGAGAACAGGGCCAGGATGATCCCCACAATGAAAAATACAGCCAGCGTGATCAGGATGATCTTACGCCCCTTCCATAACTTCCGGACAATGTCGGTCAGATTGATCTCATCACTTTGACCAATACCTTTTTTTTCAGTTTCTTCATTCATGAATTTCTATTTTAACCCCTAACTCTTAACTCATTTCGTCGATCGTTTGGGTACCACGATAACCGCTCCCGGTTCAACCTTAGGAAAGTGATTGGTAAAGAACCATCCCAGCCGGGTGGTCGTGACCGAGCCGTTGGCATGGATAACGTATACCTTCGACCGGTTGGCGCCGGTAGTAAATCCACCTGCCCGGTTTATATAAGCCTTGGCCCGTTTGCCGTAAATACCGGGAACGATGGCCGGGTATTGCACGGCGCCTGTCACCCTCACCGTTTGTGCATTTTTGGGTATCCTCAATACATCACCGGCCATTAATACCAGGTCGTCTTTTGTCCCCGGCTTATTCATGATCTTCTCAAGCCGGATCCCCAGAACGACTTCATTGTCTGTTATAGTATCTACCCGGAACGAGGTATCACCGATGGGGATCAGGGTTTTTCTTGTCTTCGACCTTACCTGCTGCCCTGTTAAAGATACTTTCCGTATCAGACTGGCCCCTTTCAGATAGGCCTCCGGGGTGAATCTTCCGGCACGGCTCACCAGATCGGAGATACGGTCTGTCTTCCCGGTCAGACTGTAACTCCCCGGAAAGATCACCTCCCCTTCGATCCGAACGACCGGGGGCTTGCTGTACCCGGGCGAACGGCGGACAGCAACCACATCAAAGGGTACCAGGATGAATTTCGATGCCGGACCGGTAAGCTTCAGGTCTTCGCTCACCGGGAACTGGTAGATGGTGGAGGTCCGGTTGTCGGGGCTCAGGGTTGTATCGTTTTTTATTCTGCGGGCGATCTCGATCCTGGACAGGGAGGCTGCATCCAATAAACCGCCAGCCTGCAGGATAAGGTCCTCTATCGTCATATTCTGCAGGAACGGGTATGTGCCCGGCCGTTTCACTTCTCCTTTGATTTGGACAGAATATGTTTCGAGCAGATCGGATACAAATGCAATGCTTATGATATCCTCTTTCTGAAGGTGAAAGTCATTATTCCCCTGCAGCATCGATTCAAGATCAATGGGTATGACCTCTGTAGTCATGTCGGGACGGATACGATATATCAGTACCCTGGTTTTAAAAGCATCTCCCCTTAGTCCGTCGGCTTTCCGGATGAGCTGCCTGAGCGTGCTGGCGCTGTCGAGGGCGAAAACCCCCGGTCTCATAACTGCCCCACTGATCTCCACCCGGTTCTCAAAAATGCTCAGGATGGGATCGATCAGCACCTCGTCCCCGTTAACGAGCTTAACGGTATCTTGCCTGGTCGCTGGAATGTCGAGCACCTTATACTGCGTGCCCGTCTTCCGGAATATCTTCACCCGCTGGGTATAGGCCTTGCTTGTAAATCCTCCGGCAAAATAGATCAGCTCTTTCAGCGATTCGCCTTGTTTCATATCGAACAGACCGGGTTGCTTGATCTCTCCCTTTATCTCAACCCTGCATTGATAGTTGGATACAAACACCACATCCCGGTCCTCGAGGCGGACATTGTCTTTTTGCTCCCCTTTCATCAGGAACTCATAGAAATCGAGGTTTGCAATCGTCCGGTTATCCCGGATGACCCGTACATCCCGGAGGGAGCCGTTCAGCGCCGGACCGCCGGCCAGGTAAAGTGCATTGAAGACGGTAGCCAGCGACGATAAAGTATAGGTTCCGGGCAGGTATACCTGGCCTACCAGATCGACCTTGATGCTCCGTACCGCGCCCAGGCTGATCTTCATCCAGGTGTTGCCTCCCCGCAAGCCGGCATAGATGGATCCCAGCTCTTTGGTAAGCTTCCGGGTGGCATCTTCTATCGTCATCCCGCTCAGGTAAATGGGCCCTAACCCGGAGATGATGATATTTCCTTCTGGAGAGATCTTTTGCCGGTAAGTTGCCTGCGAAGCGCCCCAGATGTCGATGATCAGGTCGTCGGTTGGTCCAAGCTGGTAATTTTTAGGCGTGGGAATGTTCAGACTGGGTTCAAACGAAAGATTTTTATTGGTGAAGAGCGAAAAGCCGAAGATACGTTCATACCCGGCCGGCCGGGTGCCTGGTATATTGTTTCCCTTTATACCCTTGTTATTGCCGTTCAACCCCTTATCGTTCCCATTTGAAGGCTCTTCTCTGGTCCGGTCATTCTCAAGAGCGCCTATCGTAGCCTTTGAACGGTTCATCTTCTCGATCCTGACCTGCAGCTTGACCAGTTCCGACGGCTTCATTCCACGTGCTTTGGCGGTGCTGATCATCTGTTCGGTTGTCATCCCGGCCTGCCCGGCCTGGTTGACCAGGTTGCCTACATCCTCGTCGGAAAGCTGGTCAACCTGCACCTTGCTGAGGTCTTCACCCGTGGCTTCTTTGACCTCCTGTACCTGGGCGATGACCGGAAGGGTTGAGAAAAGACTGAAAAATAAGATCACTGGAATAAGTAAAAATGAATGGTTCTTCATTTGTGAAAGGTTTAGCTTTTAATACTTGAAAGTTTCGATAATTGCCGTACACATACTTATTGATGTTTCGTAATCAAGTTCACCAAGTTTTCTGGTCAACCTGCTTTTATCGATACTTCTGATCTGGTCTATTGCTATTTGACCGTTTTTCCCCAGGAACCGGCAGTTAACACGGGTAGGATATGTCTTCATCGTTCTGGTAAGGGGCACAACAATTATTGTATTGAGATACTTGTTAGCTTCATCGGGGGAAACAATTACACAGGGCCGGACCTTGTTGATCTCAGAACCCATGGTCTGATTCAGTTCCGTATCCCATATTTCAAAGCGTTTTACCATACCCATTCCGTGCTGTCAAATTCATTAGGCAGGTCTTCTAAAAAAGGGCGGTCAGGTTTATGCCTTTTTTTTACGGCACATGCAAAGAGTTCATCCCAATCTTTCCTTGGCTTATCTTCCTGAACCGGCATGATAATTAATCTTCCCTCTTTCTCCTCGATATTGAATTTTTTTACAGATCCAAGCTTACTTAAAATCCTCCTTGGAATGATCAATCCCCGGGAATTTCCTATTTTAATTAAAGATGCTTCCATTGATCAGGGTTTTTTACAAATATACAGAAAATGTTATAATTTGTTATAACCTACAAGAGATTTCTCGCCACAGAGGAATTGACCCAAATGACCCCACCCCTGCCCCTCCCCTTCAAGGGGAGGGAACGGGAGGGGTCATAACCATTAAATGTTTCTTGTTGACAGGATTTCCGGTTAAATAATCAGTTTCATCCATTTCTGTTGAAATTGTTATAGTAACCTGTTGCTCCTTAAAAATACTTTTTATAGCATTCAACAGGCTTATATCAATTTCACTCGCTTTTAACTTATAAATGGCTTCCATAACCTATCATTTTAAATTATCACATTCAACCCACATCAATTTAAGGAAATGTTATGATATCGTCCTATATCTTATATTTTTTTGGGATTTAGCCGGAAATAGTGTAAGTTTGTTGTATCCCTTTAAAATGAACATTATGAACGTTAAAAAAGTTAAAATCCTGATGCCGGCCGTTTTTGTCCTGTTCCTGGTCCCATCCCTCCATGCCCAGTGTTTCAAAGGCAACACGGCCGTCGGCCCCGGTGAGTATCTTGCCTATGATGTTTCCTACCAGCTTGGCCCGGCATGGACCAACATCGCCCAGGTTACATTCACCAGCGTTAAAGAGCTTTATTCCGGTAAAAATACGTTGCATTTCAAATTATCGGCGAAAACCTATCCCACCTATGACCACCTGTATAAGGTGCGCGATTATTATGAATCCTGGGTGATACCTGAAACGTTTCAGCCTGTCAGATTCCAGCGCTACACGCTTCATAATGAGAATACCATTTTGCTTAACCAGCTATTCAATGCCCGCAATTCGTCGGTGTATTTTACCTACCGGCTGAACACCGAACCCGTCAGCTCGGGTACCTTTTCAATAGGTAGCTGCGTTTTTGATATGGTCTCCTCGATTTATTTTACCCGTACGCAGAACATTGACTATCTGAGATTGGGAACTCCGGTTCCTGTTTCCGCCATGTATGGCAATGAAACGTTTCAGATCAACCTGATCGCGGCCGGGAGGGAGATCATTACCACAAGGGACGGCAAAAAGTATCATTGTATGAAATTCAGGATCAAGATGCCTCCGGGGATCACCATTTTTAAAGAAAATTCCGAGGTGCTGATCTGGCTGACCGCCGATAAAAACAAGATACCCGTATATATTGAAGCGGAGATCAAGGTAGGAAGCATCAAGGTCTATCTGAAAGAGGCGAATGGGTTGCTGAATCCATTGACTGCGTTGTTAAAGTAAGACGTAAGACATGGGACGTAAGACGTGGGACGTAAGACGTAGGAAGATAGTTTCAGGTTTAGTGTTCCGCATTCAGAAACAAATCCCTGTTACGGATAATTTCTTTTCTGACATCCTTTAGCTTCAACTGCTTTTCACGAATCAGGTTTGGCCATGCAGTTGCATCTATATCATCAAAATAGGTCAGACTCTTTACCGCATGAAAGGAATTCCGTTGTCGGTATTTCTGTGAATAAAAATCAAGGATTTCTTTAAAGCTGAACTCTTTCAGAAGAAAGTAAATATCCACGAAATCTTTTGCCCTGGTTCCATTTCCCGTAATCGCATTCACTTTCATTGCTGCAATATCTTCTTTTGAAATCATGACAATATTATCCGTGTTTAAAGGAGATACCAGTAATGGGTAATCATGGGTGAGAATATCGACAAATACCCAGTTAATAAATCCTTTCAGCGTATTCTTATGCATGAATTGAAGTGAGAAACCATATCTTTTTTCCAGATGTTCGTTCAATGCCTCCGCATCAAAGGGTTTCCGGGTGAACAAATCAATATCAATTGAAATACGGTGACCGATCATCAGGGCAAGGGCGGTGCCTCCGGCAAGCAGGAAACCATCAAGGACCGGATCGGCCTGCAATTGCCTGATCAATGCCAGTGTGGCTGGTTCAGACGCTTCCTGATGCAGCATTGTAACTCCTTGTCTTTAAGTTTAAAAAAGCTCTTAACAAAAGAAAATGTCTTTGGATCAAAATAACCGGCTTTTTTTATTTCGTGCCGCACGGTTTCAAAGCCATAAAAGCGCATCAACTCATCGAATTCGGCAATAGTTCCAAGGTTGAGTACCTGCTGAATAATATGCGTTTTGTGGATTTGTTCATCCAGGCCATCCGGATCCATATCCCAGAAGAGCTCGTTTCTTATTTTAAGGTATAACATTAAACTCTTTTCACAGCTTCGCCCGGTCAGTCCCATTTCAATATGAAACCTAGCCCTCATTTCAGAGTAACAAACTTACTCAATATTTTTGAAAAAGCAAATTTTTTCAGGAAAATTTATAATCTCCCTTTTAACTAACCCGTAAGCCGGTTTATTTCCCGGTCACATGGTTTATACGTGCATCTCTTTTCTTTTTCAGCTCCACGATGGTGATGGGTATATAGAAAAGAACCGCGGCCAGGGTCAGCAGTATGATGAGCAGCCAGGCTGTTGATAATCGCTGCAATAAAAAGGCAATTACGATAAAAAATACCCCGGCAAAACAGAGGACGAGGGTAGCCATAAGGTGCGAAAGTCCGAGCTCCAGCAAGTAATGGTGAATATGGGTTTTGTCGGGGGTGAAGGGATTAACATTTTTAAAGATCCGGGTAAAGAACACGCGCAGGGTATCGAAAAACGGGATCATGATGATGGCGATCGAAACGGCGGGGGCGGCATGGATAACATAGAGGCCCGTCAGCCTGAGGTTGATCTCGTTGAACTGGATCGCCATCACCGAAATGATGAATCCAAGGATCAACGATCCCGTATCTCCCATGAATATCTTGTTCTTTTTTCCGAAAACGTTGAAAATAAAGTACGCCAGCAGGGCTCCGGTCATGCTGACCGCCAGCATCGCCCAGTTGTACTCCTTGATAAGATAAAACCATGCTCCGAAAGTGACCGATGCGATGATCCCCAGACTGGCGGTGAGTCCGTCGATCCCGTCCATCAGGTTAAAACAATTGGTGATCCCGATAATGGTAATAACCGTTATCAGTAAACCAATATTGACAGGTATTTCATTGATCCCTAGAAATCCGTGGAGATTGGTAAAATGAATATTGCCAAAAACCACAATGATCAGCACCGCAGCAAGCTGTGCCAGAAATTTTTTAAAGGGAGTGATGCCGATGAGATCATCCTTGAATCCGGCGAAAAAGATGATCAATAAGCCGGCAACGGTGAACTGGAATTTAGGAAAGTTGGTGAAGCTGAAGAAGATCAGCGAAGTAATGGCCACCCCGGTAAAGATGGCAATCCCGCCCAATGTCGGTACGCTTTCGGAATGGGACGACCGGTCGTTCGGATCGGCAGTCAGCCCTTTGGCCCTTGCTATCTTTACAATGGAAGGGATCAATACGAAAGTGATGAAAAAGGCGATCACGAAGCAAAAGATCAGCTTCATGTCGACGGTATAGGTAAAATAATAGGAAAAAACCGGCTTCCCTTCCATTCAATCCTCCTTAATTCAAAGGCAAAAGTACCATTATTTCAAAATAAACCAAAAAAAGATAGTTGAGAGTTAGGAGTTGGGAGTTGATTCGGTGATGAAGTGATGCAGTGATGCAGTGATATAGTGATGGAGTGTCGGGCAATTGCAAAAGCAACCTTGGCGAGGGCCTGATCGCGTCTATTCTGGGAAACGAGTGAATGTGGCCCGAGACGCAGTTGCGTTGCTGTTGCCCGACCGACCGGCCCGAGACGCAGTCGCGTTGCAATTGCCGGGCCGACCGTAGTATCTGATACCGTCAAGGATACCTCTGAAGCTTGCAGTGAGCTTGGCTTTACGGTCATCTTCGGCGATCAAAAGCTGGATCAGGGACAAAAAGAAAAAAAAGTTCTTTTTTGCTATGAAATACGGGAACCTGAACAGGTATGCCCTGGTCAGCAATACCGTATTGCGCCCGATGTAATACCGCCGGTCAATGCTGTGACCGGAAGAAATGATGCGTAACCCAAGGATCTTTTTCACTACCGGTGCCCCGGGATCATGGATCATGCAAACATCATTGGTGATCAATAAAACCTTGCCGTTCTTTCTTAACCTCAGCGAATATTCCAGGTCGACATTATCAATGAAAAAATCTTCCCTGAAACCTCCGATGGTGTTGAAAACATCCAGTGATAACAAGGTTCCTGAGGTGATCAGATAATCTCTCGAATAATACCTTCTTTTATCTGAATGACGGTTGTAATACCTAGTACCGCTGAGAAGAATGTTCACCCCGATGGCACCGATCTTTCCTTGATCAGGATAAATTTCATATACCTCGCAGATCTTCTTGACGATATCGGGAAAGGGTTCTGAATCCTGATCAAAGGCAATCAACCACTGGTAATTCATCTGCCTTGCCAGCTCACAACCCTGGTTCAACGCTTTGGCCACCCCAAAATTCCCGGGATTTTTGATCAGGTAAATATTTTCAGCTCCGGTTACCCTTTCTATCCTGTTCAAAACAGGATCTCCCGAATGGTTGTCAACAATGATGATCCTGTCAACCTGGCTTTTGATACAATCCAGAAGAGTAAAGAATTTTTCAGAAGGGTCATACGTTACGATCAAACAACAGATCTGACCCGGATCCAATGAAGACATTTCTTTTTACTTATTGATCGCACGGTTGCAACACTGTCTGATCAGGTTCCGAAATTTTTCCGAAGCTCCGTAAATCTTCACATAGGTTAAAACGATGCACTTCGCCAGCCATACCGGCATCCATCCTGCTGACCATATCAAGTATTTCCACAGTCCCCTGTATGCTTCTCCTCTATACCAGATACGGTAATCCTTCAGAGAATAAGTACCCTGTGAACGGTGAACCATCAGCCTTCTGATCAGGTTTAATGAGGGCGTCGTCTGGTAGTTTCTTTTTGATTCATCAGAAATATGCATGAAAGAACATAACAGCTTCGGCCATTTGACCATCCAGATCTCAAATGCCCTCGGAGACCATTGGGCATTTCCGAAACGGATCATGATAAGCGGATCAGCGATTACCAAGGCACCAGATCTTACCGGCGTCTGGAAGATAACCCCCACGTGGATGAATTCGGTGCCGTAATACGGTTCTCTTTCTCTTTCCAGCCACAAACTGCGATTGCAAACCACCCCGCCGATAAAGGATAAATACGGAATGACGCAACGGAATAATTCATCCAGCTCGTGCTCTGCAAAGATCCTGTCTGCACTGAGACGCATCCGGCTTGGTTTTATATACTCCGAAAGATCCTTGTTCCTGATCTCGGAATTTACGATGATCAGGCCGTATCCCTTCTTAATCTCCGCCAACACCGTAGCGACCGCCCCGGGTTTCAACAGGTCATCATCGGTAAAAAGCCAGCACATTGCCCCCCGGGCCAACCCGACCGCTTTGTCGTAATCCTGGTCAACTCCGCCTTTGATTGGCAACCGCACATACCTGAGATTTGCACTCCTTTCGAAGTAGCTCTTCATGACCGTTTCCGTGTTATCGGTAGAAGCTCCGTCAACCACCAGCAGCTCGGTTTCATCGGTGAGCTGCGGAATGATGCTTTCAAGGGTTTCCCCGATATAATCTGCACGGTTATAGGTTGCAATGCAGATCGATAAGACGGGTTGACTCATCGCTTAAAAAAAATTTTCATTTTCCTGAAATTTTCGAGATTTTCAACAAGCAGCTTACGTGTCTGAGGGGTTACTATCATGGTAACCATAAAGGTAACCAGTAGAACGACAACCAATAATATCACGTTGACCAGGGAGGAGTGTGAATGTTGGATCAAAATCCTGAACAAACCTGCCGTCACCAGACATGCGGATAATGGCAAGAACACATCCTGTGCATACCAGCGTAATTTCTCCTTAGGAAACAGTTTCAGATGCATCACGGGGATCTCAAAGAAGAAATATCCCAGGTTGATGATAAGCCATGTTGCTGCCGCTCCGGCCGGACCAAAAGCGTGCGTCAGCCAGATGATCAGGGGCACCATAACGACCACGGCAATAATATTCTTAAAAAAGGACAGCCTTGTCCAGCCAAAGCCCAGCTGCAGTGCATACGGAGGATGCATCAGACCATTGATGGCCGTCCCGCAGATCAGCAGGGTCACGATTGTTTTTGATTTTTCCGCGATCACCGGATCCCTGGTCCAGAGCAGGACGATCTCATAAGAGAATAAGGCAATGATACAGGCGATCGGAAGTATTATCACCGCAATGAATTGCGAGATCCGGTGATAAAGCTGCTTAAGATCTTCCTGCCGGTCCAGTGATACGAGCTGTGTAAATCGTGGATAAATGCTGATGAAAACCGGAGAGATCAGCCGGCCGAGGCTCACGGCTATTGAACTGGCCAGCATGTAATAGCCGAAATTCTCAAGGGTGACCATTTTACTGACAATGATCTTGTCCATTTGGGTAAGCAGGATGCCAAAAAGTGAGATCCCGCTCATCCCGGCCGCGAACCTCCAGACGCGGCGGAGTATCTTTTTCTGGAAAACCGGTTTGTTTTGCGTTTTAGGCATTCTTCTCCATAATAAAAGAGAAACCAATACCACATTGATCAGGCTGATCACTATCTGCCAGATAAAAAAATTCCGGATCGATGGATAGATCAGCCACAGGATCAGTACCGCTCCCGCGCCACGCAATGTGCTTATGATCACATTGACGACATTCAGTATAACCTGTCGCTGCAATCCTAACAACCCTCCGGAATAGAGCCCGACCGGCAACTGAATGGCAATGATGATCCCCATGATCGTAATGGCCTGCTGTACCGTTCTGACCGGGATGTGTTCTGCTTTGATCCAGTAATGGGTAAGTACCGGTGACAGGCAAATCACGATGATTCCGGCAAGAATGGCGATACCCCAGTAAACCAGCTCGAACGTCCGGAGCAGGTTGTTCATCTCCGCTTCCTTATCCTTAACTCCGGAAAGTTTGGCCATTTCCCGGTTCAGGGTGCTGCTTAATCCCATGTCGAGCAATCCCAGAACCATTTGCAGCATGGTAAATATCCCGATCAGTCCCCACGATTCAACGCCAAGGAATTTGATATATATCGGGATGAAAATAAATCCCATCAACGTCGTCCAGACGCTCCCTGCATAATTGGCAATGATATTCTTTCTTACAACGCCCATGAGCGTAAAAATGTTTACTTATAATCTCCCTCCCCTCCAAGGGGAGGGCCGGGGTGGGGTCATGCTGACTTTCTGGAGGGCCGGGGTGGGGTCATGCTGACTTTCAGGAGGGTGACTGTCAGCCTTTATAGAACCAGTTCTTATTGACGAAGATCGTATTTACATAGGTATCGGCATACGTTTCATATCCTGCGGTGTGCAGGAATCCGGCAACAGACCGGTCCTTTGGGCGGATATGATCTTCACTGTAGGTACAAGTCTCCACGCAGATCACCGGTATCGGATATTTTACAAGGTCAAGCGACTTCAACACTTCCAGATCGAACCCTTCAATATCGATCGAAAGCAGGTCAGGAAATGTTGGAAAATGATCCTTTATGAGTTCATTGATATGGAGAAGGGGAACCTTTATTATCTTTTCCATCTTGTATTTCCCTGACTTGCTGCGTTCTTCCGCAAGCGCTTTGCTGAAGGTATTCATGGCCGGTTCGTTAAACACGTAAAAATCGGCCTCCTTCTCAACGGATACGGCGACGCCGGCATGTATGACAGCATCCTTTGGCCTGACTTTCCTGATCCATCTGACCAGGTCAGGATCCGGCTCCACACAAACACCCCTTGATCCGTTCCGGTAAAACCAATAGGTATTGTTCCCCCGGTATGGATAATTGGTCCCCAGATCGAGATAGGTTATCCGGTCCATCCCGATATCCCTGAACAGATAACGGAGGATGGCATCCTCCCCGGCCTGTGCATAGGAGGTTTGGGTATAGTTGAATTTGAATCGTTTAAGAAGGTGGATCATGAGTATGGTTTTGGACTTCAGTCTCCCTCCCCTCCAAGGGGAGGGCCGGGGTGGGGTCAAGATTAGGGTCAAGAAAATCTTTTCAACTGTGCCTGCACCATTTCGGCGACCATCTCTTCAAAAGAGATTTCTGGCTGCCAGTTACACCGGGTCTTTATTTTTGTGTTATCTCCTACATAGGGTACCCTCGGACTCAGGATGGCATCAGGATCCTGAAAGACAAACCCGGACGGATCAAGTCCCGATGAACCAAAAGCCACCTTTGCAAAATCATTCACACTATGGGTCCTGCCCGAGGAGATGATATAATCATCCCCATGGGGTTGCCGGAGCGTAAGCCACATGGCCCGGACATAATCCTTTGCCGATCCCCAGTCAACCAGGGCATCCAGATCTTTCAGAACGAGCCTGACAGGGATCCCAAGGAACGCTTTGGCAGCAGCTTCAGCAATCTGCGAGGTGACAAAGCTCAGCGGCCTTCGGGGTGATTCATGGTTGTACAGGATCCCAACAGAGGTATAGATGCCATGGTGCTCCCGATAAAATTTACAAAGGTTGGTGCCGGCAGCTTTGGTTATCCCATATAGCGAGTCGGGACGAAACGGCGTTTGTTCGTTCTGGGGAAACTGATCCGGTTGTCCGAAGACCTGACAACTGGATGCATAAAAAAACCGGCAGCCGGGAAGGTACTGCCGGATGGTTTCCAGTATTTCATTTGCCGTGAGAAGGTTTATCAGATAGAACTGCCTGAATGGTTTTCGCTTGTTCCCTTCTTGTTGTGACGAAAAATGATAGGCTGCCAGATGGTATATCTCATCCGGGGCCGTTTCCCTGATGATCTTTCTTAACAGGACAGGTCTTGTGATGTCAGTGTCAAAGCAGTGTTTTATTTTTTCACGTATGTGGACAGGCAGGGTGGAACAAGACCTGTCGACCCCATAAACTTCATAACCTTTCTCCAGAAGGAATTCTGCCAGATAAGAACCATCCTGACCTGCAATTCCGGTTATCAGCGCCTTTTTCATAACTTTCAAAAATCAATTTTATGAACCAATTTCACCCCTCCCCGATTGGGGAGAGCTTGTCCCGGTTTACCGGAAGGCCGGGGGAGGGGCTTTATGGAGGGACAGGGAGGGGTCATTAACGTTTACAATATCTCTATTTCGGGCAGCGGAAAGATGAACTTACCCCCCTGCTCCAGGAACTTTTGTTCCCGCTCGATGATGGAATTCTTGAAATGCCACGGCAGCACAAGGAAATAATCGGGTTTCATGGCATGAGCCTCCGCTTCCGGAATGATCGGGATGAGCGTACCGGGGGTAAACGAGCCGAATTTCTGTTCATTGACCTCGGCAATGAACGGGATTTCCTTTGTGGTCAACCCGCAAAACTGAAGTAATACATTTCCTTTGGTGGAGGCCCCATAACCAAAAACCTTTTTCCCGTCGGCGGTCAGCGCCTGGATCAGCTCCATCAGGTTCTTACGGTGCCGGAACACCCGCTCTTCAAAGTCGCGGTAAGGTTTTGGGGTGTCGAGTCCCATGTCATCCTCCTGGCGGATCATCCAGTCGATGATGGGCTGGTTCGACCGGTATCCGGCTTTCTTCTTGCAGGCTGTCACCGCAAAGCTGCCGCCGTTGATGGCATTCATCTGTACATCGACGACTCTTAATCCACAATTTTCCAGTAAATTTTTCACGACCTTGAAGGAATAGAATTCAAGATGTTCGTGACAAACCGTGTCATACGAATTCGACCGGAGCATCGAAGGCATGTAACTTTGCTCGAAATGCCAGATGCCATCCGGTGCAAGGCAGGCTTCGATATCTCTGACAAAATCTGCCGGACTTTCCAGATCATAAAACATGGCGATGGAGGTGATGATCTTTGCCTTGCCGGCAGGATAATATTTCCTGAAAATTTCAGCCGAAAAGAAATCGGGGATAAGTTCTGTGTCCTCCGTATAATATTCACGGAATTTTTTTCCTGTCGGATCGATCCCCAGTTTCCGGTGCTTTCCCGAAAAGGCTTTCAGCAGGGTGGCGTCATTACTGCCGATGTCGATGACCAGGTCATTTCTGTCAAGGTCAACCAACTTCTCAAGCATCCGGACCTTGTTCCTGAGATGCCGGACCATGGAGTTATTCAGGCCCGAGCGGTAACCATAATTATCCCCATACATCTCATCGAGACTGTAGGATTGCTTCATCTGCAGCAAGCCGCTGTCGGGACACCAGACCAGATCCAGCTGGCCTCTGGTGATGGTTTCTCCGGGTGATCTGGGGAAAACCCCGGTCAGATATTGCTCTCCGAGCGACAAAACCGTGATCAGGTTTGTGCTGCCGCTGATACGGCATTTGTTGATTTCAGTGTACATAGAAAGGAAGTGATGAAGTGATGCAGTGATGAAGTGATGAAGTGATGAAGTGATGAAGTGATGCAGTGATGAAGTGATGAAGTGATAGAGCGATTAAACCGAATTTTTTTTATTCAGAGAATTTATTAATCGGGATAACAAGGTTCTCAAAAATTGAATCTCATCAAAAAGGGATTTTGTTTCTTTTATATAATTCAATCTTTCAGCAATCAAAAGGTGGGGTTCGATATCACTTCATCACTTCATCACTTCATCACTTTTTTATGGCTTCGCCCGGTCAGTCCCGATGATTTCAGAACCTAAAAAATCCAATATAAGAATTTCAAGAGTAACAAATTTACTCAATTGCTTTCGTAAAAAGCAAATTTTTTAACAGGTTTTTTTAAATTTTAATTGACAACCAAAGATATGTCTGTCCGTTCAGATAATAAACCGGCAAACCGGTAAAAGAAGGGAGGCCCTTGCTGTCGCAACGTGGCTGCGTCTCGGGCCGGTCGGTCTGGCCTTTATTACTATATCACTGCATCACTGCATCACTTCATCACTTCATCACTGCATCACTTTATCACTATCTCTCTGACAGGTTGACGAGATCAGGGGACATGGTCAATCCTTTTAATTTCATCTGATTGATGACCTCCAATGCTTTGTCCTTCAATCCCATCTGGAAATAAAGCATCGCCAGGTTATGATTGGCTTCGGGATGCAAGGGATCCAGCCTTATCACGGCCTCCAATGCCGGGACCGCTTTCCCCAGCTCGTTGTGTTCAATGGCGCTGCGTGCCTGATCCAGGTATAAACCTGTTTTCAATTCAATGATCTTTTCCCTGATCACTTTTGCCGACGGATGCCCGGGATCGAGATCCACAACCTTTTCCAGGCAATAAACAGCACTGTCGGTCTGGCTGGTTTTACCGTAGATCTGAGCCAGCCGGTAATAAATATCAGGGAACTGCGAATACTTCAGCTCCCGGTAGAACCTTACTTTTGCCGAGTCAAACTGCTCTTCCTGCATCCGGATCACCCCGATGGTATAGCTGACCATCATCTGGTCCTGGTCCAAGCCATAACAATCCTTCAAAATCTGATCCCGGTCACCCGGAGTGATCTGCCCGTTCACCCGCATCATCTTGGGCATGATGGCATGGGGCGAATCAATGATCGCCTTACGCCAGAAGGTATCGCTGTCGCGGAAATATCCAATCCTGGAAAAGCTGACCGCTCCAAACAACAGGATGATGCAGGAAGTGATGATCCATTTCTTTTGTTCCTTCCATTTCCCTGAAAACAGGATGGTCTGGTCAAGCATCATCAGGATCCCGGCAACGGGAATATAAAGCCGGTGTTCAAAAACCTGGTCGTTCAGCGATTTCGGCACGACCAGCACCGGCGCCAGGAATATCAGGAACCAGAATAACCCGATGAGCGTCAAGGGTCTGGAATAGCTCTTCGACCAGATGATAAGACCCGTAAAAAGAATTAGCGCAAGAATGCCCCAGATCATTCCCGTATCCTCCATCAGGGGATAAACTGATAAGTTGAAGGGGAAAAATATCTTTCCAAGATACTGGATCATGGCAGGTATCCGGCTGAAGCCGGTAGTGACCAGCTTCGAAATGGGTATCGGCTCATTCAGCAAGGTAGCTGCCGATCTTGTAAAAAACCAGATAAGGATGGCAAAAATACTGCTCAGCAATAGTGGAATGGTCCGTACCGGCTTGACTTTCATCAGGAAAACTAATACAAGGATCGTGATGACCGGGATAACGACAGCCGTTTCCTTGATGAATAAAGCCATCAGCAGAAAGATGAACTGTGCAATGAACCACTTCCACTTTTTCCATTTTTCCTTGGCAATACCGGCATCGTAATATTGTATGCAGCCGATCATAGCGGCAAGGAAGAAGATCATCAGCAGCATGTCGTTCCTTCCGGGGATCCAGGCCACCGCCTGGGTCAGCACCGGATGGACCGCAAACAAGGCCGAGAGGATCAGGGCATCCGTATCAGGGATCCGGATCTTCCGGAAAAAGGTGAACAACAGGCAAACGGCCAGAATATGGAAAATCAGGCTGGTCAGGTGATATCCCCACGGACTGGTCCCGAAAACCTGGTATTCGAGGATCATGTCGACAAGGAACAGCGGCCGGTAATAGAGGTCGTTAGCCGGACCGAACAATCCCCGTCCGAAGGCAACCGGAATGTTTTCCAGACTTTTGTTAAATGACTCATTCTGAACAACAAAGAATTTATCATCCAGCTCGGTAAATCCCTGAAAGACAACCCTGGAATAAACGATTAATGTCAACCCTGTCAGGATAAGTAATGCATATTTCCGGATAAAATCCCTTTTAGGAGACAGGGTATTATTGGATTGTCTGGCATTTAATTTCCTGGATGACCGGTTTGTCATGCGGTGAAAGTCTCTTGATACCGGCAAAAGTAACAAAATCACTTCATCACTGCATCACTTCATCACTTCATCACTTAATAACCACGGTCGGCTTTGTAATCGCAACGTGGCTGCGTATCGGGCAGGTCGGTCGGGCAACAGCAACGCAACTGCCCGACACTCCCTCACTATATCACTTCATCACTTTATCACTTTTAAGATGCAACCTTCGACATGACTTAACTGTCATTCAATTATCAATTTTCAATTATCCATTATCAATTAACTGCTGAACTATGTCAAATGCTTATTCAGTTAACATCGGCCTGAACCATGTCGACCCGGTCCATTACCAGGGTTGGGACGGGAAACTCTTTGCCTGCGTGGAAGACGCAATCGACATCAACGGCATCGCCAAATCGCTGAAATACAAGACCTGTACGCTGCTTCTGAATGAAAACGCTTCCCGGAAGAAGGTGATTTCCCGGATCAGCGCCCTGGCCGGAAAGCTCAAAGCCGGGGATCTTTTCCTGCTGAGCTATTCAGGGCACGGGGGACAGGTACCCGATATCCATTTCGACGAAACCGACCGGATGGATGAGACCTGGTGCCTTTATGATGGTCAGATGCTCGACGATGAGCTGAAACAGCTATGGCTGAAATTCAGGCCGGGAGTTCATATTATTGTGCTCTCCGACAGCTGCCACAGCGGTACAGTGACCCGGATGCCGGTTGCTCCCGGGGCGAATAACGGGAATGGGAACCGCCTTGCCCGTTCGATGCCATGGGAAGTAGCAAGGCGAACCTATAAAGCGAACCAAATGTTTTACAATGAATTGATGGAAACGGACCAAAATAAGTTCGCTTCCGGTGACATCAAGGCAACGGTACGACTGATCTCCGGCTGCCGCGACGACCAGACCTCGGCCGACGGGGAGGATAACGGTCTCTTTACCGGAATGCTTCTTCGTGTCTGGAATTCAGGGAACTTCAGCGGGAATTGGGTCCGCTTCCATAAGTCGATCCTGCGACTGATGCCGCCGGAGCAGACACCCCAGCATAACGTGATCGGAAAATCCGATCCTTCATGGAACGCCATGCGACCGTTCGATTTCTGAGCAATCTATTAAATATCAATAGATTGGACAGTGAATAAATTAATGAAAAGTGTACTCCATGCTGCGGCTTTGCAACGGAATATTTCGTATCTTTACCGGCCATTTGAATACCAGGCGCCTTTTACTATATTATAATAATGAATTAACTTTTATCCGGTATTTCCTTTATTATAAGTTGAGAAAAAGGAATGATGGGAAATAATAACTGTAAAAACAATTTCAAGAGATGAGAATGGATGTTACTTTAACAGAAAAAGCCAACAAAATCAAATTTGTTCTGATATTCCTGTTCAGTTTGCTCTTTGCAGCAAATTCTTCCGCTGTTACAACTACAGCAACCCTTGCGACGGTACAAGGCATACCGGGTGATAACGTCGCTGTCCCCCTCACGGTGACTAACTTCAACAGTGTGAGTGCCATCACCATACGGATCAAGTTCACCAGGGGGGTCCTGACGTTCATCAACCTGACCAACCTCTTCCCGGGATTCACACCGACTGTTGGTCATACCGACACTACCGTCAGCATCGTTTGGTCGTCTATCTCCCCGATCACCATTACCAACGGCACCCTGGCCAATCTGAATTTCCAGTACCATGGTACATCCACAGCCCTTACTTTTTATAAATGTCAGGTTTCAACCTTTGGCCCGCCACCGGGGAACCTGGTGGTTACCTATACCAACGGGGCTGTGAATCCAAATCAGGATCTGCCCAATAAAGCCCAGATCGGGACACGGGGAGGAACCAACGGATCAACTGTTTCGGTCCCGTTGTATTATCCGGTATTTCTGACCAATGCCGGAGCCCTGACCCAACAGATCCTTTATGATATCACCAAGCTCACTTTCTTAAGCATTACACCACTGGGGAACCTGACCGGCGCTATCGGCAACGCCACAGACGGGGTTGTTCATATAGTCTGGTCGAACATTGCAGGGGCCAACATCGGCACCCCGGGCGATACCATCCTCATGAATTTTACCTATACCGGCACAACCATCACTCCCCTTACCTTTACGACCGGATGTGTGATCTCTACTGTTGGTGGCGCCAATATCCCGGTAAGCTACTTTAACGGGGCTGTGGTGCCGTCGACCTTAAGCCTGGAAAATATCACGATCGGAAGCGGGCAGTCGAACTGTTACAACGCCCAGATCATCCATGTAGCCGGCAGCGGAACCTATTTCAACGTAGAGGACGGTGGCAGCGCCATCCTTGTTGCCGGACAGCAGATCAACCTGTATCCCGGAACAGTTGTCCAGCCGGGCGGTTATCTGTGGGCATATATTTCCACCCCGCCACTCTGTTCCGGCTCCGGTTCCCTGGCTGAAAATATCATGGATGTAGCAGAACTCGATGGGATCAGGAATCCTGAACCGGGTTTTTTCAGTGTTTATCCCAATCCGTTTTCAGAAAAGTTTACCCTGGAACTTGCTTCGGGCTTTGAATCTTCGTATATTGCGGTTAGATTATCCGGTATGATGGGTAATGAAATTTTAAAGGAAGAAATTTCAGGAACCGGAAAGAGGATATATTCCCTTTCAGGATATCCGGCCGGAATGTATATCCTCCGCGTGGTGGCAGGGGAGCGGAGCGGAACCGTGAAGATCATCAAACAATGATATGCACAAATCAACCCTGATCCTTCTTTTTCTGGTACTTTTCACTTTCCCGATCCTGGTATCAGGGCAGGGAAAGATGTACCACCCGACTGCTGTCCGGAAAGCGGTTTATTTCGATGTTTCACCCCCCCTGCGCGACATGAAAATCGTCATGCCGGCGAAGAAGGGAGAAACATTAAAGGAAGTTCCCAACAAGATCACCTTTTGGGACTATAAAAATATCAAGCCTCACCCCTTCGGGTTGCCGGAAGATCCGGTATGGCAAAAACAGGATGGCATTTACCTTCCGGCCTCCTACAGCCCCATCCAGAATTTTGAAGGGATCGCCAACATCTCCGGGGTCTATCCTCCCGATCCCCAGGGAGATATCGGCCTTGACAAATATGTTCAGGTGGTGAACAGCAATTTCGCCGTTTATTCAAAGACCGGTACTCTTCTCTACGGACCATATGCCTTAAGCACCATCTGGGCAGGGGTCGGCCCGCCATGGGAAGGGACCAATAACGGGGATCCGATTGTAATCTACGACCAGGCCGCTGACCGCTGGCTCATCAGCCAGTTCTCCCTGCCCGATTATCCTACCGGCACCGAAAATGCGGAAATGATCGCCGTATCGCAAACCTCCGATCCTACCGGATCGTGGTACCGTTATATCTGGGTATTCGGCAGTTCCATGCCCGATTATCCGAAATTCGGCGTATGGCCGGATGCCTATTATATGTCGGCGAATCAATTCATCAATAATGCTACTACCTGGGGAGGTGTCGCAGCCTGTGCCCTGGAACGCACCAAAATGCTTAGTGGCGATCCCTCGGCCCTGATGCTCTGGTACGACCTCGGACCATCCGAAGATCCGTGGAGCATGCTTCCCTCCGACTGGGACGGAACGATCACACCGGTTACAGGTGAGCCTAACTATTTCGTTTATGCCGATGACTATACCCTGCCACCCGACGAGTATCTGAAGGTATGGGAGTTTCATGTTGACTTTGCCACCCCGGGAAACAGTACCTTCGGCGAAACTTACAGCCTCCTCACCGCCCCTTTCAATTCCACGATCTGCGGGGCCACCCGGGGGAGATGCATTCCGCAACCGGGTACCTCCGTTAAGCTGGAATCGCTTTCCGACCGGCTTATGTTCCGTCTTCAATACCGGAATTTCGGCGGCTACAGAGCCATGGTGACAAACCATACGGTTAATGTTGACGGGGCCGGCCATGCCGGGATCCGGTGGTATGAGCTACGGAACAGCGGCAGCGGCTGGTCCATTTATCAGCAGGGAACCTATGCCCCCGATGCCAGTCACCGGTGGATGGGATCGGTAGCCTTAAATGCAAACGGATATATGGCTTTGGGTTATTCAGTATCGGATGCAAGCAGTGTTTACCCTTCGATCCGGTATACCGGCCGTATGGCAGGTGACCCGCTGGGAACTATGACGATATCTGAACAAATTGTTATTCCCGGGACCGGGTCACAAACAGGAACTGCATGCCGCTGGGGCGATTACAGCATGATGTCGGTCGATCCCTCCGATGATGCGACCTTCTGGTACACGGATGAATACATTTTAAACACCGGAACCGCCAACTGGCAAACCCGTATCGCCTCATTCAAATTCGATAACAGCCCGACCGTGGTGACCCTTCCTGCCTCCGGGGTCACTACATCCACCGCAACCCTGAATGGGACTGTCAATCCCAATGGACTGGCTACCAATTATCATTTTGAATGGGGAACAACTACCGGTTACGGAAATTCAACATCGACGCTATCAGCCGGCTCGGGAACATCAAACGTTTCCGTCAGCGCCGGGATCACCGGACTTACACCGGGAGTAACCTATCATTTTCGGCTTGTAGCCACAAACATCGATGGGACAAGGTATGGGAATGATGTGACCTTCACTACCCTATGTACAATCATTACCTCTTTCCCATGGACCGAAGGGTTTGAGAACGGTGGACTCATCCCCCCCTGCTGGACACAGGAACAGGTGAGTAATTCAGGCATCTACTGGACCTTTATCACCGGTAACGGAGCCTCCCATCCGGTTTCTGCACATAACGGCACTTACAACGCCTGCCTGAAGGACGCTTCTTCGGCCGATAACAGGACAAAGCTGATCACTCCGGCCTTCAACCTCTCCTTACTTTCGAATCCGCAATTGAAATTCTGGCATACCCAGGAATTATGGTCCCCTGACCAGGATCAGCTGAAGGTATATTACAAGACTTCTGCAGGTGGTGCCTGGAACCTTCTCGGCACATGGTTAACAAGCATTGCGACCTGGACCCAGGAGACCATCGACCTGCCCAATGCAAGCAGCGAATTTTACATCGCTTTTGAAGGCAATGCCAAATGGGGCTGGGGGGTTTGTATCGATGATGTTCAGATCTCGGGAAAATATTATAACCGTGAACTGACCAACATGACCATCGGCTATCAGACCTCAGTATGCTACGATGCCGTGCAGACGATCCTGGTGGCCGGAGGCGGAACGAACTTTACCGTCCAGAATGGCGGTAGTGCCACCCTGATCGCCGGTCAAAACATCCGTCTCCTGCCGGGAACGGTGGTTCAATACGGCGGTTATCTGTGGGCCTATATTTCCGCACAGCAGTCCTGTCCCACCCCGACAATGCCGGAAACCGGTCCCCTTGCAATACCGGAGGAGATCCTCGTAAACGGCACCGGAACAAATTTCTTCAGGGTATATCCGAACCCGACGACCGGAAAGTTCACCCTCGAGCTGTTGACCGGGGAAGAGCTCTCCAACCCAACCATGACCATTTTCGGGATGCTCGGAGAGGCGGTGATGAAGGCAAATCTTGGGGGCAGCACAAAGACGGAATTTTCACTGGCAGAACGACCAACGGGCATTTATATCATCAGGGTAACAGCGGGTAACCGGACCGGCATGGTTAAGATCATTAAACAGGAATAATAAGGATAGTATATTATTAATCATTTAACGCAGTAATAAAGATATTTTTATACTACCTTTGTTCATATACTCAGATATTTCTGATGCGACTAAACAGGAAAGATAAAATAGGCGTAGTTTTTGCCGGTTCAAATAGCCGGTCGCGAAGAGATTTCGTCTTTCTTTTATGGGCATTGATCTGTTCTGTAATTATGGGGCCTGACCTTACACTGGCATCAGGAACCCAGGATACCGTCAAAGCCCTTTCCGGGAAGTCGGTCGCAGCAGGGGAGCAGAACAATCCGGATGCCGCCGGAAATGTGATAGCAGCTGGAGATGGGCAGCGTTTCACTGTCGGGGATGGCGGGAAGGTTACCCTGACATCAGGAAAGTCAATCCGTCTGTTACCGGGTACGCGTGTGGATGCCGGCGGGCAGATGGTGATCAAAATCGTACCGAAACGGAACACCCGGCATAACAAAAAAGCTCAAAAAGCTGAACCGGTCCGGCCGGAACCGCTGCTTTCCCAGACTTTTCTCGAACTGGCAAAGTCGTTCCGGATATACCCCATCCCGGAATCGGAAACCATCTCCCTGGCGATGAATGATATCAAAGGGGTTTTACCTTTACGCCTTCAGGTTTCAAGTTCTTTTGAGACAACCATTAACAGTAAAAATACTTTCCAGGGATCAACTCAGGATCCTTCACTTTCGATGCTTGTTCCGGAGAGAACTACTACGTCAACCCGTTGGGGTGAAAGGCCGGAGAACATCGGGGTACAGAGAAAGTGAGGAGTGAGGAGTGAAGAGTTAGGAGTTAGTTAAAAGTTTTTAATGAATAGTTAATAATTTAAAGTTATGAAAAAACAAATTTTTATTATAGCAGGCCTGATTATGGCGTTCGGATTATTTATCTCCGGCTCCATTCAGGCGCAGCAGTGGACGGACGGGACATCAGGTAATATTTATAAAACCGTTACTCCAGGAAATGTGGGGATCGGAATAACTGCCCCGACCTCCAATCTGCATGTTAAGAATTCATCAGCTCCGTGTACTTCGGTTCTTGATGGTCCTTACACCGGCACGGGTATTATGAGGGTAATCGGTAATTTCGATATTATAAATTCATCTACCGGCGATTTATTCCGGTTTGTGCTGAGAAAAAATGCATCCGGAAATCATGAAGTGATACAGACGGGCTATAGTTCAGCCCTGGGTGGCTGGATTGCGTTCAGCTACCTGAATTTAGCCACCGGAAAATATGAGATCCGCAGCAGTGTTACAAATACAGAATTTCTCAATACCGGTAATGTGCTGTTAAACAATACAGGATCCGTGGGCATCGGTACGGGAGCGGTAGCAATACCAGTGGGTGTAAAACTCGCTGTTAACGGAAAGGTCAATTGCAAAGAGGTGGAAGTTACCTTAAGCGGATGGTCTGACTATGTTTTCGGGAAGGACTACAAGCTAAAGTCGCTGTATGAAGTCGAGAACTTTATCAGCGAGAACAAACATCTTCCTGACGTGCCGAGCGAAACCGAAGTTCTGCAGAAGGGTACCAACCTTGGAGAGATGGATGCGATCCTGTTAAAGAAGATCGAAGAACTAACCCTGTATGTGATCGACCTGAAAAAAGAGAATGATCTGTTAAAGGCAAAGATCCAGAAACTGGGACACTGATCATTCCTTACATTGGCCTGTTAAATCTTTTAAAAGACTAAAGGTTATGACAAACCTCATAACCTTTGGTCTTTGTTTTTTTATATAAACTATTCATCACGGGGAATGGATAACCAATTAAAATTATTAGACAAAGGATATCTGTATATCGCCACAGGTCAGCAATATATTGATGAGGCAATAAGTTCTGTCAAAAGCCTGAAAAAACAAAACACTTTAGCACATGCTACTTTAATTACAGATCAAGATTTAAACATCCCGGAATTTAATGTAATTAAAAGCATGGATATTGGACTTTGGGGTGAATCTAGTTGGAAAAAAGGAATTTTATTTAAAGTAAAAGGACTCCAGGCCTCACCTTATAAAAAAACCTTTTTTATCGATTCCGACACATATTTCTGTGGAAATTGTGATGAGTTGTTCGAGATCCTTGATTATTTTGATCTACTTATTTCTCATGCTCCAGCTGATATCAATATTATCAAGGTTAATGATATACCACTGCACGGTTATACTCCTTACAATACAGGTGTAATTGTATTTAATCAAACTAAATGGGTTCTCAACTTCTTTAAGAAATGGATTGAAATATATAGCGGAAAGTTTCAAAATTTTCCACATGATCAACCTGCTTTCATGGAAGCCCTCTTGTTTTGCAATCTGAAAATTTACGTTCTTCACTCGATATACAATTACAGAATTCCCTTTATTATCAGCACATTACCGGCGAAGGTAAAAATTATTCACGGGAGGCATTCTAATTATGAAGAACTTTCTGAAATAATAAACAGCCGGTTAATGAACCGAGCATGGATTCCACGTGAAAACAGATGTATTTTTAAAGATTCTATTTAAACCTCCTGACTATAAAATGATAAAGTGAAGACCTGCCTTGTCATGGGTTTCGGCCGAAGCGGCACCAGTCTCATGTCGGGGATCCTCCATGATGCAGGGTATTTTATGGGGAATGATCTTTATTCTCCAAGGCACAGTAATCCCAAGGGATTCTTTGAGAATGCCCTGATCAATGGCATCAATGAAAGGATCCTTGAGGAATATGACTATTGTTTACGGTTTGAAGATTTTCCAGTGTTAAGTAAAAAGTGGTCACCGTACAAGCCTGGGGAAGGACATCGATGGTTGAGCTATATCCCTGAAGGGGTTGAAATCACCAACACAAATCCCGCTATCGAAGAACAAATTAAGGAAGTGCTATCCCATCCTGATTTTGCGTTCAAGGATCCCAGATTCAATTATACCTTGCCTGTCTGGGAACCCTTTTTACCCGTGGATACTTTGTTCTTATGCCTGGTCAGGGAACCCGGAATAACCATTCAAAGTGTTCTGAAAGAATGTGAAACTGCGGAGTACCTTTTCGATTTTGCGATCACTGCTGAACTGGCGGAAAAACTATGGACAAACAGCTATCTTCACTTATTGAAACAAACGGAAAAGATTGATCCGGACCGGTTCATATTCATTCATTACAGGCAGCTGCTTTCCGGTAAGATCTTACAATTCCTGTCGGAGATATTGCAGGTCAAAGTTGATGGCCGGTTCATCTCACCGGAGCTGAACCGGGTCCGGGAAGGATTGAAGGTAAGCGGAAGCACCTCAAAGCTGTACCACCGTCTTTGTGACCTGGCTTCATTTAAACCCGAAGCGTTATGAGAATCTCTCACAGATATAAGTTTATATTTATCAGTAAACCCAGGTGTGCCAGTACTTTTATCAGAAGCCTTCTTGATCCGTACAGTGATATTCAAAGTTCAGCGAATGCACCCTATCACCATCATGCAACCGCTTTGGAACTGAAAGTTCATTTTGATTCGATGGGTTGGAAGTGGGAGGATTATTTTGTCTTTACTACAGTAAGAAATCCCTGGGAAATGATGGTATCGTACTACAGCTTCTTCCGTCCCGATTGCAATGGCATCTATAACTTTGAAAATGAACGCAACGGGCTGGTTTACCAGCCCGGCAACCCATCAACCTTTGAAGACTGGATAAAAACGGGAAAATCCTATCATAGGTTGTTGTACCGTGACGGGTCGTTTATTCAAAATGTCTGGGTGGATGGTTTTTCGAAACTGACGCTGGCAAATACGATCAATGACATCCATGGCAGATCGCTTGTCAACAGGATCTTAAAGGTCGAGGAAATCGATACCATGCTCCCTTTAATACTTTCTGAACTGGGCATTCCATATATGACCGGCAATCACCATCTCAACCATTCGGAGCACATGGCCTACCGGGAATATTATGATTCGCTGACCAGGAAGATCATCGGGGAACAATTTATCTCGGATATTGAATCCGGAAACTACCGGTTTTAAAAATCGCGGCATGTTGATCATTTCGGCAGGAATGCAGAAATCCGGGAGCGGATGGTTGTTCAACCTGATCAATGACTTGTTGATCGCAAGCGGATTTGATGATGTGCGATCACTGAAAGACAAGTATCATTTGGACAGCGTACTGCAATATTATAATTGCAACATCGGATGTCTTACAAAGGAAAACCTTTTACCTGCCTTATCCCTATCCAGCAATAAACACACTTTTGTTGTCAAAACGCATGAGGGACCAGGGGATTATCTTGGCTCGATTTTCGATGAGCATCCAATACGGACAACCTATATTTTCAGGGATCCCAGAGCAGTGGCATTATCGGCATTTGATCATGGGATAAAACTGCGAAGGTCGGGGGAATCCGGTAGTTTTTCAGAGATTTATACCTTTCATGACAGTATTAATTTTGCATCAGGATTGTTTAAAATCTGGAAAGCCTGGACTGATTTTCCGGGAACATTTATAGTGAAATATGAAGATCTGGTCAATGACACTCAAAAAGCGCTTATAATGCTTGCTAATCACCTGGTATTGAATATGAAATCCGATCAGATCTCGGAAATTATCACCAGCAATCTTCCGGGAGTGAGAAAAGGGACCCATTTCAATGTAGGCGATGCAACCCGGTATTTGAGGGTTTGGACTCCGGAACAGCTGAAATATGCGAATGATGTTCTGGGTGAAATGATCCTCCGTATGGGGTATCCCATTTGACAGGCTTCTTACCGGCCTTCATTACCTTCCGGATGTCCTTTCAGGGAAAGAATAAACCGCTTCAGATGCTTCGGCCAGAGCATAAGCTTGCCGATCCCTGAAAAAATAAGATGCCCGAACCGCCAGGAATAGGATTTATAAAGATCATTCAAGAGGTTCTGAACAGTATGGAGATGTAATTCAAGACTTATAACAATCCGGTTCTTCTCCTCAAGGGTCCTCTCTTTTTCTTTAATGTCCTTTTCTTTCTGCCGGATTTTCAACTCCTTTTCACCAATGATCAAGTCCTTCTGCCGTATTATTTCGTCCTGTTTACGAACCTGATTTTCTTTTTCATTGATGAGACGGATCTTTTCAGCGATCACCTGTTCTTTTTCACGGATCGTCTCCTTGGCCGTTGAAATGGCTTCCGCTTGCTCATGGTTGGTTCGATCTTGATGTTGAATTGCCTGCTCTTTTTCAAGAATTACCTGTTTGTTCTGGCGGATTACTTCATCTTTGTCTTGAATGGTCTTATCTTTTTCCTGGATGGTCTTATCCTGGGCCATGATCCGGTGTTCCTTGTCAGCGACCAATTGATCCTTCATCCGGAGTTGTGCATCTTTCTCCCGCAAGGTCAACTCTTTTTGCTGAATATGCTCATTTTTCTTCCTGATCTGGTTTTCCTTTTCGCCGATTATCCGTTCTTTGGCACGGATCTGTTCTGCCTGTTCCTCTATGGATATTGTTTGTTCCAGGATCTTTCGCCTGCTTATAAAGTTTTCTTCATTTTTTGTGCGGATATCCTGTTCCTTTCCGGAGATAATTTTCTCTTTATGAAGGACCAGTTCTTTTATCCGCGATATTTCATTCTCTTTTTGACCGGCAATCTCCTGGTGGATTTCGTTCAACTTTTTGATGAAGCTGAAAAGATATTGGTTAGCAGGCGAAGCATCGGCCGATACAAACAGGTTGAAAAACTCGATAACCTCTTCCCTCTTCAGATTCCGGGCAATATCATCGGAAATCAAAATACCTGATTGCTTTAACCTTTCCTGGATGGCCGGTATTTCACATATCCGGATCAATTCATCCGGTAACAGGTTTTGGTCTTCAGTCGCCTGCAGGCAGGAAAGAGTATGGTCATCAAGGATCTTGAATTCGAATCCGAGCATCTGGTTTTCAGGTAACCATTTCTTGAAATTCTGGGTGAGATACCGGTTTATAATGATCTGAATATTGGCTTTTTCCTGGTCATTTACTGCATTCAGGTATCCGGGACTTTCCTGGAATGTTGTACGGTCTTCGTGTTCCAGATGAACCAAAGTATCGAGATGAAAATAAATACGTTTTAGTCGAAGAGCTCCGAGCCGGAGAAACAGATCGTCGTCGTCCCAGCCATAGGATTTGATGTATTCGTTATAACCGTTGATCCGGAAGAAGTCGTTGCGGTAAAGAAAAGCATTCCCGTTGAGGTGCCGTTCATTCTCATCCCTTCCCATGCCCCAGTACCCGCTGTAAAACCTGCCTGGTGTTAAAATATGTTTTTCAAAGAAGCCGGGGAGTATTTTCACATCGGCATCGATCTTCAATATTTTATCCCTGGTGGTTAACCGGGCAGCGAGGTTAAAGGCATGCGAGAGGATCCATCTTTCCTGCTCTTTGACAACGACCGTAAATACCTTTCCATTCTGGTATTTTCTGATCAGTGGCAGGATGGATTTATCGGATGACCAGTCGACAATGATGATCTCATCGATTTCTTTGCAGGCCACCCAGGTCGGTAAGACCTGCTGAAGTAGATTTTTCCGGTTCTTGACCGCGGTGAAAAGGGAAATCCCGGGTGAAACTTCCTTCCTGAATGGGTTAAGCTGAAACAATTCCAAATTATTCATTTACAAACTCTCCGGCTATAATTAAATAATTCCTGACCGGTTCAGGTTGCCGGAAAAATTCCCGGGCAGTACAAATATACGACATAACCACATCCCTGTACACCCTTTGACCGGTATCTTTTTTTCCCCGGTCAATATAACACAAACCTTGCATGATCAAATTTGTTTACTTTTGAAAGTCAAAAGATAACTGATCACTTTTTTCACAATACGACCGGTGAAAAAGAAGCAGATTCATTATTGGGAAACGATCTGGGTGCTGGCAAAGACTGATCTGAAGATGCGGTATCAGGGATCGTGGCTGGGTGCAATCTGGGTATTTTTAAAACCATTCTGCATCTTTCTGGTGCTAAATTTTGTTTTTTACCACCTGTTCTTTAAATCCACACCTAATTATTCCATCCGGTTGCTGGTGGGTCTGATCCTATGGTCCTTTTTCGCTGAAGCAACGACGGTGGGAATGACCAGCCTGCTCACCAAATCGACTATTCTTAAAAAGATCTATGTTCCGAAATGGATCGTTATTGTATCGGCCACCATTCACAGCGCCCTGGCCTTCTTCTTTAATTTGATCATCATGTTTATTTTCCTGTTGTTCTTTTATCATATTTATCCCAGTTTCTATCATTTACTCTTTTTTAGTATCTATCTGATATTGATCTATGGGATCTCTTTGCTTTTTTCCTTTTTCACCGCACCCCTGATCGTCAGAATCCGCGATCTGAATCAGATATGGGAAGTATTGCTGCAAGTGTTGTTTTATTCCTCCCCCATCATTTATCCCATCGCACTGATCCCTGCAAAAATTCAATCGGTGCTTTACCTGAATCCAATGACCCTTTTAATTGAGCACTCACGGGTAGCTTTGATTGATAACAGTCTGGCAAGAGTTGATCACCTGTTCATTTTCATTGCCATTTTTATACCTTGCTTTTTAATAAGTATCTGGTTTTTAAAGAGAAACTCGAAAAATCTCATTGAACAGATGTAACATCAGATGGACAAGGACGTTGCCATAAAGGTTGAGAACCTCTCAAAGACATTCCGGATCCCCCGTGAAAACAGGGATACCATCAGAGAACGGTTATTCAATTTGAGTAAGAAACTGACCTATGAGACTTATATTGCACTTGATCATGTAACCTTTCAGATCAGGAAGGGAGAATTTTTCGGAATTATAGGACGGAATGGCAGCGGGAAATCAACCTTGCTTAAAATATTAGCCGGAATTTATACTCCTGATGATGGCCATATCGTGGTAAACGGACAAATCTCCCCATTTTTAGAGTTAGGTGTCGGATTTAACCCTGAGCTTTCGGGAAAAGATAACATCTATCTGAACGGTACTATTCTCGGTCTCACAAAGAGGGAGATTGATAAGCGGTACAAGAGGATCGTGGAATTTTCAGAGCTCGAGCGGTTCATCAATGTGAAAATGAAAAATTATTCAAGCGGGATGCACGTGAGACTTGCGTTTTCGGTGGCCATCAATGCCAATAAAGATATTCTTTTGATGGATGAAGTGCTCGCAGTCGGTGATACCAATTTCCAGTCGAAATGTTTGACCGAATTTCTGAACTATAAAAAAGAAGGAAAAACCGTCATATTGGTCACCCATGAATTAAATATCCTGCAACGGTATTGTGAACGTGCCTTGTTACTGAGAAATGGCAGAATAACTCATTTGGGCGCTTCACGCGATGTTGCCTCTGCATATGTTGCTCAGAATATGTCGGATGAAGAAAAAAGATTAAGAAAGATCAAAAAAGCAGAAGAAACAGAAGTCGAAAGGCAAATTGTTCAAAGAAAACCTGTTGAGGAAAAGTATTATCAGGAGGAAGAAAAAACGGGATCAGACAAAACGGTGAGAGATATCCAAAAAAGAGAAGATCTTCAGCGACAGAATAGGATGCGCATCATCAAAATAGAACTATCCAATAAAGCCAATGAAGTAAAAAGTGTTTTTAAAACCGGGGAGGATATCAGAGTGCGTGTTTATTTTGAAGCTAAAGAGGATGATCCCCTTCCATTCAATTTCAGCCTTTCCCTTTATTCACAGGAAAATTACCATATCCTTGGGATTAATACCCTGAACGATAAAATTGAAGTTGACAAGTACCGGAAACAAGGGTATTTCGAAGTGATTTATCCCGCGATCCACTTAAATTCAAATTTATACTATTTTAAAGCAGGAATATATGAAGACAAGGTGGAGAAAGTATTAGATATCATGGATAAATCAGGAGAATTCAAAGTTTTTAATGACAGTTTGAATCCGGGAATTGTCCAAATGGAGTATATCTGGGGATGAAGGGTCGGATAAAGTCTGTTATTATAAAGAAACTTTTATGGAAGAACTTGATCGCATAATGCAGGAATTCAAGCTGGTGAGCGAACCAAAAAATTTTGACCCTGTAGAGGCTACAAAACGCCTTTTCTCATTTCCCATCATTGATTGTACCTCTGAAACCAAAAATTATCATTCCTATCATCTAAACCGGTATTTAATAACTCTTGACGAACTGGTTCATCTGCCACGAAATATCAGGGTTTTGGAAATTGGAGCGCCTCCGTACGGACTAACACTTTTACTGAAAATTTTTCTTTTTGATGACCTTACGGCTACCGGGTTTGAAGAAAAGAAAAGCGATCTGGCATCTCATATCTATAATGAAAAGATGTTTTTTAATTCAAAAGACAAACGGTTTTCTTTTGAATTCAATATCCCGTGTTTTAATATTGAGTCTCATACCTGGCCTTTTGATGATCTGTCGTTTGATTTAATTGTTTGCAGCGAGGTCCTGGAGCATCTTGCCCTTGACCCCATGCATGTTTTTTCTGAAGCAAACAGGGTTTTAAAAGGAGATGGTCACTTTTTCGTTACTGTCCCAAATGCCATTGGATGTTCAAATTTGGCAAGAATTATCAGGGGAGATCAACCCAACAGTTTCCCGCCCTACCGACCTGAAGGAATTAATTTACGGCATAACAGGGAATTAACCCCCGATGAACTTTATGAATTATATAAAGCGGCCGGATTCGAAATAGAAAGTTTGAAGACAACCAATGTTACTCCGCCCGATTTTTCCCGTTTGAACAGTAAGAGTTTTATGCTTATACTTAGCCTGCTTTCAGATTATTCCAATAGAAAAGATTTTATAATGGCCATGGGAGTCAAAAAAAGAAAAGTGCAGGACCGATATCCTGAAAAACATCAATTGTATTTCGAGTGGGATATACCAAGGCTATTACAAAAGACAGGGTATTGAATCGATTTTACAGATAATTTTTGAATTTGATATTATTCATGACCGGATGGTTGACACATTAAAAAAAGCTCTACTTTTTGTCATCATGATCCTGATGTCTTTTGGCATTCTTGGAAATATTCTTTCCTTTAGTCACTTGTTCAGACCCAATCCATTGCATGGAACTTATAATCCATCCGTGAAACCCATCTTTTATGTCAATGATTATTTTTTTGGCTCATTTCAAAACCACTTTTATCGATATCTTGAAGAGAATGTTGGTTTTCATGAAATTCTGGTGAGAATAAATAATCAAATCGCATTTTCTTTATTTTCAATGACGTCTGCATCAGGTTTGGTAATAGGCAGAAAAAATTACCTGTTCGCTGATGGATATATCTATGAATATCTCGGTAGAAGTTTTCAGGGACGGGATTTTTGGGATAAGAAACTCACCATGATTAAATATATTCAGGATACGCTCAGGAAAAGAGGTGTTGATTTAATAATCATTCTTGAACCAGGTAAAGCAAAATATTATCCCGAATATATTCCTGCGAGGTTTAAACCTGATCTCATCACTATATCAAATAATGATTATCTCGTTCAATCATTCAAAAAAGAAAAAATCCAATTTATTGATTTCAATACCTTTTTTGCATCCATAAAAGATACCGTGCCAGTTCCCCTGTATCCAAAATGTGGTATTCACTGGAGTGCTTATGGAGCCGGAATTGCGATGGATTCCATTATCCGCCGGATGGAAAAGATTAAAAACAGAAAAATGGTTCGCTTCGGATGGACTGGGTTTGACCGTCCTGATACGCTCAGAACGCCGGACTATGATTTAGGAGAATTAATGAACCTTTTATTTTGGATTCCTACTGATAAAATGGTTTATCCAAGGTTTACTTTTCATGAGGATTCAGGTTGTTTTAAGCCAAAGGTGATAACCGTTGCCGACAGTTATTACTGGAACCTGTATGGCCCTGGAATCACCTCTATGATATATGGTAAGGAATATTTCTGGGATTACTTCAAAACTGTATATGAACCCGTGGCCAAATTAACGGTTCAAAATAACAGGATTAATATGGGTGATGAAATTTCACAGGGAAGAATAAAAATAAAGAAATTAGAACCGGATTCTATTTTAAAGGAAATATTCGACAGTGATTTTATCCTGATCATGGCTACTGAAGGAAATTACTACCGGCTGGGTTTTGGTTTTTTCGAAGAAGTTTATAATCAATTCAAGAAACATTTGTAATGATCGATTTCCTTAAGCAAGAATATTCTTTTTCTGAATTTTTTTAATTCCCATGTATAAACGGTTTACTCTCAATGATCTTCCTAAACCGGCGACCGGAAAAACCGGATGGCCGTGGGATAAGGAACCGGATCATTGGCCCGACCATATGCAAGATGGTCGCCAGTGGCCAAAGATCACCATTGTAACTCCTTCTTATAACCAAGGACTTTTTCTGGAAGAAACGATCCGTTCCGTCCTCTGCCAGGGATATCCCGAGCTTGACTATATTATTATCGATGGAGGGAGTAACGACAATTCGGTCGAGATCATCAGGAAATATGAAAAGTGGCTTTATTATTGGGAATCAGAAAAGGACAAAGGTCAGGGTCATGCCATAAACAAAGGTTGGTCAAGAGCAAGACCCGGCATATGGGCATTTCTAAACTCAGACGACACTTATTTGCCCGGCACGTTACAGAAAGCTGCAATTCATCTGTCGGGCTTACCAGAAGCCCGGCTGGTCTATGCCAGTGTGTTGCATACCGATAAAGATGGTAATCCGTTACACTATTATCGCGGGATACCATTGGTAAAGGGGCTCAGGCGGATGGAATTCTGGAAGGGATGGCATATTCCGCAAGCCTCGGTATTTCTGAACAGTGACTTATTTGAAAAATATGGCGGATTAAAGGAAGATTTTCATCTTGGTCTTGATTATGAATGGTTTATCCGGTTATCCGGATTTGAAAAGTTCGAGTGTATCGATGATATCTGGGCTACAGCAAAAATACATCCGGAGGCTAAGACAGGTGATTGGGAAACCAACAAGAAATACTTTTATATCGAAAACAACAAAGCGAATAAACTTAATTCCAAGGTCTATGAATATTTCTGGCTTTGTTTAAAATATTTTTTTTACGAAAAGCTTCTTCTCAATCAGATCGTAACCCGGATAGATTTAGAACGAAGACTGAAAAAAGTTGACAGATTGTTTAATAAAACCTTTCAAACCAGTCAAATCATTGAAAATTATGTTCTGGGACAAGAGATTCTTTTTGATCCAAAGGCCGAGTGTCTGGATATCAATTACAAAGGCCATATTAAACGAGTAAAGTACTTTCATTCTTTAAATTCAGAAGTTGTTGACCTTCCGATTGTCTTTAAGGAAAAACCCTGTCAGGATTATATTTCTGTTTCAATTTCATTTGAACCCGAACCGATTTTATCCAATCGGATCAAAAAATTAAAACTGATTCTGAATGATAAATATATAAAAACTGTCCGCTCCAAGGGAGAGGGATTCATACAAGAAAAGGCGTTTTTTCATCTGTCCCAATTGACGAAAGATAACAGGATGCTTGTGCGATTGAAAATTCCAGGAAAGAAATCCAGGATTCATTCTGCTCCATTCCAGGTCCTAATGTCACTTAAACAGATGGTACTAAAATAAAGATATGTTATTTATTAAATAGATCATCCATTTTCTTACGCTGACAAAATTTATGGGAAATGTTGTTTTTCTACGTGAAGTTTTTGACTGGATGGGCGAACACAGTGGCTATGACCAGGTTTGCAATGCCATCATCGATACCCATCAATATCAATGCTACAGCATATACAGGCCTAAAGAAAGTGAAGTGATCAAATCTTTTTTCCATGAGCATCTGGATGATGTCATCCTTCAAAAAATAAAACCAAATCCATTTTATCATAAAAAAAATTTACTGGCCGAGAGGAAGGCCATTCTGAAATCCATCCTTACAGGTGCCGGGATCCTGCACATTAATTATGTTGAAAACAATTACGCACTTTCGTCTTACCCGCTGATCTTGCCAAAAACAAAAGTCATTGGAACGGTTCATCAGCCTCCCGAATGGTATGAAGAAAATTATTTCAGGAAAGAAAATTTAAAGAAACTCGATGCAATCATTATCTTGTCATCAAAAGTCCGTAACTATTTTGACCGGATCAACCCCGGGAAGGTTTTCATGATACCCCACGGAATCGACACAGACTTTTTCAAACCTGTTACAATTTCAGGTCAGGAAAGAAAATCCGGCAGAATCCTTTTTTCAGGACACTGGCTCAGAGATATTAAGAGCTTGTATCTGGTGGCGAAAGAAATAAATAAATTATATCCCGAAATTCATTTCGATTTATTGGTTCCCATCAATAAACGGTATGATGATTATTTTAAGGAGATTGAAAAGTTGGCTAATATTCACTGGTATGATGGCCTTTCAGATCTTGAACTACTGAATTTGTACAATGAAGCCACGTTGTTGTTTTTACCGATGATCGACTGTACTGCTAATAATGCCATCCTTGAATCGATGGCCTGTGGTAACCCCATAATTTCAAATCAGGTCGGCGGCCTTTCAGAATACACGGATAAATCTTTTGCAACTTTGTTTCCGGCCGGGGATATTAAAGGCTTTATCGATTGCATTTCAAATTTGTTAATGAACCCGGATGTGGCCATGAGACAGGGTCAGGAAGCAAGAAAATATGCTTTAACGAACTTTACCTGGGCTAAAATTGCGGAATCTACGATTGATGTTTATCGTAACGCAGGAATGAAAAGCAGAAAAACATGAATATACTTATCTCGATGACTAATTTTTATATGGGTGGAGCCCAGATCTTCCTGATTAATTTACTCAACGAATTATCGGAAAAACACAACGTTTATTTGTTTTGTCTCTTCCCTGAACAGGTCCATGAGACTCTTAAACAACGTTTACCTAAACATATCAAAATACTCAATTTCCCGATCTGGGCCGACAGGGTGACAACCCGCCTCGATCATTTTCTGATCAGATTCAATCTGAAATTATGGGTAAATCATTTTCTGAAGCGGTTGCATTTCAACTTCTTTCTGAAATGGTGGAATATCCAGGTTATCAGCACTCATCTTTTCCATTCAGATAAATTTGTCACTTCCGTCACTTCGGGGAAAATACCAATAATACTCACCGATCATGGGGATTATAATTATATCATTGATCAAGGTTTTACAGATCCCCGCAGCGTCAGGAAGATTTTCTCCGGTATTACTCATGTAATTTATCTGACAGAGAAAAACAAGGATACACTGATATCATTATCCGGTCTGGATCCAAAATTCTTTTCCAGAATTAACAATGGCATCAAACGCCCCCAGATCAGAAAAGAGGAAATTGAAAAAATCCGTAATGATCTTTCCATCGGTGAAACTGATTTTGTGTTTGGAATGATTGCACGGGGAATAAAAGAAAAGGGGTGGGACGTATTATTAAACGCATTTCTTGACCTTAATGAAAAGAACCGGAAATTGCATTTGATCCTGATCGGCGACAGCGCTTTTTTACAGGATCTGAAGAATCGTTATCTTACCATTCCGAATATACATTTTGTCGGAGAGATTGCAGAACCGTTACCATATATGTCCCTTTTCAATGCAGGTGTTCTTCCATCCTATTTTGAAGGTGAAAGCATGCCGATGGTCGTTATCGAGTTTCTTGGATGCCTGGTTCCGGTTATCGCTTCCCGGACCGGGAGTATTCCTGAAATGATCAAAAGGGACGAAAAAAGTGCCGGTATGACCATATCCTATGAAGGAGATCTGATTAAATTCCAATCCGAATTAAAGAATGCTATGCAAACTTATCTGGATGACCCCGAAGTGTATCATGAACACAAGCAAAACTGTAAATACTGTTTTGAATTATTTGACATCGTGAATGTCGGTAAAAGTTACGAAGAAATTTTCCGCAGAAATATTAAACAATGAAACAATATTCCATCGTATGTATCGGGAATAATGACATCATCGGCGGTGCAAGCCGAGCAGCTTTTCGTCTTTTTAAAGGTTTGAAGGCCATCGGAAAACCATGCAAATATGTTGTCGGCTGGAAACATAGCAATGATCCGGATGTAATTGAAGCCTCTTATGATCAATTGTTTAAGGGTGATCATCCTGATATGATATTTAGCTCACTTGTCAGGGAAAACTATATTGAATCCAACAGAACTTCCCTGACAAATACATTCTTTTCTTTCACTTATCCGGGATACCCTGTTGCCGGGCATGATGTGATCAAATCGGCAGACATTGTAAACTTACACTGGATTGAACATTATTTAACCTCAGTTTCGATCTCACAGCTTGGGACCGGCTACAAACCGTTAGTCTGGACCCTTCATGACCAGCGACCATTTACCGGAGGATGTCATTATGCGGCTGGTTGTGAAAGATTTATGGATGCATTATGTTCTGATTGTCCTCAGCTTCTTCATGATCCTTACCGGCTCCCCAATGCAGTGCTGAAAGACAAAATCGATTTATTCAAAAACCTGAATCTTACGGTTGTGACGCCAAGCCAATGGCTTGCCAGGGAAGCCCGGAAAAGCGCCCTTTTTAAAAATAATCGGATTGAAGTCATACCGAATTCCATTGAAACAGAGATATATAAACCAAAGAGTAAGCGTGCTGCAAAGCAAAAAATAGGGATTGACCCTGATGCTGTCACATTCTTATTTGCTGCCGTCGACTCGAAAGAAGAAAGAAAAGGATATAAATATTTATTACAGGCGCTGGAGTTGGCCCGGGTAAATCAGGATTTCGGTCAACTGATAGAAAAAGGGAAAATTCATATTATCTGTATGGGCATGCCGGATGAATCGATCAAACAATTCAACATACCGATTTATCACACAAAATATTTGATAGATGATGAAGAAATTGTAAATGTGTATAATGCATCCGACCTTTACATTCTGCCATCCACCGAGGATAATTTACCAAACGGGATTTTAGAGTCGATGGCATGCAGCATTCCGGTTATTGCTTTTAATATTGGAGGGATACCTGATCTTGTAGATGATCTGACCGGAAGGCTTGTTGAAGCACGGAATATTGAAAAGCTTGCTGAATCTATTCTGGAACTATCTTTAAATGAGAAATTACGGAAGGAGCTTGGAGAACGTTGTCGGAAAAAGATCGAGTCGATGTTCATGATCGAAACCCAGGCTGTAAAATATGCGAAACTTTTCGAAGATATCCTGATCAAAAAAGAAAATCATGTCCGTGATTTACACAAACCAGTATACTACCACAAATCAGGGGCTTCGCAGTATGGTTATAACCTTAAGAAAATCAGAAACAAGCTGATACGATTCTCCTTCAGAAAACAAGCTTCTATTCAATTCCCACATAAATATCACAAGATGATGCTACCATGGTTATTTTATATATTATATATGGTGCATTCATGGTTCCCCGCGATTAAAGTCTTTACTCACTTTAAAATTTTCAGAAAATAATGAAACTTGTAAATTTAGGTTGTGGTAAACGGTACCACCCGGAATGGATCAATGTTGATTTTTATTCAGATGTTCCGGAGGTTATGGCACACGACTTATCCGGAGGAATACCCTTCCAGGATGAAAGCTTTGATGTGGTTTATCATTCCCATCTTATTGAACATTTTTCGAAAACCGGTGCTTTACGATTTATGAAAGATTGTTACCGGGTATTGAAAACGCATGGGATAATCCGTGTTGTTGCACCCGATCTTGAACGCATCGTTCAAAACTATCAGAAGTATTTAACGCTTGCATTGGAAGGCGACCTGACAGCTGAAGCGAACTATGATTGGATATTGCTTGAAATGTACGATCAGACGGTACGGAACTTCAGCGGAGGTGAGATGGCAAAATATTTGCAACAGGAAGACCTTGTCAACGAGGATTTCATCTGCCAGCGTATTGGAGCTGAAGGGAAAAATATCCGGAAATATTTTCTGGAAAATAAAACTCCTGATTCACCCATCTCCGCGAACTATCTGAATGATGCCATTAATCGGAAAAACAAAAATGAATCTGAAACTTTTTCACAAATCGGAAAATTCCGTTTAAGCGGGGAGATCCATCAATGGATGTATGACAGATTTTCGCTGACCAGGTTATTACAAACTTCAGGATTCAACTCAACTATCATCCGTAAAGCGGATGAAAGCTATATCCCCGGATGGAAAAACTTCCTTCTTGATACCGAAACTGATGGATCTGCCTATAAACCGGATTCCATATTTATTGAGGGAATTAAATAACCCAACTAATATTCAGCATGAAACCCGGAAACCTTTTAAATCGTTTTTTAAGATTTTGCAGGTCAAACTATAAATGGATCCTTTTAAAAGCTTTTATTTTCGAACAGGTTTCATATCTGCGGTTTTCATTAAGGAAAATCGCCTTGATTTTTAACCAGCGAAAAACTGAAACTAAAGGAAAACTAAAGTTCACCAATCAGCTTTATTCTTTTTACGGCATCCATCGCAGCGGCTGGTCCTTTGCCATGAAAAGCATCGCCGGATTGCATAATCCGGAAGGTGTATTGCTCGACGCCTTCATTGAACGGACCTTTTGCTGGCCCATGGGCCAGAATATCAAACCGTATCACGTCCCCTGGATCGGATTCATTCATAATCCACCCCGTATGCCCGGCTGGTTCCTTCCGGAACAATCGAACCGGGAGCTCTTTATGACTGAAAAGTGGAAACGAAGCTTACCCTTTTGTAAAGGATTGTTTACTCTTTCGGAATACCACCGATGCCATCTGATCACCTTTCTGGATGTTCCTGTCAATACCCTGTTTCATCCCACCGGAACTTCAGCAAGGACCTGGAACAGGGACGCCTTCCGGAATAACAGCCAGAAGAAGATCGTGCAGATTGGTTATTTCCTGCGGAAACTATACTCTATTTATTTGCTCCGGGTTACCGGATATCAAAAGGTTTTTCTCAGAAAGGAGGACATTCACCTCGATGAGCTGATGCAACTCGAAGCCAGGCATTTGGGCCTCCGTGATCAGCTTACCTCTGAAGTAATGAATTCGGTGCGGGTCATGAAATTCCTTTCCAATCCGGCATACGACCACTTACTTTCCGAGAATATCGTTTTCCTCGACCTACATGATGCCAGTGCAAACAACACCATCCTGGAGTGTATTGCCCGAAATACCCCTGTGCTGGTGAACATGATCGAACCGGTTGTTGAATATCTGGGTGAGGGATATCCGTTTTATTATTCTTCGCTTCAGGAGGCTGCTAACAAGGCTATGAATCCGGATCTGGTTTATCGAGCGCACGTTTACCTGGTCAATCATCCCTTTAAAAATAAGCTTACCGGTTCCTATTTTAAGGAAAGTCTCATTATTTCTGAAATTTATCAAAGTCTCTGAAAACCCCTTGGAAAAAGTCAGGATAAAAATTACGGTCATCACGGTGGTACAAAATAACGTCACCGGCCTCGGACCCACGATCAATAGCGTACTTTCACAGAATTATCCTGCTGTTGAATACCTTATCATCGACGGCGGATCCACCGACGGAACCCAGGAGGTGATCAGGAAATATGAGCACAGGATCACCTCCTGGATCAGCGAACCCGACCAGGGACCCTATGATGCCATGAATAAGGGGCTATCAAAGGCTACCGGTGAATGGGTATTGTTCATGAATGCCGGTGATCGGTTTGTGGACCCGGCAGTGCTATCACGGATATTTTCACAGGACCTGAGCGGTATTGACGTCATTTACGGTGACAGTGTGGCCGATTACGGTAAATTCAGGGTGTCACTGAAAGCCGGCCCGATCGGTGAATTGTGGAAAGGGATGGTGTTCTCCCATCAATCATTGATCGTCAGAACGATCCTGATGAGGGGAAACGGTTTTAATCTGAAATACCCTATCGGCGCGGATTACGAGCTGGTTTACCGGTTATTTTCGGGCAAGAAGAGATTCCACTATTACCCCGAACCCATCGCCGAGGTTGAAATCATGGGTGTTTCGCACCGGAAGATGGTCAGATCTTCATGGGAGCATTTCAATATTCTCCGTGCCTGCGGGAAACCCACCTGGTGTAATCGGTTGTATTATTATTTCCGATGGTGTTTTTTATCTTTGATCACCCTTGGATACTGGCTGTTTCCCTTGAGTTTTATCTTTGTCATACTCAAAGTCATCTATAAAAACAGGTTGGTCAGAGAAAGAGCATGAAGATACTGCTTGTCAATACCTATGATCAGCAAGGTGGCGCCGCTCGTGCCACCATGAGGCTTTTCAACGGCCTGAAGGAGAAAGGGGAAGAGATGCGGATGCTGGTCCAGAACAAGGATTCATCCGACCCGGGCATCATACAGCCGGGAGGCTGTTTGGCCCGGTCATTCAACTTCATCCGCCCATACATCGATTTTACCATCCCGCTGCCTCAGGTCAGGAAACGTATCCTGTTTTCTACTTCCCTCCTGCCCGGCCGGGTAATCCAAACCATCGAACGGATCAACCCTGATATCGTCCATCTCAACTGGATCGCCGGGGGAATGATCCGGATCGAAGCGCTTAAACGAATCCGACAGCCCATTGTATGGACCCTCCACGATCTGTGGGCTTTCACAGGAGGATGTCACTATCCGCCGGCTGAATGTAACCGGTACCTCCTAAACTGCGGCTGTTGTCCGGTGCTTCATTCCCGGAGGGAAAATGACCTTAGCCGGAGCGTTTTTAACAGGAAACAGAAAGTATATGATCAGATAAAAAAACTTTACATTGTCACCCCAAGCCGCTGGCTGGCCGGTTGCGTCAAAGCAAGCCGGTTGCTGGGCGACCGTCCTGTTGATGTCATTCCCAACGGATTGGATACTGCCATTTTCAAACCCGGGGATCAAACTGCTGCCAGGAAATGTTTCAATCTCCCTTCAGATAAAAAAATCATCCTGTTCGGCGGGATACGATGCACCCTGGATGAGCAAAAAGGTTTTCATCTGTTGCTGGAGTCGTTAAAGAGGATAAATGTTCCTGATCCTGAACTGGTTGTTTTCGGATCTTCCGGATCAAAAGCGGCGGCTGACCTGCCTTTCAGGACCCGCTTCCTGGGATATATCCCGGAGGAAGAAAAGCTGGCTGCCCTTTATACGGCATCCGATGTGGTCGTTGTCCCCTCGTACCGTGAAGTCTTCGGGCAAACTGCCAGTGAAGCCCTCTCCTGCGGAATCCCCGTGGCGGCCTTTGAAACCACTGGCCTGACCGACATTGTCGATCACCTGGAAAACGGTTACCTTGCCAGGCCTTTTGAACCGGAAGATCTGGCGAACGGGATAAAGTGGATACTGGAAGACAAGGAACGGTACCGTCAACTTTCTGACAAAGCCCGGACAAAAGTATTATCCGTATTTGATATCCGTGTTGTCGCTCAATCTGTGACAGGTCTCTATTCCAGGATTTTAAGATGAACCAAATTATGCCTGATCCCTATAAAATCTCGGTTATTTCCCCTTCCTTCAACCAGGCCGGATTCATTGAACGAACAATTCAAAGTGTTTTGGACCAGCAGGTTGACTTCCCGATGGAATACATCATCATGGATGGCGGCTCGACCGATGGAACGGTAGATATCCTTGAAAAATACTCCGGGAAATTGAAATGGTTTTCGGAAAAGGATGAAGGACAGGCGGATGCCGTGAACAAAGGCATCCGGCAGGCATCGGGCGAGATCATCGGCTGGTTGAATTCCGACGATCTATACCTTCCGGGGACCCTTCAAAAAATCATTGACTTTTTCAGCGCCAATCCCTCCTGCCAGTGGGTCATAGGAAAATGCTGCATCATCGATGAAAACGACCGGCCAATCCGGAAAGGAGTAACGGCTTATAAAAACCTGTTTCTGAAACGTTTCCGCTATAATGCCCTTTTAGTCGAAAATTTCATTTCCCAGCCGGCCGTCTTCTTCAGGAAGAGCGCTTTTATTTCCTCGGGATATCTTGCCCTTGAGCGTCCCCTGGCCATGGATTATGATTTGTGGTTAAGGTTAGGAAAACAATTTAAACCCGGTCTGATCCGGGACGAACTGGCTTGTTTCAGGGTACATCCCGGGGCCAAAAGCAAGATGAATGCGAAATCACAGTTCCTGGAACAGGTTGATATTCACAAAGACCATGACCGGCGAAGTGGATGGCTTTTTCTCCACCGCCTGAATGCCTGGAAGAATATCGCAGGGTACTTGCTGATCGATCAGACAAGGCGTTTTAGAAAAACATGAATACTTGTACCCTACCCCTTCACCCCTCCCCTTCTGGCAGGGGAGGGGACGGGGAGGGGTAAAACCCTGATTATCTCTGCTGATTTCTGCGGATCTGCGACAACTGCTCTGCGATCAATCCCAGTAAAAACAACAAGATCCCCAGGATAAATCCAAGCATACTTCCCATGCTCACCCCCCGGCCTTCGATGATAAGCGGGATGGCCCAGATAGCTGTGACGATCAGGCACAGGAGGGACAGGGGCAGGAATATCTTCATCGGATTGAAAAGGATCATAATGTTGATGATCTCCATCACCGTATGAAAGGCGGTTTCCAGACCGATACTGCTTTCCCCGTGTTTTCTTTTTCTGATCTGTATCGGTATTTCCAGAACAAGGTGGCGATTATTAAGGAATATCAGGGTAAGGATGTCGCTGAAGGCCATGGTATCGGGCGCCAGGTGAAAATAGCTTTTTGCCAGGTCGGTCCGGTAGATCTTCATCCCGGAGTTAAGGTCGTAAATGGGGACCGTCATCAGGATCTTCGCCAGGGTTCGGATCATTGATTTACCAATCCCCCGGTAAGAAGAACGGGTGGATGACCCTTTTCTTGAACCTACAACCAGGTCGGCTTCATTCTCTGTGATAGCGGCGAGGAGCTTACCGATATCATCCGGCGCATGCTGGCCATCGGCATCGATGGTGATCAGGTACTCGGTCTGGCAGGCTGCTATGCCGGTCTTCAGGGCTGCTCCATAGCCCCGGTTAAGCTTGTGCCGCAGTATCTTTAGGTTTCCCGGATGAGGGAACTGGTTTAAAAACTCCCTGGTACCATCGATAGAACCATCATCGACAAGAATGATCTCCCAGCCGTTCTGACTGCAACAGGTAACCAGTTCCGGAAGAAAAGATTCCAGATTATGCGCTTCATTCAGGGCCGGCACGACAACCGTAAGTTTGCTCGTATTATCCATGTGTTATCAGATCGTAACAATGTAAAACCTGCCAATGATCAGATAGAGGGAGTAAATTAACGAAAAAACTGCAAAACCTGCAACCATCCAATGCGACGATTTGTGAAAAAGAAGCTCATTCATATGAGTTTTATCGCTGTTTGATTTAATATTCCGCTTTTCTTTTCCGGTTTTTTGTTTTGTACGGTTAATATTACTGAGGATCGCTGCGGAGATCCTCGAATTATAGAACAATAAATAAAATAAGGGCGCCAGGGCAATGAAGTAGCGTCCCTGTACCGCTGTGATCGGATTGCAGCCGACCGGATTGCAGTATATGTACATAGCCGTTTCAATCAGCACGAAACCGGTTAAGAATATGGTAAATAAAACTGCTTTCTGTCTGAAACCGATCCGGATGCCGGGCTCATGACTTGTCAAAGCCGTGACAAGGAGAAACAGAAGATACAAACCGATGATAAGCTTCGGGAGCGGGGTGTCGACCCATCCGAAAAGGCCGACAAAGCTCATTAAATACAGTCCGATGTATTTCACGACCGTATCATAAATTATCCCAAGGTAACGGAAAGGATCTTCGAGGATGAACTTCTTTTGTGCCGGCGGGTCATAGGGGTTGACATTTTCTTCTGCCGGGGCTTGTTTCGTTGAATCCGGTTGCACCGGTTTGACTGCTGGAGCAGAATTTGATTCCTGCCTGGGATGTGTTCCGGAAGACTGGGTTGTCCGGGATGGAAATTCATTCGGTTCCGGAGAAGGAGCGGGTTTTTCTGCACGGGTCTCCGGAAACAGCGAAACATTACTCATCAATGCCACGGTCTTCTGGATTTTCATGGATCCTCCGAGGGTCCGGCTGACAGACCAGAGCTGGGAAACCACCAGAGCAGAGAGTATCAGGCTGACAAAAAGGGTCAGGTATCTTTTTCGTGATCCGATTTTCTTTACAGGGATCAATAAAAAAGTGAAGACGATCAAATAGTACGGCGGTTTACAAAGAGCCAGGATAAGGGAGATCAAAAAAAGCCAGATCATATCGCTCGTCTTGATCTGTTGTGATCCGTTCAGCGCCAGTTTCAGGATAAAGGCAATCAATAAGAATGAAATGGCAAATGTCGGAGCATCGTACGAGAGGGAAGCCATCTGGTTAAGGGTCATTGGCATGACCGCCAGCAGGAAAAACAGCCACTTCAGAACAGGGGTAAGCCGGATCGCAATGAACAATAAAACAACAGAGATCAACAAATTGGTTATCCTTCCCAGATAAAAGAACCACAACGGCGCCAGGCCAAGGATTTTCCCGGCAGCTACGCCCAGGGCTTGCGGAATATACGGCATGACGTAATCGGGTGATTCGGATTTTGTCTTTATGGTATCGTTGAGCTTGATCTCTGCAAGTGAGAGGATCTCTTTCCTGTTCGTTTTTTCATTCGCTTTGAATTTCATCCGGTCGCTGATCTGGGATATTTCCATAAGCGATTTTGGGATGCTGTCTTTCGTTTTGAAGAGATTTAAATCTGCCACCTGAAAGGACCGGTAAAGATGAGCAGGCTCATCGGGTACCTGGAATGGAGGGGTGAAATAAACGAACAGGAATCCGAAAACCAGAGAAATGGCAAGAAAGGCATATTCCGGGCGCATATCGGAATGCAGAATGATTAGTTTTACTTTCGGGGCAAAGATAATCATCATGGTAATGAGGAAGGCAAGCACGTAAAGAATGATCTGAAACAAAGAGAAGGGTCCCCGACCCGATTCATAGGTCTTTAACCCCAGGGTTCCTTTCAGGTCCAGGGCTGACCCCTGGTTTTGTATTGAGATCAGGGGATCGTTGTTCAGTACCGGAAAGACCTTCATGGTTTCCATTTCACTGGTCGGCTTCCGGGGGAAAGCGATATAATTGCTCATGTCGGAGTCGGTGGAATAGACACAAACGAAAACCTTTTTACCCCGGCCGATTTCAAGGCGTTTCTTGAAACCGAACGGATAAAAATCGGGCTTGTCGATGTCGGCCGAGCTGAAATTCTTTGTGTGAAGGATCCGGTAACGATCATCCAGCAGAAGAAATACATTATTGTTCAGGGCAGGGCTGGGTATCTTGGCAAAGAACAGGTCGATGCGGTCGAGGTATTTTTTTTTCAGGGTGATCTCCTGGACGAACACATATCCTTTCAGGACCGGGCCGAAAATCGGCCCGTGACTGATATTGATTTCCCTGGTGGGAAAAATCAATGGGTTCGTTGAGGATATACAGTACAGGGCAACAACCAGAAAACCAACGCCCCAGATAATGTTCTTTCTTTTTACCATGCCGGAATAATGGGTCCCCGGAGGACATGAAGAAGTAAATTTAGAAATAAAAAACGGAATTGAAAGAAAAAAAGACAGCCTATTTCCAACCTAACAAGGTGAATCGCAGGATAAAAATCCACGAATTATTTTTTCACTCCCGATTTGGCCTTCAGTTCCGCCTTATTAAAAATGTAATACCAGAAAAATCCGTTCTGGAATGCGTAGAAGTATACGGCCTTGTTATCGGGGCTGGTATCGACCAGGTAAAAAGAGCCGAAGAAAACGATGGGTGATACCACCACAGCCATCCAGAAGGTTATTCCTCTGATGCCCTGGATGACGACGGAGGCGATATTGGTAACGGTATGACCCTCTTTCTTCTGTGCCTGCAACAATTCAAACAACTGGTTAAAGAACATGCCCAGCAGCATCAGCCCGAACAGGATGACCGGTTTGACCAGGTCCCATGAAGGTATCGTCAGGACTGCCCTGGAAGTGCTTTTTGCAGCCAGGTTTAAGATAGCGGTGTTAAATGCCAGTATGCTGATGGTGGCTGCGAGAAGGATCAGTGCCAGTGAGATGACCGTTGCCACCGGGTTGGGAATGGATGTTTTCATAAGAAATGGGTTCATGGTTATGACCTTCAAAGACAGGAATGTGCAGGGAATGGTTGCACGGGTAAAGGATCCCTATTATCTTCGTACCGGAAAAAAAGAAAGATGATGTTATTCCGCTCCATTTTGCTTATTATTCCTCTTAATTGCAGCATGGTTTTATTCTGTCCCCCGGCTGAATATCAGAAGAACAGTCTTGCAGGCCAGGGGATTAAGGGGAAGGTGAAAGCAATGACTGAAACCACCTGGGAGGCTACCAGGGGCCATGGCGGGCTGCAAAAGGGAAGCCAGCGGTATAAATGCACCCATGTATATGACCAGCAGGGATTTGAGAAAGAGCAGTACCGTTATAAACCGGACGGCAACTTGTGGAAGAAAACCATTTTCCGGTATGATGCAGAGGGTCACCCGGTTGAGGCCATTACCCAGAATCCCGACACCAGCATTTCCGATAAAACGCTGTACAAATACGACTCAAAAGGGCATGAAATTGAACGAAGCCAGTACAATGGTGACGGTGTTTTGGCATATCAGCTTATTGCCAGATTCGATGAGAAAGGGAATCTGTATGAATCGTCCATTTTCAATCCCGATGCGAGCCTGAATTCGACCCGGCATCATAAATTCGATGAGAAAGGCAACATGATCGAGACGATCTCTTACAACTCATACAACCGTATCGAAAGCCGGTCGACCCATAAATGGGACGGGCGCGGCCTGGAGACAGAGCGATGCACCTATACAGCAGACGGGAGACTCTCGGATAAGACCCGTATCCGGTACGACGATAAAGGTAATGAGACCGAGCGGATCTCGTATAAACCCGATGGCACCCTGAAAATGATCGCTTCCGGCAAATACGAAGATTATGACCCGGCAGGGAACTGGCGCAGGAGGGTCACATACTATAACAACGAGCCGGATGAAATCACCGAGCGGGAGATCAGCTATTCTCCCTGAGATTTTTTAATAATTTTGAAGAAAATGTTGCCGGTTTAACAATTCCGAAAAATGGGGAAACCGATTCACAGACCGTCCGGTAAATCAAATAAAAAGCAGTCCCGGATGGAATTCCCGATAAATCCGGAACTCCTGGGAACCATTCTTTTATCATTGATCCTGATCCTGATATCGGTAATCCGGATCAGGCTTCTATCGTTCCCGCTCGAACGGGATGAAGGCGAGTATGCCTACTTTGGCCAGCTGATCCTGGATGGGGTCCCTCCATACAAAACAGCCTATAATCTTAAGCTTCCAGGTACTTATTACTGTTATGCATTGATCATGGCTGTTTTCGGGCAGACCATGGAAGGGATCAGGATCGGATTACTTTTCTTTAACCTTGGTTCTCTCATTTTTCTTTATCTGACTGTAAAAAAGTTGTTCAATGTTTACACGGCATTGATCGCATGTACGACAACAGGACTGCTTTTTGTAAGTCCGTCGGTGTTTGGACAGGCCGCGCATGCATCACATTTCGTCACTTTCTTTATGCTTGGAGGCACCTGGTTACTCGTGAAGGCCCTTGAAAAGAATTCAAGTCTTTCCTTTATATTTTCAGGGGTGATGATGGGGTTGGCGTTTCTCATGAAACAATCGGGCATTTTCTTTTCAATTTTCGGCGGAGTGATGATTATCCTGCATTATTTTATCACCAGATCCCATCGTTTTATTCAAAGTGCCGGAAATCTTGCTGTTTACAGTGCAGGTGTGTTGATACCCCTGGTTCTGATCTTTGTTATCCTCTTCTGGTCGGGGGTTTTTGACAAGTTCTGGTTCTGGACCATGACGTACCCCACTGCCTATGGTTCGCGGATACCGATCTCAAAAGCATGGAGTTCGTTTATGATGTTCTTCCCCTCCGTTTATATTTCATTTCAATATTTATGGATTGCCGCAGCTTTAGGATTTCTTACTTTATTCATAAAGAAAGAAAGATTATGGAGCCGGGTATTTGTTATTATTTTTGTACTGTTCTCCTTTTTCCCGGTAATTCCGGGTTTCTATTTCCGGCCGCATTATTTTGTTACGTTTCTTCCGGCAGTGGGCATTCTGACGGGTCTAATTTTCAATTTTTTAAATACGCTCACTGAAAAATACTTCAAACAGATCTGGGTCATCACCAGTGCAATATTCATCGTACTTGTCATTCATGGCATAATTACGCTTAAAGATTTCTTTTTTACCAAAAACCCAATGCAGGTATGCACTTTGATGTACGAGGGGAAAAACCTCTTTTCAGAATCGATTCCGATAGCCAGATTTATTCAATCGAACACCTCTGAGAAGGATGTGATTTTTGTCTGTGGATCGGAGCCACAGATCTATTTTTATGCACAACGGAAAGCGGCAACAGGGTATATCTACATGTATGACCTGGTATATGATCACAGATATGTTGATCAGATGCGATCGGAAATGTTCAAGGAAGTTGAGGAAGCATATCCAAAATATATCGTATTGGTTTCCTGCCCTTATTCCTGGTTGGCTAAATCGTCATTCAGCGAACCGGTTCTGTCCTGGATCAATAAATACATAAAAGAAAAGAACTATGTCGTGACCGGTGTCGCAGACTTTCTTCATCCACAACCGACCATTTATCTATGGAATGATGAAGCCCGGGACTATAAGATCCAATCAAAGATGTTCATGATGGTTCTCAGAAGACCGGATTAATAAAAACTCAACGCTTGGATCTTCTTTCTTGACAGATCCGTTTTAAAGCACCATCAATAACAAAGCGATAAAACAGATTACAGGTGAGGCAATATACTTCAGGACAATTATATTAAGAAGTTTTTATAGTTCAATACTTTTCTATGTTATAAAGCGGTCTGCATTTGATATCCGAACAGTGCCGGATGTTTGGCTATGGATCGGTGGGTTGGGGGATTATTTCCTATGGGTCATTAAAGAACCAATCTTGCACATATTGCCGGTTGTTTATTTATTTTAAATTTAATTTGGATATATATGAAATAAATATTAAATTTGTTTGTCTTCCAACAAATTAATGATTATGAAAAAGCTCCTTTGCCTGTTATGCTGTTTTGTTTTCTTCCTATTCTTTGAATCAAAATCTCAGAATGAAAACATGATATGGTATTTTGGCAACCACGCAGGCCTCGAATTTGGTCCTGAACAGCTTATGGTTCTTACCAACGGTGCATTATGGTGCAATGACAACTCGAGTACCATATGTGATCCTTATGGTAATTTGCTTCTTTACACAAATGGTGATACGGTATGGAATAAAAATCACCAGATCATGGCAAATGGAACGTATCTCAATGGATCATTTACATCTGGTCAATGTGCAGTGATCGTGCCTCAGCCGGGATCAACCAATTATTACATTTTTACCAATGGTCCCTTTGGGTCGGAGTTGGGATTAAACTACTCCGTTGCAGATCTTTCGATGAACGGTGGAATGGGAGAGGTAACAATAAAGAATCATCTTCTTTTTGAGAACACAACCGAAAAGTTGGATGCAATTTATAATCCGGTTGACACTTCATTCTGGATAGTGACCCACCCATTCGATAGTGATTGTTTTTATGTTTATAAACTGACATCCGATGGGATCATTGAAATACCCATTATAAGTCAAGCGGCTTATTATAGTGGTGGGAATCCTTGGGGATATAATGCCATTGGTCAAATGACGATTTCTCCTGACGGATCGAAGATTGCTTCCGGTGTTCTCAGTGACGGATTTATCGAATTACTCGATTTCGATATGGGAACCGGAGTTGTTTTAAACAGCCGGATAATACCTGACTTTCCAAACGCATGGGGAATCGCATTTTCTCCTAACAGCATGATACTCTATGCAACACGATGGTGGACCGACAGTGTATTCAGGTTCAATTTATCAGATACTTCCCTTTCTGCTATAATTGCCAGTAAAGAATTGGTAGGACTTGCTACTGCGTCAAATTCGTATAATTATCAAGCCGGTTATATGCAGTTAGGTCCCGACGGAAGGATCTATATTGCCCGATACGAAACACACTACCTTGCAGTAATCAATAGTCCGGACGTTTTTGGGCCAGATTGAGGATTCGAAAACGATGGAGTATATCTTGAAGAAAAATTAAGTACTGCCGGGCTTTCGCGAACCCCTGCTTGTTCAAATTGTCAACTTCCGACCGTCTATATCAGCGACAAATTTTCTTTGCCTGTTTCACTAAAAATATTACCTAATCCGTGTTCAGGTGTTTTTAATATAAATATTACTGGTCTGTCAGTCAATAAAGCATATAAACTTAAAATATTTGACCAAGCCGGAAAAGAAATATACAGGCAGGATAAATGGTATAATCCAAATGAATTGATTACACTGAAGGACTTTTCAGAGGGATTATTCCTACTGAAGGTTGAATTGGAAAATCAAAGCTTCCTTGGAAAGCTTTGCATTTTAAAATAATGTTTTTCAACTAAGTATAAACTATTTAATACTAAGGATTTATAACGAGTCTCTATTTAGAAAGCGAATTTAATGGATCTTTTTTACTGAAAATAAATATTAAGTCAAATCCACTTTTCTATTCACCTTGCTTTTACTCTAAAAAATACAAACCTCAGTAAATATTTGATTTACTGAGGTTTATTTATTGACCTGGTAGCCCGTAGCGGAATCGAACCGCTGTTACCAGGATGAAAACCTGACGTCCTAACCCCTAGACGAACGGGCCAAATGTGATTTTGGGAGCGCAAAAGTACAAAAAAAGTTTTACCTGTCAAAATTTTTTAAATGCCTACCTTTGTTTCAGGTAACAATCCGATCCATGGAACAGCAGTCCACCAACACTTCTACGTTAATCAAAGCCATTATCCGGAAGGGAACCCTTAAGCAGGAAGTATATCACAAGACGCTTGGCATTTTCAATTCCTTCAAGTTACAGACGCAGCAGCTTGTCCGGCAAAATCTTGATACCATAAAAAAAACAAAGTATCCCCTCCTGTTTGAATATATCGACAATAGTGAATTTGAGTTCCAGTTGAAATTCGGCAGTGATATTTTGATCTTCTTCATGCACAGCAATATCTTCGAGTTACCGAGAGATCATGAAGTGATGAAAACACCCTATATCCGGGAAGATAAGACCCGTTCGTATGGCGGACTCATACATATTTTCAATTTCCTGGCTGATTCCTTCAGGTACAACCGCACCAACGACCTGGGCTATCTCATCGGCCGGGTTTTTGTTAACCGGGAGCTTCATTATTTTATCGAAGGCAAACGTGAGGTCGGGTTGCTGTATAATAATTTTCCTTATGCGCTTCTTACCGAAAAAACAGTCCGTTCGATCCTCCATTCATCGATCCTCTATACCCTTAATTTCGATTTGCTGACACCTCCCTTCGATAACATGAAAGAGGTCACTGTCCAGGAGATCAAAACCACCCTCGAAGCTATGTCGATCAGAACCGGCAAGCGCCTCGGATTCCGTTTCCAGGCTGATCAGGTCGGCGAAGAAAAGTAATGAAGTGATGAAGTGATGAAGTGATACAGTGAGTGAAGTGCCAGGCCGACCAACTTTAAAAGAGCTCTCTTAATGAGGGATAAGCCTTGTTCAGGATCGTTTCAAGGTCGGATGGGGAAATCCACCGGACAAGGAGGATGTCTTCTTCGGTCTGTGGGGTCAACGGCTGATCTGATTCAGCAAACATTTCAAACCAATAGGTCCGCTTCAGGCATCGTTGTTCCTTCGCATAGTAAATATGCCAGGTGGAGGTTAGTTCCCGGAGGATATTAACCGTTTGAAGACCTGTTTCTTCCATGACTTCCCGGATTGCGGCCAGACTGGGAGATCCTTTGTCTTTCTTGTGGATCTTGCCTTTCGGCAGGTCCCAATGTTCAAACCGGTATATGAACAGGATCTCATCTTTTTCGTTTCTGACCCGTCCTCCGGCGGCTTCAACGAACCGGAAAAGGGAAAGGAAGGATTGGTAAACCGGGTGATGCTTTATTGAAGTCACTGTTTTTTCAGTGCAAGACTTCAATGATTCTTCCCCGGGGATGTCAAGTCCGATGATCAGCCGGGAAGAGAGGGGATCGCCTTCAAATTTTTCTAAGCAACTTTTCAATTGTTCCTGCGTCTCATAAACAATAAAAAAGTCTTTTTCCGTTAAATTAACCGGGCTTGTTCCGGTGAATTGAATGATGCGGTTATTCAGAAAGATTTTCATAGTCAGAAGTTCGGCGGCCAAACTTACAAATTCTTTTCGAGAATATGATTCCCGGAATTATAGGTTTGTCAGCGGAACATCAAAAATATTTCGTATATTTGTAACCCAATAAAATACCTAACAAAAGCTCATGATCTACAACAAAGATATCGCACTGCAAACGGCTGAATTGCTGTTGAAAATCAAGGCTGTGAAACTCAATGCGAAAAACCTGTTCACCTGGGCCTCCGGAATCCAGTCGCCCATATATTGTGATAACAGGATCACTTTATCCTATCCGGAGATCCGGACCTTTATCCGTCAGAATTTCGTACGCGCTATTGAAGAAAATCCCTTCGGGCCTGAGCTTATTGCCGGTGTGGCGACGGGCGGGATCGCCCAGGGTGCGCTGGTTGCTCAGGAGATGGGACTGCCTTTTGCCTATGTCCGCTCGGGGAAGAAGGATCATGGTCTCACCAACCAGATTGAAGGAGAGGTTCGTAGCGGCCAGCGTGTGGTGGTGGTGGAGGATCTGGTCTCAACCGGATCTTCAAGTCTTGGTGCCGTTGCTGCACTCCGGGAAGCCGGTTGTACCATCAAAGGGATGGTCGCAATTTTTACCTATAACCTTTCAAAAGCGGAGAAAGCCTTCAAGGCTGCTGAATGTTCCCTTATTACCCTGACCGATTACGATCATCTCATTCAAAAAGCCCTTGAGATCAATTACATCACGGAGGATGATCTGAAAGTGCTTCAGGGTTTCAAGAAAAGTTTATCAAAATAACCATTAAAAAAGCCGGTTCAATTGAACCGGCTTTTTTATGGATAGTCAACAACGTTACCGGTTGACGATCAGCTTTTGGTTGATGGTCTTGCCGTTGATGGTCAGGCGGATGATGTAAATGCCTTTGTTCATATTATCGAGAGCAATCTCATTGACCGTAGTTCCGCTGCTGGTAGTAAGTTCACGGGTTAGTACAGTTTTTCCCAGAAGGTCGACCAGATCGAAATGAATCATTGAGGAGCCGTTGGTTTGGGTCTTTACAAAGATCTTACCGCCAGCAGGATTGGGATATATGCTGCAGGTGTTTGAACCTGGCTGATCGATTCCTTCAGAATTGGTTGTGGTGAAGGACCAGGGTTCACTCCATGCGGTGGTATCGGGGATTGATCCGTCAGAAAAGGCGCGCATACGCCAGTAATAGGTTTTCAGCCCCTGAAGTTTCTTGGTCATAGTATAGGAGAGGTCCGTGGAATTGGGTTTGTAATCGAGGACCGGGTTCAGGAAAAACAGGGTTGAATCGAGCTGTAGCTCGTAACCCGTAATGCCGGTCTGGCCTGTCCACTGGAATTTGGGCTTAATATCGACATTTGTCAGGGTATCCGTCGGGAATTTCAGTATAACCGAATTGATGACCGTAAAGTTCCGTGGGTTTGACCAGCTGGAAGTATCCACAGCACTGCGGCAACGGATCCTCCAGTAAACTTTTTCACCAAATAACAGCATAGAGCAATTGACCATATTGGTATCCACCTCGTTCTGGAAAATCAGATTAGTGAAGTTCTGGTCAAGGGCAAGCTGGTATTCAAAGCCTAAAAGACCTGTGACATTTTTCCAACGGATTTGTGCATTGATACTCTGATCCTTGGCATCATTGTTGGGTGCTTGCAGGGTAACCTTGTCCACGATGGTAAAGGCCCATGCCGGGCACCATAAGGTGGTATCCAGGTTGTGACGGATCCTGACACGGTAATAATATTTCTCGTTGAAGAGCAGGTTTGAGGTAGCGGCTTTCAGTACGCTTACGGTTGTAGTTCCCTCTTTCATGAAAGGCGAGTCGAATGTATTGACCGAGTCCAACTGATAATCCCAGAACCGAATGCCGGTAATGGGTACATCCGTTCCATTCTGGGTGACCGTGTTTTTCCATTCCAGGCTTACGTTTGGACTTTGATCAGTCTGGTTATTGGAAGGTTTGCTCAGGGTAGCCTGGTCGAGAACAATAAAAAACCATACTGTAGACCAATAAGAGGTCTGTCCCCCGTCGATGGCACGGACACGCCAGTAATACTTCTGACCAAAACGAAGCTCATGGGTTACATAGCCGGTAAGCAGAAGCTGTGTGGTATCGACTTTAAGCGGGGAGCTGAATTCCAGGCTGGTATCTATCTGTAATTGATACATCAGGTTAAGGCTTCCCGCTACGGCATTCCAGCTTAGTGTGAGATTTGGCACCCGGTTTTCGGCACTATCAGCCGGGGATTTCAAGGTTGGGGTGTATACATCCGGCTGTGCCATCAAACCGATGGTCATGATCAGTGAGAACAGAGATAGTATAACTCTTTTCATATCTGGGTTGTATTTAATTTTAGTTGATTTTCACGATTTTACCAAATGCATGTCCCACCCTTACAATGTAGGTTCCCACGGGCAGCGATCTCAGATCCAGGGAGGAAGTATTGACCCCTTTTGGTTTTTCACCAAAGCTGGTCATCAACACTGTGCGACCTGTGAGGTCGGATATCTGGGCGGTTGTACTGCCTGACGATTCAAGGACATAGGTGATATTCACCCGGTCCTTGACCGGGTTCGGGCTGATGCGTAAGGTCCCGGCTGCAGCGACCGGATATCCCGGACCCGGATCCATTCCCAGCGGAGTATAGAAGGTGGTGTCCATAAATATTCCACGCCCGTAAGTGGCGGCATAGATCGCTCCGAGGTTTTTGATCACGTAATTATCGTTTGTCTGTTGTTTGATATCAGTAACAGGGACATCTCCCATATTAAGCATTTCCAGATTCCATTCAGGATTGCTGCCGAGGAGGTTTGAGGTGCTGAATACGCCAAATTCGGTACCGATGATGGCGCGGTTATTATCATGCATCTCGATCAGTCCGCTGAAGACGGGAACGGGGGGCAGATTACCCTGGACTGCAGTGAAGGTAGGCAGGGAATCGTTGGCGTTCTGCGTCATATAGACATAATTGTTATTATCGTAATTTCCAAGGGTTATCAGAACCTGCCGGGAATCATTTGGATTGATTGAGATGGAACTGATAAAGCGGTCCTTGAATGGGAGGTTATCAAATTTTGAGTTGGAGATGATGCACATAGGACTGGCCACATCGGCGGTGTTGTAGTTATAGGCCAAAACAAGGTTTGATAACCGGATCAGGCGTCCTCTTTCGGTACCTGCCCAAAGGGTGTTAAGATCCTGGGAAACGGTGATGGTACTGATCGGATCGTTCGTATAAGCGGTGTCGGAGGCTGGAATGACAAATACTTTGAACCAGGTTGGTGTCCCGGTGAACTTGAGGGCGTCCTTGGTCATCCAGATCCCGTTATTTCCGGCGCGGTTTCCAGAAAGGAAGAAACGGGCAGCCACGGGATCAGGTACCATGATGCTGTCGCCAGCAGGAATGGGAGCCAGGGTAGTATATTCAAACTTAAATGATGCATTGCTACTCTCGACTACGAGCATGGTATCGGCCGGGATCTCGTTTTTTGTTTTGTTCTTATACTTAACGCTATCGCGCGTATTTTCAAAGTTGATGTTTTCCCAAAGCTGGAAGGGGATCAGATCGATTCTCGTATTGTAGATACCCATGTTAAATCCATTGGCATAGGTCAGATCGGTAAGTTCCTGCCGGCGGATGGAATCGCCGACCTTGGCGAAGAAAACGGTGTTGGGAGCAATCATCGACCAGGCGCAATAGCCTCCTGTGCCTCCTTCGTCCGAGATCCGGAGGGCTTGATCGCTCCACCATATCTGATAACCGTCGGTCGGATTGTTAACCTGTGAGGGATAAAAGGCTCCGAGGACCTGGGTCCCGATATTTTCACCTCCACCCATCGTGTTCGATTTTTCCCGTGAAGCCGTGATGGAGTTGAACCTGGAAACAACATAGTTTTTATTACTGGTTTTAAAAGCGATTGAGGTTTGTCCGACGATGGCGGTTGTCACTCCGCCGTCGGTTGCCAAAGCAAGCTGGGTCGGAAAACCCGGACGGAAAACATAAGCATGGTGATCGTAAGGTGCATATTGCTCATAAATGATCGGTGCCGATCCGAAGCTCATGACCTGCCAGTCATAATAACCGGTCTCGAGGATCTTACGTCCCCACCACATTTCGCGTCCTCCCAGAAGGATTTGGTACGGGTCATTGGGGAATACAGCGAGGGTGCTGGCATAACATCCCTGGCCACGATATGGATCCCAGGTGTTGTTACCTGGAAAGATGATCGACCAGTTGGCCCCCTTATCGATAGAACGGTAAACGTTGTAAAGGTTCCCGAAGGTATCGGCAACACTGGCATACATGACGTTAACGTCAGCCGGTGCGATGGCGAAAACCTGCCAGCCTACGTCGGTATCGGGCAATCCGTTGGAACCGCCGGTGGAAATATTCACGAAATTATTCACATCGCCGCCCAGGGCAAGGTATGCAGTGTTACTTACTGAGGTCAGGATGGTCCCGTCGGTACCAACGACCACATCGTTACAGTATCCCTCCCGGACCTGGATCCATTCGGTTCCGTTATCGCTATAAAGCAATCCACTGTTCGTGGCAGCAAAGATCCGGTTATTACGCAGGTCGACCGCCATTTTGGCTACCGAGGCCCAATTGTGTCCGCTTGTATTGGCTACATGTTCAAAATTAATGCCGTCATCGCTGCGATAAAGACCGGTGCCCAGGAAATCAGCACTCCCGCAAAACGTCACCCCGGTTGAAGCATAGATCGTTCCTGTGGTGGTTTGAACCAGGCATGAAACTTTCGGGATGATGTTGGTCATGGTATTCATCTGGTGCCAGGTAAGGCCAAAGTTCGTGGACCGCCATATCCCTCCGTTTGCAGCGCCTGCATAAAGCGTATAAGAGGTGTTATCCTTATTGTCGAACATCACTGACCAGGTGGCTCCGGCATAGTTGGTAGGTCCCATGCTGATCCAGTCGAGGTTGAGGGTTCCCTTGGAGTTCGACTGGAATTCCTCGAATTGCTGCCGGGCTCTCTGCTCATCGGCGGAACTCACGGTACCGGTGAGCTGATTGACCCGGATCCGCTCAATCCGGGACTTTCCATCATATTTTTTTGCCCCGTTATCCCCGGGTTGACCAGCCATCGTCATTACAGAAAATAAAAGAAAAGAGAGTCCCAAAAAAGCCGTCAACAAACCAGAGGGTAAAATTCTATTTTTCATATCATCGGTTTTAATTATTAACTATTTTGATCTGATCATGATTGGCAACCGTAGGAAAATCAACATGTAGCAATATACTTCCAGCATTTTTTTTCAAACCAACAAATATAAAGTAAAATCTGAGATATCCAAAAAAAAAATATCGTATTGAACCAGGGACAGATAAGGAGTCGATGACCGATCAAAGTCTACCGGTAAATGTTCCTAAAAATCCGCTAACTCCGGAGAAAATGCTGATTCGTGAAATCATGAAAATAAGGGAGGCCTTGGCCGGATTAAATTTTTTCCAGCGAAGCAGCCTGAATCCATCCGACGGATCCGTTGGCGATACGGATCTCGAGCCAGGATCCGATCTGATCCTTGATCTGAACCTTTGTGCCTTCATGGAGGACGAAAAGGTCGATACTTTTATCGTCGGGAGAGCTCTTGATGGTGACCGTCGGTGTAAAGATAATGGCCTCATTGGCACGTTTAACGTATGTATGACCACTCCAGGCGAATATCAGGAAAAGAAATGAAAATAATAACACGACTGAGCCAATCCAGAAACCGATTTTCCGTAAAACAAGAACACGACTAAGGAGGTACAGGGAACCGAAACCCAGTGCCAGAATGAAAAATACGACCCCTGCTGTTGCCCAGGAATCGGCAGGAAAGAGGCTGATCAGGGCTCGGATCCAGCGCTTATAAAAAAGTTCGGGTAAAGGCTCAATCTGATCGGCAATCCTGCTGTTGGTGACCTTGAGGTTGAAGTCGATGTCTTCATTACCCGGATCCAGCCTTCTTGCCCGTTCATACCATAAAATGGCACTGGGGAGATCGTTCATTTTGAAACAGGTGTTGCCCAGGTTGTAATACAGGTCCGCTGCTTCATATCCTGAGGCGATGACCTTCCTGTACAGATCGGCCGCTTCCGTATAAGAACCCGTGCTGTATGCACGGTTGGCCTTCTGAATGGTGATCTGTTCTCCGGAGGCGAAAAGGGTTGCCGACAGAAACAATAAACCAAGGATCAGAACCGAGTGCTTCATTTAAAATCTATTTTAATTCCCGCTCGATCTTGGAAATGATCTCCAGGGCCTCATTGTATATCCGTTCCATGTTAACGGTCTTTTCACCCGGTGCAAAGCGGGCATATTCCGTATTGTCAAGGGTTCCTGTAAACTGGCGGATGATCTCCTCATTCACATTTTTCCGGACCAGGGCTTCATGGACCGAGTCAATGCTCAGGTCGGCAAGGGGGATGGAGAACTTATCGCTCAGATAGCCCCACAGCGCCTGCGAAATCTCGATATAAAACTCCTGTTGTTTGCCGGTCTTGTGGAATTCCTCAGCCTTGCGGAGCCGTTTTTTAGCCACCTTTGTAGCCTTCAGGTTCTTCATCAGGACCGTATCGCTGCGACGTGCTGCCATTTTCCTGCCGAGAATAATAAGAATAAGGAAAAAAAGCAGGGGAATGACCAGCAAAAGCCAGAAGGCAACCGAGCCAAAGAACATATTTCCTTTGATTACGAGATTAAAGGGTTTGTCCTTGATGTGACGGATATCGCTGCCGATGTATTTGATATCCTCCTTGTTGCTCCCTGAATAGGTCATCACAGCCGCCTCACCGGTGCCTTTTTCCACATCGATGTTAAATTCGGGACTGGAGAGGGTGACAAATCTTTTTTTATCCAGGTCAAAATAGGAGAAATTGATGGGCTTGATGATGAATTTTCCCGGTTTGCGCGGGATGATCAGGTACTCAAAAGTCTGGCTGCCGTTGATCCCGGCATCGGAGGTATTGATATCGCTGTTGATCTTGGGATCATAGGTTTCGAAATCGGGCGGGAAAGTCACATTCAGCTTGTCGATCAGCTGGATGTTGCCTTTGCCGGAGACAACGCATTTCATGTTGATCGCTTCATTGGTCTTCAGCCGTGTCTTGTCAAGTTCCGACCGGAATGAAAAGGTCCCCACCGCTCCGCTGAAATCGGCCGGTTTACCTGCTTCGGGCAATGGCCTGACGTTGATCACCAGCGCATTGGACGTGAGTGATTTCTCTACATTGGTTGTGCTGGAGCTGAAAAACGGATCGTTGAAAAAGTCGTCAAAGAAGGGATCACCGGTGCGGGTCTTATTCTGGCGTCTCACCTGGGCAATGCATTCCAGCTGCAAAGGATCGATCACCAGCCTGCCTGCCTTCAAAGGGAAAAGGGCGATCTTGCGGATATCAGCTACCACATATTGCTGCCCGTCGATCGTCTGAGTGGACCGCTGAAGCTTGTCGTTCTCCCGCATCAGGTTCTGCGACCAGAAACCAGAGAAAGAGGAGAGTTTGCTGATGTTGATCTGGGCAATGGGCACCAGGGTATATATCTTATAAGTGACGACGATCCCTTCCCCCAGGAGCGGGTCGGATTTGCTGGCAGAAGCCTTGACAAAAACATCGTTTGCTCCGGTAGTTGCCTGCCCCGGTTGACGTTGGGTCCCTGTCCCGGGGGCTTGCTGCGAAGCATTCGGGTTTTTAACTACCTTGATGGTTATCGTGTTGGAAGTATATGTTTTGCGGTCGACACTAACCGTAGCTGCCGGGATCTCATAGCTTCCTTCTTTAGTAGCCTGAAGCAGGTATGTATAGCTGTAGTTGATCGTCATGCTGGTACGGCCGCTGATGCTGCGGATGCTGGAAGTGGTCGAGGTGTTCGGCCCGCTCAGAAGCTGAAAATCCTGGATGGCAGGTCCGCGGAATCCGGCTCCCTGGGCATTCAGCGAATAGGACAGTGCAAAAGTCTCCCCTACCGATACTACCGATTTGGCTGAAGCGGTAAATTCTATCTCCTGTGCCATGGTGCTCCCGGCTACCAGAAAAAGAATCACTACCAATAACACTTTGCTTCGTCGAATCATACGATCCTAATTATTCTCTTTTCCTAACTCCCTAATTATCAATTATCAATTATCAATTCTCAATTTTTTACCAGTCTTTCTCCACCCCGACCACCTGCACCTTGGCTTTCTGCTTTTTCACTTTCTGCATCGTTTTTTTCTCGTCGTTTTTCAGCGCTTCGAGCATCCGTTCCGCATCTTCCTTACTGATCTTCTTCTGATCGGGATTCTGCTTTTGATTCTGGTTCTGCTGGTCCTGTTTCTGATCCTGCTTATCCTTCTTGTCTTCCTTCTTCTGCTGATCCTTGTTTTGTTGTTGTTGCTGCTGCTGTTGCTTTTTCAGCATCATTTTAGCATATTCAAGATTATACTTCGTATCTAGATCCTTGGGATCATTCATCAGGGCATTTTTATAGGCAAGAATGCTTTTTTCATACTCCTTTGCCTGCAGGAAGGAATTCCCCAGGTTATGGAATATCTTGGCCTGATTTGACCGTTCCTGGTTCTTTTCAGCCAAGTTACCATAAATTTTGGCTGCCTCTTCATAATTCTTTTCCTGGTAAATGGCTGAACCGAGGTTGAACTGACCTTTGACCGATTCCTTATTGATCTCCAGCGCCCGGCGGTAATCTTTTTCAGCTGATTTATAATCGCCCTTTTCATACGCTTGGTTCCCCTGGCGGAGGAGTTTGTTTTCTTTCTGGGCTATTGCCGGGAATGACAAAAGGACAAGCAAGGTAAGGGTGAATGGTTTCACTTTTTTCAACCATTTTGTTTTACGTTCGAAGATAAACAGGTCGAGGATCAGCAGGATCAGTGCCAGCGCCACAAAGTACTGGAAGCGGTCTTCATAATCGGAGTATTGCTTGCTTTCGATCTCCGTTTTCTGGATCTTGTTGATGTCGTCGAATATCTGGTTCAGACCTGTTTCCGAATTGGTGGCCCTGACATACATTCCTTTGCCCAGGGTAGCGATGCGTTGCAAGAGGGTTTCGTCCAGCTTGCTAATGATGATGTTCCCCTGCTGATCTTTCTTGTATCCGGTCTGGATGTCGCCATTATACAGCGGGATGGGTGCGCCATCGGGCAAACCCATTCCAATAGCATAGACGGCAATCCCTTTCTTTGCAACTGCTTCGGTTTGTTCGAGGACACCGCCCTGATGGTCTTCCCCATCGGTGATCACGACAATGGCCTTGTTAAACTTATTGTCGCCGAAGCTCCCCGCGGCCAGGGAAATGGCATCGCCAATGGCCGTCCCCTGGGTCGGTACCATACCGGTATTGACCGTATTGATGAACATCTTTGCAGCAGCGTAATCGGATGTGATGGGTAGCTGTGTATAGGCTTTCCCTGCGAAGACGATCAGTCCGATCCGGTCCCCTTCCAGCCGGTCGATGAGACGTGAGATGGCCTGCTTGGCCCTTTCGAGGCGATTGGGCCGGATATCCTGAGCCATCATGGAGTTCGAGACGTCGAGGGCAATGATCAGCTCAATGCCTTTACGTTTTACCTTCTCGAGTTTGGATCCGGTCTGCGGATCGACCAGGGCAAAAATAAGAAGGATCAGGGCCGTTATTCCCAGGATGAATTTCAGGGTCGTTTTGGTCACCGATTGTTCCGGCATCAGCTGGCTGATCACATTCCAGTCGCCATACCGTGCCAGGGCTTTCTTCCGCCAGATCAGGAAAAGCATGAACAGGAAGATGAATACCGGGATCAATGCAAGGAGGTAGAAGTAGTATGTGTAGGCGAATCTGAACAAGTTATAGCTAATTGATAATTGATAATTAGGGGATGTTTTTTATATAAAGGTAACGTAAAAGAAATTCCAGTCCCAGCAAAATGAACGCTGCCAGCACAAAGGGAAGGAATTTTTCATTTTTCTTCCGGAACTCGGTCACATCGATTTTAGATTTTTCCATTTTATCTATCTCTCTGTATATGGCCCGTAGCTTTTCATTGTTGGTTGCCCGGAAATATTTACCATCGGTCATTCTCGCAATTTCCTGCAGCAAGGGCTCATCGATCTTCACTTCCATCATCTGGGTCTGGATTCCAAAAGGTGTTTGGACGGGATAGGGCGCCTGCCCTATCGTTCCTACTCCTATGGTATAGATCCGGATTCCGTAAAGCCTGGCGATTTCAGCAGCAGACCTTGGATCAAGGCTTCCCATATTATTCACTCCGTCGGTGAGGAGGATGATGACCTTGCTGATGGCTTTGCTTGTACGCAAGCGGTTGACTGCGGTGGCCAATCCGTCGCCCAGGGCTGTTCCGTCGTCGATCATTCCGCTCCGGATATCCATGAAAAGATTCTTCAGAACGGCGTGATCGGTGGTCAGCGGGCATTGTGTAAAGGTCTCACCGCTGAATATGACCAGGCCGATGCGGTCGTTAGGGCGTCCATCGATGAACTCCATGGCCACCACCTTGGAAGCTTCCAGACGGTCGGGCTTGAAATCCATCGCCAGCATTGATCCGCTTACGTCGAGGGCAAGCACCAGGTCGATGCCTTCCACGCTGACATCCTGCCGGCTTAGACTGGTCTGTGGCCGGGCAAGGGCGATGATCAGCAGGGTGATGGCGAGCAGCCGCAATACATAAAGGGAATGATAGGTATAACTCTTTATGTTATAACGCATTCCTTTGAACCCTTCGGTCGACGAAACGGTCATCTCCGCATGATTCTGCCTGCGGCGATAAAAATACCAGACCACCAGTGCCGGGATTACCAGCAACAGGAAAAGCATCCCCGGATTGCCAAATGTCACGCCATGCATCATTCAATATCCGCTTTAAGTTTCATTCCATGTTCCTGTTTCGTTCTGTATTCATTGATCAATTTTCACTTCCTTCCCGGGTTCACCGGAACCTACAATGGGAGGCGCCTTTGTGATCGTCTGATGGACAAATTCAATTCCTTTTTCTAGCGATGCCTCATTTTCACCCGGAAGCGGCCTTGCCTTGGCAAATTTGACCATGTCAGCCGTCATCAGGACGGTGCCCAGTCGTTCGAGGTTTTCTTTTCCCGTATCGGCTTTGTCAATAAGCGATTCAAGGATCTCATGTGTCGTTTGCTCCATAGCCGGTACAAAGAACCGGTTTTCAACATATATGCGGAGGATATCGGTCAGCTCGGTATAATAATCCTTGACCCTGCCATTCTGCCATAGTTTCCTGACCCGGAGCTTCTCCAGTTCCTGGAGGGCCAGCTCATGCGGCAAAAGCTTCACCTTTGGTTTCAGCTGGAAAATGGGTTCCTTTTTCTTCCTTTTCTTTACGTACCAGATCAGGAAAACGATCAGTAACACGGCTGCCAGTCCGATCAGTATCCATGGAAGCATTTCACGAAAAGTGATCGGAACCTTCATGGGACCTTTAATCGGTTTTATCGCCTTGGTGGTATCCACGGGGACGGTATGTACGGCAAGCATCAGCATATCACTGGTCATTTCACGGAGTGTGGTATCGGGAAGCATCCGGTATTTAAATGGTATTTGGGGGATGGTATAAAAACCCGAATCGAAGCAGGTCAGGTTAAAGAATTGTTTGACGGTCAGTGTTTTTTTATCGGTCGAAAGGGTGGTGTCGATCTTGCCACGTCCGATCACCTGGATGCTGGTCAGAATGGTGTCGGGAATAAATGGCCAGAGGACCTGGGTTTTGGCGGGACCGGTAAAGGAGAGTGTCAGACCAATGTGATCGCCGATGAGCATGGCCCCGGTATCCAGTTTTGCGGAGACTTTGACGTCCTGCCCCATTGTCCGGAGAACGCAAAAAAGTAATAAGGTTAAAATAATATTTGTTTTACGACTGGTCATTAGGTCATTAGGTCATTAGGTCATTAGGTCATTAGGTCATTAGGTCATTAGGTCATTAGGTCATTAGGTCATTAGGTCATTAAGTCATTAGGTCATTAGGTCATTTATCGTCTTGCTTCACGTTTTTTAAACAGGTTCATCAGGGGCCGGATATAGTCCTGGTCGGTCCGAACGCGGACCACATCTACGCCGCTGCGAATAAAGGTATCGTTCAGAAATGCCTGGTGTCCTGTATACCATTTATGATATTGTGACCGTACCCGTATATCTGAGCTGTCAACCCAGATCAGTTGCCCGGTTTCGCTATCCCTGACCCGCAGCAGTCCAACGTTGGGGAGTTCGGTTTCCCGTTCATCAAAGATCTGTACCGCGATCAGGTCATGTTTCTTGTTGGCGATCTTGATGGCATCATTGAACCCTTCGTCAAGAAAGTCGGTCAGAATAAAGGCGGTGCATCGTTTCTTGATGACATTGGTAAAATACCGGATGGCTTCCGAGATGTTGGTTCCGCGGTATTCCGGCCGGAAATCGATCAGTTCACGGATGATCCGCAGTATATGGGATGTGCCTTTTTTCGGTGGGATGAACTTCTCGATCCTATTGCTGAAAAAGATGACACCGACCTTGTCGTTATTCTGGATGGCGCTAAAGGCAAGAACGGCGGCGATCTCGGTGATGAGTTCCTGTTTCAGTGTTTTCCTCGTACCGAAGTGGTTTGAGCCGCTGACATCGATGAGCAGCATGACCGTCAGCTCCCGTTCCTCATCGAAGATCTTGATATAGGGGTGGTTGAACCGGGCAGTCACATTCCAGTCAATGCTCCGGATGTCGTCGCCGAACTGGTATTCGCGGACTTCAGAGAAAGCCATTCCACGTCCTTTGAAGACAGAATGATATTGTCCGGAGAAGATCTGGTTGCTCAGTCCCCGGGTTTTGATTTCGATCTGTCTGACCTTTTTAAATAGTTCAGCGGCTTCCATGGCATGATGTCCTCACCCCCTGCACCCCCTCCCATGCAAGGGAGGGGGACGGGAAGTAAGTTTTTTTTATGGCACTTCGACGGTGTTCAAAATTTCGTTAATGATATCTTCTGTGGAGATATTTTCGGCTTCGGCTTCATAAGTCAATCCGATGCGGTGACGGAGCACATCGTGGGCGACGGCCCGGATATCCTCCGGGATGACATAACCCCTGCGTTTGATGAAGGCGTAAGCCTTGGCAGCAAGCGCCAGATAAATGCTGGCGCGGGGTGATGCTCCGTAGCTGATAAGACCCTCGAATTTCTTGAGCTTATATTCAGCCGGGAAGCGGGAAGCAAAAACAATATCGGTGATATAGTTCTCGATCTTTTCATCAAGGTAAACCTCGCGGGTAACCGCCCTCGCATTCATGATGCTTTCAGGCTTTATGATGGTGCTTGTGTGGGCCGTTTCGTTAGAGATGTTCTGCCTTATGATCAGCTTCTCTTCTTTTTTATCCGGATAACCGATGACCACCTTGAGCATAAAACGGTCGACCTGAGCTTCTGGCAACGGATAGGTTCCTTCCTGCTCGATGGGATTCTCGGTGGCCAAAACGAGAAATGGTTCCGGAAGGATGAAGGTTTCGTCGCCGATCGTCACCTGACGTTCCTGCATGGCTTCAAGCAGGGCGCTTTGAACCTTTGCCGGGCTCCGGTTTATCTCATCTGCCAGGATAAAGTTGGCGAAGATGGGTCCCTTCCTGACCTTGAATTCCTCTTTCTTCTGACTATAGATCAGCGTCCCGATAAGGTCGGCAGGCAGCAGGTCGGGGGTAAACTGGATGCGGCTGAATTTCGCATCGATGATGTTGGCCAGCGATTTGATGGCTAATGTTTTAGCCAGTCCCGGTACCCCTTCGAGGAGAATGTGGCCATTAGCCAGTAAACCGATCATCAGCCGTTCGATCATGTGTTTCTGACCGATGATCACTTTATGCATTTCCATCGTGACCAGGTCGACAAAAGCGCTCTCCTTCTGGATCCTTTCGTTCAATTCTTTGATGTCCGTTTCAACCATATGTTTGGAATTTTTGAGGGTGCAAATTTAACCAAATGAAAAAATGCGAATCAAGGTTTGCTGTTAATAATTGTTAATCCGTACGTTAAAAAAGTGTTAACGGGATTCCCCGGCATGGCTTCATTCATGATGGTACGATTCACCTTTCTGGATGGTCAGGGCGCGGTAAAGCTGCTCCAAGAAAAAAAGACGTACCATCTGATGTGAAAACGTCATTTTTGACATGGAAAGTATGTGGTCGGCCCTTTTTTTAACCGATCCGTCGAAACCAAAGGGCCCTCCGACAACGAATAAAAGGGTTTTATTTCCCGAAAGGAAACGTTTGTTCAGGAATGTGGCAAAACCGGTTGAGGTCATTTCGCTCCCGTGTTCATCCAGCAGGACGACCACATCGCTTGGCAGAACCTGTTTCAGGATCAGTGCGGCTTCTTTTGATTTCTGACCGGCCTCGCTCAGGTTTGCCGAATTTTTCAGAGCCTGGATTTCCAGGATTTCAAAAGGGACATACCGGCGTATACGTGATTCGTATTCACCAATCCCGCTCTTAAGATAGGCTTCATCGGTCTTCCCGGTAACTAACAACCGTATTTTCATAATTCGGCGGCAAAGATCGGAACTTTTGCCTGAAAATGTTTAACTTTGTAAAAAAGGCGTTCCTATGAAATCCTATTCAGACAAATTGGCCCGTTACAGATGCCGGACCTGGCTGATCTTATTCTGCCTGTGGGCCCTGATCCACGTACCTTCTAACGGTTTTTGTTCAATCCTGCTCACCCTGGGACCGGAGGAAACTGCCAAACAGGTTGCCCTGGGTATCCAGACCGGAAGCGCTTCCGAGGTCGCCAAGAATTTCAACACCCTGGTCGATCTGAGCATTCCGGGGTATGATGACACCTATAGCAAGAACCAGGCTGAGAATATTCTGAAGGAGTTTTTCTATCAGAACATTGTCAAGACCTTTAAGATCACCAAGCGTGGTTCTTCAGCGGATGGTTCGCAATATTCGATCGGGGAGTTACAGACAACCAAAAAGGTGTACCGGGTTTATTTCCTGATCAAGGCGGTTTCCGGGCAACACCTGGTTCATCAGTTCCAGATACAGGAAAATAACTGAACTCTTTGCAGGTCATCCGGATCATGAGCGGATCTCAGACCGGTATCCATGAAATGCAAAGCGCAGATGCACATACCGGATGGCAGAGCAAAAGCCACAAATCGATAGTTTTTCAACATGACCATAGATGAAATCATTGATCAGGCACTTGCCGAAGATCTGGGCGACGGTGATCATACCTCACGGGCAACCATACCACCTGGGAAACAGGGAAAAGCCAGGCTGCTAGTCAAGGAGGAGGGAATCCTCTGCGGGGTGAACGTGGCCAAAAAAGTTTTCCGCCACGTCGATCAGGAATTACGGATAACGGTTTTTCTCTGCGACGGAGTCCGGATCAGAAAAGGGGATATTGTTTTAGAGGTGGAAGGGTCTGTTATTTCCATTCTTGCCGCCGAACGGCTTGTCCTCAATTTCATACAGCGTTTGAGCGGTATTGCCACAGCAACCAACCGGATGGTGAAACAGATTGAGGGGCTACCTGCTAAAATCCTTGACACGCGCAAAACCACGCCCAACATGAGGGAGCTGGAAAAATACGCCGTAAGGACCGGCGGCGGGGATAATCACCGGTCAGGATTGTACGACATGATCCTGATCAAGGATAATCATGTCGACTTTGCCGGGGGGATTGTTCCGGCCATCGAAGCCGTTCATACCTATTCCAAGGTAACGGGGAAAAAGCTTAAGATCGAGATAGAGGTGCGTAACTTCATGGAGCTGGAACAGGTGCTTGCACGGGGAGGGGTCGACCGTATCATGCTCGACAATTTTTCCGTTGAAGACCTGCATAAAGCAGTGACCCTTACCGGTGGCCGTTTTGAAACCGAGGCTTCAGGGGGGATCAATGAAACCAACCTGAGGGACTATGCTCTGACCGGGGTCGATTTTATTTCGGTGGGAGCTTTAACACATCATATCTGTAGTCTTGACATGAGCTTGAAAAAAAGTGATTGATTATAAAAAAATCCTGGTATGGAGACCGGTTGCGGTCATGATCGGGTTGTCAAGGAGGATCACACTACCCGGTTTTGAAGGTATTCCGTTGTATGATGTCACGGTTTTTTTTATCCGGGGGCTGACAAAAGGGTATATTACCCACCGGGCAGCTGCCATATCCTTCTCCTTCTTTATGGCCATCTTTCCCTTTCTGATCTTTCTCTTCACCATCATTCCCTTTATCCCGGTAACAAATTTCCAGCAGACATTGCTGGATCTTGTGAGCCAGTTCCTGCCGGGATCGGCTTACGAGACGGTGAAGGAGACCATCGTCGATATTGTCACACGGCCGCGGAGCAGCCTGCTGATCCTGAACCTTCTGCTGACGCTTTATTTTTCCACAAACGGGGTGAACAGCCTGATCGAAGCTTTCAACAACACGACTCATACCTTTGAGACCCGTTCCATGGTCAAACAGTATCTGATATCCATCCTGCTGGTCTGCATTCAGTCTTTTTTACTGATCATTGCCATCGGGCTGATGTCGTTCGGAACCGGTCTGCTCCAGTTATTGCTGCCGGAGTTCATTGCAGGAAGCGGATTTTTTGTTTATATCCTCCAGTTTCTCAAATGGTTGGTTGCCCTCGGAGCCCTGTTGCTGGCAATCTCGTTCCTTTATTATCTGGCTCCTGCCCATCAGGCACATTTCCGGTTTATCTCAGCGGGATCTTTACTGGCCACTTTCCTGGTAATTGTTTCTACCCTTGGTTTCAATTATTATGTCGATAACTTCTCCCGGTACAATGCGTTATACGGTTCCCTCGGCACCCTGATGATCGTGCTGGTCTGGATCTATATCAACGCCATCAGCCTGCTGATCGGTTTTGAGCTGAATGCAAGCATCCACACGGCCAAAGAACATCCCTGAATGGCAGGACCCGGTTCCGGTCACAGGCTGTATCTTCAAGATAGAACCCGGAAAACACCGCCTGTGTGAAAGACAGGCAGGTGGATTCCGGACTGATTCATTGTCAGCGGTTGAGTATTTTCAGCAGAAGCAGCTTGAGTTCGCGGTGGTAAGCAAACCAGACCAGGGAAAAGGCCACGATGAACTGTCCGATACCGGCATAGAATTTCAGATGAGCCGGAGTGATGGTTTCGGAAAGGATCACCACAAGGATATAGATCACCGGAAGGTAAAATATCTTCCAGGGATTGACCTTGAAACGGTATACTTTCCGGCATTCGAGGTACATGAAGAGGGCCTGTAATGGCTTTATCATGAAGTTGGTCCATACTGCCCCAATCAGACCGAAATACCGGATCATGATAAAGCCGGCGATGACATTGAATACGGCGCTGAAGATAAACACTTTCGGCAGGGCTGAAGTCTTTTTAAAAAACATGAGCGGGGCGAGAAACATGTAAAACCAGACCCGGGTGGCATATCCGGCCCCCAAAATGGCCAGAAAGCCAAAGGCTTCATAATAAATTGCCTTCCGTATTACCAATGGAATGACCAATGGTGCGAGGAAAACGAAAAGCGGTATCAGCAGCAGGAAAAAAGCGGTAATTCCATTGTAATAACGGTTTATTTCCAACGTGCTTTCATGAAGATCCTGTTCTTTCCAGATATTGTATATCCTGGGATTCACCGTATTGACCAAACCGGTCATGATCAGGTCGAGGCCGATGACCATTTTCACCGCAAAATCGTAAATGCCGACAAAGGTCGGATCGAGCATGATGCGAAGGATCAGAAACCGGTCGATGTAGCTCACCACCCAGGTCAGGAGGGCATAGACCATGATGGGGGTGCTGTATGAGATGATCTTTTTGATATAGGTGGTATTCCACGATAATCCATATTCCCCGGAAAGAAGGAGCAGTGACAGGGAGGCAGAGATAACGGCAGGTATCAGTCTCCCGAGGATAGGCCCGTAAAGGGTAAATGGGAACAGATAAAGTAAGATCAGGGAAACTGTAATAGTGATCCCGAAGTTGGTAATGTTCAGCCAGAAGAAACGGGCCGGTCGTTCCTGGTTAATCAGGAGATTGGAATAGGTTTTAAAGGTAGAATTGAAGATCCCGGAAATGATGGTGAATAGTCCGAAGGGTATCAGGTCGATGAAATCGCTGCTATGGAAAGTGAAGTTGAATAACCGGATGCCTCCCAGTGAAAAGAAGACAAAGCTGAAAACGCCCAGGATTGCCAGACTGATGAACGCGGTTCCCAGAAATTCGTTCAGTTTTTTCCTGTCATCTTTATAATCAAAATACATTACCCCTACCGACATATCGAGCCCGAAGGTGGAAATGATCTGGATGAAATACATCAGGGTGATATAGAGAGCGTTGATCCCGAATTGTCTTGGTGTAAGGAGCTGAGTAAACCAGGGCAGTAAAAGGAATCCGGAGGCATAGGGCAGCGCCCCCACCAGGGAATAAATGATCGATGACTTGAAGAACTTCCCGGAAATCATCGGTTACATGGTATACAAGTTATGATGATCATAAGCCGATCGTTTCATGCAGTAAAGTCAGTAACCGTTCCTCCCGGAGTTGCAGGGTGTAATTCTGTAATATATGGCTGCGTGCCTGTGCCCCGGAACCGAGGGTCAGGGCTTTCCGAACGGCTGTCTCAAGCTCGTTAAAGTCACGTCTTTCTATTATTATACCGGTGTCGCCGATTGCATCAGGGATGCCGTTCACATGCGATCCGACAGGGATGCATTCGCACAACATGGCCTCATTCAGGGTATTGGGCATTCCTTCGGTGATGGAAGCCTGCACAAAAACCTTCGCCATATTATACTGCTGAAACAGGAGTTCCTCCGGACAGTACGAATAGACCAGGGTCAGGTTGGGAATACCGGTCATTGGACAACGGGTCTCAATCCAGGGCATGAAGACCTTTTTAATTCCGATGAGGACACAATCCATTCCGGGATTCCGGTGGGCCATTTCAATGAAAAGGTCAAATCCTTTATTCAGAAAATCGGCTGGCCCGTTCATTGTTCCCACAGTCAGCACCCGGTTGGCTATTTTAGGGATCCGTTCATCCCGGTAGTATTTTAATGGATCGATCCCGTTGGGGATGATCACCATCGGTGTTTTAATTCCCGGATTATAATACCGGATTCCATCTTTTTTCCCGGCAGGATCGTAGTAGAAATTCTCATGCTCGATGAGGGACGCGTGGTTTGGAACGATCAGGGTAGCTTGCCGGAGTGCGTACCCGGTAAGCCGTCCTCTCCATTTATTAAAGTAGACCCCTTTTTTCAATTCCGGATAACAGATGGCTTCCTGACCACCGGCGATGATGACCACCCTGATGTGAAATATCTTCCCGAAGAAGGAAAGGATCGCGGAATGATAATCGCCAAACCAGGTGACCATGGCAGTTGTACCGCGTGCATTCCGGAGTATGAACCAGGAGAGATCCAGTAAGGAAAAAAGGTAAAAAATCCCTGTTTTCTTCTGGTTGATCAAATAGGGTACCACCCGGTATTGCCTCTCAAGGATCTTCTGGTCCGACTGCACAAAGGATGAATCCGCATGTTTGATATAAAGGATCTTCTTCATCCGGATAAGGGGGGTTTAATGCTTTGAAAACGACCTTATGCAGGTTTCAAGTCCGGTTTTGAAGCTGGTTTCAGGCGACCAGTTCAGTTCTTTCCCAGCTTTCGAGACATCGGCATACAGATCGAAGATCTCATTGGTCCGTTCCGGTCCTCTGGCCCGGTACTCCTTTTTTATCCCGGTCAGATCCGATGCAAGGCTGATAATCTCCTCCACGCTGACCGAGTATCCGCTGCCCAGGTTATAGATCCCGGGTTGCGCCTGCAGGGTCTTAAGGAATGCATCAACCAGGTCATCCACAAAGATGTAATCACGGCGGGGGCGCAGATCGACGACTTCCACGACCGGCAAGTGCGGGTTGAGCGTCATTTCTATGATGTCGGGGATGATAAACCGGGATGACTGACCGGGTCCATAGGCATTGAACGGTCGAAGGATCAATATTTTAAGACCGTAAGCCTCAGCAAAGAAACGGCAGATGTTTTCGGCTTCCACCTTGCTGTGACTGTAAGGGTTATAGGCTTTTACCGGATGCGTTTCATCGATGGGCAGGTAATCGGGTTGCCCGTAAAGATAGGAGCTGACATAGGTCAGGCCTGCTCCGGTCTTCCGGCAGAATTCGAGGACATTCACCGTGCCAAGTACGTTCACATGGTAAAATCCGAATGGGCGTTGCCAGCTTTCAGGGACGAAGGTTTTCCCGGCGAGGTGAAAGACATGCTCTATCTTCTTTTCCAGAAAGGGATTCAGGGTTTCTTCAAGGGTTATATCCCCCTGGGGGACATCGGTCTCCGTCACCTGGTGTCCGGCTGACCGGAGCTTCATTACCAGGGGTCTCCCCAGGAAGCCTGCTGCACCGGTGACGAGAATGCGACTCATAGGATCGTTGAAAGAAAATCAATGTCTTCATTCGCCTTTTCATAATCATCGGGACGCCCGATATCGAGCCAATAGCCAAAGTACGGAAAGACCCTGACCGGTTGCTTCTGCTTCAGCAGGGCAAGCATCAGATCATCGAAACCGAAAGACTTACCTGCAGGAACAAAATCAAGCACCCGGCGGCTCATCACATAGACCCCCATGCTGACGTCGAAAGTGTATTCCGGTTTTTCCCGGAAACCGGTTACCGTGTTCGTAGCTGGATCGAAATCGATCACACCGAAGTCGATCTTTGTCTTCCGCTGGTATGTGGAAACGGTCAGGAGAGAAGCGGATTTCAGATGATAGTCGTATAGCTTGCGGAAGTCCAGATCGGTGAGGAGGTCACCGTTCATGACCAGGAAGTTTTCCGGTAAACTGTTTATGAGTCTGATCGGGGCCACAGTACCTAGTGGTTCTTCTTCGATGGAATAATGGATCCGGAGCCCGTACCGGGAACCATCACCAAAGAAAGCCATAATGATCTCAGCAAAGTGGTTCAGGCAAATGAAGACCTCTTCGACACCAGATTTTTTCAGCCGGGACATCAGGATCTCGAGGATGGCCTTTTCCCCGATGGGAACAAGCGGCTTAGGGATGACGGTAGTATAGGGCTTAAGCCTTGTTCCTTTGCCTCCTGCCAGTATGACTGCCTGCATGTTGCTTTATTATTGATGATCGGTTATATATTGTAGAGATCGGTCTTGTACATGCTCATATTACCGGGTTTCCGGAACCAGCTGATGGTCTCTTCCAGACCCCGGTCAAGCGACCAGGCGGGGGTCCAGCCGAACAATTGTTTTGCTTTGTCGTTGGAAGCCCATAGACGTTCCACTTCGCTTTTTTCGGGCCGGATCCTTTCTTCCCGGCTCTCGATCATCAGAGGCCTACCCATTATCGAGGCGATTTTCTGAGCCAGGTCAGCAATGCTTATCTCGAAGTTGCTGCCGAGATTGACAATTTCTCCTGATGTCCCTTCGCTCTCCGCAGCCTTCAGGAATCCCATGGCGGTATCCTTAACAAAATTCAGGTCACGGGTGGGAGTAACCGAGCCGAGTGATATCGTTTTCTTTCCGGCAATTAACTGGGTGATGATGGTGGGTATGATCGCGCGGGCTGACTGGCGGGGTCCATAGGTATTGAAAGGGCGGACCACGACGACCGGTGTGCCGAAAGAACGGAAAAAAGTCAGGGCCAGGAAATCGGCGCCGGCCTTGGTAGCGGCATAGGGTGACTGGGGATTCACGGGATGTTCTTCGGTAATGGGAACGAACCGGGCTGTTCCATATACTTCCGAGGTTGAGGTATGGAGTATTTTCTGAATACCCAGATCGCGGGCAGCCTGAAGGATGTTCAGGGTCCCTTTAATGTTCGTGTCAACGTAAACGTCGGGTGAATGGTAGGAATAAGGTATGCCGATCAGGGCAGCAAGATGAAATACCACTTCGCACCCCTTCATGGCTTCTCTGACTCCGTTTGGATCCCGGATATCGCCCGGGAAAACGGTGAGACGGTCTTGGGTGCCACCTTGCCGGTCATCCAGCCATCCCCAGCGGTTGAACGAGTTATAATGAACAAAGGCCTTGACAAGGCAATTTTGTTCCAGTAAAAGCTCAACCAGATGACTGCCGATGAACCCACCAGCACCAGTGACCAGAATGGTTTTATTTGTCAGATCCATGTTGTTGTCTTGTGCCGTTGAATGGTGCGGCATAAAGTCGCGGACAAAAATAAGAATATAACCCCAGAATATCCAGGATGATTTAATTTTCTATTTTTGTGATGGCCGGGATCTTTTCCTGACCATTGTCAGCCACATGGAGAATTCAAAACTGACCGGGCAGAACTTCTGGGAAACATACTGGGCTAAAAAACCTAGCAGGAAGGTGAGCGGTAAGACCAATCTTCTCATCCTTGAGATCCTGAAAAAATTTGACCAGTATCTTCCGGCCATCGAAGGATTGTCGGTGCTGGAGGTTGGCGGTGCTTCGGGGGAATATCTGATGTATCTGACCAGACGTTTCCGTTATCAGGCAAATTCGCTTGATTACAGCTCTATCGGGAACCGGCAGACGTTGGAAACCTTTAACCGGGCCGGCCTCGGGGTTCATGTCTATGAACGGGATCTCTTTGCCGACAACTCCGATCTGCCGAAATTCGACATAGTCTATTCCCTGGGATTTATTGAACATTTCGACGATCCGCTGATGGTGGCTGCCAAACACCTTGAATTACTCAAACCCGGAGGAATTCTACTGCTGGGCGTTCCGAATTATAGCGGCATCTATGAAAAATTCCTGAAGCGGATGGCTCCTTCCATCATGACGACCCATAACCTGAAGGTCATGGACATCAGCCATTGGAAGGAGTTTGAAGTGAAATTACCGGTGATGCCGGTTTTTGTTAATTATATCGGCGGATTTGAACCGCTGAATATGAAAAAACTGGAAGTGCAAACAGCCATGAACCGTATTCGCTATTTTTTTATCCAAATTCTAATGGTGATTTTTTCCTTCCATTTTCAGTTTCTAAGGAAATTCAATTCGAAATTCTGGAGCGGATACCTTTTAGGATTATACAGGAAAAAAGAAACGCCCGACAACCCAGTTTCTCAAGTTTCCGGATCATGAAACAAGCAGGTAAACGATATCGTTTGGTATTCCTCCTGTTTTTGTTTCATGGGTTTATCATTCCTGTTTCAATGCAGGCTGCCCGGGAAAAGGAACCTCCTCCTGTTCAGGGTTCCGTCAGGATAGTTGATTCGTTGATACGGCTTGCTGAATCCTATCAGTTCAAGGATGTGGGCATTCTCGGTCGTTACACCCTGCAGGCCTTATCGATAGCCCGGAAGATCGGTTACATGGAAGGGGAAGCCCTTGCGCTGAGAGATCTGGGAATGTATTATCTCAACCAGGAAAATTTTTTTAAAGCGCTTTCCTGTTTTTATGCCAGTTATGACCTGTATTCAAAAGGGGACAACAAGGACGGGGAATTCAGCGCTTTATTCAGAATCACGTCGATCTTTGTGAAGATAAATGATCTTCCCCGGGCTGAGAAGTATCTTCAGATTGCGGAAAAGATGCTGGCCTACACAAGCGACCGGAATATTATTGGCCTGTTCCATCTTTCGATGGCTGAGGTCCTGTATTCAAAAAAGGAGTATGATGCCGCAATCCGGAACCTTTATTTATCTCATTATTATTTTAATAAGGTCAGGAACCTTGACGCCGATGGAAGAGCATTCCGGTCACTGGGTGATGCTTTTGTCCAGAAAAACCAATATTATGTGGCCATATTTAATTACAACCTTGCCATTGAAAAATTTTCTGAACTTCAAAATTCAACTGATGCTGCCATCCTTTTCACCCGTATTGCCCATGTATACCATCTGCTTGGATCAGAGGAAGAGGCACTGGAATACAATTTTAAGGCATACCGCCTCCGTCAAACCTCTGCCCAGCGGGAGTTACAGATATCATCCATCATCAACATCGGCAGTACTTATTTAGGCCTCGGGCAGTACGATTCATCCCTTTATTATTTGACCCGCGGATATTCCCTGGCATTGTTATGTAACTATAATTACTATCTCGCTGCAGTAACAAAGCAACTTTACCAGTATTTTTCTGACAGGGAGGATTACCCGAATGCGCTGAAATATTACCAGGAGTTCCGTCAATACCAGACCCGTTTAATGGAAGACAAGAGCAACACTGAGATAAGGAATCTGGAGGCCAGTCAGTTGATCCATGAGGTCGAGGCCAGTAACCTTCTGCTCCAAAAAGAGAAAGATGTTCTTAAGCTCAGGATCCGGTCACATCATTTCCAGACCCTAATACTTGAATTCTTATTCCTCGGAGCCCTTGCAATCATCCTTGTCATTTATCAGGCGCGTAAGAAGAACCGGCGTTCCCAGCAGGAACTTCAAACCATGAACCAGCAACTTAAAAAGGAGATTGCCGTGCGATCCCAGGTTGAATCGGAGCTCCAGCGGAGTGAACAGCAATACCGGTTCCTGGCTGAGAATTCCGTGGATGTGATCAGCCATCTTGACAGGAATCTCAACCGGTTATTTGTTTCTCCGTCTTGTAAACAGCTTTATGGGTATGATGTGATGGAAATGATGCAGATACATAATCAGCTTGATCTGATTGATCCTGATTTCCAGGATTATGTAAGCAGGAGAATATACGAGATGCTGTACTCCAGAAATCCAATCAATTTTACTTATAAGGCCATCCGGAAAGATGGCACTTCGTTTTGGGTGGAGAGCACTGCCGTTCCAATTTTTGAAGAGCAAACCGGGGAGGTCAAAGAACTGGTCACCATGGTACGTGATGTTTCAGAACGGATGAAAAACGAAGAAGCCATTGCAGAGAATGCCCGCCAGAAGGAACTCCTCCTCCACGAGATCCATAACCGGGTTAAGAATAACTTTTCAGTGCTGGAAAGTCTGATGGATATTCAAATGGATATTGCCAGTAATCCATTACTCACCCGTTCGCTGACAGACCTTAAGTTACGTGTCAGGACCATGTCGCTGGTTCATGAGCAATTATATCACAAGGATGACATCCATTCCATTCCTTTTGACCAATACCTTTCCAACCTTGTGAACATCATCTCTGATGCATATGAAAATCAACTGGTATCGGTTCATCCCGAAATACAGGAATGTATCATTCCCATCGAGATTGCTTTGCCTCTAGGACTTATCGTAAACGAACTGCTCACCAACGCCTTTAAATATGCCTTCCCCGGAAGGGTCAAAGGGAACATCTGGATTTCCCTGCTTCCTTCCGCCGGACATTTGTCGGAAGTGGGTAAACAATACTGGACATTAACGATCAGGGATGACGGAATTGGGCTTCCCGGGGATTTTGAAATTGATTCCGCCGGTGGGATGGGAATCCAGATCGTCAGGATCCTGGTCGAACAGATTGAAGGCCGGCTGGAAGTCCTGAATCATGAAGGAACCTGTTTTCACCTTACTTTCCTCCGGAAGGAAGTGTTCAGGAAGGATGGGAATTTGTGATCCTAACAGTCGTCGACCTGCCTGTTCCAGGGTGAAATATAAATAATGTATGAAGAACCTCGAAAACATCACATTTATCGGAGCAGGGATGATCGGGACCGCCCTGGGAAACATACTTTCTGAGAATGGTTCCGGTAACATACTTTTACATTCGGTTGAAAAGAATGTGATTCGGTCGATTGGAAAGGACCATATCAACAATAAGTATTTTCCTACCCTGCATCTGCATCCTGCACTCCAGGCAACCACCGATGACCGGAAGCTCAGCCAGGCCGATATCCTCTTTCTGGCCATCCCGTCGGCTGTGCTCATCGGATACATGACCGGTATCCGTAAGTATCTCTCTCCCCACTCCATTCTGGTAAACCTGGCCAAGGGGTTTGGTTCAGAGCACAAGACCATCATTGAATGTCTGAAAGAAGAATTTCCCAATCCGGTGTGTACACTCAAGGGACCGACGTTCGCACGGGAGATCATCAACCGGCTGCCCACTGGCTTTACCCTGGGATACGAGGAGGTTCAAAGCAGGCAGTCCAAGGCAATGTTAAAGGGCCAGCGGTCTGTAAAAAGCGGCCGGAGTGAAATAAGGGACCGGGTAGCCGGTTTGTTCCAGGGCACCAACATTCATCTGGATTATACAACCGATATGGTTGGGGTTGAGATCCTCAGCATTCTGAAAAACATCTATGCTGTGGCCCTTGGAATCGTGGACGCTCATTTTAACTCCCCCAACTTGCGATTTCTTATACTGACCAAGGCTTTCAGGGAGATGCGACGCGTTTTGATTTATTTCGGTGGCAGGGAAGACACTCTTTTTAATTACTGCGGATACGGCGATTTCACTCTGACCGCATTGAACGACCTGAGCAGGAACCGTACTCTTGGATTGCTCATCGGGAAAGGATTCTTCACCGAGCATGTTTCTCATGAGCTGGTTCTCGAAGGACGGACGGCTCTGAATATCTTTTACGAAGAGATCTCTAAAAGGACAAGAGTGGAGGCGGAGTTTCCGATTATCGCAGAGATCTACCGGATTTTCAACGGTAAATATGATATCTCCGGTTTTGTTAAAAATATGCTCCTGATCGAAGAACCATGATTTTTTCGTATCTTTGCATCTTCTACGAACTGCTATAATAATCCGGGATTACATACGGAAATAGCGACAGGGTTGACCAACCCCGGGCTAAAGCCCGGGGTTATGATAGTTCTTTAAGTTCCAAGGGGTTGACAGGTTTTGACAGCAGGGAAGTGGAATGGTAAGCATGCCGAGAGTTCGTGAACAGATCTCGTTAAAAGTCAGTTCTCACAGCCAATACATGGCGACAATTATTCTTACAGACTGGCTGCTTAATTTCAGAAATTAAGTCCAGTTGTCTCCCGGGAAACCTCTCCTGACGGTGTTCCGGATGAGGCATCAAAAATGTCGGGATAGCCTTGCCAAGGTTCCGGTGGCAGCGCGAAATAAAGGGACTAAGGAGCCGGTGGGCTGGCCTTTGACCAGCCGGATCCCGACAATCAATCAGGGGCTAAGCATGTAGAAAGCGGTTTTGCTACCTGTTTGGACGAGGGTTCGAATCCCTCCAACTCCACTTATCACTAATGCATCCGCCTGTAATTTAATATTTTACATGGCGGATTTTTATTTTACGTACAATAATACGAACACTTTTATTTTAAGTGAATCCACATTTATTAAAAGCGAATTAGCCTGCTTACCAACTCATAATTTAAGTATTTTTCATAAATTTGAATTGTTTCTATATGGTTTTCATAAGAAATAAGTGGTTTTCATAAAAATTATAATAAGTATTTTTCATAAATTATGGTTATTGTAATTGTTTTTCATAAAGAATAAATGTTTTTCATAACTTTGGGGCAAATTATCAAGGTGATATGAAACAAAACAAAATTTCACTCGAAATAGGTGTGTTCCAAGGAAGAACCGCTCCTGAGGAAGGTGTATTAGTGGGATACGGAGCAATCATTGTGGCGTATAATCTTCCTGTACCCATTCCCCTGCAACTTTCCTTAATCAGCAAAAAGCATAGACAGTATAAAATCGATGGATGGAATGTTTTTACTCCAAGACACCTACCTGAAGATACTTTATACTCCCACCTCGTTTTTGCCATAAAATATGAAGGGATTAACCTGTTAGCACTGAAAAAGCTGTTTGAAAACCTTCAACCCAAAATTATTGAAGGATTGATTATTAAAGAACCGCAAGGTCAATATAGCAGGAAGATTTGGTTTCTCTACGAATGGCTGATGCAGAGGGCGTTGAAAATTTCCGATTTGGAATCGGGAAATTATATCCTTTTGCTTGATGAAGATTTGCAATATGCGAATCAGCAAAGTAGCAACTCACCCCGTCATAGAATAAAGAATAACCTTCCTGGGAATATCAATTTCTGCCCGCTGATACATAAAACTGAAAAACTCGAACGATACATAACTGAAAATTTGTCAGAAAAGACAAAAAATGCAATCAAAGAAGTGCACAAAGATATACTGCTGCGAACTTCCGCATTTCTTTTATTAAAAGATTCTAAGGCATCCTTTAATATTGAAGGGGAACATCCAACACAGACACGTGCACAAAGGTGGGGTAAAGCTATTGGTCAGGCAGGAAATGTATCATTAAGTAAAGAAGAGTTACTGCGATTGCAGCAAATAGTCATAGACAATAGTCGGTTCATAAAAATGGGTTTTCGTGCTTCTGGTGGATTTACTGGGGAACACGATCGGACAACTGGCGAGCCTATTCCTGAACATATTTCTGCCAGATGGCAAGATATTGATCAATTAATCAACGGGGTAATTGAAGCAAAATTGCAGATGCTTAACGCATCATTTCATCCCGTTCTAACTGCCACATTGATCGCTTTCGGTTTTGTCTATATTCATCCTTTTGTTGATGGCAATGGTAGGATTCATCGGTACTTGATTCATCATATTCTGACAAGAATGAAATACACGCCCCAAGGAATCATTTTTCCTGTATCGGCTGCTATATTAGAGCGGATTGAAGACTACCGCAAAGTTTTGGAATCGTACTCGCATCCTCTATTAGATTTCATAGAATGGAAGAGGACACAAGATAACAATGTTGAAGTTCTTAATTCAACAATTGATTATTACAGGTATTTTGATGCGACCCTTCAAGCTGAATTTCTTTTTGATTGTGTTGATTACACAATTAATAAAATTATTCCTGAAGAAGTCACATATTTACAAAACTTTGATGCAATGAAATTTTGGTTGGACAATCAATTTCAGATGTCCGACAAATTGGTTGCATTATTAATCCGATTTTTATCCCAAAACGGTGGAAAATTGTCAAGGCGTGCATTGGAAAAAGAGTTTTCTGATCTAAAAGAGGAAGAGGTAAAAGAAATTGAAAATCAATACAAGTTTTATTTTATGGAATCAAAGAATCAGTATTTACAATTTGTTCCATTAATGAAAAACTTCTTGGAAGATTTAACAAAAATCGAGCAGATAGGTTGTAATGAAAACGCTATTGAAGATTTGGGGACATTAATTCAGTATGTTTATCATTTCTCGAAAAGGACGGGGATGGATTATTTCGAAAATAATGTTCGTCAAACAATTGAGAAACAATGGTACTTTTTGAATCTAAACAGATCAAAACCTAAGAAACGTATTGCTGATTGGCACGAAACCACTGTAAACTTTCGCCAGGATCTAACAGATTCCATTGCGATGATCGAAACAATGGAATAATATGCATCAATGTTTCACCATCAATACAGCGAGTTATTCAAGAGGGACAGCATCCCTCTTCAGATTTATAGGTTTACATACACATCCTGAATTTCCGCGTCCCTGATTGACCAGAACAAAAAAAATATGATTACGGCGATTTTTATACGAAACCGATCCATGATGATCTTTTACATAGGTAAATTTAATAAATCCCACGTGTGGCTGTCGAAAAGCAGGTTTAAATCCTCTAAAAAACCTATTCCACCAATACCTTCGAACTTCCCACGGTTTGTTTGTTGAAAGTCAGCCTGCACAGGTAGAGGCCTTTTGACCACCGGGAAACATCGATTTCCAACGTAGTCTCCGCCCGGATCACTTTCTTTTCGAACATTTTTTCCCCGAACAGATCGTAGATCTGTAGCAATGCCGATCCCCACTGATGATATACCGTCGTGGAAGGGATCCTGCCGGCCGTGTTCCTGACCACTAGATATTTCGGCATCTCAATGGTGATATAGTCGGTAGTCGGATTCGGATAGACCTTCAGCCTTGTGGTTTCCGGATTCTTAAATGGTTCTTCAACTCCGACATAGGCATTATCGCAATCGGGATCGATCGTAGTAGAGACGATCGGGTAAGGACAAAGGCTGTCATAAGTAAACTGATGCGTATAGATACTATCATACTCCAAATCCGAATTGACCTTCACCGCATATGCCTTCCACCCACCGGTAGCGTCAATACCAATGGAGATGAATTTATTATCGAAGGTTTTTGCCGTGCTGCCATAACCGTTGGTGATATGAAATATGTCCTTGATCTTTTTCACATTGCCAAGCGTATCAGTCTTAAAGAATGCATCATGTGTCATATTATTTGATGTCCAACCACCAACCATGATTAGTAACGAATCATTAAAAAAATCGGCAGAGCTTAAACCCCCATATAAGGTCCCGGTAAGAAGAGTTGCATTATAGGATTGTGTCCCATTATGAAGTACTTTTACAAAAGCAGGGGCGTGACCCGTACCTAAGACGATCTGGCTACCAACTTCGTAATAATTTCCACTTGTATTAACCCTTGCAGCATAGGGCCAGCCGTAAAAATAATCATTTGCGCCATACACCAAATCCCAAAGTTGATTACCGGCAGTATCTGTTTTGATAAAATAATGTCTCACCCAGGCTGGACCTGTGGATCCAGGATCTGGAAAATATCTAGATGAAATTATCAAATATCCATTATTATCAACTAACAGATCTGCTGGCTGGTCCTCAAAGTATATACTGTCCATCGGATAAAACTGTTGCCAGATCAAATCACCGTCACTGTTGAACTTAAATAGTGATGTATTTGATATAGGATCTGTAAAATAGTAAGCGCCAAGTAAAAGAAAATCACCTTGGTGAGTAGAATGCACCCTGATACCTATATCATAATTTGTTGGCGTTATCAGAGTTTTACACCATTCGATTTCTGCACAAGCATTGAGTCTTATAAGAAATGCATCAAAGGATGGGTTGAATTTTGACCAGGTACCACAAAAAATATATCCTCCATCGTGAGTTTTTTCAATGTTCGAGGTTCCTACCTGAATTTGTGCATTCCCAAACCTTTTATCCCATAATGTATCGCCGTTTATATCGGTTTTAAACAGCCAGGCAAATTTATAATTACTGATCGTTCCCAGAATATTGTATCCCTTGTCATAATCTTCAATTACACAGTTTCCCTGAGCGCTTTTTCCCTGGCCATAGATTCTGATCCATTCCTGGCTGGAAGACCGGTCCGGCATGAACAAGCTCATCAGGATAAACAGGAACTGAATGAGAATGGAAACCGGTCTGAGATTCATTGCTGCGACATATCTTGATCCGGAGGATAAATATAGTGAAATGAACTGGAAGTCAAGAGAAAAGAAGGGAGATTTTATTCAACCATCACTTTCGCGCTGCCAACGGTTTGTTTGTTGTAAGTCAGCCTGCACAGGTAGAGGCCTTTTGTCCACTGGGAAACATCGATTTTCAACGTAGTCTCCGCCCGGATCACTTCCTTTTCGAATATTTTTTTCCCGAACAGATCGTAGATCTGTAGCAATGCCGATCCCCACTGATGATATACCGTCGTGGAAGGGATCCTGCCGGCCGTGTTTCTGACCACGAGGTATTTCGGCATTTCTATCGTGATATGGCCAGCGGCCGGATTCGGATAAACCTTCAGCTGGGTGGTTCTCGGATTCTTGAAGGGCTCTTCCACTCCCACATAAGCATTATCGCAATCGGGATCGATGGTGGTTGAGGTGATCGGGTATGGACAAAGGCTGTCATAGGTAAATTGCTGTGTGTAAAGACTGTCATACTCCAGGTCTGAATTAATTTTCACCGCGTAAACCTTCCACCCACCAGTGGCATCATTTGCGACTGATATAAACTTATTATCAAAGGTTTTTGCTGCACTTGCAAAAGAATTTGAAGTATATGGCATTACTTTTGTCTTACTCAGATTCCCGAATGTATCCGTCTTGATGACGACCTGACTTTTTACACTGGCGATCTTCCACCCTCCGAACATAACAAAATTGGTGTCATTCAGAATATCGATCGTTCCCATCCCGCTCAGATTGAAGGTGCCGGTGTTGATGATATCTTGGTTGTATGATTGATCCCCGTTGTGAAATAATTTGATGATCGCGGGATTGTCACCACTGTCATAAAGCGTATGCGTACAACTTGTATAATATTGTCCGGATTGATTTTTCACCGAAGCCCATGGTCTGCTGTAATAATATCCGTCATCCACATACACGGTATTCCATAATTGATTCCCTGCGGTATCTGTCTTTACATAGTTGCTTCGTAATGTTCCTCCGCCTGTTTGACCCGGATCAGGATAATACCTACTGGTAACAATCAAAAAACCATCCTCATCTGCAATCAAATCCATAGGCTCGTCATTGTAATACAAAGAATCCATTGGGTAAAACTGGTGCCAGATCAAATCACCGTCACTGTTGAACTTAAACAGAGATGTATTTGATATAGGATCTGTTACAAAATAACCACCAAGTAAAATAAAATCACCCTGGGGTGTAGACCGCACTTTAAGACCCATATCGTAATTGGTTGGCGTGATAAGGGTCTTACACCATTCGATCTCAGCGCAGGCATTTAATCTGATCAGAAATGCATCAAAGGAAGTATTGAATTTTGTCCAGGAACCGCAAAAAATATATCCTCCGTCATAAGTTTTATCAATGCTTTCAGCACCCAATTGAAGTTGTGCATTTCCGAATCTTTTCTCCCATAACGTATCTCCATTAATATCAGTCTTTAATAACCATGCATACTTGTAATTACTGATCATACCTAAAATATCGTACCCTTTGTCATAATCTTCAATGATACATGATGCTATGGTACTTTGCCCTTGACCATAGATTCTGATCCATTCCTGGCTGTAAGAATAAATATTAGTAAGAAAAAAACCTATTAGGATGAGAAGCCTGATCATGACTTAAAGATAAGCAAATTTTAATCGTTTTTTATGGTTTCGATATGGATTTTATTGGACTTTTACAAACTTCTTCGATTCAAGATTTTTTCCGTTGATCTGGAGTGAGCAAATATATTCACCGGGATTCAGGTCATAAGTTCTTATTAACTCCTGGTTTTGTCTCTTGTTTAAAACTTTTTTCAGCATCAGATAATCATAAAAAAACAAAAAAGCCATAATAGGTCGACTATATGGCTGGAAACAGACAGAAATTGCTTGCATCTATCTATTTCGGAGGTAAAGTCCAGATGGTTCAGCGGATTTATGAACACTTCTCCCTATAGTATCGCTTATTGAATCAGCCGAGTTCAATTCTTCACCCATTTCCATGTATCAATTCTCTTACCTTCTTTTATAAAATGCAGGAAATAAGCCCCGGAGGCAAATGATGCAGTAGAAATTGTAGTAATTGGGTTATTGATTTTCTGGGAGAGAATAATATCACCCTGGACATTATAAAGCCTCATGGAAACAGCCTTCAACGCAGTTCTGATAATGATTTGATCAGAACCCGGATTGGGATAGACGATCACTTCTTTGACCTTTATCGGATTCTTTTCGGATATCGAAAGAAGTTCTCCATCCTGGTTGACTTTCAGGACATAGACATCCCTTCTTTCATCCTGGGTAATATAATCGTATAAATTTCCATAAAGAAGACAGCCGCCATCGGGAGAAGCTATGATACCAAATAAATTATAAAACGTATCCCCGCCATAAAATTTCTGCCAAATCAGGTTGCAGGCGGTATCAATCTTATTCAGAATAAACCATGAGGGCGCATTTGCAGAGGACGGGGGGATGAATTGGTTGGCTGTTCCGCCATAATAGATATTGTTAAGGGTATTAAAATCAAGATTTGTACCACAGGCAGGGTAATCGATGGTGTCGGGCTTGCCAAAATTTTGATGGTGATAAACATAATTGGAGGTGTCGAGCGATATCAACCCGAGATCATTATCCTGAGTGGCAGAAGGCTTGTGCAAATACTCTCCGGTTAACAAGAACTTTATATCATCAATCCATCTGGCGTTGTTCCCCGAAAAAATTCCCTCAGGAATACTGTCTACATGTATGATATTAAACAATGAATCAAGTTCAAAAATCTGACCGTATGTATTTAAACTTGGGACAAAAGCTCTGCCAAAAAAATTTAGTCTTTGTGAATTTGGTTGATATAATGCATCATAAAAACGCAACGTTTTACCGTTATTCGTTATTGTTTTTATCAGAAGCGTATCTCCATTATCTGTGATTTTAATCACAAAACTTGTCGTTATTCCAAAATCTCCAAAACCAAACACAAGATGTAGACCTTTGTATGGTATTGATCTCAAGTGATCAATTGTTACAAAAGGGGTCTGAAAGCGTTTTTCAAACAGGACATTTAATGAAGAATCGAATTTAACAAACCACAATTCAGCATTATTGACTATGGGAGGATTTCCCGTTGTTATCTGACCGGCTGCCATGTAGTTACCGTCATATGTCGGAAAGAGTTTTAAAATAAAACCGTTCACGCTATCCTTCATAAAAACTCTTGACTTAATTGTATCACCACGAGAGTTTATTTTCAATAGGACTGAAACCTGCCGGATCGTGTCTTGCCTGAGAATGGTCAGATAAAAATTTCCTAAAGAATCGCAGATTCCATCCATTGGTATTGCATCCTCAGGATAAGGCAAACTCCATTCAAAGGTACTTTGTGATAATGATTTATATGGAAAGAATACTTCAAGAAGCATCAGACAGATAAAGAGCTGAAGGATTGTTTTCATAAAAGTTTATGTTTATATATGAGAAGCAACAGACTATCCTGTTGCTTCTCATATCAATGAATGACAATTCATTATAATGGAGTAGGTGGAATCGCAGTAAGATGCTTAATGCCGTATTCCACGTTAGCAATATGGAGAATTTCTTCGGGATTATCCATAACTTACTGTTTGATCCATATGCCTGATCCTATAACCTTACTATCTGAATGGAATGTGTATAAATAGGATCCGGGTGTGAGAAATGCAGTGTTGATATTTGTTTGATATTCTGTAAGTGTTCGAACCATGACGACACGACCGCTCAAGGTATGTAATGTAAGTGTGGCTTCTTGATACTGGTGTCCTACGATGGCAAAAATGCATTCCGATCCAGGATTTGGACAAAGAATCGCTTCCTGTGGTTTCCCCGGGTTTGGTTCAGGAACCATCGTAATCAAACCTTCAGAGTCAACCTTGAGTAAATAAGGATCGCATTGGTTTATCGGATTAAGGTAATCGAAACGTGTTCCAGCCATAAGAATGCCTCCGTCGGAGGTATGGATCAGGTTGCTCATAAAGTAATATGCATCCCCGCCATAAAACCTCTCCCATGCTATATTAAGTCTTGCATCCATTTTTATGAGGTTAAACCACGAGGGATGATATTCATGGAATCCTACTTTGCCCGCATTGATGGAGCCTCCAATAAATACGGTACTGGTATCAACAAACGCCAGATTTGTTATATTACTAATATAATCGAATGTATCAACTTTCCCAAGCTGCTGGTATGCAATAACATTCCCTGCATTATCCAGGCGTTGGATTCCGAAATCCTTCCATAAAGTAGGATGCTGATAAGTGTAAATATTTCCTGTCAGAAGATATTCCTCAGGATTAAGCCTGTAACTATTCATATTCTGATACATCTTGTTCGGAATATCGCCCGTACTTATATCATTAAAGGAGGAATCGAGGATTACATATGACGCGAAACTTCTTTTTGCAGAGAAGCCGTCGATGAAAAAAGTATAACCATTTGTTATTGAATCCTTGATAAAACCGTTGCCCATAAAGCTATTCTGAAAAATTCTGCATTTCAGGGAGTCAAAATTGGTATTTACCTTAAAAATAAAGGCATTTGTTTCCGGGAAGAGCAACGAACCACTTGTAGTAAAACAAAAAGTATCTGTCTTTTGAAATGACATCAGGGAGGCGGAAGAATATTGCGAAGGATAATATCTGATATCGTTCAGGATAAAATCCATCCCCATTCTGAAGAAAAGTATTGAAGCCAAGTTGGTCGTACTATCCCACAATAATCCTACTCCTGCAAAATCGCATGAATCCGAATCATAGATCAGTCTTCTTGGGCATGTATTCATACCATCCGTTTTCGGGAAGGTAGCCTTACTAATAATGTTTCCCTGGGTTCCTATCAGGTATAATGAATTGGTATTATCAATTTGAGTAAGAGTGATAAAATTTGAGTTACAATCTTCGACCACATCAGATATATACTCATCTTCCGGATTGGAAATAATCGTCTCAAAAGTCTGACTCTGCACTTCATTAAGAAACTGCAATATCAGAAACGTGGATATAAGGAAAAAGTTGATTCTTTTCATCTTTTAACACAAATATGTTAAAGAGCCATAATGAAATCCTCCTTTTTTTATTCTTCACTTCCTCCGCCTCCTGGTGGAGGAACACAAAGGACTCCATATTTTATAACGGGTGCCCGATGAAGATAAACACTTTCATTACCAGGGAAGTATGCATCTCCTTGCATATCAAGAAAATGAAATGTCTTTGATGCTGGCTTTAAAGAATTAATGATGTCAAGAATACCGAAATAATAAAAGTTCATTTCTGCGGGATCAAGACATCCATCGAAATTTGGGTAACCAGACATGCTCTTATATAATAAATAATCACATCGATTATCATTAGGAGTCGGATTATTTGGAAGAGGCCAATCTTCAGGATAAAGGACTTCAAAATTCTCTACAGCTGTAAAAAATGAACCTGTTGGAAATGAAAGAGTTTGCATGACAGCTTTTTCGATCTCTTCGGCAGCATCACTTTCCGGTTGTTGACCTTCATATATTCCATCGCAATAGCCTCCGTTATTAGTACCTCCGTTCCACCATTTCCAATAATCATTTAATCCGAATGGTGCCGCATTTGGTGGATTCGGACCCGGTCCGTATGCAATACCCGAAGTCATTTTCATGTTAGCTGTAAGGCCGTTATTATGCAATATCTCTAGATCAATCATGCATACATCCTTATCAATTGCATATATCGAATTATAATAATGATTCAAACTATCTTCAAAAGCAGAAAACGCATTTTCCAATTCATATAAAGAAATTGAATCATTACTGATTTTTACATCATAAAATGCACTATCGAGTGAGAAAGAAAGGTGAGCTGTGTCCAGATCATCATAAGTGTAATTCAAGGTGGCTTCAATATACCATATTGCACTATCTAATGAAATGGTCTCTCCTGATTTATAGGTATTAGCAATCCTTACTTGAAAGCTTCGTATTTTCGAAACGGTGCTTTCATAAGAAACATTGTTTAAATTTGTTATAAGCTTCTCATCTTTCTTACATCCAAAAATAAAGAGAAAAAGCAAGACGCTCAACCACAGAGTTGTTTTTTTCATACGTTCTTAGGTGTTTAATGATTTGTAGTACTTAAATTACTTATCAATGCAAGAATAAATTTCTCAAGATTAAATTCCTAGTTTTGCTATGTTACTATGTCATTTCATAGGTGAATCATTATGCCGGATTAAACTACTCTGTGAAACCATCGAAAATTAAAATATAAATATCTAATTGTCAATTGCCATAAAGCATAAATTAAAAAACTGAGGAAAATTGGAAATAACAGGATATCTTGTGGAAAATCTCTCAGATAATCAACAAAATATAAAAAATGATGGCGTGCATTTCTGCTGCCATTTTTAACGATTTTTATATATCGAGATTAGATTAACCAGAATTTGGAAGAGGACTTTTTAATATTCGGGAATGTAAAATAATTGCTTCCTTTATTGTTTTTTTGACAAGAAGAGTTTCCTTGTCTTGAAATCAATGCCTGATCCATTTTCCGGATCCGATTACCCGGTCACTGGTGGTGATAGTATAAAAATAGATGCCTGCAGGCAAATGAGAAGTGATCACTTTGTTCTTATGTCGACTCAACACCTGGTTAATACAAATATTCCCATTTAAATCATAGATTGTCAGTGATGCAAATAGATATTGCCCTCCTAAATCAATGAAACAGTGATCGGTTCCCGGATTGGGATAAATGATCGCTTCTTTAATTATCCCGGCAGGCAGGTCATACGTACCTGTATAGAGGCCATTCGAATCGACTTTAATGATGAAAATGTCCCTTTCATTATCCTGGGTGAGATAATCATAAGTGGTTCCCGACAGTAAACATCCTCCGTCGCTCGTGGCATTCACAGACCATAATCCGTAATAGCAATCCCCACCATAATATTTTTCCCATTTTAAATTCAGGTTTGTATCAAATTTCGCAAGGAGAAACCACGATTTTTTTTGTGACAGAAAAACATTATTATCCTGGTTAAAGGTACCACCGTAATAGATGTTATGAATATCTGCGGAGTCAAGATTATGAATATACCCGGGATAACTAAGGGAATCGCTGGAATCCGACCCAACTGAATATTCCGTGAGAACCTGATAGGATGAATCCAGTTTCATGATACCGAGTTTTTCAGCCGGTTCGGATTGGTTTGGGATAGATATCACTTTGATTCCTGTGAATAAAAAATTCTTACCAATGGCCAAGGAATTATAATACAAGAGAAATTTTCCCGGTATACTATCGATGTTGGTAACATTCAGATCATTATCAAATCTGAGAAATTGTCCCCATGAATATAAATTGATCTGGTACCTTCCGAGGATCATCATACAATATCCCGAAGTATCTGTCATTTCGATCATCGATAATGCATGTTGATTCGATGGATCCGGATAAATGTTAAATCTGATCGAGTCACCGTTTTGATTAACTCTGAGAATAAATAAATCATAATAGTTAATCCAATCGGTTAAGCCGTCACCATAAAGAAGGATTTCTCCATTATAATTTCTTAGCCCGTTAACCAGACTAATATCCTGGCAATTCGAATGATATTTTTTATCAAACAAAATATTCAGGTCTGTATCAATTTTTATCATCCATACACTCATTTCGGAAGAATCCATCTGGCTGGAACCAACTCCAAAATAATTGCCATCATCACTTCTCATTAAATCATAAATATAACAATTTCCACTTTTATTGCTCAGTGTTAATGTTTTAACCGTATCTCCAAATTGGTTAAGCTTAATCAGAAGTGTATGATAAGAATATAAGTACCTGTCTCCTTGTTTTGCTGCAATGATATAACCTCCATCGGGAGTTTCAATTGCATCCGTAGGCATTTCATCCTGAAGGGTTGAATATTTATATGTGAAAGTCGTGAATTGACAATAGATATTATTATGTAATATTGAAAACGAAATAGTCAGCAATGCCCAAAATAGGAATTTCTCCATTTTCCCAATTATTTTGAGTATTAAAAATAATCAAATTATTTTGACCAGGAGCGGGACAATTAAAAGTCTCTTATGGTCAGAAAACTTATCGATCACAGGTCGGTTGGAGGGTTTTCGGATTGGTGTAATATATGAAAAGATGACTTGAAGAGGGTTTATGAAAATTGAATGAAAACAAGAGAAAAGGCTGTCCGAAAATGACTGGCACCTTTTTTCTTTTACCGGGAAATAACAAATTTCCGGACCAATACCCCCTCCCGGATAAAAACTTTTAAAATATAAATACCTGATGACAAATCTGAAACATCCAGGGCTAACTGCTTAGTATCAAGGTTGGTCTTACTAATAACCAACTGGGCCAGGTCATTCAGGATCACAACGGAATTCAATAGCCGATCTGCGCAAATTGAAAGGAATCTCTCTGCCGGATTGGGAAAAAGTGAAACATTAAAGGTCATTAATGCAGGAATACCTTCATAAAAAATACATGCTTCTTCTGACGGTATGGATTCACAATCGGGCCAAACCGCGGTAACATAGTAATAGGTGCAATTCTCCGACATGGCATTGAAGGTATTATCCCAATAAACGGTGTCGCTTACAACGGTCCCGTTGATTTTTTGAAATGTGGTTTCATCATAATTTTTCCGGTAGACGTTATAACCCAGAAGGGATGTCGTAAGATTTACCGTTTGAGATCCGGTATGATCTCCGCCCGGATGTTGATCTGCCGGTTCTGCCATTTTCGTTTCCTTTCTCTTTATGTTCCCGTTCATTTCGTCCCTGTGGGCCGGAAACTCATCACTCTTTAAATTGATCAGGATCCAGAGATTCTGCAGAAAATCTCCAACGACCACAGCAGGTTCAAAATTCTGATAATCGGGCAATTGTCCGAACAATGAAATACCTCCCAAATCATCATCTCCTGAAAAACTGGGATAGGCGTTTACCGAATTATGGCTTAATGGTTCCAGCATGATCCCGATCTTCTTTTCTCCATACCCTTCGATCATTCCGAGGTCGATGTTGTTTTCCCAGGTGTCATCCGCAGTTGTCTGGAATGGCCCAAGAACTTCAATTTCCGTATAATTATCCCAATCGACAACATGGATCTTGTAATCCCATATACCATAAGTTCCCCATGAGGAGTGGTGAAAATCGATCATGTATAAAATTGCATCCGGGTAATCCGCCAGATCATAAACGACGCCATACGCCCAGTTATATTTCTGATAATAGGAATTAGACGGAGGCCCCGACCATTGATTGAGTTCGATGGTGTCAACAGGCATAATGATACAATCCGGTGAATGCCACGTTAGTTTGACCAGCTCATACGATACCAGATCCGCAACCAGATTTACTGGCGGCAGACATTTTACATTTACCTGGAAGTTATCGATAAACCAGCCGGAGATATCCATCGAGTTGGTTCCATGGACCCGGAAAATAATTTTAAAAACGGTTCCCCTGAAATCGGACAGGTTTATATGAACAGACTTCCATCCGATGGACATTTCATTATTGGTTTGGTACAATAAAAAGCTGGATTCTCCTGTGTTGATCTCTACACGAAGCAATTCCTGCCCGGATGGATTGATGTTGAGAAGTTTGTATTCAAAGATCAGGTCAATTTTCGCACAGGTGAATCCTGAAGCATCCAGAAATGGGGTCATCATCGAGTAATTATAATTCATCAGTGTAGGAGATCCTGAGAATTCAGCTGAAGGAGGAGGATTGCCCTCGCTGGTGCAGATCTTCCAGTTCCCTGTGTCCGGTACAAAGGTCCAGTGATTTATGTTGAAACTGGCTGAATCCCAGTTTTCGGTAAATGGCAGGCCTACCGTATCATTAACGGTTGTATTCAGGGACGGCGAAAATTGCCCCCAAGCCGGTGAAATCCTGGAAAACGCCGGTAATAAAAGAAGGATAAAGATGAAACAAGGGAAAAATATATTTTTCATTTCTGTACCATAATTGGTATTGCTTTAACAAATTTTTGAATGAATTTACCTATTTAACGATAACTAACTTCCCGTTTTGCCTTTGTAGTTTTTGATTGACTCCATAACAATAGATTCCTGCTGTTAAGTTCCATATCTCCAGGGTGATCTCCTGTTGCCCCTTTGGTAGTAATCCTTCAGCAACCGGTTTGCCGAAAATATCATAGATGGTGATCGGCATATCCCCGGCAGGAAGAGATCCTCCAGAACGGAAGGTTACCCGGTCAGTGGCAGGGTTGGGATAAACAATCAGCCCTTTTTTTGAGGAAGGAGGATAGATCCCTGTTATGAAACCATTACTATCGGTTTTTATAAGATAAACATCAGTAATGCCGGAAGTGGTTTGTGTAGTATTACCTGTAACGATGTATCCATTATCGACTGTCTGCCGCACGCAGTACCCCCAGGATTTATCGTACCAATTAAAAGTGTTTGACCAGAGAATGTCGCCATTTTCCGAAAATTTCAACAGCAGTACTTCATTAGTGTTATCCGGTCCTTCCGTGCCTCCGCATACAATGAACCCTCCACCGGGAAGCGTCTGACCGGAATAGAAATATTGTATACCGGATTCATTTATCTTTCGCAGCCAAAGGGTATCGCCCATTTCATTCAGCCGTATTGCAAAAGCGTGAAAACCGGACTCCTGCATCACACCGCACACGAAATAACCCTGGTCAACCGTAACACTCACCGAGTATCCCTGGGAATCGTTAATATAACCATAGGTTTTCATCCATGTGGAATCACCATTAGGATTTGTCTTAAGTAACAACATTGAATTGATCTGGTATCCACTTTCTTCGGCACCGCTCACAATGTATCCAGAATCAGGGGTTTGCTTGACAGAGAATGCCCAATACGAAGTGATGACTCCCGGAGGAGTCTGGATCAACCTGTTCCATTGCATATTACCGGCCGAATCAGTCTTTACGAGCAGGATTCCGTTTGAGTCCCCGCAAATGATATATCCACCGTCGAAGGTAGATTCAATGGCACGAGCCTGACCAGCTATCACGTTCCGGCTCCACAAGGAATCTCCGCCGGAATCAGTTTTTAAAAGGTATATCATATTTCCCGATTGCCCGCATATGATAAAACCCCCATCACCGGTTAGCAGGATGGCATGGTCGAAGACAAGTCGGAGGGTTCCGCTGAACTCATGGATCCAAAGGGTATCACCCGCTGCATTGGTACGGATCAGGAATATTTTTTCATCGTCCCAATCTCCCGTTCCGGCCGCGATGACATAACCGTTGTCGGATGTCTGGATCACCGAATGTCCCTGGGCGTTGGTTCCTTTGTTAAAGACTTTTTCAAAGGTGATCTGACCTCCAGCCAACGAGCAAATGAATATGAAAATTGCGAGGATAGAAATTGTTCTCATAGTCAATCGTTTTTTCAATTTATAACTACTTTTTCTATCGCCATTACTTTTTCATTATAACGCAACGTGAACCAATAGATGCCGGTTTTCCAGCCGGTGACCGGTATAATAATCTCCTTTTCATCCGCCCGTACTATACGTTCCAGCAACACCCTACCGGTAAGATCAGATACCTGAAGAACCAGATCCTGATACAATTATCCGTTATTTGTTCAATGTTCATGAGAGAAAATGAGCGTAATTCTTACCCTGAAATCATTGCCTGATCCATTTTCCAGATCCGATTACCCGGTCACTGGTGGTAATAGTATAAAAATAAATACCAGAAAGCAAATGAGAAGTTATGACTCTATTCTTGTGTTGACTCAACGCCTGCTTTATGCAAATATTCCCATTTAAATCAAAAATTGTCAGCACTACAGATAGATATTGTCCCCCAAGATCAACAAAACACTGATCGGTTCCAGGGTTAGGAAAAAGAACCATCTGATGTCCAGATGGAATCTTTGTCTCGGTCATACCTGTTATAAGCCCGCAGGAATCTACTTTTATGATATAAATATCCAGTTTGTTTTGAGGATTGGATGTGTCATATTTAGTCCCCGATAAAAGGGCACCTCCATCCGGGGTGGCGAGAATGTATCGCAGAACATAATAAGCGTCACCCCCATAAAATTTACTCCAGCGCAGATTTAAAGCTGAATCGAAATTGTTAAGGCAATACCATGAGTGATAATCACTATAATATGGTTCGTACGGATCAATGTTTTTAGTTCCTGCGGTGAAAATGGTGTCCGGAAAATAAAAATCCATACTTTGATCGGCACCACAATAATCCCTTAAATCTTCCTCACCGGTATAGGTAAAGTGGATTTGTTTAAATTCGCTGTTTAAAAGTTCAATACCAATATCAGATTGCGAATTGAAATAATAGTTACCGGTAAGATAAATGGAGGTATTGTTTCTTTTTTTCGCGGTCAGGCATCTTTCCAAACGATGGGGAATAGAATCGACAGACAGGATATTAAAATTCTGGTCAAGGGTTAGTATATCATCACCCGGATAGTCCAAAAATCCATGTGTAAAAGCAAGATAAGTTGTGTCAAATTCAATGATATCGTAAAACAAAGGACTATTACCGGTAAGATTGTAACAACCATAGATTGAGTCTCCTGAAAGGGTTAACTCCAAGAAAACTAATTTAGAAGTATAAATATAGGGTAGTTGTGCAATAGAGGCACCTGACACGATGTTCCCTTCGCTGTTTATAAAAGATCTGATAAATGTTATCCAATCTTCATCTATTTTGTACTTTTTATCCCAGAGAATATTAAGAGAAGTATCCAAACTCACATACCATATTTCCGAATTAGCTCCGGTATGTTTCCATTCTCCAATGGCAACCATCGTATTTTCTCCGGTCCGAAGCAGGTTATAAAGGATACAGTCCCCTTCAGGATTTACTATCTCTGTTTCCCCCATGATCACTCCCAGCGGAGATATTCTGATAATTTTGGAATAAAAGTAATCGGTGTATTCTACCCGCGAAATCATTGCCATGAAGTACTCTCCCTGTTCTGTTTGAAAAACTTCAAAAGGATATTCATCATTGGTGTTGCTGATGAGAAGTTCGAAGGAATGTTGACTATATCCACTTGAGAGAATCAAACTAAAAAAAACAAGAAGTCGTATGAATTTCATGTCATTAATTATGCTAGGTTTCGAAAAGCTACCGGGTGAAATTACTAAGATAGTAATATTTATCATCACCCGGTAGTACATTTTTAGTATTATAATTCTTTAGTCTAATTTATCCGGTAAATGAGGAGAAACATGGAGAACTCCGTACTGCACATAACCCCAATGCTCAGTCCACCCTGGTATACAAACACATACATCACCAATAAAGTCTCTTAAAAGGATAAAACTGTACCCGTCCGGTCTTAATCCTGGATTACTTGCATTTTCTGATGTATAAATTACGTGTTTTGTCCCATTCAGATAATAATTACAATCATCCGGTGGAATACAATCCTCATATCCGGGGTAACCTTCAAGGTTATAATAAACATAATGACTCGTATAATTAATAGAATCCAATCCACCCATATAATTGGGGTCAGACCATTCACTTCCATGTATTTCAAGTTCAATTACAGGGTCGTAATAGCAATTACCAATAGGTACACCCTTACATAACATTATCTTTCGCTGAATCTCAGAAGCAGCATCTTTATCGGGATATTGACCAGTATTCGGTCCGCTACAAATTCCTCCTATATTGTATAACGCACCAAATGGTTCCCAACCGTCACTACTATTAAAATTACATTCAATAGTTGGAAAATTTCCTGTCGCAAAGGTATACTTGACTTTACAAGTTAGTTCTGTACTTGTGATTGATATTGGCTCGACATTCACTGCAATTAACTGTTTCTCACTTTCAGATATGGATTGATAATATTGTCTAATACTATCAATCATTAGTTCGTACTTTGTATAAACTTCATTGAGCTCGATGCTATCATTAATTTTTTGTAATCTTATTATTGATGAATCGGTAGTCATTTCTTCTATTTCCCTGGATCCATCTCCATAAGTGTAGTTTGCAGTAGCTTCTAAGTACCAGAGAGCACTATCAACTGACATCCTTTCATCATCTTTAAGATGTGATTTCCCTTTTTCCTTGAAGTTTTCTATAATCCTTGATAATTTTAAATCTTCATCACTGATGGAGACTTTCTGATTTTGGACACCAACATGTTGATCTTTCTTGCAATTTGTCATAAGGAATAATAATATAACAATTAAGATACCAATTGTTCTGAATATAAATTTTGTTTTCATATGATATGTTTTTAAATTAATAATACAAAACCTCGTTTCCTGTTACGTCGGAAATTCTACTTCACGATATCCATGCTTGTAATTAACAAGGATATAAGGATTTCTTATAATATCTTTGCATCAACCTCCTTCTTTCGTTAGTAATTCGTTTTATAGCTAATTCGTTTTGCTTTCGTTTCCTGAAGGGGGTTAATTATTTTTTTTCTTTCTGATTTCATCACAGCAAGTTTGTGATTTATAAGAACTTAAAATATGGATGGTTCTATACAGAATGGGAGTTAAGATATCATTTCCAAAATCCTTGTAATCCACTTAATGATTAGGGGGCATGAAACGTTATTAATATGTTATAATACAATCAGTTTTAATATCATGTTACCATTCCGGTTAGTGATCTTGATAAAGTACATCCCACCTGGAAGCGATGAGGTATCAATCTCCTTCTCAAATCGCTGAGACTGGATTTCCTGGTCAAGGATCTTGTCAATTAAAAGTCCCTTAACGTCATATAGTTCTATCTTTAAAAGTGTCCGGTGGGCTGATGTAAATGAGATTTTTGTTTTGCAAGGCGGACAAGGGTTAGGGGAAATTCTAATGTTGTTGATTCCTTCAATTTCTGTTATCTGGTCTACAAATTCAAAATTTGCTGTCAGGTCACGACTCTGAGTCACTGTGAACGAATAACTCGGATAGGTCCAGACAATGTTTCCGTTTTCAGTCCAATACCTGAATTCCCACAGAGGAAAAGGGAATGCTTCAATAGTAGCCACTTCACCATATGAATAATTACCATCACCGGTCGTATATCCTGAGCCTGAGGGATTTACAAAAGTGCTGATTAAATAGAGGATTGGTGTAAAATTGGCAACCAAGTTACGGTTTGCGGTCACTGTGAAAGAATAAATGCTGTCAGTACTCACTGTATCACCATTTTCTGTCCAATACTGGAATTCCCACTGAGGATAAGGGAATGCTTCAACAGTGGCCACTTCTCCATATGAATAATTACCTGCTCCGGTCGTATATCCTGAGCCTGAAGGATTTACAAAAGTGCTGATTAAATAGAGGATTGGTGTAAAATTGGCAACCAAGTTACGGTTTGCGGTCACCGTGAAAGAATAAATGCTGTCAGTACTTACAGTATTGCCATTTTCTGTCCAACTGTCAAAATACCAGCCTGCAGATGGAGTTGCTGTTATAGTTGCAGTCTGGTTATAGGAATAGGTTCCTCCCCCAGAGGTTGTTCCTCCATCGGTTGGATTTGAGGAGGTTGAAATAACAAAATCTTCCCGGTAGTAAACGTGATTTGATAAGGATCCTCCAAGAGCCATATAAACAAAATTCTTATCACAAGGATCAATGGCAAGATCTATAATATGGGCTGGCAGAGTTAGTCCTTCATTGTATTCAATCCAGGTGGTTCCATTGTCGCTCGAATAAAACACACCCGTTTGATAATCGCCATAAAATACAGTTCCGTTGCCTGTGGCAACGATAGGTATCTTTAGGATGTCCAAACTAATACCTGTCCTGCAAATTTCAAATGGACCTCCATTAATCGATCTGTAGATATTCCCTTGGTGGGTTGCAGCAAATATATTCCCGTTATCTGCAACGGTTAAACCTATTACATAACCGCCAACCGTTCCTAATTCTATCCAATTATCAAAAGGAAATCCGATGGATTTTATGATCACACCGGTCCCGGAAGTATAACTTCCTCCTGCCCAAAAAGTATTTTGTTGCGCCCAAAAACAATAGATATCTGCACTACTATAGATTTGTGAAAAATTATCACCCATATTAGTTGATCGGTAAATTCCTCTACCAGAACCACTGACCCCACAAAGCACAGTTCCTGTATTCTGAATCACCGCTCTGACTTCTTTGCCACCACAGCATCTAAGTTGCCATTCATTTGTATTATCATGTCGAAATAAGCCACTATTTGAAGGAGTAATGTCATCTCTGATCGCAGCATACTTTGTTCCTAATGTTGAAGATTCCTGTGCAAGGGAATACACTGTTCCGATTGGGGTCGGGCCTATGTTTGTCCACGTATTTCCTCTATCATTACTGTGGAACATAGGATAATTTCCAGTATTAGAGTATCCACCTACAGTTATTCTATCACACCAACCATAATTAGTGCCAAGTGAATAAACATTTAATGCTCCGGGATCAGAGAAATTAGATGTCGGCATCCATGAAGGTTGCTGACTTAACGCAGGTTGTTTAAACGATAAAACAACCAACATTATTAAAGCAATTTTAATAAACAGTTTCATGCCTCAAATTTTTAATATTCTGTCAAAACATTTAATTATCAAATTTTGATTTTTTTCAAAATACATTCAGGAATATATGATCAAAGAAAACATCGAAAAATAACATATAAATATTTCATTGTCAATTGACAATATCCGTAAATAAAATAACTGTTAAAAATTGGAAATAAATTGATAATTAATGGAATATATTACGGGGAATCAACTAAATAGAAGACATGATGGCGTGCATTTATGACGCCATAATTTATAATTCTTTGTGTCGAAGGTGTTTTGACTATTCTGGACTAAAACCTGCCACTCATTCCGGAGTAAAGTAGGCCAGGTATTCCGGACCAAAGTAGGCCACTGATTCTGGAGCAAAGCAGGCCACCGTTCCGGACCATACAAGGCCAGTGAAA
>Ga0247841_10000168_pt1 | contig 178631 bp, 152 predicted proteins | sample LaCruzMarch2015__2_FD_192410 | JGI IMG/M metagenome (GOLD analysis project Ga0247841, IMG submission 192410) | Freshwater microbial communities from meromictic Lake La Cruz, Castile-La Mancha, Spain - LaCruzMarch2015_18m | ecosystem: Environmental > Aquatic > Freshwater > Lake | place: Spain... | reverse complement strand
GTGTGCGCGCCCAGCTGATACCTTTTCATGCGACCACATTACACTATCCTAGTCTCCGCCTGCAAGGCGGGGGGTTTCCACCATCCCCGAGGGAGACACTAAATGATGCCCTATCACCGCGGCCACGACAGAGCGTGGCCCTCCAAAAGCAACATCGAGTAGTTCTTGATGATTCACAATGGAGGGTCATCCATTAGAGGCCAAGTAAAGAGACAAAACCTCCCCGTAGTGGTTCGTCCCCCACCTCTCGTACGTCGTACCCCGCCGCGCCTGCCAATCCCGTCATAAATCGCGCCGGAACTTCTCGCTCAAATGAGTCGCATGACAATGTCATTACGCTCAGTCATCCATCTGGTTCTGCTCCATGTCTTGTTGCGAAGGACAGGAACCTATCCCGCCATCTTGGCGGGACCAGAGAAACATCCGTGCCGTGCCACGTTCAGAGGGGATACACAGATCTGCGGATCTCCCGCCAGATGAGCAGGCAGGATTCCAACCCTTTTCGACTCGCAGCACAGGCGAAATGACAAAAGAAACATTCACGGCTCGGCACTCAAATTGATGGGATGCGACAGGTTCCAATCACGTCTGGGTGGCTTGACCAACCCCTCTGCCGGTTTCCTGCCGCAGCCCGATTATCCAAAGATCTTTTTCACATCGAAATCAACTTGGTCTTTCATGATGAAGTAACATGCCTTGCATAGCTTGCTTGCCAACGCTTTTGTCGCAACAATCTGTTTACTCTTGGACAGCTTCCGCTGATACCACCGTTTTGCCTCTGGACAGTACCTCCGGATGAAGTTCGCCGCCTCAATGTATGCCCAGCACAGATATCGGTTCCCGTTCTTCCGGTTGTTCTCGCCCTTCTTCTTCTGGTTCGATATGCGATGCGACTTCACGCATCGACAGTAGGAGGTGTAGTTGCCGGCCTTCGCAAACCTGCCGATCTCCCCGGTCTCCAGCATGATCGTCAGGGCCAGTATCTTCCCAATCCCGGGAACAGTCTGAAGTTTCTCATACTCCGGCTTCAACTTCGCTTCTTTCAGCACCGCTTTCTCGATCTCGCTGATCTGGCTGTCCAAGAACCCGATTGCCGATATGTTCGTCTGCCCCATCAGAACCAGGCGCTCATCCTTGAAGAATCCCTTCACTTCTTCAGGTTCCAACTTCCGAATGCTGTTCCCGCTAATACCCTCGCCGCGCTGCCTGGCGATCAGGTTCTGGAAACTCAATACGTGCGCTGTCTTCTGATGTACCAGCATCAGCCGTCGCCTCAGCAAGTCGCGTATCGGCCTGTCCTCCTTCGGATATATGTAGCCCTCTGGCAGTATGTCCAGCCGCGACATCTCCGCCAGGAAGAACGCGTCTGTCTCGTCGTCAGTGTTCTTCAAACCATTGTACTGTTCCATCGCCGCCGGATTCCCAAGCCGCGGTTGATAGCCGTTCTCTTTTAAGCCGTCCACCAGCCAATACCAGTTGAACGTAGACTCGATGACTATCCCGTGTTTCAGATCGTCGCGAAACGGTTTCAACGCCCGGAGAACTTCTTCCAGATCGTTCGGTAGTCGCTTCTTGAATACCCGTTTGCCGCTCTCATCCACAATCCCGTAGTAACCGTTGTCTCCGTGCAGATCCACTCCACAGTGCAGTTCCATCGTCGGCTCCTTTCTTTGTTTGCTGCCTATGACAGCAAACTATTCTTGAGCCTCCAATGGTGAAAGTCTCTATATGCTTATCACGTTTGCTACTCTGCGAAGTCAGCGAAGGCTTCCTTCGCTACGAAGCACGAGCCGTCGTGGCCGTGTCCACGGGATGTGAATGCAGTGATCACACTCAGCCTGGAGGTTACGCGAGGTTCAGCGTGACAATCGAGGTATTGACAGGACGACTTCACCGTAATACTGTCAGCGCGTCAAATGCGGCTCTTCTTCAATTCACCAGTGCTTTCAAGCTGGTGAGGAATAACTCCGTTGCGACAATGAGGCGCAACGCTACGAAAAAGGACAATTGCAGCAGTTATGTTTGACAAGAAATACAAGATCAGGAACGCCGGCTTCGCGGACGCAGGCAACATTTTCACACTGATACGACAGAATCCGAAGGAATTGATTCCACGGTCCGTCAGCGACATTGTAGAAAACACTGACCGGTTCATTGTGGCCGAAACTGGCGGCAAGATCGTTGGGACCGTCTCGTGGCAGATCCTGCCTGAGATAGGCCTTCCGAGGGATCCTTCTGTCGAAATCAAGTCACTGTCCGTCGCGGCAGCGCATCAGAAGAAGGGTCTTGGTATAGCTCTGGCCAAGGCGGCTATGGACCGGATTCTATTGCTGCGGCCCGCGCAGCTGATAGTCCTCACTTTTCATCCCGAATTCTTCCGGCAACTCGGTTTCAGGGAAGTGTCCAAGCGGAAACTAATGAACAAGCTGTACGTCGGATGCGCGAACTGCACCAAGTATGATTCGCCCTTCGTCTGTCCTGAAGTCGCAATGTGCCTGAAAGTGCGAAACAGATCCGGGTAACAGCATTTTCTGACGGCCACCAATCCACCTAATCTGGAGCAACAGGATATGAAGCGAGGAGCGAAGATAGGTTGCGGGATTGTCGCCATTCTTGCGATTCTATCTCTTGTGGGTTCGGTGGCCGGAGTACAGGTGTTCCTGAAGAATTACCTTGGCAGGATTATTCAGGCAAGGGTCATACCGCCTGCCAGGCAAAAATTGCAGGTCCAGACACTTGAAATCGGGGATGCGAGCGTCAACCTCCTGGGCGGATCGGTCAGTATCTCCAGGATCAATGTCGGAAACCCGAGGGGCTTCAAGGAACAGTCCCTCTTCTCACTCGAGAGATTCAGCATCAGACTCGGGCTCTATAATCTCATCAAGGCGACCATGAAACAGCCGCTTGATGTGGAAGTGCCCCGTGTTGAGATAAGGGACGCCGATTTCACGATCATCCGCAACGAAGACAGCACCATCAATTTCAAGGTTCTTGCTGATACCATCAATGCCGGCCAAGCACAGCAACCTGCTGCGACACTTGGCAAAGAGCCGGCGGCAGAGCCTGTGGCAAGAGAAGAGAAATCATCCCGTCAAAAGGCCATCTCTAAGACGCTTCCGAATGCGCTTCTGAAGGTTCTGGATGCCAACACCACAATCCGGTATGTCGACCACGCAATTTCAAAGGACAAGCCCCTTCAATTGGCCATCAAGCTCAACCTCAAGCTCCGTGATATAGCGAACTATCGTATTGGCAGGGACGGTACTATATCGATTACCGGGTCTCTCGCAACAGATGCGGACCTCTGCAAAACTGACATCACTGGAAACATTGCGCCGATCACAGATCCGGCTAAACCCACGTTTAACCTGGCCGGCGATATTGGGAATGTAGATCTCAGGTTCATCCGCCCGTACATGGAATCGGCCGGCTTCGGGTGCGATTCACTCTCTATCAAAATGCATCTCGTCTGCAAAGACGGCATCTTCGATACAAATCAATCAGTCATTACGCTCATGATGACGAAGGTAAAACTTACCGGCGAGAATGCCGGCAAGATGCCCCCGGGTATGAGCTATCTGCCGGAACTAACAGTCCCACTGCCAATCGAAGGCACAATTGCCGAGCCCAAAACGGATGGCAAGAAGGCGCTCCTGAAGGCGGTCCTGGATAACATGAAGAACAATGCCGGAAGTATTATTGGCGCCTTTTTGGTCGGCGGGAAAGACACTAAGGACAAGAAGGACGGCAACTAGAAACGAGATAGAGCGCCCATTCTGAACCGTCCACGCTCGGAATTCATGTTGAGACACGGTGAGAAGTAATTTCGTTCATCTTCATCTTCACACCAGTTACAGTCTTTTGGATGGCACCTGCTGCCCGGAAGACGTCGTCCAGGCTTCTATTGACAACGGCATGGACTCCGTGGCGATCACCGACCACGGGGTATTGCATGGCACTATTGACTTCTATCAGGCCGCGCGGAAACGCGGCATCAAGCCGATCATCGGTTGCGAAGTCTGCCTGGCCAGGCGAGACTATCCCGAAAATGAATTGTCACGGGGGGCGCCATCACCGTGTCATCTTGTTCTGCTGGCAGAAAGCGACCTCGGATACCACAACCTGATAAGACTGATCTCAGCCTCGTATCATGGCGGCTTCTGCGAGAAGCCTGCAGTCAACAGGAGCATCCTGTCTGCTTATCACAAGGGTCTTATCGCCCTTTCCGGATGCGGCAGAGGTGAGGTCGCTGAATTCCTGATGAGCGGCGACCTGAAGAATGCGAGGAGAACCTGCCACGAATACGCGGATATCATGGGAAAGGAGAACTTCTACCTTGAAATGCAGGACCACGGCACCGATGGTGAGCGTAAGATTAATGCCGGAATTCTCGAACTCTCCCGGGAAACCGGAATCAAGTCCGTGGCAACGAACAACATCCATTACATCACCAGAGAACAGGCTTCCTCACATGATATTCTTCTTTGCATTCAGGCCCAGACGACTCAGAAGGACCCCAAACGAATGCGTCTTTCAACCAAGGAGTCCTATTTCAAGTCCAGCCGGGAGATGGAAGAGCTTTTCCGGGACACACCGCAGGCTATTGCATCCACACGGGAAATAGCGGACCGTTGTGACGTGGAAATCCGGTCGCATGGCATGCATTTCCCGGCGTTTCCTGTGCCGGCAGGGGCGACGCCGGGTGGATACCTTGAGAGACTATGCGCGGATGGCCTCAGTCGCCGATACGGCATGGACACTTCCAGCAAACCGCGGGATGAACATGGAAAGGCTGTCCTCGTCCGGCTTCGACACGAACTCGACATCATAGAGAGAACAGGCTTTACCAACTACTACCTCGTGGTTTGGGACTTTGTTCGATTTGCGCGGGATCGGGGGATTCCCGTGGGAATCAGGGGATCCGGAGGCGCAAGCCTGGCAGCGTTCCTGATCGGCATTTCGGATATCGATCCAATCCGCTACTCGCTTATCCTCGAACGGTTTTTGAATCCCGAGCGCGCATCTCCACCGGATTTCGATATTGATTTCTGCCAGACCAGGCGGAGTGAGGTGATCGCGTACCTTCACGGCAAGTACCCTGGACGCGTCGCCAACATCGTTACATTCGGCACGTTCGGAGCCCGGCTTGCAATTCGCGACATAGGAAAGGTACTGGGGATACCCCACGAGCGCAGCGATAGACTTTCAAGAATGGTGCCTGACGATCCAAGAACAACACTGAAATCAACGCTTGCAAGAAATCCAGGACTTCTAAGGGAATTTGCGACCGACCCGGCTTGCCAGGAGTTAATCAAACACGTATTCGTTCTGGAAGGTTTATGCCGCAATACCGGCACGCATCCCGCCGGTATTGTGATAGCAGATAAGCCGTTGGCTGATATTGTTCCAATGGCAATCGACCGCGACAATCAGCCCATCACTCAGTATTCGATGGAACACCTTGAGAAACTTGGCCTCCTTAAGATGGACATCCTGGGTCTGAGAACGCTCACCGTCATTCAGGACACCCTGACATCGATCAAGACAAACAGCCGGAAGGTGGTGGATCTGGATTCCATCCCGCTGGACGACAAGGCCACCCTGGATCTTCTGAACAGGGGCGATGCCATCGGAGTTTTCCAGCTCGAAAGCAGCGGCATGAGGGAATTGCTCAGACGAATAGGTATTGGCGGAATCGAGGACCTGATAGCTGTGATAGCGCTCTATCGCCCGGGCCCGATGAGCATGCTGGACGAATACATCAATCGAAAGACCGGCAAGGCCGCCGTGCAAGTGGATCATCCCCTCCTGAAACAGGTGCTAGGCGAAACATTCGGCGTGATGGTTTACCAGGAACAGGTGATGCAGGCGGCAATAGTTCTTGCGGGGTTCACCGCCGGGCAGGCCGATATGCTGCGCCACGCAATGTGCAAGAAGGACACTGAAGAAATGGAAAAACAGCGGACGCTGTTCGTCCAGGGCTGCGCTAGAAAGCACAGGATTTCCGCTGACCTCGCCGACACAATCTACGACAAGCTGGCGCGGTTCTCGGAATATGCCTTCAACAAGGCACACAGCGTCGCATACGCTATAGTCGCTTACCGCACAGCCTTTCTTAAGGCCAACTATCCAACGGAATTCATGGCGGCACTTCTTTCGAGCGAGACCGGAGATAGCGCAAAACTTCAGGTCTATATCAGTGAAGCAATCGAGATGGATCTTAGCTTTCTTCCACCGACTATTAACGAAAGCGGCAAGGGTTTTCTATCTGGAAACAACTTCATCAGGTTCGGACTCGGCGGCATAAGGAATGTCGGGCACGCAGCGGTCGACACCATACTGGCGGAACGGCAGGCAAACGGGCCTTTCGCCGGGCTCGCCGACTTCTGCATCCGCACAACCAGTCAGACCGTTCACAGGAGAGCCGTTGAGAGTCTGGTGCGGTGTGGCTGTTTCGACTCTACGGCAATGCACCGGGCACGACTGTTCGGAGGCATCGATGCCGTCCTTTCCCACGCTGCAGCGGAACAGCGCGACAGGCAGGCCGGACAGACCGGTCTTTTCGATGCAACCAGGGCGGCAACGTTGCGCGATGAAGATGTCATACCCCAACGCGAAATGTGGCACCAGAACCAGATTCTCGCTGCAGAAAAGGAGCTGCTGGGCACCTATGTCACCGGTCATCCGCTCTCCGCATTCATCCAGATGCTTCAACGCTATCAACTTGCCGGTGTCAGGGCCCTCGACCAGCTGCCAGACGGTGCACGCGTCAGGGTCGGAGGAATCGTGTCTGGGTTAAAACCGGAAACGACAATTCAGGGATCACATGCATTATCATTCCACCTTGACGGAACCGATGGCGAGATTGATGTCGAGGCCAATTCCGCTCTCTTTTCGGAGTCCACTGGTCTGCTCAGAGAGAATGCTCTCGTCTTTGTATCAGGCAAGATAGAACGAGGATCTTCTGAACCTTCGGTCGCAATATTTGCAACCGAAATACATGCCCTGGATGAGGCTCCTTTACGGCTCACGGAACACATCAGCATTCACATGGCCACGACGCATTTGGAAAAAGGCGAACTTACAAGGGTCAAGGAAACACTCCGGCGTCACCACGGACCAGTCCCCGTCACGCTCTGCCTTGAATCGCCGGGCGGGAAGAAGACGTTCGTCGATACCGGAGAAGCCTTCGGGATAACCCCCGACCATGCGTTGCTGTTGGAGCTTGAAAGACTGGTCGGCGAATCCGGGGTGTATATTGCAGTACGGCCTATATAGAAGACGAACACCTTGCCCAACATAAGAATGCCTGCTATTGTCTGTAAATCGATCTCCCGATGAGTTGCGGACGCCACGGTTCAACCATGAGCGAACAGAAACAAACGCCCGATCAGATGGATGAGTTTCAGAAGCGTATGCAGGACATGCTGCGAAAGAGCAATGTCTCGTTCGTCTTCGGCGGCCAGCCCGCCCAGGAGCCAAAGCCGGGGTCTTCACAAGGCCAGAAGGACATCCCTCCCAAGAACGCGGAAGCGATCCGAAAGATCAGTGAATTCAACCTGAAACCAAGGGATATTCGCGATTACCTCGATCGTTTTGTAGTGAAGCAGGGCGAAGCCAAGAAAGCGCTTTCCGTAGCCATCTGTGACCACTATAACCATGTCAGGCGTTGTATCGAAACGCCCTCCGAGCAGGAGCGTGATTTTGCAAAGCACAATATCATTCTCCTGGGTCCCACGGGCGTCGGCAAGACATACCTTCTTCGTTGTATTGCGAAGCTGATAGGGGTCCCTTTCACCAAGGCTGATGCGACCAAGTTCTCCGAAACGGGATATGTAGGAAGGGACGTTGAAGACGTTGTGAGGGACCTCGTCAAGGCCGCCAACGGCGATACCGAACTGGCCAAGTACGGAATCATATACATCGATGAGATAGACAAAATCGCGAGCGCCGCCACGTCCGTCGGCCGCGATGTATCAGGCCGCGGCGTCCAGATCAACCTGCTGAAACTCATGGAAGATACTGACGTAAACCTTCTCAGTCAAACCGACCTGGTGGGACAAATCCAGGCCGTCATGGAAATGCAACGCGGCAAACAGCCCAGGCAGTCCATCAATACAAGACATATGCTCTTCATCGTGAGTGGCGCATTCGATAAGCTGAGCGACCTCGTCCAGCGCCGCCTCGACAGCGCTAAGATCGGTTTCTCACAATCCGGTCCTGACAAACACAACGAGACTGATTACCTTTCGCTCGCACAGACAAGGGATTTCATAGAATTCGGGTTTGAACCCGAATTCATAGGAAGACTTCCGGTGCGAATCGTGTGCGAGCACCTTACCGCTTCCGACCTGGAGGATATTCTTCTGAAATCTGAAGGGAGTGTGCTTCTTCAGTACAAGGCGGATTTTGCCGGCTATGGCATTGACCTGGCCACCAGCCGCGACGCCGTATCGGCAGTTGCGGCATTGGCAGAAAAGGAAAGAACAGGGGCCAGGGGACTCATGACTGTCTTGGAAAAGACACTCCGGGACTTCAAGTTCGAGTTGCCTTCCACGCCGATAACGTCGCTTGACCTGACCGCGGAAACGGTAGGCGAACCCGGAAGAACTCTCCGGGCACTTCTTGCTGCGCATACAGACCTGGCTGGGACCATGCTCAGGAAGGAAGCCGCGGAATTCGCCAGGAAGTTTGAAGCCGAATCAAAGTTCAAACTCATCTTTACCGGAAAGGCCATCGGAACGCTCATTACCATCTGCCAGACAACCGGAAGACCGATGCGTGCCGTGTGCGAGGAGCGATTCAGAGACTGGCAGCACGGTTTGGGACTTGTATCGAAAAACACCGGCCTGACCTCGTTCACCGTCACCAAAGCGATGATCACATCACCGGGGAAGGAACTCTCAAGGATGATCGCCGCCAGCTTCAAGAAGACAGATCACTCCGTGTGAGCAGTTAGGGCTCGTAATGAAAGGCATCTGGATGAGCAATACTGTTGCATATACTGTTCTGCTTGCCGTCTCAATAGTGGTGATACTGGTAAACGCCTTTGTTTACGCCAGTTTTAGACGGAAACTGCGACGAATACAGGACCGTATCACCGGCAAAACGTCCTGAGCAGATCGCTCATTTCAAGATCGGACCTGATCCCGAAACGGGTCAAAGCAAAATCATACCGAACCGGATCTTCCGGCACCAAGGCTCTGAACGCCTCGGTGATTTCCAGCGCCATAGCAAGGCTGTGTGACTTCTTTCCGGTGAAACCGAACGCCTGCCCTATACTGGCCATGTGGGTATCGAGGGGAACGATCAACTTCGATGGCGAAACCCCCTCCCATCCGCCGGGATCAACAGCATCTTTTCGAATCATCCATCGAAGAAACAAATTCAAGCGCTTGCACGGGCTGCCGCGTGACGGTGAAGGAATCAAGTAGTTACTGTCTCGCCCAAGCGATGTAGCGAACAGTTCCAGCCCCGGCAGGATGGTGACATCGCCCTTTCCGACACCGGTCATGAAACACTCATTGAGCGAACCATATCGCAGCACCACGCTTCTTATACCTGACAAGAGACCAACCAGATGACTATCAGTGGAGAATCTGTGCTTGAAGCCGCGAAACACGGCAGTAAGCGACTCGTCCGAAGTGTTCTCCACGTAGTCCCGCGGGGATGGACCCATTCTTGACAACACCCGGTCCACCGATGTGAGTATCTGCGCAACACGTCCGTACGCCAGTGACGACGCGACCAAACCTGCTATTTCGCGGTCGCGCACGTCGGGGTAGCCATAGAGGAATTCAAGAGGATCAGGATGCACAAACTTCTTCCGGTTGTACTTCCTGTATAAGACCTCAAGTTTTCCCGTGTCCACTGTAGCCATCGAATATCGCCGGCTGTCTGTGGTCGAACTATTCCTGTGGCGAAAATTCATCTTTGCCGACACCACACTCCGGGCATACCCAGTCAGCAGCCACCGCTGCAAACGAAGTGCCCGGAGTCACGCCGTTGTCGGGATCGCCCTTTTCCGGATCATAAACATAGCCGCAAACATTGCACACGTATTTCATCTTATCGTCCCCAATTCGCTCTAAACACCTGATACAGACCGCTTTACAGAACGGTTTCGCTCATCCAGGTACCATGGACATTGCAGTTTTCCAAGGCTGTGAGTTTTCCGGTAGCCGTCTTGACGTGGAGCCCGGCTGCAGGATGACAACCCGCTGGGGAGAATTCGACCCTCGCGATAAACTTGTAATTGATGTAGTAGTCAACAAAACGGATGAAGTGCTTCTCTTCCATCACGTGCTCTATTTCCCCTACTTTCACATGAACATCGAGACAGCCACCGCCAGGTATCAAACCACATTCCCTCACAACAACGATCTTGGGAATATGCTTCTTCTCGCCGTCTGTCAACGCCGCCGGATTCGCCGGCCTCTTGATCACACCTGCATCTTCAATGAATTCGGACTTCAGAGCGGCACATACCGGACACTTCTCGGGAGCTCCGTCAAATGCCACATGCCCGCATACCTTACAAACGAATGTCTTCATCATTACTCTTCCTTTCTCTTATACCTGCTGGTTTCGACCCGTCTCCATCATCTCAGTCTTATATCCTAGGCTCGCCACGACATCCTTCAGGACCGCAGTATCATAGCCGCTGCCGCTCACAATGGCCATACCTGTTTGAAGCGATACGTCGACCGCATGAACTCCGCGTTGTTCGAGCAGTCCCTTGCGAACCGCTTCCACGCAATGAGAACAGGTCATGCCCTTTATCTTCAACTCTGTGGTAACGTCGTCATGATCTGCCTTCTCATGATGCTTGTGACCTTTAGCGTGGTGACCCGGTCGCAACAGGTTGATTCCAAGCACCCCAAGAAGCACAAAGGCTGAACCTGAGTAGAACCATTGAGGCAACATCGTGTGTGCATGATGAATCGCCGGAACGAAGTTCTTCACAATGATCCAGTCCAGCAGTAGACCGCAGGTCAATGCCGTTCCAGCCACAACCCCCAGGTAGACGAGAGCCACCCGCCGACCCATCACGCGCCATATTACGGCCAGCGAGGCTACATTTGTTGCCGGACCCGTCATAAGAAACACCAAAGCCGCACCTGGTGAAATCCCTTTGGCAATCATGGCCGCCGCAATTGGAACAGACGCGGTCGCGCACACGTAAATTGGGATCCCGACAGCCATCATTACAAGCATCGCCCCGATCCCCGTTCCGATCGAGTTGGACAAAAGTCCATCCGGCACCAGCGCCGTGATGACTCCGGCAATAACCAAACCAGCCAGCAGCGCCCTTCCGATATCGCGCGGCAACGTCACAAATCCGTACCTGAGGGCACGAACAGGCCAAATTTCCCTTCGCGTGGGAACGCAACATTCATCCTGGCATGATTCAGAGTCCTGAGTTGCCACATCCCGTTTCTCCACGACATCAACAATCCACCCGCCGACAAGTCCGGTGACAAAGGCGGCAACCGGCCGGAAAATTGCAAAAACAGGTCCCAGAAGGCTGTACGTCACAAGAATGCTGTCCACGCCAGTCTGTGGCGTCGAAAGCAGAAAGGCTGTCGTGGCACCCTTACTGGCGCCGTGCTTGCGAAGGGAAGCCGCAACGGGAATCACTCCGCATGAACATAGCGGCAGGGGCACACCAAACAACGAGGCCTTGATCACAGGCCACGGCCCCGTTCCCCCGAGGTGCCTTTCAACAGCTTCCGGGGAAACAAGTGCGGATAGAAGACCTGCTACCAGCAAGCCAAGCAGCATAAAGGGAGACATCTGGCTCAACGTGCTCCAAACGTCCGAAATAATTCTCAATGCTGTTTCCATAAGACAACCTGCATCCCTTGACCGCTGTGCGTTTCCCTATCGTATCATCGTCAGCAACATCTTGAAGCGTTTCTTGGCCTTGACGGCATGAGGCACGCTTGCCGGCATGATCACCAAATCACCGGCACCGGCCTTCACGGCCTTGCCCCCTACCGTCAACTCAGCCTCACCATCCAAAATCTGCACAATGGCATCATACGGCGATACATGCTCGCTCAACCCCTGCCCCGCATCAAAGGCAAACAACGTCATGCTGCCACTCTTCTTGTCGAACAGCGTCTTGCTCACTACAGATCCGCCTCCGTACTCTATCGCCTCGATCAATTCCAATGCCTTTTCAGTCTTGATCCCGCTATTCATCCGGATCTACCTCCTTCTCCATCAACCACAACTGATGGGTCTAAACTATTACTCTTGGCATCCTCATTTGCCTTCAGAAGCTGGTTTCGCTCCATTCTTTCCAATTTGCTTCTCTATTGCTCCAGTGTACGCGTCCTTTGGTTTTGTTCCAATGAACTTCTGAACTTCATTCCCGCCACTGAACAAACGTACGTCCGGAATACTCTCTATCCCGTATTTTTCCGCCAAGGCAGCGACCTTGTCAACATTGACTGCTGCAACTGTTATCTTTCCTGAATACTCTTCCGCTATTTCGTGTATTGTGGGTTTCAAAGCCTTGCATGGCCCGCACCACTCAGCAAAGAAATCCACAAGCACCACTCCCCCTGCTTTCAATATCCCGTCAAGTTGCTCGGGGGTTCCTATCTGCACCACTCTTGATGAAACTCCTCCATCCTTGATGCCACTCTTTTCAGGCGCAGATCTCGCAGTTGAACTCAGAAGCACCGCACCCATAAAAGCCCCAATGATCAGCGCTCCAAGCGGGTTACAAACCAGGGGACATTGCCCACCACTGGATTTTCCTATGAATCCAACCCCTGCCCCTACCACCGCCCCTATTGCAGCTCCCAGAAGTACTTTGAATATCATGATCTTTTCTCCATATTTGCATAAATCCTTCTTAGACTATGCTATCTTTCCAACCATTATCCACCTCAACGCGAATTACTATCGCAATAATCATGCCCACCTCCCTATTCGGATCACTTCCTGAACATAACATAATCATCGATAGTAACTTAGGAATAGAAATGCTCTGCCAGCCTCGGATCTTATAGAGTGTCTCAAATGCATCTAATGAGACAGTTCTCTGTATTCTACTGATCCCCAGTGCCTCCGACGTAGTGACCACCGGCATGGAAGAAACATGTGGCTGCAGCCGCGAAAAGGGCTTTATTAAATCAAGCAACATGGGTGGCTGTCGGACATGACAACCATTCGCCTGGATCTACCCTATAGAAACCACTTAACTGCGCATATAGCGCCGGGTGACTGGCCTTGAGCTCATGAGGTTGATTAAAGAATGCTTCAGTGGCAACTGCAAAGAACTCCGCTGGATTTGTCGCGCCATACTCATCAAGGACGTGAGATCCATCGCGCTCGATATCATCTCTCAGTTTCTCGTATTCATCGCCCAACACATGGGCCCAAGCGGCATAACGCGACGGAAGTCCGAGAGCCGGAGATCCATCCACAAGACCGTCCTCCTGATCAAGTTGATGCGCAAACTCATGCATTACGACATGCTGTCCGGCACTGACACAATCCCATGCGAGCACAACTTCGCCACGCAGCCAGGATTCGCCAGCCCGCTCTTCTGTTGTCTCAATATACACATGCCCGACCGGCCGCTGACTCCCGGCAAAGTAGGAGTGTCGATATACCAGCACGGTAGTGAGATCCGGATAGAAGTGGGGCTGGCGGTTCAACAAAAGGATACATGCTTCAGCCGCAATCGTAACCCTGATTTCGTCGGTTATCTCCAACCCATCACATCCCTCGAACCGCTTCTCGTCAAGGAAGACCATGACATACTTCTTGAGCTGATCCTTCAGAGATGCTGGTAGATGCCTGTAGATAATCACCTTGTCGCAGATTATCGCTTCCCACTCCACAGGAAATGGTTGGGCCATAATCCAACGTCGCTTCAGGCCAGTTACTACAGGCTTGAATATGATTATGACAACCAGGGAGATAAAGAGAAACGTACTAATGACAAGCACAAGCATATTCTCTTACTATGCCCTGTGCTTGACAGAAAGTACAGCTCAGCACGATCCATTGTCACGCGCCCTGCGGTCGGGGGAAACCCCAGGCGCGCAAGCCGGCACGGAGCCGTCCCCACCACATAATCAAGGATATAAAGGACGCTACCGTTGCTGCTGCATCATCTTCTGAATCATGCTCATCATCATCGCCTGCATCGATGGGTACTTGGTTGCGCCAGCCGGCGGCTCAAACAGAGAATCCGCAGGTGTTGCGGTATCGATGTCGTTCAACATCATAGTCATTTTGCCTTCTGCAGTCGTCGCCTCGATCTTTACGGGCAAACCCTTGAGTTCCTTGGCCTCCCAGGTAAAGACCTCCGACTTGGTCCCGTCCTTAGCCGTCACAGTGGTCAGAACCTTGTCACAGTTGTACTTGTCAACGTTCTCACTGCCTACGACTTTACGATCAACCTGAGGTGATTCCTGTTTCTTCATGACGGCCTCAGGAATCACTATCTCGCAGTAAGCATCGAGTCCGGGCATTACCTGGTACGTCATCTTTTTGTCTGGTATGACAATGGTGACCATCTTATCCATGCCCGGCATCATGGCATTCTTATCGCCGCCCACGGCCTGGGCCATTTTGGCAAGATCCATTTCCATGCAGGTCTTGCCTTTGCTGAATGCAATCTGGAACTCCATTGGGCCGGTCTTCTTTGAAGAACGCTTCGACTCGGTCATAGTCATCACAACACGAGCGCTCAATGACTGCTTGCTCATGACTTCCCGCATCTTCTCCATGGCCTTGTTGGCAGGCCCCGCCGGATCCCGCTGCGCGCACGCCACACCGGCCATCAGAACAAACACCATCACTGCTGCACAAACTGTCTTCCTGCTCATGAATCCCCCTTTGTTTCCTGATTGTTCTCTTCTGAAACCGTCGCATAATGGAGGTTCCGGCCGGAAATATCAAGCTGATCCTCATCAAGCCGGTATTGCGCGTCAGTGACACGGCTGGCGTTTCCTGCCACCTCCCTTGCCGCGGCCTCGCCTCGTCCAGCCCCGCTCGGCTCAATCGGCAGGCAGGCTGGCTGGCAGGTGGGAGGCCACCTGCGCTACTGAGGTACTACTCAAGCGAATCCCCCACCCTTGGTCAATCACCACGACAACGGATTCGAATACCTCTGGCTTGACAAGCGCACTTACTGCGGGCAGTGTGTCAACTAATGTTCAACGGACGCTCTTGCGGCAATGAACGGCTGCGAAATTGCCTGGCGCGAACGTTCAGCTCTCAAGTGCATTTCCGATGCAAAACCTGAACATAGCTCTGCGCCGACATCTGGAAGTTGCGAAACGGATTCTCTTTCTGGGCGTCGGATCTGACATGCGTGGAGATGACGCCTTTGGCCCCTCAGTGGCCGCCACACTCAAGAATCGTCTCCAACGAGCGGATTTATCTGAACGCTCGATACTGATCATTGACGGAGGATCAGCACCTGAGAACATGACCGGCGATATCCGGCGCTTTAAACCCACGCACCTCGTGTTACTCGACGCAGCCGACATGTCAATGGAACCAGGTGCAATTGGCGTCTATTCATCGAGCGAAATCGTCGGAATGTCTTTTTCCACGCATCGCCTTCCGCTCTCAATGCTGGTGGAATACCTGCGTCAGGACTGTCAATTTGAAGCAATCCTGGTAGCCGTCCAACCAGCCACCCTCTCCTTTGGGGCGCCCATATCCGAAGCGGTAAAGACCGCCATCACGAACACTGCTGATGCAATTGAAGAAGCAATCATGCCCGCGGGGCAAAAGCGACCTCAAATTGAATCGTGAGCCTCGCAATAATGTGTAGGCGCAAAGAGTGTAGATATTAGAAAAGGGATTCCAGTCACCATGCGATACGCCGTCCTTTCTGACATTCACGCTAATCTGCAGGCATGGAACGCCGTTCTTCTCGACATCAGAAGTCTTCATGTGGACAAGATCATCTGCCTGGGAGATATCGTAGGATACGGCCCCAACCCTGCGCAGGTTCTCGAATCCGTCTACGCAAACGTAGACCATTTCGTCCTCGGGAACCACGATGCGGTCCTCTGCGGAAAACTCGACGACTCGCTCTTCAACGACTCAGCACGAAGTATTCTTGCATGGACGAAAAGCCAGGTCGGCAGGAATGCGCTGCAATTCATGTCGAACCTGCCACTTGCTCTTGACGGCCAGACTTTCCGCTGCGTCCATGGCGATTTCTCTGAACCATCGTATTTTAACTACATTATCGATCCGAAAGATGCCCTTTCTTCATGGCAGTCTACAAGCGAGCAACTTTTGTTCGTGGGCCATACCCATGTACCATCGATATTTCTCCTTGGCAGAAGCGGCAGGCCGCATGTCGTGCCACCGCAGGATTTTGAATTAGAACCGGAGAAACGGTATATTGTCAACCCTGGCTCCGTCGGCCAGCCGCGCGACGGCGAAACGCGCGCTTCATACTGCATTTATGATACGGAAGCCGGATCGGTCTGCTGGCGGCGTATTCCGTTCGACATTGACGCCTATAGGAAGTCAGTTGAGACAGCCGGAATACCCGTAGCCGCAAGCTATTTCCTGAACTGCGACCCCCGAAATGGCGTATCACCCCTGCGCGAAATACTCAGCTTCAGTCCGGCCTCAACTCCAGAAATGGCCGCCAGAAATGTCACGGAGGTCCATACACTTCAAGTACTGCAAAAACGTGTCAGGAAGTGGCGGTCTCTATTCATCATTGCCATCCTGGCGATGTTGTCCATCATTGCCATTGTTTTCACTGTCTGGATAAGGGCAGCAACACGTCGTGAAACAATTGCCAGCGCCTCAGCATCCGCCTCCACTGATGCCGGCCTGTCCGCCGTTGACCGGAACCTGCTGTCTTTGCCGACAGCTCCGGTACCAGCCGGGCAAGCCATCCCGGGCTGGATCATCAATCTTGGAGACAAACGCAGGCAGAGCGTAAGGGTCGACAACTCGCCCGCGGATCACTCCATGATCTTTGTCCTTGATTCCGCATCAGACCAGGATCTTTCGATTTCATCGCCGCAATTCGAGGTGAAACCTCAAATGAAGTTTCAGATGGAATGTTCATTCAAGCAGGCTGCGGATTTCCAGGGGGAGGTCAGACTCGAGATTCAACTCACACGCGGAACGACCAGACGGACACAGACGGCGCAATACAATCCAAAACTACCCACAATGAAACGCAGGGACGGATGGATGGCGGCCAGCGGAACTTTCACTTTGCCTGAAGGATCGATCCTGGCGCAGCTGAGGATTTACGGAAGATTTACGGGGGAAGTGTGGGTCAAAGACATTTCGTTTGAAAGAAAGAAACAGACACCCTCAGAACCGTAATCCGGCGGCACAAGAACCGACTCACCATCTGTTTCTATTGTATCTGTCGTATCTGTTGTACCTTCTTCGCGGAGTTACTACCACACCCTTGTAGTGTCGCGTCGCCGCCCATCCACCGTTAGTAGACGAGAGCGCAGAGCCCAGAGGTAACTTCATCTTCTTCGAGTTATTATCAGCGGCGGTCTGAGTCAGCGTGGGACTGGCCGCCGCAACAACCTCAATGGTCGTTGAGCGTCGGATCGCGGCAATCTCCTGAGTGCTCAATTCCTCATCCTTATTCGTGTCGTACGGTTTAAGCAACTTGGAGTTTATATCCTGACGATACGCCTTCTTTATGACGTTCACTTCACCTTCCTCAAGAAACCCGTTCCTGTTTGTGTCATAGACAAGATAGACCGGCGTCGGAAGCTCCTGTGTCACAACTTTTGTACTGGCGATTGAATCTGCTGCATATGATCGCGACACCACCGACAGCACAGCTCCGCAAACACCAACAAACAAATATGTGCGAATCTTCATCTGCGTCTCCCGGTACAGGTGAAAAACATATGACCCAATGTGAATACACAACACAACAACAATCAAATCTGGCTCGATATTACCATGTCCTGCTTCTTAGTGCAATACTGTCAATTGCATCTGTGCCGAATCAACTGAACATCAGGGACCTCTGCATTTCATGCCTCGCGCTTCGCCGTTGTTGCAACTGATGATGGGATACCGTGAAAAGGCGCAAACATGAGGCTGCGATCCGATTCATCCTTGATTTCCCTCTTCAGCGGGCTGACTATCTCAGCCATTAAGGAAGAGCCCATTCCACGGCCTATCGACCAATAGGCTTTTCGGATAGGTTCAAATCGAGAAAGGGAAAACATCATGAAAGTTGTCGCCTTCAATGGCAGTCCTAGAAAAGATGGCAACACCGCCATGCTGCTCAACACAGTACTGATGGAATTGAGCAAGACTGGAATTCAGACAGAACTGGTGCAGGTCGGCGGTAGAAGGATTCACGGATGTATCGCCTGCATGAAGTGCTTTGAGAATCAGGATCGACACTGTTCGGTCAAAAGCGACATCCTGAACGAGTTGATCGACAAAATGGCTGAAGCTGACGGAATCATCATTGGTTCGCCCACATATTTTGCGAATGTCAGCTCCGATGCCAAAGCGCTGATAGACAGGGCCGGGCTTGTCGCGGTGGCCAACGACCATATGCTGAAGCGGAAGGTCGGCGCGGCGGTGGTTGCAGTAAGACGAGCAGGCGGAACAGCGACATTCGATGCCATCAACAAGTTCTTTCTCATCAACCAGATGATCGTTCCCGGCTCCGTATACTGGAACCTTGGCGTCGGCCTTGAAGAACGGGAGGTCAAAGACGATGAGGAAGGCATGAACACCATGCACATACTCGGTGAGAACATGGCGTGGTTGCTAAAGAAGCTGGCGTAGATACGGCTGCAGAATTCGCGGCCGGTCTGACGCACTATTGAACACAGTCAAGCCCGTTGCATCATAAGTTCTTCAGATGTTTGCGTTCTTCCAGGAAGGCAAACGCTGATTCAGCATTTCTGTTGATGACAAGCTCTTCAGGAAACCCGGCTCGCTGCAGGAACGGTCTGACTGCGGAATCCTGCCCCATTTCGTGAATCGCGTGCGTATCCGACGCCACCGCCATCCGGCAGCCTGCTTTCAGGCACGCCATGACCAATTGCCAGGTTTCCTCATCGGACACCTGGCGAAGAGCACTCTTGGAGTTGTTCAATTCAAGCGCGATGCCGTCTTTCGCAGCAACTCTGGCAAGTTCATCGTAGCATAGAGGAAACATGGTTGAGTTCGGATGAGTAATGATATCTATGTATGGGTTCGAGGCCATGGCATGCAGAACAACTTCGGTCAACTCTTCCCTGCTCAGCCTGGAGTGCTCGCCGAGGTGGATGCCAGCGAGTACAACATCCATCATCGGAAGGTATTGCTTTGGACAGTCGATCCGCCCTTTTTCCTTGAGGAAGTTGCATTCCATACCCTTGAGGAGACGAATGCCCTGGCATGGCTGATGAAGCCGGTCAAAGAACACATTGCTGACTCGACCACCAAGCGCGGGCCCGTGATCGGTAATAGCAATGGCCTTCATGCCGCGTTGTTTAGCCCCCTCCAGCAATTCCAGCACAGTATGCAGCCCGCAACTGCTGAACAGGCTGTGCGTATGTAAATCCACTTCAATCATCAATGTCCCCTCCTGACTTGGTTTCTTGCACAGAAGGCGCTATTCTTCAAGCCAATTACCAATCTTATCGAAATGGAGAAACCGTGAACCAGAACCTTCTCGCCGGGATTCCTTCTAATCTGCCGTATGAACTGACACAGGTAATAGTCCGGACAAGCGATGTCAGGATTGAACGGATAGTCTCCAGAGGACACGCTTCGCCGGAGGGTTTCTGGTACGATCAGGAGAGCAATGAGATGGTGGTTCTGATCAGCGGGAAAGCGGCCCTGTCATTCGAGGGACGGGATGGCGTTGTTGTGCTCGAACCCGGCGACTTCGTCAACATCAAGGCCCACATCCGGCACCGAGTTGAATGGACTGCCAGTGGGACCGATACCGTCTGGCTGGCCGTGCACTATCGAACGTGATCTGTGATCGGCAAGTGGCTGGCAGTTGTCGTCGTCACGTTCTGTCTTGTGACAATCCCTGGTTGACATCGCCGAGGCATGAAACGTATGTTTCCAGCATGACACACAAGATGAACCGCATAAGCGACGTAAACATCGTCTCCCGTAAGCTGCTCCCGACTCCAGAACAGATCAAACATTCCTTGCCGCTTTCAGGCGAGCGGGCCAACCGTCTTTACGACTACCGCCAGACCATCAGGAACATTCTCGACAGGAAGGACAAGCGGCTCTTCGTGGTGGTGGGCCCCTGCTCCATACACAACACTTCATCCGCTGTGAAATACGCTCGCAAGCTTAAAGCGCTCGCCGGCGAAATTGATGATGTGCTTGTGCCGGTCATGCGCGTCTATTTTGAAAAACCACGCACCTCGGTTGGATGGAAGGGATTGATCAACGATCCGGATATGGACGACTCATTCCATATCGAAAAGGGACTGCGGATTGCGCGCGGATTCCTTCTCAGGCTGCTGGATATGGGTCTAGCCGCGGGAACAGAGGCGCTGGATCCGATTACTCCTCAGTATATCGGCGACCTGATAGCCTGGACAGCAATAGGCGCCAGGACAACCGAGTCACAGACTCACCGCGAAATGGCCAGCGGACTGTCTACACCGGTTGGATTCAAGAACAGCACGGACGGAAGCATCGATGCCGCAATAAATGCGATTAAGGCGTCATATCATCCGCACCATTTCCTCGGGATCACAGGGAGCGGCCGGAGCGCCGTGTTTCACACGCGCGGAAACCGGTACGGACACATTGTTCTCAGAGGCGGCGCCAATCCGAACTACCATACCGGCAGCATTGCAAAATGCGAAGCAGCTCTGACCGCAGCCGGCATTCCGCCGAACATTGTCGTCGATTGCAGCCACGGCAATTCCGGCAAAGACCCGGAGCGCCAGCCGGAAGTCCTGCGAAACTGCGTACGCCAGATCGTGCGCGGAAACAGATCGATCGTCGGACTCATGATTGAAAGTCACCTGAGGGGCGGAAGCCAGGCGATGACGGAAGATCCATCCAGCCTCAAACCTGACCTCTCAATAACCGATCCCTGCCTGGGCTGGAAGGAAACGGAAGACGTACTTCGCAAAGCCGCAAGCGATCTCAGGAAGATACTGCCAGGCCGATAATCCATTCGCATCACAGGCGCAGCTCCTCCACGCGTGACCATGCTCGCTGCAGCTCGCTTTCGTCAATGCGCCGGCGCAATTCCGGCCAGTCGAGCGAACAGCCTGACACATCGATAATCCCGCGGATATCCTGGAGATGCTTGGCCGAGCCGCCTTCCCGGAAGTACTCGAGTTTGCGAAGAATCACATATTCTGGCGGGGCGAGAAAAACCGGTTCTCCAGCAATCTCAATGCGGCGTCTTCCAGACATGCCCCATCGGTGCAGGGGATCGTCACCCATTGTGTAGCAATCCGCTTTCAGACCGCTAGCCACGTGTATGATATTGAAATGGCCTCGACGAGGGCGTTCGATCTCCACGCCGATCACCTCTAATGGCGGACAATAGAACTCCTCCGCAGGAAAAGCCTGCACCAGAAATCCGACCTGTCCGCGTCCTATTTCGATAACAACGTCAATATCGTTCGTGAGTCGCGGTACGCCGTATGCAATGCAAGCAGTCGAACCGGTGATCATGTGGACTACATTCAATCGGTTTAACCGTTGCGCAAAGATCAATACCGGATCAACTTCTTGCATACAAAAACGCCTCGCGCACATCAGCTTCAACACGCTCTTCATCCCAGTCCGGATGCATCGCTCGCAAGGCTGCCGCCTTGATTCTCCTCGCCGACCAGTAAAGCCGCGTAGCCGCCTCAATGCGTTGTGCAGGACTCATCCGCCGGTAGATCTCAATCTGCCGCGCGCTTCCTTCAAGTTCGGCCGACGTAGTCGCGCTCATGGTTTCCTCAGTGGCCATTGACAGGAACGATCTAGTGCAATCGGAAATCGATCCGCAGATTTCGCAGATTTTCGCAGATTAGGGAGGGCACAACTCGCTGCCGCGAAGGATCGCCACTTGGTGAGGCCCTTAAAACATGTCCCTTTAACAATCCCTTCCCAATCTGTGGATAACATCTCTTCCTTCTTCATCGTTCTGCCGTCAGACCATTATCGCCGTCGCGGGAACAAATGGCATCCTCTCTAATCTGCGCAAATCTGCGTCATCTGCGGATAACATCTCTTCCTGCTGCACTGTCCTGGCTTAGACCTTTATCGCCTTTGCAAGAACGCTCCCGAGTGCCCTGCACTTCTCAAGGTCATCGGCCTTCGGCTGCCACTTTGCTTTGACACCTTCGGCCGCCAGTTGGATGCCGGCGTTCTTCAGATGTTCTTCAAGAATCTTTACTGATTCTCCACCCCAGCCGTATGAACCAAATGCCGCGCCAATCTTGTTCTTGAATCCCAATCCGCGCAGATCTTCCAGGATCGGAGCCATAGTCGCGAGAAACCCACGGTTGTGAGTCGGCGATCCCACGATGACCGCCTTGGACGCAAAAATATCAACAATCATATTGTTCCGGTCTGACGCCGGCGCGAGACACAGCTTGACCGGCACACCCTCCGCGATAAGACCATCCGCTATAGCCTCGGCCATCAGCCTGGTCCCCTGCCACATGGTATCGTAGATGATGACAGCTTTCTTCTCCGGAACCTGCGATGCCCATTTCTGGTACTTCTCTACAATCTGCAACGGATCATCCCGCCAGATCACGCCATGACTGGGCGCTATGATGTCGACCGGCAGCTTCAGCGCCAGTATCTCCTCTATCTTCTTCAGGACCCTGTCGCTGAACGGCGTGAGGATGTTCGCGTAGTATTTCAGCGCTTCCTCGAACAGCTCCCTTTGATCAACCAGATCGTTGAACCGGAACGCGGTTGCGTAGTGCTGCCCGAAGGCATCGTTCGACATGAGGATGTTATGCCCTGTCAGGTAGGTGAACATTGAGTCCGGCCAATGAAGCATCGGGGCCTCAACAAAAACCAGGCTGTTCTTTCCAAGACTGATCGTGTCGCCGGTCTTGACAGTCTTGAAGGCCCAAGGTTGATGATAGTGGCCCTCGACACTTTCCGCACCGCGTTTTGAAACAACAAGGGTCGCATTGGGGCATCGACGCATAACCTCAGGCAGGCTGCCGGAATGATCCGTCTCAGCGTGATTCGCCACGACAATGTCGATCTTCGCGGGATCGATCACCTTTGAGATGTTCGCAATGAATTGGTCCCTAAAAGGTCCCCAGACAGTGTCGATCAGCGCCACCTTCTCATCAATAATCAGGTAGGAATTGTACGTGGTACCGCGCGGGGTAGAAAGCTCATGACCATGGAACAGCTTGACACCCCAGTCAACCACTCCCACCCAATAGACACCCTTCTTCAATTCAGTTATCATGCGCCCTCTCTTCCTGCAATCAGCGTTGTCCACATCAAAAGTCCCTGGCCCCTTATACCAACATCGATAACCACAGCCAACACGGAATATCCAATTTCCATCTGTAGCCGCGGCACTCTGCTGCCGCGCGAGCAGGCATGAGAGCCATGAACTTCCCACCCACGCCGGCGGAGCGGCGTGGCTACAGTGATCGCATCCATCGCCAGGGCAACACATCTGCCAGCGGATTACACTATGGCAGAATCCTCCACAATGCTGCCTTGGAGACCAACCACGATACGACGAACTGGCACTGTGCGTTTGGTACCAGCAAGCGCTCTCTCCACAAGCTTCACCAGTCCCATGCAGCACGGCACTTCCATGATCATGACTGTCAGACTCTTAATGTCACATTCCTCAACCAGGGTTCTGATCTTCTCCTCGTATTCACCCTGACCCTCATCCAGTTTCGGACACGCTATCGCCAGGGTCTTACCCTTGAGATAGTCGTTATGAAAGCCGCCAAGTGTGTAAGCCACACAGTCCGCCGCCAGCAGGACGTCACGGTTTTTGTAATGTGGTGCACGTGGCGATATCAGATGCAACTGTATCGGCCAGTGGGTCAACTGCGATGGCATCCTGCCCTTGCCGCAATCCGGTTCAGCGGCCACGCCGCCAAAACTCCGGCTGGCCGAACCAGGACATGCGCAATGCGCGGACCCAGGCTGCGCGGCCGTTGCCTGACCTTGTCGCTCCAGCGGATTCCTTATTCCCTTCTCCTTCAAGACCGCCAGCGCCTCGCCAAGCTTCGCGTCCTCGCCATGATCCCTGAGGTGCTCCAGGTGAGCAGTCACCACCGGTATTCCCTGCTTCAGCACATTTTCCATTACCTTGCGTTCCTCGTAGGGTTGCGCCTCGCGCTCCTCAATCGTTATCGCCCCTTCCGGACAGTGCCCGAGACATGCTCCCAGTCCGTCACACAGATAATCACCGATCAGTCTGGCCTTGCCATCGATGATCTTCATTGCCCCTTCCGGGCAGTTCGGAATACAAAGCCCGCAACCAGTGCATTTCTGCTCGTCTATTGTGATTACATTCCTTTTCACTTCGGCCTCCTTCTCCTGCTCATCCACCAGCATCTACCACTGATTTTGCGATTGGCAAAAGACAACAAGCTGCAAAACACAGGATGAGAACAGCTTGTGACAGGAATCACTTTAACCAATTGGGTGAAAGCAATTCCTGTCACAACTCATTCATGTTGATCCTGTTATCCTGTCTGATCTTCCTGAACTGCTCTTTCAAGGTTCAAAAGAAGCCCATGGATCAGTGCCACAACCAATTTCATCAGACAATACGGAGGTCCAACGAAATCGGCATCATCATCGTGATTGGGATACAATCCAGTCGCGTGTCCAAACTCGTGCGCCAAGACCCTTTCAAGCCATCCTGGGTATACCTGTGGCGAATCCACGAATCCACGTACAGGTACTAGCGGCGCCATAACCTTGTAACTGAGTACTGGTCAGTGCCGGCACCGCGGGTCAGAACCATCTCGTTATCGGTAATGAACGTATAATTGGCGGTGCCCCACTGGAAAACGCCACTTTCTGAGTTGTAAGTTCCCACTATGTCACTTTCTCTGGAATCAGGGTGCATTACATCGGTGCCAGTGGCTGTGGTATAAGTGCCGGTGATATTAGCGCCGGTCTGCGTCAGAGTCATCCTGGTTTCATAGCGAGTTTCAAATGTCAGCGAAGGATTTGATCTGTATCCGGCCCATGTGCCAGAGATATCTTGAGGGTGTGCCGTACCTGCAATGACCGGAGTGTCATCCGTGGACCCGCATCCATATATCGCAGACAAACTGCAGAAAGCAACAACACTCAGAATCAATCGGCTCAAAGTTTTAACTTGCATCGTTAGTCCTTTCGTTTGTCCTGACCCTATCCGGTTGGCCGACATGGTATCAGATTTCGAGGCAGGCGCAATCCCTATGCCTTCCACTTCTGCTGCGAGGTCCCGCTTGCATTTCCGGTTCAATTCTGACACCTTTCCACCACGAACTCGCTTATTGTCGACGGGCCAGAAGTACAGAGATTGACTTGATGGTCAGGGGGCCCTCTTTTCCCCTTTCGGTTGAATGAGCATAGTCCGCGTAGCCGTGCCGCCGGAAAGTGTCTTCTCATCAACTGGCTGTGAAACAACGAATGAGGAAATGGAGGTGCTCATGTTCAGGGGAATACTACAGAAGATCGTGGCGCAGTCCAGGGTCAGGGTGTCCAACGCGCCGCCGCAACAGGACGGCGATCCGATCAAAGCCCGGACCGAGTGGACCCCGGCCAAGGGCGGCGGTGCAAACTTCTGTACGCACAAACTCGTTCAAATCGATTCTAATAGAGTCGAATTCCGCCCGTCCGCAGGTGCCATTGTCTTCTACCTGATCTTTCTCCTCGTCGGACTGGGAATAGGACTCGGTGCTACTGCATCCAATATTCTCAAGGGCACGCTGGCCTTCAATCAGAACACCATTCTTCCTGTCGTATTCGGGGCCATATTCGCGGCCGCGGGCGGTGCGATGCTTTACTACGGAACCGCTCCAATAGTGTTCGACAAGCGGCACGGCTATTTCTGGAAAGGCAGGAAGAATCCTGATGAAGTTGCCGACAAGCGGTCGCTCAAGCACTTTGCAATGCTCAACGATATCCACGCGCTTCAGCTTGTTGCCGAGCGTTGCACCGGCAAGAACAGCTCCTACTACAGTTACGAATTGAACCTCGTGCTGAACGACGCCTCACGCATCAATGTGATCGACCACGGAAACCTGAAGCGCATACAGGAAGATACAGCGACCCTCGCCACCTTCCTTGACCAGCCAGTCTGGAGCAGTATCTAGACGTTGCAGAAATAGAGAGACTCTTTGTTCACACACTGCCCGCAAGGACGCGTGGAAGCACGTCCCTCCGAAATCAAGAGATACTCGACAATCGTCTGCAGAAGTCTATCCCGTGATTGCGGGCCGTGACTCTTGGCCGTGGCTGCAAAACAGTTTCACCGGCCAGTCAATGGCTTCTCGCCGTGATCTTGTAGCTGTAGACATCTGAAGCACCAGGTCTTGTTTCCCCGGTTCTCATATAGACAACCTTGGTTTCAGTGCTTGTCACAGTTACCTTCAGACAGCCGGCACCTGCCAGCATCTTACCTCCGACATAACCGTATTCTGCAGCCTGCCGGATACTTCCTTCGCCGGGATGGCCGGGCTGTGGGACAAGTTGATAGACAATGCCATCCACCTCTTGATGTGCGAAGAAATGATCGTGACCATGGAATACGGCGCTGACCCCGGTTTCCACAAGCAGCTTATGAATAGGCTGTTCCCATCCTGGCCGGTGAATCGCAAAAGTGTCTTTCCCGTCTTTCTCATGCCCACCCCACTCGAAGAGCGGCACCGCTTCAATTCCGCCGCGACCACCCTTGTCCAGACCACCAACCAGCTGATGTATGAAAACGAACTTCTGTTTAGCCTTCGAAGCGCGAAGCGTACGGGCAAGCCAGTCATACTGCGCCTTACCGACGGTCATGTTCCATGGCTCGGTCCCGCCACGATTGGGTTTGGATGTCCAGTATGGATCAAGCACCACGAACAGTGCGTCGCCCCACGTCCAGGCGTAGTAATCCTGGAGCAGACCGGTTCCTTGATGATTCTCCTCGTTCCCAGTATAGAATGCGTTGGGAATCGGATTCGCGAAGAACTTCTTTCGCTGACTGCAGGACCAAACAGCAAGACCTGTGGCCCCAGCGGCATCAGGCTTCGCAGTTTCCTCGCCATCATGATTTCCTACCACCATGAAGAGTGGCGCAGAATTCCCGATCAATCCCAGGTAATAGCGCTGGGCCAGATACTGTTTAGCCGCATCTTCCCGTGTTGCGATCTTGCCTGTCATGAAGGTGTCGCCAAGGTCGATGTGAAAATCCGGTCTGGCGGCCAGTGCATTCTCAATAGTTGCTTTATAGACTTCAGGCATGCTGTTTCCATCAAGATGTGAGTCGGCCTGAATTGTAAAAGTGAAACTGGAACCAGGCTGGCGCCCGGTATGAAATGCCCCTTGGAAACCAACGGAGGGAATAGCGCCGCCGCTTTCAGCGGCAACCAGCCGGTAATGGCAGGCGGCATCGGCCGGCAGTTTATCAAGAACGACCTCGCGCGGCTCTCCTGGCTTCAACTCGAACACATCGGTGCGCTGCTCATCTCTTCCATCCGCCCCATAGACGATCCGCGCACTAACCGCACGGTTGATCACTACACTGGCTGTGACCGATTGATCAGTCGGACGGGCCAGTATGATATTCCCTGGATATGCGGGGATATCGGATAGAAAAATGGAACGTGAATCGCGATCACTCCCCTCGCCTCGTCTTTCGACATTACGGGAAGCATTCCCGGCGGCATGCGTATGGCACGCCAGGCAAAGCATCATGACAAACGCTATGGTTGCTTTCATGCTATTACTCTCCTTCTGAATAGTGCCAGTCAGCGCTTTGACGGCACATCGTAGGCAAAGACAATTTCGCCGTCAGGATGGCCGGATGTTGCGTCTTTGGGGAGAACAGAACGGACATATTCCACGCGCACCTTTTCCGCGCTCACGGCTACACGCACCCGGCCTGAGCCAGGGAAGATATCGCCGCTCCTGTACGCCTCCCTGTTGTTCAATGTGTATCCAGAGTCGGCCGGATCTGGCAGTGTCTGATACACCACTCCATCCTTCTGCTGCCTTGCGAAGATGTGATCATGTCCTTGGAAGAAGATGGTCACGCCGTTCCTCACCATAAGCTGGTGTATCGGCAACTCCCATCCGGGACGCTTCTGCCTGAACTCGTCGTCGCCTTGCCTGTTCCTGCCGCCCCATTCGAAAAGGCCTGCCTGCTCGATGCCGCCACGGCCCGTACCAAGAACATGATGTGTAAATACGAACTTGAACCTGACACGGCTGCCTTCCAGTGTCGTCTTCAGCCATTTGTACTGCGCGTCACCAAGTGTTACTTCCCACAGATCCCGCTGCTTCTTGCCGCCACCAAACACATTATCCACTGGAGTTTTCGAGTGCCAGTAGGGATCAATCACGACAAATAGCGCATCTCCCCAGGTCCATGCGTAGTAGTCACGCAACAGCCCGATATGCTCCACTTTCTCAGTATCTCCGGTATAGAACCCGTCCGGGCCGGGCTGAGGATAAAACCGGCGTCGATTGACCTGAGCCCAGACGGCCACGTTGTCAGCCGTGCCATTCAGGTTGCACAGTGCCGCCTGTTCGTGATTGCCATTGACCAGGAACAGCGCGGATGAATGCGCAACAAGGCCTAGGTACGGCATCTGCTTAAGATAAACACTGGCCACCGTGCCGGCGTTGACTTCCGGCAGAGCGTCGACGCTGAAATCATCACCCATGCAGATATAGAAATCAGGCCGATCCTTTGCGACAGCGAGCAGTGTCTGTTCATAGAGAACCGGATCATTCTGCTTCGGGCTGCGTTCAGGATGAGAATCACCCTGTATTTCAAAAGTGAACGGACTTCCAGGAGCGCGCTGCGTATGGAAGTGGAAGACCGGCCCAGCCAGAAATTCCGTCCCGCCGGATTTACGATAGCGGAATCGATATGCGTACGAGGTATCGCCAGTCAACCCCTTCAGTGTCTTCGTAACCGGCACCCTGCCAGCATACTTCTCTTCCCCGGATTTGCCGGTAAACGAAGCGCCATCCAGGCCATACTCGATGTAGCCCTCAAGATCACTGGCAGGACTGATGCTCATGCTGATCTGCCTGTCGGTTGGACAACCAAGGATTATAGTGGCCACATCCCACGAGTGTTGAGGCAAGGGATAAGGGCGGGGGCTACCCCTTTGTCCCTGTCCCGCTTTCCCGTCCCTGCCGCCATTCCGCTTCCCACCAGCAGCCTTTGTGTCGCGAGTCCCGTTGTCCCGGATCGAGCCCTCCGATGCTCCGGAAGGCGGCCGGTCTTCAGCTCGGACCAAACCGGCAATGCACCAGAATCCGGATGCCACCGCCAGAAATGTACAAAGCAACGCTCCCCTTCTCGTGTCTCTTGTTATGGCCGTGTCTCTCATGGTTATACAAACGTGAGTCTGCCCTGTTTATTGCCTGCCGGCAGTGACAATCATGCCTTCCTGTCCCAAAGCGGCGTCAAGCCGCCGCACTCCAGAAGTTCCGCAATTTCCCCGTAAAGGCCAAACCTCAGGCAACCCCAATAATGCGACCAACTTACAGGGAGTGAGGGTCAAACTACAGGCTGGTGATTCCAGCAGGGCGCGAGTAAACCACCCTAAGTTCAGACGCGGCAAGAATGTTGTCCTTCATTGCGGACAGCAGTACCTCGCGGTTAACGTCAGATGGATTAGCATCTAGTTTGACCGGAGCCGACAGTGCATAGACGGTATAAACGTAGGTCTTGGCCCCCGGGCCTTTTGAATGCGGCGGCGCATACTCCACCCTTCCGTTAACACTGTTGTTCCCGAGCGTTCCGATATTCTTGACGTTCTTCGGCAGACTCGTCGTCCCGGACGGAATGTTATACAACACCCAATACCACTTCGTCTTTCCCTCCGGATCTATGTGGTGCATGATAAGCGCATAGCTCTTTGTTCCAGCCGGTGCGCCGCTCCATTCGAGGGGCAGTGTCGCGCTGCTGCCGTCACCGGTGTAGTCTTTGGGCAGTATTCCACCATCAGTCACTTCGGTGCTCTTCATCACAAACCCCGTCCTTGCGCTTGTGGAAATGGCAGGCCGGGCGGCACTTGTCGCGGCAGTGACGGTGAGACCGGTCCCCGCGGAGGATCCAGTCCGGGCTGCGGCAGGCGCGGCGAACAGGAAATCCGTGTCCGGCAGGGCGGGCAACGTCTGGAGCGGCCGGGAATAGAGATAGGCGGGCGCGCTCTTGTAGCCGTCGAGGTTGCGTAGTTTTACGCAGGCGGCCCGTTGTGCCGCCGTCAACGTCTTGCTGACACTGGCAAAAGCGGTGGCGTACATCCACGACATTTCTCCATCCAGCTCGCCATAGCGCCGGCCAAGCGCCAGAACCCTTTCCTTGTCCGCTTTGCCCCCGGCCAGAAACTTTCGCAATTCCGTGGACATGGCTTTCCGAACCTCGACAACCTCAGCAAGCGCCTTGCGCTGTTTGTCGGTGATGGAAGTGATGCTTCCCCGTTGTTCCGCCGACAAAAGCCGTAAGAATGCTTCGCCACTGTCGCCGGTAACCGCGGTGCTTATGTCGTAATTGCGTTTACCCATGGCTGGCATGTCCTTCATGTAGAAGCCGCCGAAATAGGTACCGTGCCGTTCAGGACAGAAGTAGACATCAGCCTCAACCGAACCGGCGTACCAGCTGAAGAACTCGCTGGCATAGGTCATGTAGGCCACCGTGAAGAACTTGAACGCGCCCGGGTTTGGCCGCTTGAGGGCATCTCGTTCGTCAAGATCCGCCCATGTGTTGAAATCGCCGAACTTCATCTTCGCAAAGGCAGCTTTTTGTTCAGCACTGAACGAAGCCACGACCTGTCCAAAGACCTCCGCGCGACGATAACTGAGTTCGGCGTCGAAGGCAAAGATGTCGCCTGTGTGGCGGGCAACAGCTTCGCGGTTGAGGCCGGAGCTTCCCTGCGGAATCAAACCGTCCTTCTGACGATGAAACGCCAGGATCAGCGGCATACGCTTTATGGCGAGCTGCTCGAACTGAGAAGCCTGTTTCTCGGCGAGATCCGCAAAGAGCTGGCGCTGCTGGTCGTTCAGGATATGCAACACATTGCCGGCCACGCGGGTGAGAAACATCGGATTGTGTCCCTTGCCGGCGGCATCAATGTCGCGCATGTACTGGAACCCGAAGAAGTCACACACCTTGCCGGGCGGCATGAAGGTGGAAGCGCCGAAATCGCCGGTGACGAAAGCCAGACCGTCGAAGGCGATCGTGCTGAGTTGCGCGCGGTCTGACACCGCCTGCGACAGCGTATACTTGCCTTGTCCACGCGCCTCCTGTCCCGGTGCCGCCGGACGTTCATCGCCTGATCGCGGCTCGCCGCCACGACCTGGCGACAACTGTCCTTGCCCAGCCTCAGGCTCGCCTCGCGACATGTCCGCCCCTGATTCGGAGCCTCTCTGTCCCTGTTGCCGGTCGTTTGCCTCGCTTCCACGTCCAGGTGGCGGCGCGAGGTCGCGCAGTTTGTCAGGATCGAAGCCGGCTGCCTTGATGGCATCGCCCATGGCCGGGCCGCCACGAATGCCGGCCTGACGGAAAGTCTCGTGAATTGCTTTGGCCTGATCGGCAGTCAACGCGTTCGCGTCGTACTTCGACAGAATGACTTTCACCTGATCCTTTTGCGCATCCGTGATGGTCTCCATACGCCCGGGCCCTTCCTCGCCGCGGGGCAACGGCCTGTCGCCCGGTCCTGGTCCCTCTCCCTGCTGCGCCGAGACATGCAATGTCACCGCGACACCAAAACCGAACATCACTGTCGCAAACCTTTTCATCTTGCCGCTCCTTTCATTGTGTAGTGAAGTCGACCCTTTCTCCACTGAACTGAGAAGATGCTAAATCAATCACATTACCACGGGCTCACCGATTGATTACAATAACGTAATGATCCAGAGGATGATCGCGGGGCTTACATCTTCGGAGGGAACAGGAATACAGAGCACTGGCGTCCCATAGGGCCGGCAAGGCTGAAGCGGTTTAGCCAGTAGGCTGTCAGGTAAACCGGTCGTTGGTTTCCAGTCCTGAGAGAAACGGTCTTGATCGCTTGTATACATCCTTGACCGCAAGGATTTGCTCCGCGTCTTGTCACTGATCGGCCCGCTCCACGCGCTCCGGACTACGGCCTTTCGGCGCGGATTTGGTAGTAAAGCATGTTGGTGCTGGAATCCGACTGAGGAAGGTCGCCGAATCCCGGGCACAATATTCCATCCGCCGCATATAGCCCAACCAGGTCGCACGGATGAAGACAAAGAATAATCCGCAGATTGCGCTGATTCTCGCAGATTAAGGAATGGTCGAAGATAAAACCCGAAGACGGAGGCTGCTCTCGTCTCCGATACTCACTTCAGCACCTCGTATCATGAACGATGCAGCTGAAATCGAATAGCGCGTCCGGTCATCTGCTTCGCGGTCCGTAACCGGCACGAGTTTCGGCCACGACCGCAGTCTTATGCACTCCGGCAATGTCGTACTCAACACGCGGAATCATTCGAGCAACCTGCTCGTGAATATGCCGGAAGTAGGCAACGCCGCTCAGGTGCTTCGTCTCCTCGAAGGCAGCCTGCTTCATCGCCCAGACTTCCTTCATCGCATTACTCGCCTTTGTCTTCATCGAATATCACTCCCAGTGGCGTCAACAAGTTCAATCGCTTAAGATACCCCTGCTTCTCATTCAGGGCATTAATCTTGATCTGTTTATTGATATTCGCCAAATGCTCGAAATTCCAACTCAGCAAGATGTCAAATTCGAGCACGGTGCAAATCGCCACATGCATCGCATCATCCCGCTTTTTCGGAGGAATAATCCCCTCGTCAATATACAGGCCGGCCAGATCATTGATCTCATCCATCACCGATTCTTCGATTGCTACCGCCGCAAGCCGGTATTTGACCACGGCATCGGCAAGCATTTTCCGTTTCTTCTCGGTCTTTGTTTTCCCGATCTCAAACAACACTACATCGGAAATAGACACATCATACGCACAAAGCTTCTTCTCGAAGAAGTCGAGCGTGATGTCGCGCTTCTCCGGCGCATCATCTGCGTACAAGAAGTTGATAACCGACGTGTCCAAGTATATGCGCAGTTTCTTCATATCCAAGGCAAAGTAAGCTCTAAATCCCCCGCACATTCAAGATTCTTTTTGAATCCCATCGGGGTCTCAAACCATAATCCAGCATTCAACGGCCTCATGCTGGACCATTCCCGGATATCTGCGCATCCGGGGCTTTCTCAATCGCTTCAATGACCTTATTGGTGTTCACTGGGCGAACTGTCCGGTTTGGGTGGCCGATTTATCCCGGAATACCACAAAGATCCCGCAGACCGGATCATCATCGCGGTGGCACGGCGACATGGCGTTCAGCTTGTCACGTCTGACAGCCTGATACGCTCATATCCGCATGTCTCCACTGTTTGGTAGAATCAGGCTTGCGGATCCGTTCGCGGTTCTTCATGGATTCTTCGTCACCTTGCCGAGTTTTGCAAGATTTCGCCCAGCGCCGAACATTTGAGCCTCGACCATTGGCGTTTCGCTGTACCGGATCCTCAGCTTCTCCATGTCCAGAACGCCCTTAAAAACCAGAGCCTTTAGCAGATCAATATCCTTTTCCCGACCCAGCACAAGCTTCACGACGGCAAGGTCATATGCGTCGAGACAACGCACCTCCGCCAGGCCAGATAGCGGGACCCGCCTTTCGCGCCAGCCGGGCGGCAATGTGGAATCGATGTTGGGCCGCAAGACATCCACATACACACCGTACTCACGATGAAACAGACTGCCCTCCCCAACTGCCTCGTGAAGAACCGCAGCATTCTTCTCGTCGCATGGTTCGATTAAAAGGTCGGCGTCAAGACTCAGTTCAAGCGGCTGCCCCACCTCGCCCAGCGCGGGATCCATCGCAAGGAGCGAGGACGAACCGAGTATCGTGATCTCGCGAGGATGGACCATCGCGAGGACCACCTCCAATACATGTCTCAATGATCGTATGCGCATGTCTGGAAAGCCTTTCGCCGTTCTTCCCTGGAAAGAATGCCCGCAAAGGGCCCGAAATCCTTCATCCGCAGCGCCGCCTCATTTTCGTCGCGCAAAAGACGAATCAGCTCCGGCATGCCCGGCCCGGCTTTTGCCCGCTCGATAATCTGCCGCCATTCAAAAGCGCGCGAAACAGGGATTAAGCCATCCGCCTCCCATCGAGCCAGAGTAGCCAACGCCTGATCAAGAGCTCCCGGCTCGTTTTCAACCCGTGCAGCTATCAGTGAGTAGAGTCCCGTCATGCCTTCTCCGTGATCATTTCCCATGAACAGAAACCGAACTCCGACCAGCAAACATTCTCTTGCCTGCCACTCATGCAGCATGCAACGGGAGAGTAGGCTGGACGTCACGCGACGTCCAGTCAATTCCCACGACACAAGAACAGCGACACACAGAACATGGCAGAGAGGGTGTCTTCAGACACGAATGGCCAATCAGCCACGAGACTTGCCACGGCGTAACGAAGCAAACCCACGGGGGCAACCGTATATCACGATACTAGCCTGAATTATTCGCGAACGCGAATAATTCACCGCGTTGCGTCCGTGATGGATGCGGCTATGCCGCATCCAAACGGGGCGGCCACGTTTCATGAACTTCCGCAAGTTCATGAATAGGTCAGGTTAGAATCCAATGCTCACCATTGCCAGGCATGCAATCGAAGAAACATTCGGAGCGTCGTCGCTTTCCTTGAACCTCTCAAGATTGATGCACAGCCTCAGCGCGAGGTCGTCAGTCATGACACAGCGGACCTCCGCCGCGCAGCCCGCATTGTGTTCCTCGTAAATGTTGTAGAGCACATAGCCGTTGTCGTGTACGGCGAAGACCTGTTTGCCGGCCCAACCCGAGACGGAAAGCATCCATGGTCCACGCGAGAACGAGATAGTGTCCTCAATCGAGTAGAAGTAGGCTCTGTCAATCCAATCCTCTCTGGAGGGGTGGATCCAATAGACCCTCAGGTCGTTGCGCAACCTGTTGCCATTTCCGCCGGGCAAAACCACTCCCAGACGCGGTACAAACTGCACAATATTGAAACCCGCATCGATGTCGGCATACTGGGAGCAATACGCATCAAACCCGATATCCACGGAGCGAGACACCCGGTGATCCATACCCGCAAACACAACCCATGCTCTGCCATCGCTTGTACCATCATCATACGTCAGATAATGGTATCCAATGCGCAGTCCTCCATCTTCAATACCGGAATTCGAGTAAGCCAAAGTGATATCCTGCTGCCACAAGTTGTCGCCACTCGAGCGCGTAATGTTGATGTAATCGATCTCCGCTTCAACCAAATGCTCAGGTCCAAATCGCAGACTTCCATACATTCCAGCGAGGTCGGCGTCATTTCTGGTCGCCGAACCCTGATAGGAGAGATAGCCGCGGTACGGCATCAGGGTGATCGAAGCGGGAATTCCGGCGCCACTCTGGAGGTCGAAGCGCTCAGGCCCGGCACCGCCCGCACCAGCGCACAAACCCACCAATAGCACGGCAACAACGGCGGGCTTGATCACTGTTCAGCTCTCCTGAGAACGACATCGCCAACCGTCACCAGGCTGAACCCTTTTTGACGGTCGAGTTCAACCGAGGCAGTCCGGCGCGGATGAAACAGTCCGCGTTCAACAATGGATTCCACCCTGGTTTCACTGACGAATGCCTGGTTGACCCTTACCACTGCCAGTTTCGGGTAGACTGACCCGAGAAAGCCGGCCGCAGCTGCGCGCACACCCCGTGCGGCGATGTCCGCAGGCACGTAGTCGTGCCACGCAAGCTTGTCACGGTACGCCACCGGCATCCGGGGCAAGGCGAGAAACAGCAGGCGGAGCCACCGGTCGTCACCGGTAACACGGTAAAAGTAGAACGTTCCCTCATGCTTGCCAAAATAGAGCTGACCACGCGATGACTCAAAGTAGAACGTACCATCCGGCGCCATCCTGACCTTCAATTTCAACTCGCCAACCTCACCACCACCGCGGAACACCCGGTAACACACTTCGTCATCAATCATGAAGTTCGTGATGTTATCAAGGCGCTTGTCGAGGTAAAGAGGCTCCACTATTCCACGCTCAGAGGGCAGATTGTTGGATTGAAACTCACCACCATCAGTGTAACTTACAAAACTGAATGGCAGCGAGGCCGCGCTCACCACGTCCGTTGCCTGAACCTGCACGTGTATGTGCGGCTGTGGCGAGTAACCGCTGTTACCGCACATACCCAACAGCGTTCCGCGCTCAACAGGATCACCCTTCTTTACACGAATGGATTTTGCTGCAAAATGCGAGAGTTCCACGAAGAACCCGCGAGGATCTTCGATGATGACCACATTCCCCCAATTGTTGGTTCGATCGGCGCCGCCGACAGGATTATCCGGAAGATCGGCAACAACCTGAACCACTCGTCCGCGCACCGGCGAGAGCACCGGCTTGTTCCATGCGTGATAGTCCTCCAGCCGCCCGCCGTCGCCGACATGTGTTTTTCCATCCTCTCCGGTTATGACAAAATCATATGCATAGCGCCAGGAGCCCTTGTGAGTCCAGGCCCCATCACAGCCCTGCCAGACCGTCCACTTGCCGGCGAAAGGCAGATGAAGAGTGCGGTCCCGGCCCGGGTAACGCAGGCGATTAGCCAGGTGATTGGCAAGTCTCTCCTCCGGCGTACGGCCCGGACTCAATGGGATCAGCGCGTACCGCACCGTGCCCAGCAGGTAAACCATGCCGAGAGTCACCACATTGAACGGAAGTGTGAAAGCAGGTATCCCGTAGTAGTACCAGAACCCCGTAATCGCATCCGTGAACAGTGTCGAGATCGCAACGGCAATGGCCGCAATCAAGTAAGCCTCGAGAGACGGAACCAAGAATACGCCGCCCAGCGCCATAGCTATGAAAATGCAATTGAAGTTGTTGATGTCGGAAAAACCCTGCGCCACGGAACCGACCATCAGCGCCCGGATTGCCGCCCCGACGTAGTAGCCCATCATTGCGAGAACAAACTGTATCCGCGAATACCGCAACAGAACGATGCCAAGAACAATCCCAACCACGACGGTGGGCGCAAAGAACACTGCGCCAAGCGACTTCAAGAAGCCGGCAATCCAGAACGGCAGGCCAAAATCGCCCGCCAGCATACCGCTATCGGCTTGGAACCGTACAAACAGACTGGAGTAGCGCGCCGAAGCCATGTATGCGATGGAGCTCACTATGACGAAAGGCAGGCTCAGGATCGGCAGCCGCAGATAGGCGGAGAACACGTTCGCCATGAAAACGGTGACCATCAGTGTGACTATCCCGGCGGTCGCGACGAACAACAAGGCCACTGGTGTCATGGTGAACATGTAGCCAAGCGAGAACCCCACGAGCAATGGGTTGTAGATGAAATAGCCAAGCTCAAGGAACGCCTTTTCCATGCGCGTCAGGCGTGCAAAACCGTATGCCGACAGCACCGCAACCAGTCCAGCCGCAGCCATATTGGGGTTCAATAGTGTAACAGCCAGGATCACCGCGCCCGGCAACCGGCCCGGAATGAAGAAAATCTCAGAGTAGCTGCACAATAAAGCCTGGAGATACCTCATCAAACCCCCTCGCCCTTCAATCGCTCCGGTATCTTCTCCCGCCTCGTGATATCCGTAAGGTCCTCGCCTTCACGGATCAGGTCAACTTCGTTATTCTCGCCGATAAGCACCGACGCCGGCCTGTATTCTATGAACTGCATCGACTGCGTGTGGCTATAGGCGCCCACCGGCGAGACAACCAGCCGCATCCCACGGGAGAGCGGCGGCAGGGGCAGTCCCTCATCGACCACGTCAATATTCATGCAGAGCGGTCCGTAGACAATGCTGTTTTCATTGACACCGCCAACTTCGCGGTCCAACTCGATGTTGAACTTGTACCAGTTTGCCGTGAACAACAGGTTGATCCCGGCATCAATCACATAGGCACGCGTGCCATCCGCAAGCCGTTTCTTTGCCACCACGGTTGTAACAAGACTTCCGGCCTCATCCACCAGTGCGCGGCCCGATTCAAGGATCAGCTTCGGGAAGTCTCCAGGCCGCAACACCTTTGACAAAGCCTGCGTGATTGACTCGGCGAATTCATCCACGGATGGCAGGGCAACCTCCGGCGGAAGATAGACGCCCTTGAGCCGGTTTCGCGACGGGAAACCGCCGCCGATATCGAGATACTCGATGGAAAAGCCGAACTGTTCTTCCACCTCGTACATGAATCCAACCATCTTCGCAACCTGCTTCGCGTAGGCCGACGCGTCCATGATGTACGTACCAATGTGGCAATGCAATCCATTGAGAATCAGCTTGCCGCCATTCTTCATCCGTTTGACCGCTTCAAGGGCCTGGCCACTTTCAAGATTGAAGCCGAAGCGCGACCATTGCGGGTAGATACCAGCATCGAGATTCAGCCTGATCCCGACGTGCAGAGACCGACCGAGTTTGACCGCCACCTTTTCGAGATCGTATATCTCATCGAGATGATCCACGTGGATCATCGCCCCCTCGCGGGCGGCCCTCTCCAGCGCATCGAGTGACTTGTGCGGACCGTTGAACACGATCTTTGCGCCCGGCACCCCGAGCGCTCGTGCCTTTTCATATTCCATCGCGGAGACCACCTCGGCAATAGAACCCTGCCGGTGCATGAGCGCGCAAATTGCGCCGAGATAGTTGGTCTTGTAGGACCAGCCGAACACAACATTTGGATACCGGGTCGAAAACGCAGTATGCATCAAGCGGTGCTTCTGCCGGATGGTTCGCTCCGAATAGACGAACAGCGGCGACCCGAATTTCGAGACCAGGTCAGCCACGGCAACACCGTCGATATCGCTCCGGACCTTTCGTGCATAGGCAGGACTGCGGCCATACTTGTTCATAAGACCGGTGTGAAGTTTTCTGATAACCGGTTTCTCATACTCTGGCTTCATGGCGCTTCTCCCCTCGTAACTGCGTTTTGAAATGATTTCATGTCGGTAACAAGTTCATATGTATAGCGGACAAACAACTTGCCGGCTTCGTAGTCCTGCGCCTCTGGCAGCGGCAACCCGACGCACCGCCTGACCAGGCGTGACGCCAGGTTGACACCAACTCCGGTGGCAAAGTAGCTCCATGCAGGGAAGCGAGGATTGATCTCTATGAGATAGACCTTGTCGCCGCTGATAATGCACTCCATTTCGAACGGCCCGCGCCATTTGAACTCTTCGATGAACTTCACCGTGGCAGTAAGCATTTTCGCGTTCTTCACAGTCACGCCTGTCCAGATCTTACCCAGCGAGGTGATACTGACCTTCTTTATCCCGACAAGGCCGAGAGAACGACCTTCACCGTCCCCGAGACCAACCACGTTCATCTCGTCGCCGGCAACCACCTGCTGGACAATGACCGGGTAACCCCACTCCGCCACCAGGTCATGGTAGTGCGCAACGGCTTCCTGTGTCGTTGAACAGCGGTAGGCTTTGTAAAAACTGCCCTTTACCATCACTGGCAGACCAATCTCGTCTATCGCATGCATCAACCCGTCAATGCTGTTCACCACTTTTGTCAATGGCAGCGCCATGCCGATTCTTTCGGAGATTTCTATCAGCCGATCCTTGCCCCGGAGGCGGAACTGCTCCATTCCAGGCAGAAAAGTGCGAATACCGTGACCGGCAAGAGTTGATGCATGTTTGATGAAAAGCGGTAGTTCCGCGTCAAGATTCGGAATGACTACATCCAGCCCGTAGTTCTGCTTGATGAAGAGCAGCCTGTCTATGAACGCATCGCCATCACCGGACGGGTAAGGAAGAATGAAGGATTTGTCCACAACCCAGTCCATGTAGATGCCGGGCTCCATCGCATCGTAGGCAAGGCCGACAATCCTTGCTTTGAGCGCCCCGTCCTCCTTCAAGCTGCGCGCCACACCAATGCCTGGACCTGGATTATCCACGGCATTGATGCCTGACACACCGATAAACAATTCATCCATGGTACGCCTTATACAAGACCAAGGTTCTTCAGATGCTCTTGGAAGTCAGCCACGTCACGCTGCGCTTCCTCCACGCCGACGGCATATCTGCCCGCAAGAGAATGGGCGATTGCATCATTCCCTTTGCCCGCTCTCAATCCACTCAGAATGTCCAGTCCCGTCTGGCTCACCTGGAAACTGTCGCCCGTGGTGGGATCGAAAACAAACCCCTCGTCACTGATGGCAAGATGCGCAAGTTTATGCATATATCCTCACTTATCATCGCTTGTTGGATTCCGCCGTAAGCCAGGCCGCGAACCACGATCCACACCCAGGTTGTCCGTGCCGGTCTTACGTACTTCATCAATGTCGGCTTCCAGATCCAAACCTGCCAGTGCCCGCGCGTTGTTTGGACTCAGAAGCAGGACGGTTCTGAAGTATGGCACACTTGCATTCTTCTCGCCGGCTGACTTCAGCGAGAAGCCCAATCCAAGCAGCATCTCAGTATCTGTCGGGTAAAGGCTTACCAGTTTCCGGTATGCAGAGGCAGCCTGTTTGAAATCGCGCTTCAGATAGAGCATCCAGGCCGTACGTGAGATAGCCGTGTAGTTGGCGGGATCCAGCCTGAGAACAGCCTGTGCAGTACGAATGGCGTCATCATTGCTGCCTGCTGCCTGCTGCGAAATCATCTGGCCCAGCAACGGCTCCACGGCAAACGGCGCAAGTTGCACGGCCTGCTTGTAGTGCGAGATGCTTTCACTCCAATCCCCCGAGCAATAGCCGAGCCAACCAAGCCGTAGTTGCGCGATGTAACTGCCGGCAGCCTCATGAACTACTAAGGCTTTGATCGATGCCTTGTAATCCTGTTGTGCCTCCGCTTCGTATGAACTCTTCAGGGCGGTTGACAGCGCACTTTCATGCACCTGGCCGACAGCACCGGCCACCGGAAGCAGGAGCAATGCGGCAATGCCAAGCATATTCGTCTTGTTCATGGTATCTTCTCTCCTTGTAGCGCTTCTTCGTTTCGTACACATCTCACAAAATTATAGATGCGGATCACGTCACCCTGCGGACCACGGCCATGCGGAAACTGATCAGGGTTGCCAGTCTTGGGATCGCTGCGTTGAGAACCCGCGCCATGAACATCGACGAAACGATATTCGCCGGCCCCGCCAGGTGTCGTTCCATCGGGACGAGACTCCGGCTTGTAAGGACCACCGCGCCGGTCGGGCGCTCCGCCAGCCAACGAACGGGCTGACATCCAACCTCCGGCACGACCAAATGCAACATACATCGCTGCTCCACCCCCCATGAATCCAGCGTGTGTCGTTCCGGACCAGTAGAATGGATAATCGATCTTGTGGCCTTCGTTGGTGATGCAGGTGCATTTGAAGAGTGGATCAATGGCAGGCGATTGAGTCGTGTCTGGTGAACGAGTATAATCCACAATGCTCTGCAATTCCTTGACTGTCGGCATTCGCCAGTCGTTATGTCCCAGATACCTTTCCTTATTCTTCTGCTGGACCCAGGCCAGCGCATCCTGCCAGTTCATGCCCCTGCCGCTGTCATCCTTGGACCACGTCAGGCCAGTGGCGCGATCAAGGATCGTGCCGTTGCCACTGTCCCTGAAATCGTTCTTGCCGTATACCGGATTGCCGCGCACACATTGCACATAGAACTTCTTCTCCATTCTGCCACCCGGCATTTGCAGGTCATACCCCTTGATCCGGCCGTCCGCGAAGTTGACCCCGAAGATTTTTTCACCACCACGCGGCGATTTACCGACATACCTTGTGCTGGACGCATACTGGGAATCAATGAGGCGTTCGCCCAGCCGCATGTCGCCCCAGGCGAACTTGAAGAATTCAGTAGAAATGAATGGTGTCAGTCCGCCGGTATCGGCGCGTTGATAACCGCTGGGATCGGTCCCGCGCGCATCGAAAAGCGAGTAGAGTTCTTTGATCGAGGGCAGTCGCCAGTCGTTGAATCCGCCAAACTTCACGGCGTTGAGCTTCGCGGGCAATGCCCGAGCCTGCTCAAAAGTCAACTTGTCCTTGCTTTCAAGGGTTCCGTCACCGCTGGTGTCAGGACTACGCTGCCAGGTCAGGCCGGTATTGTGGTCACTGACAGTAAGAGCATCGATGCTGATCGAGTATCGGCCAGAGTGAATCTGAAACTGTGCATCCTGCCCGTAGAACGGTTGACCTGGCTCCGGCGGTGCAACTTCATTCCTGTTGTCGTAGCATTTAGCCTGGCCGGTATCGACCACCAGGTAGGTTCGAGCGGCGCTAAGTGCATTTGTCGCCACACCGGCAGCCAGAGTCAGGATCATGATCCATTTCTCGTACGTCAACCTCATCAGTCTCCTCTTCTTTCTCTGCCTGCATTAAATCAGATCATTATTACGGTTCGTATAGCGCTAAGATTACGGAATTGTAATCAACCGGACATTGCCCTATTGCTGGACCTTAACACCGGCGTCATAGAGAAATGTCGCCGGAAGATGGTTTGTGTCCCACACTTTGATCGCCGTCAGAACGTTGGTTTTCGCATTTACATAACTCAGGTTTGTGCATTTGGATAAATCAAGGACTCCCCTGAGACTGTTGTTCCAACACTCCAGATGGTTCAGATTTGCACAGCCGGTCAGATTGAGATTCGTCAGTAGATTATAGCTGCAGTACAGTGTATCCAGATTTGTGCAGCCGGTTATGTTCAGGTTCGTCAGATAATTGTAGCCGCAATACAGACTGTTCAAGGTCTTGCAACCGGTCAGATTGAGATTCGACAGACTGTTGTAGTAGCAGTCCAGGTAGTAAAGGTTTGTGTAACCGGCGAGATTCAGATTCGTCAGGTAGTTGTAATAACAGCCCAGACTGTTCAGGTTTGTGCAGCCAGTCAGATTGAGGTTCGTAATGTAATTATAGCCGCAATACAGGTATTGCAGGTTTGTACATCCGGCCAGATTCAGGTTCGTCAGGCTGTTGTAATAACAATCCATGTAGTTCAAGTTCTTACAGCCGGTCAGGTTGAGGTTCACAAGGTAGTTGAAGCCGCAATACAGGTGTTGCAGGTTTGTGCAGCCTGCCAGATTCAGGTTCGTCAAACTGTTATAGTAACAGTCAAGGTAGCTGAGATTTGTGCACCCGGTCATGGCAAGATTCGTCAGTCTATTGCTGTAGCAGGCCAGCGACGCCAGCGCTGTAAATTCAGTGATGCCAGTCAAGTTGGAGATGACGGCTGAGTTCACATCGAGATTAGCAACCGTGCTGACATCAATATCGTAAATCTGATTTGTTGGATAGTACTTCTGCACAAGATTGCCGCGGATGGCCTGCGCGAAATTGGCGTCGGCAAACTTCAAGGCCCTCACCTGCCGGACCCGGTAGTAGCAGCTTCCGGAACTATTGCTTACAGTATTGCGATTTGTCGCCAGGACCTGGTCGACATACTGCCACGTTCCTGTTGAGAGTGAAGTTCGCTGCTGTACAATGTAGTTGGTCGTAACAGGCCTCCATGAGATGGTGCATAAGCCTGTCGTGGTCGTCATGAAATTGGTTATCGCCAGTTCAGCTGCAGCGGTTCCGCCGAGCAGGAAACCAATGGCAATAGCTGTCTTCACAACCGAAAAATGCAGTTTCACATTTGCCCCGCCCGTTCTCACTTCCTGACTTTGATGCGATAATCAACCTGCCCGCATAATACTGTCGGCACATTACCCGTCGCTCACTGCCGGATTACAAAACCGTAATCATCCTGACCTTGTGCGCCCAGGCACTCCATGGCAATATGTATCACATGAGAATTCTCGTTGTAGAGGATGAAAAGAAACTCGCCAACCTCGTCCGTAAAGGTCTCGAGGAGCATGGGTTCGCAGTCACGCTGAGCTATGACGGAAACACAGCCTACACCCTCGCCTGCTCCGAGTCGTTCGATCTGATAATCCTGGACATCATGCTGCCAGGTCGCGACGGGCTCAGCATTCCGAAGAACCTACGTGACCGGAAAAAGACTGTGCCGGTAATCCTCGTGACCGCACGCACCGAGGCGAATGAACGGGTGGAAGGCCTCAACCTTGGCGCCGATGACTACATTGCAAAGCCGTTCTTTATGGACGAACTCCTTGCGCGGGTTCAGTCCGTCCTGCGGCGCTCATCCGGCGAGAATCTCAGCATACTGCGGGCCGGCAAATTGACGATAAACCTGATTACTCGCGAGGTAAGGCGGGACAAGGAAGACATCGTTCTACCGCCGCGCGAATTCAACCTCCTGGAATACCTGATGCGGTCGCCTGGCCGGGTGTTCACCCGTTCACAAATCCTTGAACACGTCTGGGGCTACGGTTTCGATCCCCAGACAAACCTTGTAGATGTATGCATCCAGAGATTGCGCTCAAAGATAGATCCACGCGGCTCTGAATCTCCCATCGAGGCGGTTCGCGGCGTCGGGTACAGATTCAGGAAACAGGAGACGGACTAATGCTTCACTCCTTCCGCCTGAAGATCGGACTATTGAGCATGTGCCTCTCAGGCCTGCTGCTTTTCGGGTTCGCAGTATTCGCAATTTCCGTGCTCGACAGGGTTGGACGCGACCGCATGGACCGCGAACTCAGAGCCCTTGCTGACGCCCAGGTCCGGAAATCACAGCCGACTCATCACTGGCGCCGGTTCGACGATTCGTTGCGTTCGATCTACGGGGAAAACGAATCAAAGCAATTCGTGGTCAAGGCAACCCTGCCGTCGGGAGACGTATTGCACACCACGGAGGCATGGCCCGCGGAGTTGCCAGCAGGTTCCCTGCCGCTCTCGCTCGAAGGTGCCGCCGAGAGCGTTATCGAACGGCCGCCGGCTGATGGCAGTCTTCGATCACCAGACCAGCAGGATCGACCCCCTCGCACATTCGACAATCTGCTCCGCCCCCCTCCACCGCGCGAGATGCGTGTACGCGGGCCGGTCTATGCCACGATCCGGGCCCCGCATGCCGAATGGCGCGCCATGACCATTGCCAACGAGGAAGTGACCCTGAGCATTGCAATGAACATCTCGAGTCTGGATGCCGAGATGCTGCGTTTCCAGAGCGCGCTCCTCGTCGCCGTGCCACTTGGACTCCTGCTGATCGTGGCTGGCGGCTGGCTGCTCGGACACATTGCCCTCCGTCCCGTGAACCTGATAGCGCGCACGGCCGAATCGGTAACGGCCCGGCGACTCGACGCGCGGATACCTGATGAAGACGCCGACGACGAATTCAAGCGTTTGATCGCGCTGATCAACGGAATGCTGGAACGACTCGAACGCAGCTTCAGCCAGGCAACACGCTTCAGTGCTGACGCTGCGCACGAGTTGAAGACACCGCTCGCGATTCTGCAGGCGCAAACCGAGCGATGTCTGCAGCATGCGCCTGACGGCTCAGCCGAGCAACGCGAGTATGCCGAGCAACTGGACGAAGTGCAGCGCCTGAAGGTGATTCTGGGTAAACTCCTTCTGCTTTCTCAGGCCGACTCAGGCCAGTTGCCGGTGAGCCGCGCGCCAGTCAACCTGGCCGACATGGCTCGCGCTGCGGCCGACGATGTGCGGATGCTGGCCCCGGACATGAATATCACAGTCATTGTACCGCCGGAGCTCTCTCTAATGGCAGACGCCACACTGCTGAACCAGGTGTTTGATAATCTGATATCTAACGCCGTCAAGTTCAGCGAAAATGATGGATTGATCGAAATGGCCCTCGAAACACGGGGCTGGCAAGCGGTCTTCACTATCTCGAATACCGGGCATCCAATCCCCGAGCCGGATCACAACAAGGTGTTTGAACGTTTCTATCGCGGCGACAAATCGCGGAACCGCAAGATAGAAGGCACAGGGCTGGGCCTGAGCCTGGCCCGTGAAATCGCAAGGGCGCATGGCGGAGACCTGGTTCTCACACAAAGTGACGAACAGCGCACAATCTTCACACTGGAACTTCCATTGATGGTTCCAGCCGGCAAAGCGTGATCATTCGTTACCGTGGAGTCATGCCTCCAACCTGGCTTATTCGGGCTCCTGTGTCGCAAGCGCTGCAACCTTCCGGCGCACTGTTACAGGATATCGCTTCACCGTACGGACCAGCACAACCCGTTGCAGGCACTGCAACCGGCGAAGAGTCAGGATGCTCGCGGGATCCACGCCACGGCGCAGTGTCATATAGACAAAGTCGCAAAGCGCTTGTTCCGGTCCTGCGATGACCCCTGCCGCGTGTCGATAGACCGGGGGTTTGACGCATACGAACTCAATCCGCCCGATCATCGTTTGTGTTACCCGCCTGTAGTGTCGGCGAGTCGTGAAACAGGTAATAACGGTCGGCACCTGGGTCGCAAGCCCGTGCCGCATCAATGCATACACCCCGGTGACATAAGCATGAGAATCCATGCATGGAAGCAGTTGTTCCGGCAGAACATTTTCGCCGCACCGGCCATAGAGCCCCTTCGAATATCGCGTTACAACTCCATATTTTACAAGGCGGGTCATCTCCACATTCACAATGCGCCGGGGCACACCGGCAACATTAGCCAGCTCGGTAAGCGTGAACAGTATCTTGCCATTTTTCGACTGCCCCGCAAAGAACTCCTGCCACGTTCTGGTCTTCATCGGAAACGTTCCTTTTCAAAGCCGCAAACCCATTCCAGGAGTTCCAAGACCCGGTCAAAGATCATGGCCGCGCCGCCGGCTTTCCGAATGCTGGCAGCAGGAGTCGGATCCATCTGCTCTTTGACGATATTCCCTAGATTGCGAATGTGGCTTTCCCGATCCACCGCAAGCTTCTTCAGTACCAACGCAACATGGTCCCGTGTCAGACGCAGTCGTTTCAGCTTCCTGCCAACCCGTTTGCCTGAATCCACTGCAAATTTGTCGTGGAACAGGAATATGTCCATGATATCGCGGTCTTCCAGGTAGAGCCGCGCCATAATCGCGATAACCTTGCTTTCAACCATGTCGGCATCCGAAGCGGACAGATACACAACTCCGTCCACCGTGCGGACAATTGGTTTATCAATGCACGAGATCCGGGTAATATCCACTGGAACCGTGATGCGACCAAGGGGACCATCCTTCCGCCAGACGGCCAGCTCCACTGTGCTTACCGCGGGTGATTCCGCGTCGGGGCCCGTCGCAGCGTTTACACTGCCTTCGTATCCTGTGCGCTCACGGATCAGCGGCAGCAGCTTCTTGCGGAACAGCGTTATGACGGCAGCCTGTTTCTGCTCAAGAACACCGGACCAATGATAGTGAATATCCAGAGACCGCCGGCAACTGTCATCAAGCAGTCTGTAGCGAAATCCACCTATAAGACACATCCCCTCACCGGCGGGATTCACGGCAATCATCTTGACTGCCATCCTTTGGATTTCCTCAGAGATTCGTGTCTGTGTATCTTCCATGCAATGATCCTTAACACTTTTGTTATTTACATTACACAGGATACTTTGCCGGAAACGATCTGTCAATTACTTAGCCGGAACGATTCAGATGAGGCCACAGGGGACCATCACCCTGGCCCTCTCCCGGCGTACCGGGAGAGGGTAGAAGAGGGACGCGCGATGCGCTCACCAAATGGTGTGCCACTGCAATCAGGAAGAAAGTAGTTCCCTCTCCCGGAGGGAGAGGGTTAGGGTGAGGGTCCCGTGTGGCCTCATCTGAATCGTTCCGGCTTAGACCTACACATCCAGTACAAACTGAAGCAGCCACCCGCCAGGCCGCTTCCTCACAAACATCTCGCTGTAGGTCACAGCCTTGACGCTGTTTGAGAAGTCATATTTTGCAGCATCATCGCCGAATGCATCAGCAACCAGCCTGTGGCCGGTAATCCGAACGTTCCGCACCTCCGCAAGCAGGAACTTGTCCGAATCAAGCAGATAGAGAAACTCACCGAGGAAAGCGCACAGGAGCGATTTTATATCATTGCCGGTAACTGCAATCCGTTTCAGGATGACCGGTCTGATTTCAGTATCGCCGCAGATACATTCCCTGAGCGCCAGCGCGGCGTTGGCAAACGCCTCGGCTCTCGTTTTCCCATCCGCCCTGATTTTGATGTCAGCGGTATGAGGAAGAAACCTGTAATGATTTGCGTTAATCTTCACAGAGAAACAATAGCAGGTTGTCAATGCGGTTGCGAGCGAGCTTTTCCTGGTCATTGGGAATTTGCTGTCGTTGCAGATTTGCTGTCGTTGCAGATTTGCTTGCGTCTTTGGCCGGTCATATTACACTGTAATTTCAATGAGCTCAGCTGCACCACAATTTGAGGTTCCTGAATCACTGGCGTTGATCGCCGGGAAAGGCATTTATCCGCTCCTGCTCGCGCAGTCAGCCAAGAAACAGGGCGTGAAAAGGGTTCTGGCGCTGGCTTTCAAGCAGGAAACCGAATCTGCCATTGAAAAGAGCGCTGACGAGGTGAAATGGTTGCGGCTGGGTCAGCTGCAGGCACTTGTTGACGCGCTCAAGGAATCCGGCATCAGGCACGCTGTCATGGCTGGTCAGATCACACCAACGGCCCTGTTTCACGTACGGCCGGATGCCCTCGCGCTGTCGTTGCTGGGACGGCTGAAGGTAAGGAACGCCGAGACCATTTTCGGCACGGTTGCGGATGTCCTCAAACAGAACGGGACAGAGCTTCTGCCGGCGTACCTATTCATGGAATCGCACATGCCGCGCGCAGGTGTACTCACAACCCGCGCACCCTGCGACCAGGAGCAGTCAGACATCGCGCTCGGTTTCAAGGTCGCCAAGACCACCAGCGGCCTGGACATCGGCCAGACGGTTGTGATCAAGGAAGGCACCATACTCGCAGTGGAAGCTTTTGAAGGCACAAATGAGACAATCAAACGCGCAGCCGGACTGTGCGGCGGCGGAATCGTGATCGTCAAGACGGCCAAGCAGGAGCATGACATGCGGTTTGACATTCCAGTGATAGGAATGGACACCATGAAACTTCTGAAGCAGGTCAAGGCGGCTGTCCTTGCGGTGGAGGCCGGTCGCACAATCCTGCTGGAGCGCGAAAAGGTGATCACCGAAGCAAACAAGCTTGGCATGAGCGTCGTTGCAGTGGAAGCCAGGGAAGGCGCCTGATCCGGAAGAATTCAGATAAGTATGGCCAGACCCGGAGAAGGTAAGAATGGATATTGCAACTGACAACTGACAACGGACTACTGACGGTCGTCAATCGTCGCGAAACGACTACGCAATTGGGGAATCGGCACAAATGGGGACAAAATGACATCTGCCAGAAAATTGAAGGTCGGTGTAATCGGCGTTGGCAGCCTTGGCCAGTGGCACGCACGAATCTATTCGGAACTCGAATCCGCCGAACTCGTCGGCGTGTACGACACAAACCAGAAACGCGCCGCCGAGATAGCGGCCAAGTATTCAACAAAAGCATTCGACAGCATTGACTCGCTTGCGGCTTCGATTGAAGCCTGCAGCGTCGTCGTTCCTGCCGACAAACACTTTGAAGTGGCATCGCTGCTTATCAACCGCGGTGTGAACCTGCTTGTGGAGAAGCCGATTGCCTCGACAACTGAACACGCGGAAACAATGGTAAAGATGGCTGACAGCAAGGGACTGATTCTACAGGTCGGCCATGTTGAGCGGTTCAACCCGGTAATGAAGTTCCTGGAAGAGATGCTGCACACCCCGCGCTTCATTGAGGCGGTCCGCCTGTCGCCCTACCCTATCCCGTTTCCAGGCATGCAGGCGCGCGGCACCGAAGTGAGCGTGGTGCACGACCTGATGATTCACGATCTCGAAATCATTCTGCACCTTGTCAGGTCTGAGGTTAAGGAAATCCACGCGATGGGCGTGCCGGTTCTCAGCGCCACCGAGGATATGGCCAATGTTCGCCTCCGCTTTGAAAGCGGCTGCGTCGCCAATGTAACCGCCAGCCGGATCAGCCTGAAGAAGATGCGGAAGATCCGCGTGTTCCAGGAAAACACCTACGTTTCACTCGACTACCAGAACCAGTCCGGTGAACTCTATCGCAAGAAGCCGTCCGGCATCTCGGTGGAACAGGTTCCCATCAACAAGACAGATCCGCTTGATGACGAATTGCGCACATTCGTGGAATGCGTCATAAACCGGAACGAACCTGTCGTCTCCGGCAAACACGCGTCGAAGGCGCTGAAACTCGCGGTGGCCATCTGCGAACACATCCGCGGAGGCGGTTCATGAGCAGGCCGATCCGCCTGATGGTCATAGCCGGCGAAGTATCGGGCGACATGCACGCGGCGGGCCTTATCCATGCCATGAAGCAGAGCCATCCTGATCTGGAATGTTTCGGCATAGGTGGTGATGCGCTGCGCGCGGCCGGCATGGAGATAATCCATGATGCAAAGGACATGGCCGCCATCGGGTTCACGGAAATCCTGCCAAAACTCGGATTCTTCATTCGCGTTTTCAATGAGATGGTAGCTCTCGCCGGGAGTCGCAGGCCTGACGCTGTCATTCTTGTGGATTATCCCGGCTTCAACCTGCGTTTTGCCAAACGCGCCCACCAGATCGGGCTGAAGGTCATCTACTACATATGCCCGCAGGTCTGGGCCTGGGATCGAGGCCGCATACCGGAAATGGCCAGGATCATTGACAGGCTTATGGTGATCTTCCCGTTTGAGCAAAAGCTATTTGCCGGCACCGGATTGAAAGTGGATTTCGTGGGTCACCCGCTGATAGACGAATCAGCCAATGCCCGTGCGCTTCCCATCCCTCATCTTCCCTGGCGAGGTCAACCATGGATAGCGGTGCTTCCAGGCAGCCGCCGCCAGACTATACGCAGGATGCTTCCCGCATTTTATCGCGCCGGCTTACGTGTACAGGAGAAATACCAGAACGTCAGCTTCATTGTGCCGGTACCCTCAGGACTGATCGCCGAGACAATCACCAGTATTCTGCGCGGACTGAGTGCAGACTTGTCACGCTGGCAGGTCGTCATCGGACAGACCAGGCAGGTTCTTCGCACCGCAACCGCAGCCATGGTCTCCTCGGGAACAGCCACGCTGGAAACGGCGCTCATGGGTTGCCCGATGATCATAGCGTACAAAATGGCGCCGCTGAGCTATTTCTTTCTTAGAAGAGCAGTGACAGTTGAATTCGCGGGAATGGTAAACATCGTCGCAGGCCGCTCTCTGTGCCAGGAATTCATTCAGGGCAACGCAACACCTCGCGCCATGGCCGATGCCGTGATCAAGCTTCTGGAGAATGATGCCGATCGCGCATGTATGACCGGCGGATTCAGGGAAGTCGCATTAAAACTCGGATCGTCCGGCTCGTCATACCGTGCCGCGGCCGCCGTGCTTCAAGAGCTTGGAGTATAAGGCATTCGAAGCCGCGCCTGCCGGTTCACAATCCAGCTTTTCCCAACGCCGGGATTATGATCGGGCTGAGCACATCATAGCCGGCCTTGTTCGGATGAAGGCCATCGCCATCATGGAAGGCCGTCGGAAGTTGACCCTCGGCATCGGCAATTGCACCGGCAAGGTCGAGACAGACAATGCCCTCGGCCACACAATAGCCACGAATCCAGTCGTTGAATGCTCTGGTATCGTCGAGTTGCAGTTGCGTGCAATCACCGCTGCCGACATCCACCGGAATCGTCGTTGCCAGAACCGGAACAGCTCCGATTCCCCGTATGAGAGCCACCATCCTGGTCATAATGCTCTCATAGTCAGCAAGCGGGGTTCCGCCTTCGGCGTAGAAGTATGCAGCGCACTCCTTCACAACTACTATCTTCGGTTCCTGGTCGGCAATCTCGCCCCAGACCTTGGTCTTGTCAGGATCGAAATGGATGACTTTTCTGAAGCTATACCCGGCAAAGTAAGCATCAAAATCCCACGCTTCGGTGATCGACGCACCAACAAACACAACCAGGCTGGAGCCGGTATTGCCGCTCGATCCGCCGTTGCCGCAAGCCGACATTGACAGCAGCAATCCCGAGCAACAGACAAGCCGGCACATCGACAGTATAGAGCGCATAACCTATCTCCATGTCTTCTGATCGCTGCCCTCTAAATTCAGTCCTCCGCCGGCCACGCCTCGGCTGGTCTATCCTGATACGTGGAAACAACCCTGACGTGACCATGCGCCTTCTTCTCGAGCGCCTCCTGCACCGTGCGGACGGCCAAACCGGGCTCGTTGCACTCGGAACTCAGGTGTGCGAGAAACACCCTGGTTAATCCGGGCCCGGCACATTCGGCCACAAGTTCAGCCGCATTCCGGTTCGAGAGATGTCCCTGTCGGCCGGCTATTCGCTGCTTCAGCGCCCATGGCCTGGCCGCATCGCGCAGCATTCTCTCATCATGGTTTGCCTCGATGATCAACGCCTGGCAATTCCTGAGCTTTTCCCTGACAACCGTGGTTACCATTCCAATATCTGTGACAACGCCGATGCGCGTATCGCCTGAACTGATTGCAAACCCGACCGGGTCAAGAGCATCGTGGCACACTGTGAAAGGTTCAACCGCAATATCTCCTATTTGGAAGGAGAATCCAGCACTGAACACCTTCCAGGGAATGACGTTCTCCCCAATGCTTCGCTCAACGCCCTGAATTGTAGCCGCATTGGCGTAGACGTCGGCTTTCAGCTTCCTGAACAGCGCTTTCAACCCGCCTATGTGGTCACCATGTTCGTGGGTAAGCAGTATCGCGTGGATGGCAGATGGATCAATTCCAACGGATTCAAACCTTCGAAGAGTCTCCTTGCCGCTGAACCCCGCATCTATCAGCAACCCCGTGGCACCTGATGACACAAAGATACAGTTGCCCGAACTACCACTACCGAGTACACAAATACGCATCGAACTCCCTATCAAGATAAAATTGGATCTGCTTATTGCCTATGATCAAGAACAATAACAGAAAATCATTACCTTTTCCCTCTTTTTTAATCTTTGAATCGTCTCATGGGTTCATGAAGACTGAATCCACCACCGGCTTGTAGCCGTTGGGTTCGAAAGATGTCGAATACAATTCCACGCGCCGTCCACCATTCCTAACCGGCGGGGCAACTTCGCGCCTTGGCGTCTTCGCGCGAGGTCCTTCCCTCTCATTTCTAGGCGGCAACCGCAACATCTAGGTTGAAACATTGCACTTGGCGTGATACCTTCCGACTTCTTTCCAAGCATATATCAGCCATAAGGAGACAAACAACATGAGACGAGTCTATAACTTCTGCGCAGGTCCGGCAGTCCTTCCCCTCCCCGTGCTTCAGGAAGCACAGGCGGAAATGTGTGATTTCAAAGGCACCGGCATGTCCATACTTGAGCACAGCCATCGCGGCAAAGCCTACGACGCCGTGCATACCGAAGCGATTGCAAACATCAAAAGCCTGCTGAAGCTGTCTGATGACTACTCGGTCCTCTTCGTCCAGGGTGGTGCCAGCGTTCAGTTTGCGATGGTACCCATGAACCTGCTCGGGGCCGGCCAGACCGCAGACTACATCAACTCCGGCGCCTGGGCTTCCAAGGCCCTGAAGGAAGCCAAACTGATTGGGAATGTCAATGTCGCGGCCAATTGCGAGAAGGAAATACCGACCCGTGTTCCATCTGCAAGCGAACTCAAGCTCACACCGGGCGCTGCTTACGTGCACATCACATCGAACGAGACCATTTCAGGTGCGCAGTTCAAGGCCTTCCCTCGCACAGACGCGCCGCTGGTCGCGGACATGTCATCGGACTTCCTCTCCCGCCCGTTTGACGCCGGCCAGTTCGGCCTTATCTATGCCGGTGCCCAGAAAAACATCGGCCCCGCTGGAATGGCCCTTGTGATCATTCGCAAGGATCTTGCAGAGCGTGTTTCTGCAAAGGTCCCGACGATGTTCAGGTACAAGACGTTCATCGAAGAGAACTCTCTGTATAACACTCCGCCATGCTTCACGATCTACATCTGCATGCTGGTGACACGCTGGGTCATGAAGATGGGGCCTGAAAATCTCTACCGGCAGAATGTGGACAAAGCTGCCATGCTCTACAAGGCTATCGACTCCAGCACATTCTACAGGGGAACGGCTGTGCCGGGATGCAGATCCGACATGAACATTACATTCCGTCTGCCGAACGAACAACTCGAGGAGATGTTCACGAAGGAAGCCGAAAAGAGCGATCTCAAGGGCCTGAAGGGCCACAGATCAGTCGGCGGTCTCAGGGCATCCATCTACAACGCGTTCCCGGTGGAGGGTGTAGAGGCTCTGGTTTCGTTCATGAAGGATTTCGAGCGCCGCAACGGTTGAACCTGAAAAGAGCTAAAATCACGAGATTCTGGCTAAACGACGCGCAGTCGCCAAGATCAGGGAAGCTTCTCGCTTTGCGTCTTGGCGCCTTTGCGCGGAAATCCTCTCCCGTTAGCTGAAGCAGTTACTGCAACGTTGCTTGACTACGTTCCTCACGGACCGTACTATCCCGCTCGTGTTCCGGCTCAATAGCCATGCGCCTGTAGCTCAATTGGATAGAGTGACAGCCTCCGAAGCTGTAGGTTGCGCGTTCGATCCGCGCCAGGCGCACCACTCACATACGCAATAGCCGCAAGGCTAATCCTCATTCTAGCCAATGTTTGCGTGGCTCTTCTTGATATACGTTTTCATCATTACGCCTCACTTGGTGCTGATTGAATTTTCTTGTCCGCTACTTTTGGAGGCTCAGAAGCAATCCAACCAGAAAGACCCGATGGTATCCGGTTGTCAAACCGGCGCGGACAAGGAATCGCCCAGAACGCCGAATTCACACACGGTAACACCTGCCTGGTCCATTGATGTTGTATTTTCAACTTTCAAGCAGATCGAAGGTGTCGATCAGATTGGCGAGGAGGAGTTCATCTTTGTGATGATACCCCTTCCACCGTAGGGTAACACCCCATAGCAAGGGACGGGCCAATACTGCAATGTATCCGTATTCGAGGGATTGGAGTCAGGAAAGAATACGCGGAAAGAATCAGAAGGAGGCCAAGTTATGAAGATAGCGAGCAAGTGGGCGGTTATTTGTCTGGTCGGGCTGGCATTCGTATTCACGGGGTGTGGTGGCGGAGGCGACGAGGATGTTCAGCGGACATCCTTCATATCCGGGTATATTGAGGACTTCGCAGCTGACAACGGCGCTGCATCCGTGAAGGCGGTAGTAGTTCAGGGAATTACAGTTGTTCTATCAGGACCAGTCGACAGGACGGCAATGACTTCCTCTGACGGAAGTTTTGTGTTCGGGAATCTTCCGGCGGGCGACTACCGAATCGGCTTTACGCTTACTGCAGGACAGGAAGTGATCTACAGCGGGCCGAGCGGGCAGGAGTTTGCCATTACTCTCGGCAATAACCATCGGGTCGATCTCATCAATATCCGGGTTTCTGAAGGCAAGGTTACAATAGGCAATATCAGCACTGTTGACCTCGGCGCATATAACAATGGTGAAACTGCGGCAAGCGCTCCAGATGCTTCCGGACGATGGGTCGGAACGGCGACCACTTCGGGCCAACCATTTGTACTGACATTGTCGCAGTCAAGCGGTTCGATCCACGGATCTGTTGACATAGGCGCAGCGGTCATTTCCGGCTGGATAGAAGACGGTGGCATGCTGATCCTGCATTGGGATACCGGCTATGACACCTGGGTGAACAGCACGGCGACCATTCACGGTAATACGATGGTTGAGATCGTGTACAATAGACTCCCGCGCATGGTGGACGACCAACCAAACTACGATAAAACCGTACGCGTCTATAAGCGATCAACAGACGAAAATGTACTATAGATTCGCATGGGGATTTGGCTTTTCGTCCCTGTCCGAATTCCCCGGCTTTATGGCGGTCCAACCGGGTCTATGCTGACTGTGGGCGGCGGGAGAAGAAGTCTCGCGCAGTGTCGCAAAGTGCGCGGAGAGAGAGGTACCGCCAGTTGATGAGAGCCACAATGCGCATTTCCTTTCCGCACCACGGGCATAGTAATGGATCAGATTCTGCTGCTCTGCGAAGCAACTATTTCAAAACCGTCAAATACACCCCTGCCCCGCTTCCGCTCTTTGAGAAGACGAAAGCTTCACTTCCTGCACCGGTCTATGACGAAAAACCCATGTACGTGGATATGTACTGGAAGACATGGGAGATTGCGTTTCGCAACTTCCACGCACCCACATCGACAAACGGCTTTGTCTCGCAGTTCATTGACACTGCTTTAACAAGAATATCTTTCTCTGGGATTCATGTTTCATGACGATGTTCTGCAACTACGCGCATCCGCTGGTTCCAGGAATCGGTTCGCTTGATAACTTCTATGCAAAGCAGCATGACGACGGCGAAATCTGCCTAGAAAGACAAGCAGACCAGAATTGACGTGGCCGCCAGGAAAGAGGTAGTGCGCCAACTCTGATCCGCAAGGTCCTTGATCAACGGAAGCTTGCGCCACAGCGTCCACTTTCATGTCTTCAACAGGAAACGCTGGTGGCTGCCAAGACCCCTGTCTTCATCAACTACAGCGACTGCTTTGACAGGAAATCATAGCTGGCGCGGGCAAAGTCAAATGGCGAACCCTCGCCGCTATCCTGTTCATAGACATACCATTCAATGCCTGATTCCCTGCCAGCCTCAAATATTCCATCCCATTTCGAACTCAGCGAGCCCTGTCCCAGCGGCTTGAACTGATGTTTCTTTCCGCCGAGGACGACGTCCTTGGCGTGAATGACCGGGCAACGGTTCTTGAGCTTCCTGATGTACGTTGCCGGATCAATACCTGCGACGGCCGCCCAAGCGATATCCAGCTCCGAGCACAAATTCTCCGGCTTCGTCACGTCCATGAGGATATCGAGCTTGGCCCGCTGATCGCCCGGATACTTTTCGAATTCAGCGGCATGATTGTGGTACGAGAGCCGCATTCCGGCAGCCCTCAATTTCGCGCCAAGTGCGTCAAGCCGGCCTGCGCCTTTCTTCCATGCGTCAAGTGTGGCGGTGCAATCCTTCATCATCCCGCCAGGAGCAACATCCTTTGTCCCGACTGTCTTCCAGAAGGCAACTTCCTTATCGAAGTCCTTCTCAAAGGCTTCAATACTCACATGGGCCGCGATGCATTGCAGTCCGGCTTTGTCCAGCGCCGTGCGGATCTGGTCGGCAGGCAGGTTCGGCATTCCGCTCCACTGCACATATTCCCAGCCCATATCAGCCGTCTTCTTAAGGGTATCATCAAGATCCTTCTTCGCGGGGTCGCGTAGTGTGTAGAGCTGCAGGGCGATACCGGCCTTTTTCTTTCCAGCCACTGCCTTTTCGATCTTCGGCTTCACGGCATCCGCGCCGAAAACCGTCTTACTTGCAAAAGCAACAAGGCCAAACGCACCTAGAAGTTCCCTGCGAGTCATTTCGCCGCCGATATTCTTCATACGATCTCCCTGTTATGGTTTACAAACTAACACTATGCCCGCCAGACTAGAACGAAGACACCGGAGCGTCAATGCTTTTGCTCAGTGATCAGCCTATCCGCTACTTTGACTGCACAGCCCTGTTCTTTTCTAATCCTTCAATCAGAACAGCGGTACTGGAGTGCCCTTTTTGAAGGGCAAAGACGCGGGCCGTATCGCCATCGACATCCTTCAAGAGAGGGTCAGCGCCATACTTCAGCAGTAGCCGCACATTGTCATCCTGACCTTCTGAAGCCGCGTACATCAGTGCTGTAAATTTCTCCTCGGTGTCTCGCAAATCCACTGCTGCACGGTGTTCAAGCAGAAGCTTCACCGTCGCGGCATTCGGGCCGCTTGAGGCATACATAAGCGCGGTCCGCCCTGCCCCGTCCTGCACATCCACCATGGCATTCCGGCTCAAGAGCAGATCGACCGTCGCGGTATGCCCGTCGAACGAGGCAAGCATAAGAGCAGTCCGTCCATTCTCATCGGCTTGATTCACGTCCACCCCGGCCTTGATCGCCTGCGCCAGGGCCTGGGTATTTCCTTCAGCCGCTGAGGAAAACAGTGATGCAATGCCGGCGGATGCGGTGTCCGACGGAGCGGTACCGGCTGCCACCGCTTGCGCCGGGGGTGCCTGCACTGGAACAATGCTGGATGGAGACGCCCTTTTGCAGCCCGATTCAAGCGCCGTTGCGAGCGCACAAACGAGAACTATCTTCGAAGTGGGAAGCATTCTTCTCTTCATGCCGCGTATCCTCCGCAAAACTTTCAATATTTGCAACCTGAAAGGCTCATTTCACCCCATGCCAGATACGCACCATGCACTACCGCCATTCGTGTTTCGGGTAACGACGCTGCAATTCCTTCTTCGCCGCCGGGTAGCCTGTTCTCCAGAACGAGACAAGGTCGTCCGTTACCTGGATCGGCCGCTGGTTCGGCGCAAGGATATGCACAAGCAGGCGCACCCGGCCCATCGCTATCGTGACAGCTTCTTTGACCCCGTATAACTCCTGGATGCGAAGGGAAATGAACGGCGGATTAGAGACATCGTAGGTGACCTTTGGACTCTTGCCATTCGTCAGCATGACCCGTTCCGGCGCATGCTTGTCCAGTATCGCCTGCATCCCGCCGGCCAACCAGCCTTTCACCACCGGCCAGACCTGGCGCTCCTTGATATCCTTCCCGCTTCGAGCGCCGAGACAGATCTGTTCGACCAGATGACGGCGGTCTGACTCCGTGACAGCCGCCAGGCCAAGCTCTGGACACCAGCCGGCAAGGCGATTGACGCGGATAATCCACTGTTCCACCAGGTGATCCCAATTCTTAAGGGCAAGCCGACCGGCTATGACCTCTCCGGCGAGCAGTGTTGCCGCTTCATCGTCTGTCGGCTCCGATGCGTGACACGCTGAAAGCAGGAGATCGCGGAAAGACGCGCGATCCTCAGCCGTCACACGCCTCTGCTCCGTGTCATAACCGACCACGCGGGTACGTTCCAGCATCCCCGGGAAAACTTCTTCAATCCAGTTCTCCTCAACGATGCTGGCAAGCGAAAGGCGCACGTCGACATCGCCGCGGGAGTTTTCGATCTCCTGAATCTCTGTAGCGACAATCATCTGTCCGTCTCTCACAATGCTTTCCGGGTCCAGCGTGCCGCGCCGTCGGTGCGCGACATCGTAACGTACGCTTCCTGAATTGATACGCCGCGCCAGATGATCAGGAAACCCGGCCAGGATGCACTTGCGTATTGCGGCAGATTCAGCATCTCGTTCACCAATGACTAGACCCTGCTCCTTTGCTATGGAGAGGAACTGCTCATAGAGCTGTCCTACCTGCCTGGCCGTACGCGCATGAATACCCAATTCATCGCAGGCGGCAGTGTCGAAATTTGCCTTCTGTGCGTACATCCATGCCCGCATCATGCGCAGAATATCAGATTCATGCTCCCCGCCGAGCAGGTCATCGCGCCTGTCCCTGGCTTGCGCCCCGCGACTGCGCAGCAGCAGCCCGCGTTCCGAGGTAACGGCGGCAACCAGGGCCGCGGCACCGACACATCCGTATTTCCCGGCGGCAAGCATCATCCGGGCATAGCGCGGATGAACCGGAAACGACAGAAGCCTGCGCCCGATGGGCGTGATACTCTGATCCACTGCGTCAAGCGCACCAAGATCTGAAAGCAAAGCCAAAGCCCGCGACAATGTTCTTTCTACCGGCGCATCCACCCAAGGAAAGGCCGCAATGTCATCGATGCCGCCAGCCTTCAACAGGAGAACCGCCTCAGCAAGATCAACTCGTTGAACCTCCGGCAATTCCTGGGCGGGCCGACCCTGGTGGTCTCTTTCGGTCCAAAGCCTCAGACAGTGGCCGCTTCGAGTGCGACCGGCCCGACCGGCCCGCTGGTCGGCTGATGCGCGGCTGATCTTATCCACCAGCAGTGTGTTTATGCCACGATACGGGTCAAAGCGCGCTTTGCGGGCAAGTCCGGCATCGATAACGACCGTTATCCCGTCAATAGTAACGGACGTTTCAGCTACGTTCGTGGAAACAACAACCTTTCGCTGCGACCGCCGGTTAACGGCCGCATCCTGCTCCTCAGGCGGCAGTTCGCCGTGCAGCGGCAGGACAAGGAAACCGCGTGCAGCCCGGCTCGCCTTGATCGCCTCGACAGTCCTCCTGATTTCATAGGCTCCCGGCATGAATACCAGAAAGTCACCCTCCTCATCCTGCGCGGCAAGCCGTTCAAACTGTTCCCTGGCCGCCTCCCACACTGGAAACCTGTCGGCATCAACAGACTTCTGTAGATACTCCATCGTCACCGGGAACTGGCGGCCTTCCGACTCAAGCAGAGCACAAGGTGCGAGGTAGTCGACAATCCGACCTGAATCCAGCGTGGCCGACATCACAACGAGGTTGAGATCCGGGCGCGTCGACTTCTGGAGTTGAAGCGCCAGCCCAAGCATCAGGTCGCCGTACAGATGCCGCTCGTGGAATTCGTCAAACAGGATGGCGCTTACTCCGCTGAGAGCCGGATCAGAAATCATCTGCCGCAGAAGCACACCATCGGTCTCGAATCGAATGCGGGTCGTCTTGCCGCAGCGGTTATCGAAACGGACCTGGTATCCGACTTCGCCGCCGAGCTGCGAATGCCGTTCTGTTGCCACGCGTCTGGCGAGCATACGGGCAGCCAGCCGCCGGGGCTGGAGAACGACAACACAACCATCGCCACAGAGGTCATTATCGATAAGCATCTGCGGCACCTGGGTTGACTTGCCCGAGCCAGTTGGCGCCTTGATAACCGCGCGCCTGGCTGCAGGCAGTTCCCGGCGCAATTTCGGCAGAATTTCATAGATAGGCAATTGTCCAACTTGCAGACTCATATTGATACTTTTAAGCATACATGAGTTACCGCTTTCCGCAAGGCGGGAAGGCATGCATTTCACGTCTGAAGGCATTGTTCCGCCGCAGCAGTTCAGCCCATTCCCTGGCTTGCATCCGACCATGAGCAAATGCAACGCCGGGAGTACTGTCATTCTACCTTGACGGTCATATGCTGAATATCGATACTCCAAATGCAGGCTGGGTATGAAGTGCCTTCCAATGCGAAGATCCAGGCGGCCAACAGACCGCATCTTATTCCCCTGGACATCGGGAAGAAAATTGGAAGAACTATGCTGGAAACGATGTATGCCCGGATTCAAGTGAAACATTGAACATGATGACAGCAAACGTAAGGTTGCGGGGCAACGATGGAAGACCAGGCAGATTACTGCGAGCACGGCTTCTTCTCCCATTACAGGCATTACTGCTGGCGGCGGCGATTGCCGGCTGGTGGTCGCAGCGCGGCGAGACGCTTTTCTCAAATGGCCGATGGGTAGTCGGCAAAGACACCGGCAAATACGTCTTCTATGCTCACGCCTTTCTGTTCCAACCTGTCAAGGCCGGCCGGGTTGATCTTACAAGCTGCATGGGATTTCAGGAGATCCTGTATGTCCGTGCTGAAGATGAAAACCGCCGGCTTGTGTCTCTGCGTTGCGACGCTTCCATCGACCCCAAAGCCTATCTCTGGCTTGAGGCCCGGAAGCAAGGCAGGAGTCTCCTTGGATGTCGCTTCTCAAACAGGAAGGACTATCCCTCGGGATTCTACCGGTACAATGACTCCGGCGAAATCAGCGCACAGGAACCGTGCTCAATTGATATGCCTGCTCCGCGCGATGGGCACCTGGGAATTGAGATGCGATTGAAGGACGGCCAATGGGATGCGATGGTGCAGGGAATGCCATTCGCATCGATCGCCGATATCGGCACCAAGGGCGGCCAATTTGGTTTTAGGGGTTCCGGATGGGACCACCGCCCTGTCACAATCGGTAATATCGAAATGGAGTTTGAAGATCCCGCTCATCCAGGCCGTCACTGGACCGAGAGAGAGAACTTCCAGCGGGCACCTATCTTCAGGAGGATCTTCCCGTTTGCCATGCTCTTTGCAACTCTGGCGGTAGCCATGCGGCGATGGCGCCAGACCCTTCTCTCCGCCTGGATTTCAGCGAAAAGCCTTCCGTCGTTTATGTCTATTGACGACATTCTCTTCACTCTGACAATGCTCATCACGGTGGTTGCTCAGAAATACCTGCGATGGCCATCCGGCATTATGATTCCACTCGGCATAATGGCAGCCGAAGTTCTTACAGTCGCAGTCTTCGTTGCCTTTCAAAAACAGCGGCTCCCGGATGAAAGGCCGCGGCATACATCGCTGCTTGTGTTTTCAATGGGCGTCATTCTGACCCTTGTCGGAGTGGCGGCGTTCCTGGTTCATGGTCATCGCAATATCGGAGGCGGAAGCGATGCCGCCTATACCGTTCAACCAGATGCGCATCACGCGTCATCCGCGTTTCGCACCAACGCTTTATCCGTGAATCCTGGTCGTCCATTCTTCATCGAAAACATGGCCTATGCCGGCCAGGTCATTTCAGCCAGCATTGCGCTCGCATCCAATGCAACACTGGACGTGGTGTTTCAACAGCAGTCGGAGTATTCACGCGGCGATCCGGATGGCGAGGCTCTGCCCTTACGCCGCAGGCTCTTGCGCCTGTCTACGCGCTCCGACGTCACTACCGGCCTGTCGCGCAGCACTGACAACAGGCCCCAGCCCTTTACGCCGATAGCGGGCCTTCTGGAACCAAGCCATACCAACCGCCTTGTGCTTCGTTGCGACAACCACGGCACTCAGGTCATACTTAACGGCGCAACCACGCTGGCTTCGACCCTGAGGCCATTAGGCTATGGAGAAACGGGTTTTATGACCTACGACGGCGGTGCGATTCTCGACAGTATCTCCGTGGAGCCGATCTCGGGCAGCGAGACTTCTTCTAGCGTTCTGCCGCTTGCCGCAGCCCTGGCTCCAATCATTCTTGCTTGTCTGGCATGGATTGTCTTTCGCAGATGCGGAACGATGTCGTTCATGGATGCCGCACGGATTTCGTTCGCCGCCATTTACCCACTTGCATTCTGCCTGCTTGCGTCGCTCTTTGTTGACGTCAACACGATGGCGGGACTGGGCCGGGCACGAACGGCATGGCTCAATCTGGCATTGAGCGCCACGGCGGTTTCGTGCATTACGGCCACAGCGGCATTCCGACCGTCGCGGAAGTTCGCGGTGGTTTACGCCAATGCCATGATACTTCTTTCAATAGCCGCAGGTGCCGCCTGTATCTGGGAATTGCTTCCCGCTTCACACCCGCTTCGATTGAAGTTCACCCGCGAGGCAATTGACCCCGGCGATCTTTCTGCAATCAGGACGGACGCACCGGGACCGTGGTACAACAGCAACGATAAGATTGGCGTTCACATATATCCATGGAACCAGCGGCTCGGAGGACGGCTGCTCCCGCTCTCAAAGAAGGAAGGCACATTTCGCATATTTGTGACGGGAGGCAGTCAGGCCTGGGGTGCCGGTGCAGCCGATTCGGCGCACACTTTCGCCCAGATGCTTGAGGATTCGCTCCGGGCCCGCGGCCTGCCTGTCGAGGCTTTCAACGCCTCATGCAACGGAGGCGGAATCTCGCGCTCCTTCTTTTTCTACAGGGATATCCTGCGGCTCTGGCAACCTGATCTTATCATCGCCGACATAGGCCTCAACGAGACAAGCGGCCTGGTGCGGGTATACGACGACGAGCGGCGGCGATGCATCGACAGCGTGGCGAAGGATTTCGAAGCGTGGCTGTCCCTCTGCCGCAGCGACAACGTAGAGTTCCTGCTTGTGCTCGAGCCTATGTGCGGCGAAACACCGTTACAACCTATCCCGGCATTCTACGACGCGCTGGAGACAGTCGCCCGCCGGAACGGCGCTTCGGTTTTCAAGCCGGCAGGCAAGGTCTACGAAATGGAGCGCAATCATATTATCTGGTGGGACACTGCGCATTTCACACCGTATGGACACGACCTGTTTGCCCGATTACTCCTGCCATGCGTTGAACAAATCGTGCAAAGCCACACCGTGGAACGAACAGACCCTTTGAAATACTGAACTTTCGCTTGAGTCAACACGGCATACAATGCACAATTAATAGTTTATGTCATGGTTCGTTGTTGGAACGTAGGAGTATCCGATGAATGCCGTAAGATCCATTGCCATTGCAGGTCTGCTGACGGTTCTTCTTGCCGCCGGAAATTCGGAGGCACAGATGAGCAGGGGGGCAAACTCAGCAGTCACCGTCGGCGTTCGCCAGTACAACACCCATCCTACTGACCCTGATTTTCCTTTCGCTGATGGAGACCTGGGCTATAACCTTTCCTACGAGTATCACGAAGGCAATGCCTACTGGCAGTTGGGTCTCGGATACGCACCGCATTCCTCAGCCACGTCGCAGGTTGCCGGGATCGAATACGAGATCGAATACGTGGTCACGCCCCAACTGCACCTGATTTACCAGGATGGACTCTTCTTGATGGGGGTCGGCGCCCTCAAGCACTATGTCAACGATACTGAGGGCAAGCACTGGACGAGCCTGTACTGGGAACTGTTGCTCGGCCTTCAACTGCCGATCTCAAATGCTCTCTCAATCCAGGGACTGGCTTGCTACCAGTTCAAGAGTTGGAGCGACCTTGGAGATCTCGATACAAGCGAGATAGAATTTGGCGTAAACCTGTCCTGTAAGTTCTGAAGAAAGGGCGATTCTCCGTGATTTCTTCGCGATTCCATGCCCGCTCAACCGTGACACTGATACCGGCTTTGGCCCTGCTTGCCTCGATATGCCACTCCGGACCTGCCATCGCGGGCTCCACTGAGGATGGGCTATCGCGCTCCATAATCAAGATCTACTCTTCGATCCAGAAAAGGGATTATTCGCTCCCATGGCAATCCCTGCCGCCAATGCAGGCCAGTGGTACCGGGTTTGTAGTCGGAAAGAAACGCATCCTGACAAATGCCCACGTTGTTTCAGACGCTCGATTCCTGCAGGTGCAGAAGAATCAGGAAGCGGCGCTTCACCCCGCCAGAGTGATTTTTGTCGGCCACGACTGCGATCTGGCAATGATTGAAGTGGATGATCCGGGTTTCTTTGACGACACGAAACCGGCTCCGTTTTCAACGGTACTCCCGGAACTCAACGATGAGGTTTCGGTATTCGGTTTTCCAGTGGGCGGCACCAAGCTTTCCGTAACCCGCGGAGTCGTGTCCAGAATAGACTACAGCCAATACAGTCACAGCGGCGTGGATCAACACCTGGTCTTGCAGGTTGACGCCGCGATCAATCCCGGCAACAGCGGCGGACCGGTCTTCTATCGTGGCAAAGTGGTGGGGGTGGCATTCCAGGGACTTCTCCAGGCTGAAAATATAGGCTACGCAATTCCAATTCCAGTCATTACCCGTTTCCTCAAGGATATCGCGGACGGCACCTACAACGGATATCCGGAACTGGGGATCGAAACGATTTCGGTGCAGAATCCGGCACTCGCGAAGGATCTCAAACTGAAAGACAACCGCATCGGTGTTGCCGTATCCTATACCGATCCATTCGGCGCGGCCCGAAACATACTGAAACCGGGGGATGTACTTCTCGCAATAGACAAGCATGACATACTCAGCGACGGCAATGTCATGCTGGACAACACCACAATGGAGTTTCAGGAGCTGCTTGAACGAAAGCAGTGGGGAGAGTCTGTAACATTCCGCGTATGGCGCGATGGCATCGCCAGCGAGATCATGGTGCCGCTCTCCAATCCGCCTGATCCGTTCGTCTTCAGAAATCTCTATGACGAAGAGCCTCAATACCTGATCGCCGGCGGCCTCGTTTTTACACCGCTGACGCGAGAGTACATCAGATCTCTTGATCAGGAAGTGGGAAGCCCGAACGGCCAGCAGCTCTTGTACTATTCACAGTACGCGAAGGCGGATGGGCTCTACACCAACCGGGAGGAATTCGTGGTGCTGGCGGCGCGACTTCCACATCCGGTGAACACTTATGATCAGCCATTCGTCCGCGGAATAGTATCAACTGCAAATGGCGTACAGATCCGCAATCTTGACGACCTCAGCCAGGCAATGACGCAGCCACAGGACGGTTTCCATGTGCTTCGTTTTGATGGGATTGATCATCTTCTGGTTATTGATGCTAACGCCGCAGAGAGCGCCAACCCTGAAATCCTTGCCAGGTACGGAATACGTTCGTCAAGACGGATAGCCGGCCACACAGGCCATGGCGCACGCAAATAGGGAGTGTTATGTCCGGATATGGATCAGTATCACCGCGCAACGAAACAGGGACACCGCTCAGGCCGGGCCGGGCAGCCTGGTTCTCCGCATCAGTCGCTGTGCTCATGTTGTTCTTCGCTGCGGGGAATTGCGCGGCAGACACCCTTGAACGCAGCCTGTTGCGTGTGATTGTAACATGCCAGTTCTATGACCCGTTCATGCCATGGCAGAAGAGCGCACCCGGTGTACGGGCTGGCTATGGCTACGTTATCGACGAGAACCGTGTCATAACAACCGAGGATCTGGTGCGCAACCAGACCCTGGTGGAGTTGCAGCCTTCGCTCAGCGGAGAAAAGTATACCGCAACGGTTGAGCTGTCGGATGAAACCGCAAACCTGGCAATACTCCGCATTTCAGATCCGAACGGATTGAAGGGTCTCGTTCCACTGGAACTGGCGGAAAAGGTGGCGAAGGACTCAAAGGTGGCAATAGTCCAGTTTGACGAGACAGGCGGAATATCTCATGGCAACGGGCAGGTGGTGGAAATATCAGTTGCGGATATTCCCCAGTCGCCCGGCAGTCTCCTGGCGTTCAAGGTTCTGACCGACTTGAACGTCAATGGACACGGCGCCGTGGCTTTGTGCGAGGGCAAGGTTGCCGGGTTGATCATGGCCTACGACAGGAATACCAGGATAGGCACCATGCTCCCCTATCCTGTACTCGGACACTTTATTTCCGATGCTGCCCGCAAGACGTACCGCGGCTTCGCGAGCGCCGGATTCGGATGGAGCCCGCTTGTGGATCCTGCCGAAAGGAAATTCCTGAAGGTCGGCAGAGACGATGGTGGGGTCGTGGTTCTTTGGATCGCGCCGGACACAGGTGCGGCAGCAGCTCTCAAGCCACAGGACGTGGTGATCGAGTGGGATGGCCGCGCAATTGACAAACTCGGTTTCTACATTGACCCTGATTTCGGGCGGCTGGCTCTCCCTTATCTCATCAAGGGTCGCCGCTATCCCGGCGACACCGTAATGGCAAAACTCATAAGAAACGGCGAACCCATAACGGTGGGAATCAAGCTTACCCGCCAGCTTGACCGGCAGTCGCTGATCCCTGAGAACACGGCTGGGCTGCAGGCAGAGTATTTGGCCGACGGTGGTCTGGTTATCAGGGAAATTACGGGCGATTACCTGCGAGTCCATGGAAATCCATGGAACCTTCAGACCGATTCAAGGCTGGTGCATATCTACATGACCAGGGCCGGAAAGCCGGAACGGGTCGGTGATCGCGTGGTAGTTCTGTCGCATATTCTGCCAGATCCAATAAACCTGGGATACCAGCATTTCCGCGACCAGATTATTACATGCGTCAACGGAGAACCTGTTCGCAACATCAGCGATGTGTTCAAACTGGTGAAGCGGGACGGCGGTCTAAAACGTATCCGGCTCCAATCCATGGGAGTGGATCTCGTCCTTGACCAGACAGCGATGAAGAGCGCCAACACCAGGCTGATGCGCTCATACCAGATTCCGCAGATGCGTTTTCAGAGGGAGGATGGAGCCACCCGGCCACCATCCAGTGGAGCCGTACCCGATTGATCCGCGGGATCGCATCGCGCACTGATGCACGAAGAAGGCTTGATAGAAAGGGTCTAATATATGTTCGACGAGGTGCTGGCTATCATTCAGCAGGCAAAGATTGAGGTTCACGCGCCTCAATTGCTGCTGGTAATTGCGGGTCTGTCGTTCTGCCTGCTATTGAGATACATCAGGCTCGGGCTGATCATCGCGTACGCTTACACATTCCACCTTGGCTGGCTGTTCTGCGAGAAGGATCTTCTTTCAAGGGGGGATCCATATGACAACTATGCAATCAGCTATCTGGTTTTCGGGTGGGTATTGCTCTTGCTCTCAGGAATAGGTATGTTTGTCCGCAGGTTCAGAGAATAGGGGAAAAACTTTTCCCCGGACGAAAGGCGGATAACTTGCGCTACCTTGTCAAATCATTGATCTTGTTCGTCGCTGGATGCATGCTCATTGTCATGGTGACCCCCTTTATCAGGCTGGCCCGGGCCCAGTCGATGCTGAATACGGCCCTCACTCTGAAACAGAGGGGCGACTGCGCGACAGCCATGGACATATTGCAGCGCTTCGAGACATGGACCCTTCGAAACGACGGATTGGATCTGCAATACCGCCTCGAACTCATCCGATGCTACATGAAGCTGGGAAAGATGAACATGGCCATGTACGAGGCTGAGCGAGTCAAGAACAGTCACAGGCCAAATCCTCCCCCGCGCTTCCCCGGATCTATGCCGGAGATAAGGGACTATCTCTTTGACGGACCGGACTGGGTAGCCAACAAAATCATCGGCGCTACATCCGGCAATCTCTCTCGTTGGGACGATGGTGCCGGCTTCGGTGTTGTCATAACTGAACTCCAAACCACTGGCGATGTTGACGAATTGAAGAAATACGCGGGAATTATTCTCGCAGCGGACAGCGGAAATCAAGAAGCCAAAGCGGCTCTCGCTTTTATCGAGAGAGCCAACATGATCGAAAATCACAAGGAGGACGAGAGAGCGCAGGCGAGAGAAAGAAAGCTGAAGCTCGCAACACGGGCCCAAGCTGTCCAGCCGAGCCCAAGTGTCGTCGTCGCAAAGCCTGAGATCGTGGCGCCACCGCCTTCTGTACAACCAGCGCAGAAGGCATCGGAGGAAGCTCGCCGGCAGAAAGAGGCCGGACTCCGGGCAAAGGAAGCAAGATTGACTGCCAGTATTGAGGCCAGGAAATCAATACTGAACAACAAGTACCCTGTACACCAGGCGGGGCAAATTGGCGCGAAATACGATGCTCTCAGGGCCCGCTCGTCAAAACTGGAAGCTGAAATGAACAAAGCAACCGGCCAACGCCGCATCGACATCATGGAAGAACTTCGCCCCATGAAGGGAGAAATGGCTCGATGCCAGGCCGAGCTTGACCAGGCCGAAGCCGCAATCACGGACGCTGAGAACAAGAGAGCAAATGCCCTCAATAACGACCAGGAACTGCGGTCTCTTGAAGGGAATCTGGCCAAAGTGAGAAACGATCTAGAGAACCTGTGAAGCGGTCAATCATTATTGTAGTCTGGCTTCTAACCACGGCCTGGTTCATAAGATTCGAGGCCTTTCCCCAGTACTTCACCCGTTCACTCCGCGGTTATCGCGATTTCCTGCCAAAGGGCGTGATAGTCAAGGATTCATGGATGAAGATAGTGTTCAAGAACGCACCGGTCGGCTACAGCCACACGAAGATTGAAACAGACGAGACCATGGTCAGCTCTCGATACCGTATGGACAACCAGATGGTACTTAATCTGACTCTCATGGGCGTCCAGGAATCCATCAGCGTTGGAACCGAGGCAACATTGGATGCTATGTATCGACTCCAGTCATTCAGACTGACAGTGCTCTCAAAGCTCAGCTCCACCCGCATCACCGGCCGTCGCGGACGGGAAAACTCGTTCCGCATCACAACGGATGCCGGCGGGGCGATAACCAGATCTGTCGTGAGTATCCCGGATGACGTTATAATCTACTCGCCTGGAATGGACATCGAGATGAGCCGCTTGAAACCCGGCGAGACAATGAGTTTCAGGACCATGGAACCGCTGACGCTGGCCCCTTCAACAGTGACCGTCCGAGCAATGCCCAGGGAGACCATCAAGTTCCACGGTTTCGAAACAAATGTTTCGGTGCTTGCTGTCGAATACATGGGAAGTGCGGTCCGGTCATGGATCGGAGCTGAGGGTGAACTCCTCAGGCAGGAGACGATTCTTAAAGGCCTGGTTGCTGAAGCCTGCGAAGCCGACGAAGCAATGCGTGCGGGCTCCTCGGCTTCTGGACAGGCGGCGGATGATCTGCTGGGCGAGCTGGCCATCAAGTCCGACGTTGCCATCGCAGAACCACGCAACTGCAAGTCGCTGAGAATCCGCATGGACGGAATTCCGCCCGGCACGCCGGCTGTCAGCAGCAACAGGCAGATTGTCGAAGGCACCGAGGGCAGCAGCATCGTCCTCCTCATCAAACCGGCGAGTATGCCTTCGTTCCATCCGGCTGGCGCAACCGCTATTCCGGCTGAGTTCAACAGGTTTCTCGCGTCCTCCGCCTATATCCAGTCCGACAATCCTGAAATAGTCCGGCAGGCAAAGGCACTTGCCGGAAAGAGCTCCAATTCCGTCGTAACGGCCGTGTCCATCTGTGACTGGGTCTACAACAACGTCAAGAAGATCCCGTCGCCGGGTGTTCCTTCCGCACTGGAGGTTCTCCACAGCCGCAAGGGCGACTGTAATGAACACACCTATCTCTTCGTGGCCCTGGCGCGTGCGGCTGGAATACCGGCCAAGGTGAAAATAGGTGTGGTCTATTCTGAAACCATCGGTGGATTCGGTTATCACGCATGGCCAGCCGTTTATCTGGGAGACTGGGTCGAGATGGACCCTACATTCGGCGAGCCAACGGTGGATGCGACGCATATCGCGTTGATTGAGGGTGAGTTTGCAGATCAGTTCTCACTTGCGAAAATGGTGGGGAAGTTGAGCATCAAGATCCTCGCCCTGGAGGAAAAATGATACAAGTCCGTAATCTCACCAGAAACTTCGGCAATTTCTGCGCCGTCAGGAATCTGTCCCTTGACATACCAAGGGGTGAGCTCTTCTGCTTCCTGGGTCCAAACGGAGCCGGGAAGACCACCACATTGAAGATGCTGACGGGCCTGCTGCGGCCCACAAGCGGAAGCATGCGGATCGACGGTCTTGACATCGCCAGAGACCCCATCGCCGTGAAGAAGATCGTCGGCTACATTCCGGATACGCCCTTTCTCTACGAACGACTCACCCCGGTGGAGTTCTTCAAATTCACCGGCGACCTCTACAACATACCGTGGCGACTGGTCGCGCAGAATCTGGAATCTTCATTCGCCACTTTCGGCCTCGACGAGTACCGGAATGTCCTCATTAAAGATCTGTCGCACGGCATGCGCCAGCGCCTGACTTATGCGGCCACCTTTCTTCACGATCCAAAGGTCCTGTTTATAGATGAGCCACTGGTAGGCCTGGATCCGCGGAGCATCAAGGCCATAAAGAACCTGCTCAAGGATAAGACCAGAACTGGAACCACCATCCTTCTGACAACGCACATCCTTGCGCTTGCGGAGGACATCGCAGACAGGATCGGCATAATCAACAATGGAATCCTGATAGCTCTTGGAACGATGGATCAGCTCAACAAACAAAGCGGCATTGACGGAAATCTCGAAGAGATATTCCTTTCCCTGACTCAATCAGGTGCTTCTCTGGATTTGCCAGGCGTGGACCGGAATACCCAATCTAGCACACGGGAGGCATGAGGCAGGCGCAATGTCGGCAACATCATCACTAGTACTTAAAGCCCGATATCTGGTTGCCGGCGCCGGTCGCGAGGCGAGACGGCACTCAAAGTTCAAGGTTGCCTTCATTGCTATGTTCGTTGTGTTTCTCGAGGCAGGTCTCTTCAGTATGTTCCTGGCCGGATTCACGTTTCTCGGCCGGATCGGGCCACTGATCATCAACAGTCTTTTCTCCCTTATATTCCTTGGCCTCGGCGGCATGCTTGCCATTTCAAGTGTTCTCACTTCCTACGCCGCAATCTACCGGTCAGATGAGATTCCCTTCCTGATCACGAGACCGTACACACTGTCCGAGGTCGTAATCTACAAGTTCTTCGAGTCATGCATGTACTGCTCATGGGCTTTCTTTTTCATCGTTGTTCCATTCATCGCAGCATATGCGCGGTACCAGCACCTGAGCCCGCTCTTTGCCCTTTGGACATTCATGTTTTCGCTGCCGTTTGTCGTCTTCTGGGCCGGAATCGGAACGGTCATAACAATGATTCTCGTCAGATGGACCCCGCGTGGCGGCGTCTTCAGATATGCCCTGATTGGATGCCTTGCAGTGGTCGCGCTCTACGTCTGGACCACAATACACGGCGCAAGGCAGTCTGAGAATCCGAACGCATTCATGCTCACCACGCGCCTGATACCAGGCCTCCACCTTGCCGCAAATCCCATGCTCCCGAACTGGTGGGTAGCAGAGGGAATCTCATCATTCGGCAGGGGTGCCTGGGCGAGAGGGCTGCTTCTATTCGTGTTCTCGACGGCCAATGCGCTCATGATCACCCTCGTGGTCGAACTGACGGGCCGGCTCACTTTCTACAATGGATGGCAGCGTGTTCTCGGCGCCACCAGCAGGACAATCCGGCACAAACCCATGCTTGAATGGTTGAACCGCCTGTTGTTCTTCCTGCCGCACGATGTCAGGGCCATCATCCTGAAGGACGCAAGAACGCTGTTTCGCGATCCTATGCAGTGGTCGCAATTCCTGATCTTCTTCGGCCTGCTGGGTCTCTACTTCGCCAGCCTGCGGTCATTCAAGTATGACGACATGGATGTCCAGTGGCGGTCCGTGATAGCGTTCCTGAACATATTCAGTGTTTCCACGGTCCTCTGTTCGCTGGCATCCCGATTTGTGTACCCTCAGCTAAGCCTCGAGGGGCAGAGTTTCTGGATACTCGGGCTATCCCCCACCAGCATGGGCCGTATTCTCCTGACAAAGTTCGGCGTGGCCCTGGTCGGCATGTGTACAATCAGCATAAGCCTTATGCTCCTATCCACACGGATGTTGAGGATGACAGGTGAAATACAGTTGATTGCCGTTACAGTGGCCGGCTGTATGTCTTTGGCTGTCTCCGGCATGTCCACGGGCATGGGCGCCATATTCCTCGACCTGCGGGAGCGGAATCCGGCGGCTATCGTTTCCGGATTCGGCGGGACGCTCAATCTCGTACTCAGTCTGGGCTTTATGCTGACAACCCTGCTGCCGCTGGCTGTCCTTTCGCACCTGCATCTTCTTGACAGGATCAGCGGACATTTCTTCCGTCACGGATCCATCCTTGCAATGGCATGGCTGTTCACCGCTACAATTGCGGCCACGGTAATCCCTCTCTGGTTAGGCAGAAAAGCACTCGTGGCCAGGGAGTACTGACCATCTTTATGGGTTGATTAAACTTCCTGCTTGTGCGAGAAGTACGAAATAGCCGTTGGCGTTGGCCGCTGCCGTTTTGAAGGGGATGAGGATCCGCCGGGAAGACATTAGCATGCAAAAGGTAAAGATCCTGATAGCTGGAACAGACACTGGCCTCTCCAGTTCTGTCGCGCACAGGCTGAAGCGCCTCGGGTACTCGGCCGCGTCCGCCACATCCATAAGGGATGTAATCAGGAAGGCGGTAAGCATCCAGCCCGACGTCATAATCGTCGACTTGAAGGCAAGCGGAGCCATGGAAGGCAGCGCGCTCGCACGGATACTGAGGGCGCGGTTTGCCGCTGCCTTTGTCTTCCTGGCTCCTGCATCCAGGAAGAACAAAGTCAAGCGTGCCCATGGTGATGCAGCTTCCAAGTATCTCTTCGGTTCGTTCACTGATGAAGAACTCAGATCTTGTCTTGAGTCAGCCGTTCAGATGAAGACCGGAGCATTCTGTTTCGAAAAGGAATCGTGGTGTCACTCGGTCGTACGCTCGATCGGTGATGCTGTGATCGTCACTGAGAGAACCGGACTTGTGGTATTCCTCAACCCGGCGGCCGAAAAGCTGACCGGTTGGACTCTTGACAGCGCCACCGGCCTTGGCCTTCAAAAAGTCTTCCGCGTGATAAGCGAGGATATGCGGCGGCCGGTCAGCATTCCGTTCGGCAAGATCATCCGTGGCCACAGCACGAGCATTCCAGGCCACCTTATTCTTGTTGACCCCAACGGCAACGAGAGGCATATCGAGAACTCGGCATCAGCACTCGCGGACGTTGACGGCAACGTCACCGGCGTCGTTATCGTATTTCGTGATGTCACTGATCGCCACGTTATGGCCAAGAACGCGCTTTCAAAGCAGAAAATTGAGGCGATGGGTATTCTTGCAAAGGGAATAGCGCGCGACTTCGGAAGCCTCATAAGCACCAGCGGCTCATACGCCGCATCGCTGGCTGATTCACTCATCCCCAGAACCAAGGCCCATGAGGACGCGCTGAAGATCATCGACTCGATCAAGTCCGCCCGCGAGTTGATATCACGCCTGCTTGACCTGGCACGCGCCAGTGAATCATCAAGCGGCCAAGCCACCAGTTCTGTGTCACTGGCGCAGGTCATAGCCGACACTTCGGTTGTGCTTGAGAAGACCCTTGCCGAACGGAAAATATCTTTCAGGACTGAGAATCCGGCAAACATGCCGTATGTGAAAGCCGATGCAGGGCAACTTCTGGACTCGCTCATGTCGATCTTTCTTAACTCGGTGGATGCAATGCCCCAGGGCGGAACTCTTTCCGTCAAGGTGAGCGAAAGGCGAATCACGACACCCAGCCGGAAGAGCAATCCCGATGCAAAGCGCGGCACTTACGCCGTCGTTCGCATCACCGATTCCGGGCACGGCATACCGCACGATGTGCTTGATCATGTCTTTGAGCCATTTTTCACCACAAAACAGCCTGGTATGGCAAAAGGCATCGGTCTCTCAATCGTGCACAATACGATTGTCTCATGGGGCGGATGGACGACCATCCGCAGCGCGAGCAAGAAGGGCACCACGGTCTCGCTCTTTATCCCGGTCTGCGCGGCCCCGGTTTCGAGCATGAGACGCATAGCTACCGGAGGAGAGACCATCCTGGTCATTGACGACAACGATGCCGACATCTCCTTCTTCCGGTCCGTTCTGGAAACTCAGGGGTATAAAGTCTACTCTGCAAGAAGCGGGGCTGAAGGCCTGTCAATCCTCAAGAAAACAAAAGACGAGATCGACATAGCAATTGTGGACCTCATTATGCCGCCTCCTGACGGACGGGAAGTTTTCCATGCAATTGTCAATCGTGATCCTGATGCAGCAGTGATCATAACCACCGGCTTTTCACGGGACTACGTCAGGTCAACTCTCGGCCAGGGCGGATGGGGATTTGTGCAGAAACCGATCGACAGAACCCAGCTGCTCAACGCTGTCACCCGTGCTTTCGAGCAGCGTTTGGTCAGCAGTTCCAATCGAATTGAAATCAGTTCCGACAGGAATGCAGGCGAGAAAACAACAGTCTGAAAGGATGGGCCTGAATGAGACTCCTTTCGATGCTCGCACTCATCATGATCCTCTCGTCCGGCTGCGGCAACGCCGCGCCAAAGAATCCGGCCGGGATAGCATCTTCCACCCAGGCACTGGAACGTTCATCGGCCCGAGATGCGGTTTACACAATCACGCAATTCGATAAGATCAAGGCAGCCAGGAACACCGAGGAGAAGATAAAGAAGATCTCCGAGGGCCGGCAAAGCGACCTGAAGGATGTGTCCGAATAGATGCACCGGTCCTTGCGGCCGTCACCCGCCCAGGCCGGCAGCCGCAAGCGAATCAGCAATTCGCTTCGTGATTGGGACCGCACCCGGAATAAACTGCCTGCCGGTGATTATTTCGTAAGCCTGGATGTACCGCCTGGCCGCCTCGATACGAACCTCGTCAGTCAGCCTTGGCGGCTGCCCTTCTCCGCGGAAGCCCTGGCTGACAAGCCATCGGCGCACATACTCCTTGTCGATCTCCCTCTGATCCTTACCGGCAGCAAACAATTCCTTGTACGTATCCATGAACCAGTATCGCGAAGAGTCAGGAGTATGGACTTCGTCGGTCACAACAAGCTCGGAGCCACGCAGCCCGAGTTCATACTTCGTGTCCACCAGGATAAGACCCCGGCTCTTTGCATGTGCGCGCCCGGCCGCATACAGACGGAAACAAATATCAGCAGCCTTATCAAACATCGCTCCATCAATCAAACCTTCCGCTATCGCCTCGGCACGCGACACGGGACGATCATGCTTCTCGAACTTGGTTGTCGGCGTCAATATTGGTCGTTCAAGCTCCTGATCCTTCTTCAGTCCTTCAGGAAGTGGATTGCCACAGAAGTTGCGAACCCCGCGCTCATAGTTATACCACGCCGATGTCTTCGTAACTCCTGTGATATACCCGCGCACCACCATCTCAAGCGCAAGCTGCTTGCACTCCGTCACTATCATGACATTCGGATCCGGCACGGATTCAACGTGGTTCGCCACTATTCCAGAAGTCTTCTCAAACCAGAAGGCTGCCAACTGGTTCAACACCTGCCCCTTGAACGGCACGGTTCCTATGATGCAGTCAAAGGCCGACACCCTGTCAGTTGTGACCAGGACTCGCTTTGATTCCATCTTGTAGCTGTCACGAACCTTCCCCTTGATAAGCTTTCCAAATCCCTTGAAATCCGTATCCTCAAGCACGTCGTTCAACTGCAATCTGATCCTCTCTTCAGATATCATTACAGCCCCCTGGTGTTACCGTTCGATGTTGCCACGTTCCAATCCATATCTATCACATAAGGACAGTCGCGCCACGCTCGCTGGCGCTTCAGAATACCCAGTTTGCTTCCGCACACCGCCCTGATTTCACGCGCCATCGTGTCCACCTTCCTCCTTCCGGTGCCCTTCCCGAGAAAGCCGGCCGCGGCAGGATACACGTTCCGTAAACCAAGCGCCCCTCGACCACCCGATTCGTCCCACATGCAGGCCATCGAGTCAAGCAGCGAAAGCAGGCATTTTCTGAGCATCAAGTCGAGGCGCTCATTCTCCTTGGTTCCGAGCCGCTGCAAATCAAGCGAAAGCACGGTGCCGCCATCAACAACACAGCAACTTGACGCCCTGACCATACCGCTGCCGGCCAGGAGAAGGCTCCGCGCGATTTCCGTTCTGCCGGCCGATACCAGAGCCCGAACCGTAAGCGACCTGATATGGCCCGGTCCAACCACGCCTGACCTTGCTTCCTCATCCAGGAACGCTTCGACGCCCTTTGCAACCTGGCTGATTGCGTACCTGCTCGAGTCATCCATATGCGCACAAGACCGCGATATTTCCCCCACAATATGGGAAACCACCCACGGTTCAGACTGATGAAGAGTATGCTTGTCTTCCAGAATCATTCCCGCCCCGCCAGTTCATCAACAGCCTTCACAAACTGCGTGACATCCCTGAATCGCTTGTACACCGAGGAAAACCTGACGTAGGCCACTTCGTCCAACTTCTCAAGCCGGTCCATTACTTTCATACCAATGACTTTGCTCGGTACTTCCCGTTCATGCTCATTCTCAACTTCAGCAATAATGGATTGAACGATATTCTCGATTTGCTCGGCGCTGATCGGCCGCTTCTCACAGGCCCGCTCTATGCCCCCGGCAAGCTTGTCACGGTCCAGCTCTTCATGGCGACCATCACGCTTAACCACCAGCAGCTTCGTGCGCACCACTTCCTCATAGGTCGTGAACCGATGCCCGCAACCGAGACACATCCTCCTGCGCCGGATGGTATCTCCCATTCTCGCGGAACGGCTGTCGAGAACCCTGTCGTCAAGATGAGCGCATCTGGGACAACGCATATTTTCCCCCGTTGATCGTCACATTCATGACGGAAACCCGCTACCCGCGACACACTGCAATCACAGCTTTGACCAGATCCTCTGCTTTGACACTTCTGATGAGCCTGCGAATTCCAGGACCATCCTCATTGAGAACCCGCTCGTGCGGCGTGGACCCTGTCTCGTCATACAGAATGATGGGTATGTTTCTGGTGCTCGGAATCGCCATCAGCATTGAGGCTGCAACATCGCCATTCATCCGTTCCATTACCAGCTTCAGCAGCAGCGCATCCGGCTTCTCCACGATAGTCCTTTCCACCACCTCGGGATTGCTTGACACGGCTATGGTATCAAATCCAGCCTCTGTGAATGCGGCGACAAGCCAGTCGCGCTCGCTGGCTTCATCTTCGGCCAGAAGCACTTTCTTGCGGGCTCTGGTCACCGCACCGCCGGCTGACATGGCGCCTCCTGTCCCGTTGCCGGCGAGAATTCGCCTGATCTCTTTCAGAAGAGCGGCGGGATCACATGGTTTAGGCATGAAACCAGCCACTTCAACTTCCCTGAAGAACTTCTCCATGTTGGAGCGCGCAGTAAACACAAGCACGGGCACTTTCGCAATGCGCTTATTGGACGACATCTCTTTCAGGAATCCGACACCACCCATGCCTGGCATGCTGATATCGAGAATAATCAGATCCGGCACGATTCCGGCAAGTTTCACCATCCCGTCTTCCCCGCTGGTCGCTGTTTCCACCTCATAGTTTTCAAACAGAAGAAAATCACCGAGGGTAGCCAACAATTCCGCATCATCATCAATAACGAGGATCAAAGCCTTAGCGCCACTCATGGTCATATCCTATCCTGATTTTGCCGCCCCCGAGGAACAATCCGGTACGCCCGCCAGTGGCTGTACCTCCATCCTGACACGCAGGTCTCCCCAACGGCCAAGAGTACGCAAAAACGTGGAAACACGCAACTCCCTTAAATTGAGGTGCATCAGACCACCTTTCCCTTTTCACGTGTCAAAGCACCGAGAAAAGCCTGCTCTACACCATCGATCAACTGGTCTGCTTTCCATGGCTTGGACAGTACCGGAATAGAAAAACTTCCGAGAATTTCCTGCTTCGCGGAACTGAGTTCGCCGCCCGCAAGAACCATCACGGCAATCCGCCGACTCCTTTCCTCGCCGAGCAGCGCAGCCACCAGTTCCATACCATCCTCGCCTGTCAACGGCATTTCCACCATTAGAACGGCCACACGTCTTGCATGAAGAAGATCAAAAGCAGCCTTTGAGCTGGTCACCGACGCAAATCGGCAACCCAGCTGGCCGAACTCCTCCCCTGCGGCCTGCGCCGAAACGGGATCTGAACCAAGAAACAGCACGTCAGGCGCGTCGATGCTGGGAAGATCAATTGAAACCATCGTGCCAGTTTTCTTTCCCGGCGGGGGGCTGGCGATCTGGATGCTGCCGCCGTGCATCTCCGTGATCTCTTTTGCTATGGCAAGTCCAAGTCCAGCTCCATCCGCGTGCTCGCCCACACGGTAGTAGCGGTCCATCACACGATCGAGTGCGTGAGCGGGAATACCAATGCCCGAATCCTCGATCCTTATCGAGATGAAGCCATACCGCCCGGATGTCTGTTCGGTCCGGACCTCAATCGCACCTCCACGGGGTGTATATTTCACGGCATTGCTGAAAACATTAAGCAGGACTCTTTCAATCTTTGACGGATCGCAGTAGACAAATACCGGTTTGTCGGCCGGCTTCACCACCGTAAGCTTGATGTCCTTGTACCGCGCCTGTGGATCCATGGTGCCCATGCTCCTGGCGATGAGCCTCGAAACTGGAACCCTGATCCTGACCAGACGCATTGTCCTGGTTTCGATCCTTTCCAGGTCAAGTATGTCTTCCACGGTACAGAGAAGCCTCCGGCATTCACGGTCAAACCGTTCGAGATACTGCATCACTTGAGGATCCGGTGATCCGGCTACCCCAGACAGAAGATTCGATATGCCATAGGTCATGGATGTGAGCGGAGTCCTCAGTTCATGCGATACGTTTGACACCAGCAGCGCTCTGGCCCTGTCCTGCTTCTCAAGCTTGTAAAGGGCTTCCTTAAGGGCTTTTTCCGCTTGTTTCCGTACCGTCAGGTCCCGAATGAAGAAACTCAGCTTGATCTGGTCACAACATAGCAGCCGGCTGACCGCTATTTCCGCGGAAAACCTGGAACCGTCTTTTCTTACGCATTTCGCCTCCAGCAGAACATATTTCTGCTTGTTCAGATTCTCCATCACGACAGGCAGCAGATCTTCTCCTGCACCCACTACCAGATCCATGACCCGCATGCGACAAAGTTCATGTTTGTCGAAGAGAAGAGAATCCTCGGATCGCTGGTTGGCATCAATGATCTCCCCGGTCACGGTGCTGACAACAACGGCATCATAGATGCAATCCAGCAGTTGCTGGTATGGATCGGTTGTCCGGGGCACATCTGACGCTGCTGCCGCGGAGCCAACTCCGCCGCCCGCAACGGGATCGGGCTCCACTCTGAAACGGATTACGGATGAGGCCCCGTCGGTAGGCAAGAGATTCGAGTCTGACTGTTGTGTCTTCTTCTCGACGGTCATAGCACTGGCCTCTCGCCGCCACCCTCGTGATCACCATATACGGCGTTGATTATCTTGGCGTCAGGCGAAAGATAATCAGGCATTCCGGAGATGTCGGCAAGCTTTGTTATCAGGATATCGAGGCGCGAGGCGCTTGACGCCATCAGCCTGAACATAGGGCCCTGCCGCGCGCTGAGCTCTCCAAGCATGCCGGCATTGACCGCATCGATCACGCTCATAACCACCGCGAGAGGCTGTCTCAATTCCTGGACGATCTCAGCGAGAATTTTCAACATTGTGCTTCTGCTCATTCCGGTCCTTGCGCCTCCCTTTTCAGCGTCACGCAGCTTCCGGACCATGGATGATATTCTCGCTTCCGTATGACCAGTCAGTTTTGAAACAGTCTCGCCAACCTGCGTCACAATCTGTTCGATGTCTTCCCTGGACAACTCCGCCAGCGCGCTTCCCCGGCCGGGATCTATACCGACTCCGCCAACAAAACCCGGATCCGTCACAGGACCAGTGCCCTTCATTCCGGCAAGGCGAGCAAGATGCCCTTTCAACTCCAAGGTCGCCTTTACCAATTCCTCCGGCATGGCATTCTAGGACCCGCTGTCTCGGCCGGCACCGGATACCACCACCCCGCTCTTCTCAATCAAGGCATCCCATTCCTCCGTGGTGAAGCCTTCACTCATCAGCCTGTCCATCAATCCGGCTTTCTCAACAACCGCCCAGCCCACTGACTTGATATATCGCAGAATCCGTCTTTCGCTTGTATCAATTGCGTTTCTCTTCTTTGCATATTCGGTCGCAAGGGAATCAATCCGCAGCTCGTCCATCATCCCTTCCACAGCCTGGCCCACCATCGCACCGGCTCCCTGGCTCTCCGGGCCCACCACTGCCGCCAGGTTGTCCTTGAGCAAACCATCCAGTTGTTCCAGGAATCTTATCAGATCCTTCTTGCCCTTCTGGGTCTGGCCACGCGAGCCCTTTGCAAGATTCTCATACAGCCGCCGGACAGCCACGACGATCTTGTCGGCCGCTTCCTCGGGCGCTGCGCCCTGCGGCAGTGCCACGGCCTGCATCACAAGATCACTGACCCGCCTTGCATCCGAGGCGGCGGCCTGGACACTCTCCTGGATCTCATGCGAATCAGGATCAGCCTCACCTCTGAGGAACTGGATAACGTCTTCAACATTGCCCGGGCCAACAGCCTGGGAGAGCTTGTCCTTCGAGACTACCACTTCGTCCTCGGTAACCTGCTGCAGCGTAACCTTCTTGGCGCGGACATGCACAAGACCTAGGGTATTGACGACCGCTGCAAATCCACCGGCCAACTTCATCTCGTCCGGCGAGGCCATCAACAGTTCAACGATGTTCTTGAATTCCTCAATCACGATACCCCGGTTAAGTGTGAAACTTGCAATACTGAGGGAGGAGAGGCGTTCAACCACAGACCTGATCGCTGGGGTCATGTTTGCCGCATTTGAGCCGTCAACAAGAAGAGTGTCCTCCGCTACCGAGATATTCAGACCCTCCTTTGTCTCAAGAATCCGGAGAAGTGCCGCGTAGCATTTGCCCACGGCTCCGACTGTCACAGAGTGACTTGCCCCATACAGACTGTTATGACTCAGAACGAGGCCCAGACCCTGGAGGAACTCATACTCCAGGGGCGAGACTGGTCCTCCTGTCTCCCCAATCATATCAGGCATAAACACCTATCCCCCCTTGATGCACGTCCGCTGTCTGCACAGTGCGTGCTTGACTGTCGGCAAGGTCCGTTTCAATATCTCATCAAATCAGGGCGAGCTTGTCATGCATAAATTTGTAATACGCGGAACAAGGGGCAGTCTGCCCGTCTGTGATCGTAGATATCTCAGATACGGCGGCAACACAACCTGTTTCAGCATTGATACGGATCATGGCGTACTGATCTTCGACGCGGGAACAGGTATTTCTTCGGTAGGCCGGGATCTTTCAGGCCGCAACAATAAGCTTCCAATCTGCGTTCTGTTCACTCATTTTCATCTTGACCATATCATAGGGTTACCCGGTTTCGCACCGCTGCATGATCCGCATTCATTGATACGCTTTATGGGAGACCCGAACAGGGAGGACGACTGGCACACCACGCTGTCCTCTCTTTTTTCGAAACCATACTGGCCTGCCAGCCTGATGTCCGGAGGCGCCACAAAGTGTTTTGAATCCCTTCCGATGGACAGGCATTCCATAGAGTTATTCGGACTCAGGATTTCGTGGTGCCCGGTATTCCATCCTCAAGGCTGCCTGTCCTATAAGATTCAGTTCAAAGACACCACGATCGTCATTGCAACCGATCATGAGCACACCAGGTCAGACCTGTGCTCCGGCTTCCTGGGTTTCTGCGAAGGCGCTGACATCCTGATCTATGACGCCATGTACACGCCGGCCGAGTATACCAGTCGCGTCGGATGGGGCCACGGCAACTGGCAGCAGGGCGTCCAACTAGCCATCGAAAGCGGCGTTGGCGAGCTGATACTGACGCATCACGAGGCGTCCAGGACCGACAGTGAAATCGATGAGATAGTCATGCGATCGAGAGAGTTCTTCCCGCAAACAAGGGCCGCAACTGACAACATGGTACTCAGCGCCGGCGACTGATTACTTATCTTCCCTGAGGTAGACTCCGGACCAGCCCGGTACCGGAGGATTGGCGCGGAACTTCTTCGCGCGGTTCAGCATCGTCACGCTTGGACCATCAGACGGATCGGCGCGTAGAATCTCCTCCAGGCGGGCTATCGCATCGTCCCATTTCACATCCCAATAGAGACCGAGCGCTTCCTCATACAACCTTGCCAGCCGGATTCTCTCCGCCGGGACCTCGCGAATTCTACCAAGAAGCTCATATATCAGCACGGGCTTGCTCTTCCCCTTCACAATTATCCTGTCAAGCATACGGGCCTCAATCGAGGATCTCGCCTTCTCGAAGGTGTCTTCGCCGATGGTAATGCAAACCCCATAGTCCTTGTTTGCTGGCTCCAGCCGCCGCGCAAGGTTTACAGCATCGCCGATCACAGTAAACTGGAAGCGCCGGTCTGATCCCATGTTTCCAGCCGTAACCACACCCGAATTGATGCCCATCCTGACAAAGATATCGTGCCCGAATTCCTTCTTTAGAACCGGACGGAGCTCCGCGAGCCTGGCCTGCTGTTCGAGCGCTGCATAGCACGCCTGTACGGCATGGTCTTCTTTGGCGAATGGCACGCCCCACTCGGCCATGATAAGATCACCCTCATACTTGTCCACCAACCCTTCCCTGTCCATGATTATCTTTGTCATCGGGCTCAGGTAGCGGTTGAGAAGATCCGAAAGCCGATCCGGCTTCATCGCTTCGGAGATAGTTGTGAACCCTGCAATATCCGAGAAGAAAATCGTCGCATCCGCCTTGCAGCCTGTCAGCGAAAAACTCTCAGGATTCTTCTCGAGGTATTTCAGCACCGCCGACGACACCATGGTTCCGAACATGTTTCGAACCCTTTTCTTCTGCCGTTCCTCCTGCCAGTACCTGATCATGGTCAGCACCGGGTAGATCATGAAGGTTGAAGTGAGAAGCCGCACCGGAACAAACACAAAATGAACCCTTGAAAAGAGGAGGTAGCTGACACAAAACGCGAGAGCCAGGACCACCACGGTCGCCACAAAGGAGAGAACGGCCCTGCCTCTCGCTATCAGGAAGGTGAGGAACAGACCCATAAGAACAATGGAAGTGATGTCAACCAGCCTGATCCACCACGGCTGGAAAAGAATATCCCCGCTCAGGATGTTGTCCACGATGGTCGCATGGACTTCAACGCCGGCAAATTCCGAAGTCTTCTCGCCGGCCAGTCTCTGCTCACGTGTTTGCGACCCTGTAAGCGGCGTCGCACGATTATCCATCAGCGCCGCCGCGGATGTACCCACGAAGACAATCTTGTTGGAAAAACACGACGCATCAAATCCTTCGGATAGAACTTCCCATGCCGGGTATGCTGGAAACGAACGGAATCCCTTGCCTGACATTCTTGGCATAGGCGATCTGAAATTGACTATCATCTGTCCTGAAAAATCAGTCGGAATGACAATGTCCTTCATTCGCAAACGATCCACGTTCAGCACGCCGCCGATGCTGCCGCACTCGATGCCGATCTGCTTTATACCCATATCCATGCGGACCGCTTCAACAGCCAGAGCGGGATAGATGCGTTTGGAGCCATAGGCCATGACAAGCGGAATCCTGCGCACCACGTTGTCGGCATCGGGCCACGAGTTAAAGAACGCATTATTTCCAGCAGACTCGCTCAACTCTGGTATGGATATTGTCATCCTGTCTGCATGGATCAGGGCATCGTTGATATTCTCAGCCGGACCGGCGCCCTTCACATAAAAATAGCCCCTGTAATTGGGATCAACTTCCGGAACATCCTCATTCAGTCTGTTGGCTGCAGCCGGAAACATGAAACACCCGAGGATGGTCCTGTCCCTGGCCCCGGCAAGCGTTGCGGCAAACAGGCCGTCAAAATCAGCCAGGCTGTCGGGGATTCCGTCAATTTTGACGTCCAAGTTGAATTTTGAATGAAAATTCCTCTGCATCACACTGGGCGATTGTCCATCCGGCTCTGGGAACATCACATCGAATGCGAGAACCGACGCTTTCCCGTCCAGTATACGCCGTGAAAGCTGCGCGACGAGGTGCCGCGGCCATGGCCACTGGCCCTGTTTGGCAAGGCTGTCCTCATCAATATCCACGAACACGACACGGCCGGATTTGGGAGGCTCCTGCACAGCCTGCATGAAGACATCGTATGCCTTGAGAGAAATGGCCCCTATGAAACCTGGCTCAAAGACGTAGAGCGCTGAACAACAGAACGTCAGCAACAGACCCACAATCACCACAGGAGAAATTCTTTTCATAGGTTAGAATGAATAAGATAAGTTTAGCGTGGCTAAATCCCTGCTGTACCCGTAGAGGTCAAAGGAAGAACTATTGACGGTTCGCTGGTAGTTAAGATCGCCGCCACAACGTCTCCATAGAATCCGGCGCAGTCCGGCTGAGAACTGATACTGATCGTCCCTCCTGGTCTCCGGTGCAAGCGCTTCCTTCGCGGAATACTGTGCGGTCCTGTACTTCGCGCTGACATAACCGGTGACCTGCCACGGGAGGCGTATCTCGCTCCCAACCAACGCCTCCACCCCGGCATTCCTGTAAATGCCGGCATCTGTCTTCTCATAAAACACAGTGGCTCCACCGTAGAAATTGAAAATGCGGCTCCGCATATATCGACCTACCCTGCTGCCCAAGGCAAAGTATGGTCCACTCCGGTCCTTGAGATCTGTGTAGTCACGGTTTTCCGCGGTAACTTCAGATACGCAATACCATGCGGCGCCCTGACCCCATACGAACGCCAATGACGGCTCTGTTCCGTAGATATTCACCAGGCTGCCCGACCCGCGTGAAATGTGCTCAGCCTTGACCGGGAGCCGCAGGACGCCTTCTTTCCATGCCCTGCTGAATCCGGGTTTGATGGACGCCAAGAATACCTCCTGTGCCGCGGCATGCTCTTCCAGCCAGGAATTATACATGATCCCGTCGCAGGTCAGCGCCCACATGTCCCGCCTTCCGATATCGTAGCTTGTTGAAGCCGACAGGCACGCCAGGCCGCCCCATGACTTCACAGGCAGTGTGCCCTCGCTCACGGTCAAGCTGTCCACGGTCATGGCGCCTGATATTATCGGCGCAATGTTGATCACTTCGGAATCCGGTCCGACGTTGGCGTTCCCGTCATAAAAACCGCCGATATCAACGCGGACAAAGAGCCGGACCCGTTCTTCCTCCCTACCCATTTCGTCCAGGAAGGCCTGAATGCTCTTCCTCACGGTCTCGGGCGGACTATTCGCAAGCACCCTTTCAAATTCCCGGCGGGCCGGATCAAACTGCTTTGCGGAAAAGTACGTTCGTGCCAGTTCAAGGCGGACACCGTCATTTCTTGCGTCCGTGGCGATGACACGCTCAAACGCAAGGGCAGCGTGAGCGTACTTACCGGCCAGATATGCGGCCCGTCCAAGCGAGCAATTGATATCAATGCTGTCCAGATACTCACGCAGGAGGTCCATAAAGATATCGAATGCCGCCTGCGGGTCCCCTCGTTCGATCGCTTGCTGTCCTTCGATGTACTGCCGTGACTGTTGCAGGGGGGCAACGCCCCCGCCGCCAGTGCTTCCGGCCAGCGATGGATCAACTGCCGATAACGAGCCGGGGCTTTCTGCATCGGGCCGCAGCGTCTCGTCGCGGATCTCACCGGCTATGACCGGCGTGGCGGCAACAAACGTAATCATTCCCGCAAACACAACCGCCGGAAGAACTGGCATTGTCAGATACCGCGCCATATTATTTGCCGGCCGATCTGAATCCAAGGCTCCTGGCCTCCTCTTCATCCATGAAGACGCCATCTCCCTTTGCGTACGACGTCGAGCCCGCCCTGTAGAACACCCCAAGTTCGGTCAGCGCCCAGACCTTCCCCCTGTCAGCCACTGGAACAGCAACAGGCTCGCCTGCCCCCGCCGGTTCTCCGGGTTCCACGGCCTTTGTTATCCGGGGCTTGATGATAAGCCTGGGCAGTTCGGCTTCCGGTCCTGTCAAGGCTCCCAAATTGGACGGACGGGCCGACTTCAAGGACTTGGCCTGTGCATCTGGAATTCCGGACAGAAAATCCATACCAGTCGCACGTTCGACACTCTCAACCGTCGAGATGAACGTGTCGAGCTTGCCACCCGTAACACCCTGCGGGATCTTGAATGCGATTGCGGAAAACTGTCCACCTTTCTTCCAGACGATTATCTTGTAGAAGGCGTCCGGGAAAGCCGCGCGTCCCGATGCGATCTTCTCAGGCACCGGGCCGAATATCGGCCCGGCTGTGACCCACACCTCACCCGCCGAACGCGTCCACCGGCGGACGACATTTTCGAGCTCCCGCCATAGCTTTCCGAATGCTTCCGTCCCCCTGGATACGGATACGTTTGCCAGGGAGTAGGCCTCCTTCTCGCAAGCAGCCCCGCGCCCCTGCGCGTCGTCAGGGGACAGGAACAACACCGTGCTACAGCCTGATTCCCTTATTTCGTCGGGAGTCGGAGAGGATAGCCTCTGCTCGGAAACCACTGGATCCACGTACAGTTTCTGGTCGATTCTCTTCGTTCCTTCCTTGCGAAGATAGTCCGGTGTCAGGTGGTACGAGACCCATAAAGGGCATCCGAGGTTCGACTTGTAGCCGCAGGAGTAGGCCTTATGATTAATTGGGAAACCGCCACCCAGGGGCTTGCCAACGGCAAGGTGTTCGTTCTCTTCGTCGGCAAGAACAGTTCCAGCAAGACAAATCAACAGTGCAGTGATCGTTCTTTTCACGAGGACCAATCCTCCTTGGCTCGCGTATTCCGCCACTCTTCTACAACTGCCAAATGCTCATGACACGGGCACGCCCCATTCTCCCGAGCAGACTGCCGGCAGAAAGAGGGATGCTGTCCATCCCGGAAAGAATTGAGGAGAGGGAAAACTCTTCATCGTACTTCATCACCTTCACTTCATTCTCGCCAAGCAGGTCGCTCGTCTTCGCAACCACATCATCCCAATAACCGATCTGGTCGATCAGTTTAAGCTCCAGCGCTTTCTTGCTTGTGAAAATCCGGCCGTCAGCAATACGGATAACTTCATTTGTCGACAGAGCTGGCCTCGCCTTTGCAATGACTTCCACGAAGCGGCCATGCATCTCGTCAACAAGGTCCTGGAGTATGACACGCTGCTCATCTGAAAGGTTCGAAAACGGACTGAGCATATCCTTGTTCCTGCCGGACTTGATGGTCTCCATCCGGACGCCGTACTGATCACCCAGTTGTTTCACGTTCAACTGGCTTATGAGCACGCTGAGAGATCCGGTAATTGTCGTGGGATGGGCAATGATATAGTCCGCGGCCGTGGCCACGTAGTATCCGCCGGACGCCGCAAGATCGCCAAACAGCGCAATGACCTTTCTACCGGAGGATTGCTCCTTGAAATCAAGAAGAGCCTTATAGATCAGGTCGGATGCTGTGACTCCGCCGCCTGGGCTGTCGATCTCGAGGATAATGGCGCGAATGCTCTCATCGACCGTCGCGGCACGGATCTGTCTGAGCGCGCTCTCCACCGGCCCGCGCGATGAGAATAAACCCCCGGTCTCTGTTTCCATCAGGATACCTTTGACGGCAATCCTGACGACCTTCGTGTCGCCGTGGCCATATGACCAGGTTTCCCTCAGGGTTGGATATTCATCTGCGCCCTCGCCGGAGCGGTGTGACGGCTTGAAGCAGGTCATGACCGAGGTTCCGATCACAACTGCGAATATCAGACCCGAGACAACGGGAACAGCAAAAACAAGCAGGAGAAGCCACAACCAGCTTCGACGCCGGCCGGAGCCCCCGTTCGTCATCCTGCCATCTCCTGGATTACCATCCATATAAGCCGCATACTACGCAAGTGGGGAAAGAGTGTCAACGTTGTGGTGATTTTTCGGCCTTTCCCTGCCTGTACTGCCGCCACACCTCATAGACTATGGGAAGAACGGATATTACGATTATTGCCATTATGACCAGAGAGAAATACTTCTTCACCACCGGAAGCGTTCCAAAGAACCTGCCGCACAATACGAAAAGGGAAACCCAGAGAACACCGCCGGTTACATTGTACATTGCGAATTCCACATATCGCATCTTGCCGATACCGGCAATGAAAGGGGCAAACGTCCTTACTATCGGAACAAACCTCGCAAGGATGATCGTCATCTTGCCGTGCTTTTCGAAGAACTCGTGGGTCCTGGCTATATGTTTTTCCTTGATCAACCTGGTCTTGCTGCGAAGAATTTTTTCGCCCGCGTAGTATCCAATTGCATAGTTTGCAGCATCTCCGGCAATCGCGGCGATAATGAGAAGAGGCAGCAGCCATCCAATCTGCAGGGAAGTGCTGGCCGTCAGCGCACCGGCCGCGAACAGCAATGAATCTCCGGGCAGGAACGGAGTGATCACCAGACCGGTTTCGCAGAATACTATCGCAAAGAGCACGCCATAGGTCCACAGCCCACAGGCTTTGATGATCTGTTCAAGGTACTTGTCTATGTGCAGAAAGAAGTCGACTATGTGTTTTATTTCTTCCATAAAAAAGAGGCCGGGAGACCTGCTCCGGTGGTAGGATTCGAACCTACGACCAAGTGATTAACAGTCACCTGCGCTACCACTGCGCTACACCGGAGCAGGCTCGCGGCCAGGCTCCATTCCCGTAGTTTGTGCCCTCAACCAGTTGACCTGTTCCCTTCCGGGGGACCCGATCATAAGGCCGGAGCTGCAATAACGGCTGGAACAATAGCAGGAAATTTCACGTTGTCAACGGCTGGCTCAAATCTTGATGAAAATCTGTTTCAAGGCATCCAGTACCGTTTCTTCTGATATTGCCGTCATGCTTTCCAGCGTCGGTTCGGGCGCATTGATTATTCTCACGTTCGGACCGCGGGGCCCCCAGACCTCGGGATCAGTCGGTCCAAACAGTGCAACTGTCCGGACACCCAACGCCGCCGCCAGGTGAGTGATTCCGGAGTCGTTGCCCACATATGCCCCGCATGACGAAATCAATGCGGCAATCTCGACAAGCTCCAGCCCTGATATCGCTGAAATACCATGCCCCGCACCTAACACTCCTCGACATAGATCATCCGCCTCCCCGAACAGGAAGACCGCCTTCCGCGCCATCTTGTCTTCGACGTGTCGCGCCAGTTCCGCATACTTGACTGGCGGCCAGTTCTTCTTTTGACTGCCACTGCCCGGATGAATCACCACCACATCGGCACATCTCATTTGAGACAAACCGCAGCCAGAGTCTTCGCCTGACAGTTGAGGTTCAGGCGCTCTGCTGCCTGCATGCTCCTCCTCCGCCAACAGAGGAGGGACGCGTGTGGCTGAGCCGCAAGAATGGAACGCCTGCTTCTCGCCACCGATCACGCAATAGAGTCTCGATCTGCCGCCATGCAGATACGAGTCGCTCAGTTTCAGACGCGGGACGACTGGAGCACCGGCAACAATTCCAAGCTCCGCCAACGGTCGCATGAGAAAATCGGCGGCATGACCGCCAGTTACAATGGGACTTCCGGAGACAATACGCGCGGCGCCAATGGACCTGAGATTGCCGCAAACAATTCCTTCCGGATCATTGATGTAGGAGAGAATGATATCGAACGACCGGATGAATTCAGCCCACCCCGCATCGCACTCAGCGCCTGTCGCGAACAGCCTTGAAATGTCCGGCCTTTCTATGTCGATGGTTTCATCCGCGAGACCGGCTGCGATAGCGAGGACCGCAACGTTGCGGCGGCAGGCGAGCACGATGTGCGCACCCGGCCAACGATCCCGAAGAGAGCAGAAGACAGGGGTTGTCAGCATAAAATCCCCTGTTGCGCCTCCGCGACATACGAGAATGCGCGGTTTTTCTTCCCGGATAGTCATGATGCATTATACTGTAACAGAATGAGGCGAGTGATGGGAAATGATTCGTGCCGCCATCAAGTGAGCTGGCCGTTGAAGCGTAACCGATGAAAATTGCGGATCAATGGTGCGACATAGCGTTCACCGCTCAATGTCCAAGCCGGTGGAGACACCTGCATCGTGGTCCGGGCTTTCGTCCGCAGGCCCGTTCTTGACACGGCAATACTACTCGCAAAACCTGAAGATATAGATTTGACATTCGACGGCAAAACGCTATAAGTACATGAGACGCGGGAGTATATAGAGTGATGGAGTCTGTCGATGAGCGACCAGTACCTGTAACGCGTCAGCATAGGGGAAACATGATGAATGTACCAACAATCAAGAAATGGACGTCGCCCGCAGCAGATGCCATGGCGCTGTCAGGCTTGGAGTTGGAGAAGATGCTGGAGTCAATGCCTGGAATAGGCGCATCCGACCTGCTCCTTTCGCCAGGCACCCTCCCCCAATACAGGATCAATGGAAAGCTGACTGCGATCGGGAATAGGGTTCTAACCCCCAAAGACACCGAACAACTTGCCTGCAGCCTGCTTGATGCGGCCCAGATCGAGGATCTCCGTAAGAACAGGAGCATAGATACATCAAAGGGATTCCAGGGAATCGCCAGGTTCCGCGTGAACGTCTTCTTCCAGCGGGGATCCATCGCAGCAGCCATCCGTAGAATACCCTATGAGATTCCTTCCTTCAAGGAATTGGGACTTCCGCCTATCGTCAAGGATTTCGCATCAGCGCCGCACGGACTGGTTTTGATTACAGGGCCTGCTGGAAGCGGCAAGTCCACCACGCTCGCGGCAATGATTGACTACATCAACAGCAACCGGCATGTCCATATAGTCTGCATCGAAGACCCGATCGAGTTCGTGCATAAGCATCGAAAGAGCGTTATCGACCAACGTGAGATCTACCAGGATGCGTCATCCTTCGCGGAAGCTCTCAAGAGTGTCTTCAGGCAATCACCTGACATCATCATGGTTGGCGAGATGCGCGATCTGGAAACAATCCGGCTTGCCTTGACCCTGGCTGAGACCGGACACCTTATCCTCGGAACGCTGCATACGCATGATACATCTAACGCTATCAGTCGCATAACGAGCAGCTTCCCCACACATGAACAACAACACGCGACCACAGTGCTGGCGTCGATCCTGGTTGGCATTGTGTCACAGATCCTCATCCCGACCAGGGATGGTCAGCATCTTGTTCTTGCTTACGAGGTAATGAAGGCCAACGACGCGATCAGGAACCTCATCAGGGAGCATCAGACCCAGCAGATGTATTCCACCATTCAGACAGGTCGCAACGACGGGATGATATCTATGAACGAATCGCTGAGCATGCTTTGTGATCGCGACCTCATCAGCCGGGAATCAGCTATGCAAAGGTCGCCACGTCCAAAAGAGCTGGCTTCAATGCTGGATGTAACGGCCATCAGACCGGACAAGAGATGATTTGGCACTAGAATACAGACTGTTTCAACCGCGAATGGAGGCGGAAATTATGCAAAAACAGCGGAAAATTGTTGTCGGGGTGTTTGGTTCGCTAATTTGTGCTGTTGTGGTGATGTTGACTCCCTTGGCCGCTTTCAGCGATGGCGATGACTCCAAGCCCAACGATGATGCCGCAGATCAGGCGGCCAGCGAAAGTCGCGAAGCCATCGCAACCGCACGGAAACTCGCTGATGTTCTCGAGAAACAAGAACAGTCCTGGCAGAAAAAGGAACAGGCGCTTTCAGGCCGCATCACCAAGCTGAAGAACCAGGCCTAGACCATCCAGCAGGAAAAGGGCGATCTTCTGGCGCAACTCGACAAGGCTTCAGCTCAGGTCAAGAAGTTGGAAAACGAAGCCAAGGAAAACGAGCTGCTGCGCAAGAGTCTTGCCGACCGGGAAAGAGAGATTACAGACCTGAAAGCCGGCAAAGACAAAGCGACCGCCGAATTCAAAGCCATGGACGAGGAAAGCCGCAAGACTACAGCGGCAGCCCAGGAACGTGCCGAAGCCATAGACAAGCAGGCGCAGGCATTGCGCCTCAAGGAGCAGGAACTTTCATGCCAGATCGCGGAAATGAACAAGCAACTGCAGTCGATCAAGCAGGAAAAAGCAAACCTTCAGACCGAACTGGACAATGCTGCCGGCCAGATCCAGGAACTTCTTAAGAACGCAAAAGAATCCGAGAAGCTGCGCAATGCCTTTGCCGACCGCGAAAGAGAAATTGCAGAGTTGAAAGCCGGCAATGAGAAGGCGGCTGCCGACTTTGGCGTAAGAATCGAGGAGCACAGCAAGGCAATCGCTGCTGCGAAAGAACGCACCGCGGTTCTGGAAGAACAAACGCGGACATGCAAGCAGAAGGAGAAAGAGCTTGCGGACCACGTCGCCACGCTCATGACACAAGCACAGGCGGCACAGACGGAAAAAGAAAACCTGCAGGCCGAGTTGAACAGAGCTGCCGCCAGGATTGAAAGTTTCAGCATGGAAGCCAAGGAGCTCGAGTCTCTGCGTAAGACTCAAGTCGACCGTGAAAAGGAAATTGCGGAGTTGAAAGCCGTCAATGAGAAGGCCGCTGCCGACTTTGGCGTAAGAAGCGAGGAGAACAGCAAGGCAATCGCTGCCGCGAAAGAACGCGCCACGGTTCTGGAAAAACAGGCGCAGGAATGCCAGCAAAAGGAGAAGGAACTCTCGGACAACTTAGCCAAGCTCATGACGCAAGCGCAGGCGGCACAGACTGAAAAAGAAAACCTGCAGGCCGAGTTGGGCAGAGCTTCCGCCAGGATTGAAAGTTTCGGCATGGAAAACAAGGAACTGGAGTCTCTGCGTAAGACTCAAGCCGACCGCGAAAAGGAAATTGCGGCGTTAAAGGCCGCCAATGAGAAGGCGGTTGCAGACTTTGACGTAAGAAACGGGGAGAGCAATAAGGCAATCGCTGCTGCGAAAGAACGCACCGCCGTTCTGGAAGAACAAGCGCGGACGTGCCAGCAAAAGGAGAAGGAACTCTCGGACCACGTCGCCAAGCTCATGACACAAACGCAGACGGCACAGACGGAAAAACAAGGATTGCAGGCCGAGCTGGACAGAGCTACCGCCAGGATCGAAAAGCTCGGCAGGGAAACCAAGGAACTCGAATCCCTGCGAAAGACTCAAGCCGACCGCGAAAAGGAAGTTGCAGAGTTGAAAGCCGTCAATGAGAAGGCGGCTGCCGACTTTGGCGCAAGAAACGAGGAGCACAGCAAGGCAATCGCTGCTGCGAAAGAGCGCACCGCCGTTCTGGAAGAACAAGCGCGAACATGCCGGCAAAAAGAGAAGGAGCTCTCGGACCGCGTCGCCAAGCTCATGACACAGGCACAGGCGGCCCAGACGGAAAAACAAGGATTGCAGGCCGAGTTGGACAAAGCTTCCACCAGGACTAAAGACCTTGGCAGGGAAACCAAGAACCTCGAGTCTCTGCGCAAGACACTTGCCGAACGCGAGAATACGATCGCCGCGTTGCAGCTGGCCCTGAAGAGCCAGGAAGCACAACTTGGAGGGAAGGTAGAGGAGCAGAAGAAACAGCTCAAGTCGGCGGCCAACAGACTCTCAGGTATAACAAGGGAACTGGATAATGAGTGCAGGAAGAGCGTCGATCTGATAAGAAAAGTCTCCGCGCTGGACGGCCGTTTGAAGGAAGAAACGTTGTATCGACAAGGAAGAGTGATACGTGGAAAACCCCTGAAACAGGACGATCCCGGCCTGGCGATATCTCTGAACGATGTCGGTCTTATGTTCGCCGCCCGCGAGAAGTACGACCTTGCAATCCCCCTCTATCGCGATGCGTTGTCAATATTGGGGCCAACCGTCGGCATGGAGCATCCAATGGTTGCGGGTGTCATGGAGAACTGCGCTGATGCGTTCCGTCATGAAAATGACTTCGAGAATGCAGCTTCGCTCTACGGAAGGGCGCTGGCAATCGCTGAAAAGACCTACGGCAAGCAGGATCTCAAGGTGGCCATGCTGTCTAACGAGCTCGGCTACGTCTGCAAAGAACAGCAGAAATACTCTGAAGCTGAAACTCTCTACAAGCGCTCGATACAGATCATAGAGACAGTCAAGGGCGCGAATGATCCGCTTGTTGCCGGAATCCTTAACAATTATGCCACACTGTGCCTCTCCCAGAATCGGCTTGCAGACGCGGAACCCCTCCTGGAAAGAGCCGCGAAGATAATCGAAGCGGCAGGCGGTGCCAATCATCCTTCGCTTATCATAATTCTGCAGAACATGGCGCAGATGTACGAACGGACCGGCAGAAGACAACTTGCCATGAAGTGCTCAGAAAGAGCTCGAAACCTCCTCAGTAACGCAATCGAGGCCAGCTTCAAGCAGTAGAAAGCGGGATACGAATGTCGGCAAATGACACGTTGGGGACAATGGGAAATCTGAGATCGGCGCTGACCGGATCAGGCGGTACGAAGCCGGAAGCTGTGGTGGGCGTTCATATTGACGCCACATGCATCCGTGTGGCAGTTGTTTCAAACTCACGCCTGGTTCTTCACAAGCGATATCCCATTACTGAAAGCGTGGATTTTACCAGCGCAAAGTTCGCGCCGGTTCTACGGAAGATCATGGACGAAGCCTGCTCGGGGCAGCGTCGGATTGACATCTGGGCTGCAGCACCAATCCAGGACACCCATTTGTACCACATCAGAATACCAAAGGTGCCGGCTTCGCGCATTGGAAGCGCGGCCCAGTGGGCGGTGGGGAAGGACCGGCCCTACGACAAGAAGACCACTGTTTTCGACATGGACATCGAAGGCGAAGTTGTCGAAGACGGCGTAAGCAAGATATCCATCACCGCCTACACAATGCCGAAAGAAGCAGTCCATTCGCTGCAAAACGTTTTTCGTTCAATCGGCTATCCGGTGGCCGGAATCACACTTCCGTTCTTCGCCCTGCGCAACTTGTTCAAGTCGAGCAGGATCGCACCCTCTGCCGAGACCGTATTGCATATGCATGTCGGCTTCAATTATTCAAGGATATCTCTTTTCTCAAAGGGCAACGTAATTCTTGGACGCGGATTCAAGACGGGGTTCAGCGCGCTTCTGGGCGCTGTATCCGACGACTCGGTATCAGCGCCTTCGCCAATGCAGGCCCGCACGCTTCTGAATTCGCTCAACTCTGCACAATCAACTTCCTCGACCGACGGAAAGATGCATCCCGACCAGAACGGAAACGTTCTGATGATGATTCAGCCTGTTCTCATCCGGATGGTGAGGCAGATCGAACAGACGCTCGCCTCCCAGATTGCGCGCCAGAACATCATGGAAGACAAGACGCTCTACATCTCCGGTGAAATCTGCCGGCATCCCGCCATCATAGAATTCATCCGGGGACATGTTGGAATTGGCATCAAGATCATCGATCCACTGAAATCCGACCGGAGCATTAACGGTGAATCTGACAGTGATGCGGTAATGTTCGCTCCGGCCGTTGGCCTGGCGCTCTCAGAGGCATCGCGAACACCGAATGCAATTTCCACCCACGAAGAAAGGCTTCTCGTGAGGAAATCGGATAATTTCGTGCGCCTTGCGCTTGTCGCAATGATTGTTGTGGCCATCGGAATGGCCGGTGCGGCACACCTGATACGCGGCGTGACAAAGAAGAAAGAGGGCGAGAACGCCAAATTACGGAAAGAACTGTCTTCAACAGGGCTGACGTTGGATACAAAGGCCCTGTCCGACATGGTGATTAGAGTCGGAATGGAGCGCAAACGGATGGAACAAGTTGTTCGCAAAACGGCTGCGGTTTCGGTTCTTGGTGAGCTCTCCCGCCTGACACCATCTCGAATTCAACTTACCGGTATAGAGCTTGAAATGGAACCGCCAGAAAGCGGTGACAAAAAGAAGCAGTCGGGGCAGGATCATGCAAAAGTGGATGTCTTGACCATCAAAGGCAAAGTCAGGACTGGACGGGAGTCGCCTGATTCAGTCGCAGCGGCTTACGCGGTCGAACTTGAGAAATCGACAATCTTTGATGAGGTAGCTGTCCAGCAGAGCAACATTAGAGTGGACGCCAGAGACGGGGTGGGATTTATCATAAGAGTGGTTTTGGCGAGTCCAACACAGAATCCGGGCGGGTGATGATATGGAATCTTTGACCAATACAGCAAAACAAACCGTGGAAATGCTGCGAACTTTGCCTATGCGGGCCCGATGGCATGCGGCGATATCCGTCTGCCTTGCTTTCGTATTCTATACCATCATTGTATATCCGGCCACATCGAAACTTGGGCAACAGAAGAGGAATGTGGAAGCATTAAAGAAACAAATCGAACTTCAGACGAAGCTTATGCCGGTTTATACGAAGCTCAAAACCGCAAGTAAGATCAGCATACCGGCGGGGCTGCCTCAGACACCTGGAAAACCCATGCCGAAAAACGAAGTCCAGGACATCTACAGCAAGCTGTCGGATTTGGCCCGCAAGAACGGGCTCCTGCTTGTTTCGGCAATACCCCAACCAAACCTGAAGTCGGGCGTGGTGAACTTTGTGCCTGTGGATGTAGTCGCCAGGGGCTCTTTTACAAGCATCAGGGAATTCCTGCTGCACGCATCCGCTCTCCAGGGTTTTGATAGTATTTCGCACTTGGAAATAGCAAGAGGAGCTGATCACGAGAAGTTGAACGCGAGAATCTGGATTGTTGTGGAATAGCCGGGAATCGGGCGTAAGCCCCGCGGCGGAGAAAGTCATATGCCGCCGCATGGCGAGCTGGCGACATAGGGCGTTGCATGGTGCAACGGGAGCGTTTGTCCCGTCGGTGGTGGTCAAACTACATCAGGTGAAACATGTCGACACGTGAGAAGGTAGTAGTCTCTTTGCTGGCGGTCGTTGTCATTTGGGCGATTTTCACGCTGGCCGGCGGTGGTGCCGGGAAAAGGAAGCCCGCGGCAAACGGGAACGCGATTCCAACCGCAGGCATTACGGCAGCCGATCTCCAGAGCATGCAGGCCAGTCTGCCCGGTTCAAATCTTACAGCCTACATGGAGAAGGCCGCTGCGCCGTCCACAGCCGACCCGTTCGAGAATGCGGATTTGCCGCCAACCAACTCTATCACCAGTGCCCCTGCATTCATTTACTCCGGTCACATCAAGGTGGGATCACGGGAAATTGCGGTCATCAATGGCCAGGAGTATTTTGAGGGCGAACTCCTTTCAACGGGCGACTACATCGTGGAACAAGTAAATAAGGAAAAGGTTCTGCTCCGCGGCAAGACGAATGGAGAATCAAAAGAGGTTTTTCTGGTTGAAACCCTGGGGGAAACTGACAAATGAAAAGAAGACATGTAAACTGCGTCGTTGCTTCGGCCTGCGTTCTTGTATGCACATGGCTGACAGGATGCTCGACCACACAAGAGTATCCGACATCCGCAATCGGAAGCCCGTTCCTTGAGGAATGGAAACCGGCCGAAACCGGCGTAGCGACAAATGTCGCCGTATCCACGGTGCCCGACAATACTGTTTCGCCGGCCACAAACGCGGCGGAAACAGCAAAGATCGAGACCGGGGTCGACGAAATGAAGCCGCTTCCGCGCCAGATCGTTGAGGATCTGAGTTTCCCGGCCGACACAAGCGTCACCACTGTGCTTCGCGCACTGGCCAAAGTTGGCAACGTAAATATGGTAGTAAGCCCGAAGGTGGATGGGGTGGTCAGCATGACGTTCAAGAGCATGCCGTGGGACCAGGCGTTCTCCGGCGTGCTAACCACGGCCGGCCTGTCGTACACCTGGGACGGCGATATTCTCCGGGTTATGACGCTTGATGACATCAAGCGCGAACTGGAGATAGAAAAGGTGATGCATGAACGCGATACTGTCCGGGACTCCATCATCAAGTCCGAACCACTGGTCATGCGCGTGATAAAAGTAAAGTACATGAGCGCCAAGAAGATTGTGCAGACTGTCAAGGACATGCTGGGGACCACCCTGCCCTCCGCTGTTCCTCGCGCTTCCGGAGGCACAACGGTCTCTCTTAACGATGAGAACAACAGCCTGATCGTGCAGGCAACTCAAAGGGACGCCGACATGATATCAGAACTGGTATCCAAGCTTGATCATCCCAAACTTCAGGTCCGTATTGATGCCAGTATTGTCGAGGCGAACAGCAGCACAGCGCGCCAGTTGGGAATCCAGTGGGGCGGCACATACATGGCGACAGAAGGCGGGAAGATCTACACAACCGGCGCCGGCCCCGGCCGGGACTGGGCGGCTAATTTCCCGGCAACATTCGACTCGAAAGGGGTTGGCGCTACGTTGGGATTCGCAATGCAGGACTTCGGCGGGGCCCAGTTGCTCAACCTCCAACTCTCTGCCCTGCAGTCAGATGGAAAGGCCAGGATACTCTCGAGCCCCTCGGTCACAACGCTCGACAACGAGACTGCAGCCATCGAGAGCGGCGAGGAAAGGGCTTACCGCGTAACCTCCGGCACTGGTAACAACCTGGATACCTCGCTCGCGTGGAAGAAGGCGGTTCTCAAGCTCGAGGTGACGCCGCACGTGATTGACCCAAGCTTGCTGCGGGTAGAGATCGCGGCAAACAAGGACGCATTTGACGAAAGGAAAGTGGAGAGCAACGGAGAATACCCGGTCAGCACCAAGAACACGAAGACAACAGTTCTTCTCAAGAACGGGCAGACAACAGTGATCGGCGGCCTTTCCGAAAAATCAAACAGTGGAGCTGAAACCGGCATACCGTACCTGAAGAACATTCCCCTGCTCGGCCTGTTGTTTCAAGGCTCAAAGAAGGACACATCGCTCGGCGAGGTATTGATCTTCATTACACCCACGATCCTGAATGAACCGGTCACGACAAACTTGCGGAGAGATATGTAGCGCTGGCTGCAACTGTAATTGCTGTCAGGTTGCTGGAAGGACACAAACGTGCAGGCTCGAAAGAAACTCGGCGAAATGATGGTTGAGGCCGGGCTGCTCCAGCCTGAGCAGCTCGATCTCGCTATTGTAGCCGCCGGTAAGGCCTCGCGGAAGCTCGGAGAATTTCTCGTCTCAAGCGGACTTGTCAAGGAAGACGATATTGTCAAGCTCCTCAGTGTGCAACTCCGCATCGCAAGGTATTCACCTGAAGCATATCCGGTCGATGAGTCCCTCGCCTCGCTCCTGGCGCCGGACATTGCGCAGAAGTACCAGGTCGTTCCACTCCTCAGAAAGAATAGCGTACTGGACCTTGGCATGGTCGATCCAACCGATATCCAGGCCCTCGATGCTATTGAGCACGCTGCTGGTGGCGCTGTCGAGCCGGTCATATGCACGCAGAGAGAGATGCACCTTCTCTCTGGCAGCATCTATGGAATGTCGGCCGGCATGGGCGGCATCATTGACAGCGTCGCATCAACGGAACCGGCAGGCGATCAAAGAGAATTCGAAGATCTGCAGGTATCGTCGCTGAAGGATCTGGCCGAGGGTGTGCCGGTAGTCAGGTTCGTGAACTGGATTATTTCCCAGGCCATTCGCGAAGGAGCGAGCGATATCCATATCAGTCCCGAAAGACGATACGTGCAACTCCGCTTCAGAATTGACGGCGAATTGCGCGAGGTGCCTGCCCCACCGATCAGCATGCACATGGCCATAGTTTCCCGAATCAAGATCCTTTCCCACATGGATATTGCCGTGGCCAGGATTCCGCAAGATGGTCGCTTCACAACGAAGATCGACAACAAGGAGATCAACATTCGCGTCTCCTCCATCCCAACGGTCAATGGCGAGAATATCGTGATGCGGCTTCTCGACATGAGCGCTACCGAGTACACTCTCGACAGTCTGGGCATGGCGGAGGAAGACAGGAAGAAGATCGAGGACCACATCTTCAAGCCATATGGCATGATTCTGAGCACCGGGCCGACCGGCAGCGGCAAGAGCACCAGTCTTTACTCAATACTCCGCAAACTCAATGATCCCAGCATCAACATCATCACGGTTGAAGATCCCGTCGAATACCGCGTCGAAAAGATCCGCCAACTGCAATTGAACGTCAAAGCCGGAATGACCATGGCAAGCGGACTTAAGTACATACTGCGCCAGGATCCGGACGTCATAATGGTGGGTGAAATTAGGGATACTGAAACAGCGCGGGTGGCTGTCCAGGCGGCTTTGACCGGCCATAGGGTTCTCAGCACTGTTCATACGAATGATGCCGCTGGAGCGATCACACGACTGATAGATCTTGGTGTGGAACCGTTCCTTGTCGCCGCTGTCCTCCTGGTTTGTTTTGCACAGCGCCTGATCCGCAAAGTATGCAGAAACTGCGCTACACCGTATGCGCCAACACCCGAGATGCTTAAGTTCTGGGGAATTCAAGGCGGACCGGATGTCAAGTTTCTGATGGCAGGCTCCTGTTACAGGTGCTCTAACAGCGGGTATGAAGGGCGAACAGGCCTTTTCGAAGTGCTATCGATGAATGCGGAGATCAAGGAGTTGATCGCTGGAAGGCATACGGGGCAGGAGATTGCGGAAATAGCTCAAAAAGCCGGCGATCTCAAACTGCTCAAAGACGATGCCGCGCGGAAGATTGCCGCCGGAATTACAACCGTTGAAGAAGCGCTATCGACTGTGATAGCATAGCTCCTTGTGGAGTCTGTTGAGCAGTGGTATAGTGGAGTGTGGTCACGTGGCGGCTGTGTGACGGAGTGGCTCGTGCCACCCTGAGTTCGCCACCTGCGGGTTGTTGGATTGGTTTCGCAGGAATTCGAACACTTATGGCGAGATATACATATAAAGCTCTTGATGAGACTGGCAGGAAGGCCACAGGCACCGTTGATGCCGAGTCCATGGACCGCGCGGGCGAACGGCTCAAGGCGATGGGGCTTATGGTTGAACATCTGACCGAGCAATCAGCGGTCCCATCCTTCTCTGCGGCGGGAATTCGCGCTTTCATGGCCAGGGCACGACCCGAGGAAGTGATTATCTTTTCGAAGCAGCTTGGAACCATGCTGAAAGCCGGTGTGCCTGTAATCCGATGCCTCGACATTCTCGAGCGCCAATCAGAAAACGAGGCGCTGAAGGCAGCGGCCAAGGCGATCGCCGTCGACATCCGGAATGGCTCACCTCTTTCGGATGCTTTCAGAAAGCATCCCCGCCTTTTCTCCTCTCTTTACTGCAATTTGCTGCATGCCGGAGAATCGAGCGGCTCCCTTCCGGAAATCCTGGATCGTCTGATCTATATCATGCAGCATGAGAACAAGATCAGATCCGATATCCGGTCCGCTCTTCAGTACCCCATGCTCGTCCTCATCACACTGGCGGCAGCCTTCATAATCCTCCTTGCGTTTGTGATCCCGAAATTCGCGACAATGTTCGTGCGAGCGAATGTCATCCTGCCCCTCCCCACCCGTGTCGCCCTCACGGCGAGTAATATTCTGTTCGCACACTGGCCTTTGATAATTGCAGGCGGAACCATGATCATTTTTGCCTTGATCCTTGCTATGAGAACCAGCGCGGGCCGGTATATTCGAGACAGCATCCTTGTGAGAATTCCAGTCATCGGCGTTCTTCTGATCAAGGCGGCCGTCTCCAGGTTTTCGAGTGTGTTCTCAATTCTTCACGCAAGTGGCGTTCCTGTCCTGGACGCAATGCGAATGCTCTCCGGAACAATCGGCAACAGCGTGATTGCGCGCCAACTCGACATGGCGGTTCCGATGCTCAAGGAGGGGCGCGGCATTTCGGCCCCGCTGCAGACAGTGAAGTACTTCCCGCCCATGTTGATCAACATGGTGGCTATCGGCGAGGAATCAGGAAATCTCGACAAGATGCTCAGGGAGGTTTCAACGCATTACGACGCGGAGGTTGAGTATGCCATGAAGCGGCTCTCCGATGCGGTGGGCCCCGTCCTGATAGTTCTGCTTGCGGCAGTAGTGGGCTTCTTTGCGTTGGCAATTTATATGCCTATATGGGATCTGTCAAAGGTGGCAAGGAGTGGCTCCGGGTTCTGAGAGAGCGTGCTAGGGCACATTGTTGTTGGTTCATTCCAGTCCTGGTACCAGCGCCTGCCGAGCGAATCGGGCGCGGCTGTACTGGAGAAAGGAGGGAAACAAACTGTTTGGATTAAGAAGTGTTTTGGACATGGTCTTCGAGCGCAGAGAGGGTCGACAAACAAAACAAGAGGAGGAGATATGAGCATGATACGAAGGAAGAAGCAGAGTGGTCGGTCGGGCTTTACATTGATTGAAATCATTGCGGTGCTGGTAATCATCGGCATCCTCGCGGCGGTTGCCATTCCCAGATACCTGTCGTTAATACAGGATTCTCAAGACATGGCGCTGCAGGGTGGCGTTGCGACCGGCATGTCGCAGTGTTCATTGGCATACGCGCAATTGTGCCTGGCAAACGGCACAGCGCCGACGGCGGCGGAAGTCGTTACTCAAGCAGGAACAACGGCGCCGGCTTCCGGCGACATCTCGCTGGCATATTCGGCCGCCAGCACTGTGATCACAATAACAGCAACAAAAGCCACATGGACAGGCCGTTCGGCTACCGGAACCTGGACACTTCCGTAAGGTGCTGAATGCTCGACGAGGGCCGGGAATAGCCCGGCCCTCGCGGCTTGCAATTCTATTTGGAATGCGATCTGGATCATTTGGATGTTCAGTCATGTAGAGCCGCCGTTTGCGGCGCGCCACGGGGTGAAGAAATGGTGCGAGGCAAAGAGGGCACGCCGAAACCGATGGCCCTGCATGACGAATAGAACCATTAGGACACTTTCAGGAGTTCCAGAAATGTCAAAGCGAGGGAATAGCGCCGGATTCACGATGGTGGAAGCCGTGGTGGTTCTTGTTCTTCTCGGCGTTATCGTTGCCGTGGCTATTCCGAGGCTCGCGAATGCGGACTCAGGTCTTTACACCGAGGAAGCGGTATTGAAAAGCCATCTCCGTTATGCTCAATCAATGGCCATGGCAAATAATGTGGCGACCTGGACGGTAAACATCGGCGCTACCTCGTATTCCCTGCTCAAGAATGGCTCACCTTCCCTGCTGCCTGGAGAGGCCGCCAATATCCATACCTTTACACGCGGAGTCAGGGCTACAGCCTCAACCATGACGATGGACGACTTTGGCGGTCCTGGAGCAAATGATGTATCTTTCACTTTGACTGACACTGCGGGACGTACTGTTGGCATTACAGTCCTCGGAATTACGGGGTTCATCCCATAAATGCGCGGATCCCATCTGATGGGATCGCCGTGGCAGGTGCTCCGACCTGCAGGGAAATCGGAGAATGCACGCCGCCCAGATCAATCGGCGTTGCGTGGATTGAGGTGTTATGAACAAAGACAAGATGAGAAGATCCGGCTTTACCCTGCTTGAGGTGATCGTCAGCATAGTGATAACCGCTATCCTCGCTGCTATGCTTATCGTATTGATGGGCAATCCGGTCTCCGGGAGTGCCGATCCAGTCCTGACGTTGAAAAATGCGTATGACATACAGAAAGTCATGGAGAATATCGCATCAAAGACAAACGGGCTGTCAGCCATGAAGGCAAGCATCGGCGCTGAAGGCAGTAGTGCGGCAAACGCATATGGAACGTACGAGGTCGTGTACAACAGATATGTCACAATCAGCAGTGGGACCGAGGTAAACGGCGGAACCAATGTGCTCAAGGTCACGATCAGGAATGCCGGCGGGGACCGGCTGACGCGGCTTTTTTGTCAGTAGACGAGGCGACAAATGAAGAAAACCGCATATGGATCGCGTATCGGATTCACCCTCATCGAGTTGATAGTAACGCTCGTGCTGGTCGGAATCATCTCTGTCTTTGCTGGTGCCGCAATACTTTCCGCGGTTCGAGGAATGGTGGAGGCCCGAGACAATGCGGAGACCGCTCAGAAAGTCCATCTTGCCGTGAACAGGATATCGCGCGATCTTTTGGTGGCGACCAATATTGTGAGCGGATCAAGTCAGTCGATTGTTTTCGATACGCTTCTCCCCTCGGGTGGACCAGTTAGGCAGACCCTGTCTTACGCCAATGGAATACTGACACTCAGGGGAAAGACCCTTCTGAACGGCCTCGCCAGTTTTCAGATATTCTATATTCGTTATGCCTCAGGAGGCTCGGAAGTTGCCGAGAACTCCTATTCGACGAGTTCGCGAGGTGTGGAGATCAGGCTGACTCGAACAGGCTCCAGTGTGACATACTCGGATCGCGTATTTCCCAGGAATGCTGTTCAAAACCGGGGGATGCTGTGATGAAAACAAGAATGAATCGAAGAGGCATGCTGCTCATCGCCACCATCATCGCGATGACGCTGGTGTCAATCCTCGGCCTCGTTGTGGTGTCCTTGACAACAACCTCGGTTTACAGCCGCGTCGTTGTCGGCCAGTCAAACAGGGCCTACTACCTGGCCGAGTCGGGCTGGAATTATGCATTGAGCCGTTACAAGGCGGATGGAACCATAATAGCGAACAGCACCTATCTCCTCGGAAACGAGGGCCAGTTCACGGTGGCAGGAGTCGGAGACACCACATCCGCGGTCTTTACAACAGTGGGAATAGTGGATGCCGGAACACGACTGGAAGCACGACGGAGGTTGACCTATAAGTTCAAGAAGATGAGCCCGTCAGGGACAATAGAACTGCCATTTGCCGACGCTGCTGGAGACTTCGACACCACAATGTGGCTTGTATCCGACAAAACAAGGGTTGACTACAACACCACGGAAATGGCGTTGAACATGGAAGGCCAGGGCGGCGGCTCGGAGAAGATTGGATCGATATCCCTCCAGTGGTCGGCGTTCACTCCCAATCCTTTCCTGGCGAGATGGAATGTGGATGGGCTGCTCAGCTACGACATACAAGTGAAGATCAGGAATTTCCAACCTGGCGCGAACGCAGATGGAATATCGTTCAGACTCGATGCCACTGGACCAAACGGCTACGGCGTATCCTTCTGCGAACCCGGCAGCAAGATTCCCGCCGCCTTCACTACCGGACTCTCCACCACCAACGCCTACGTCGTGCTGTGGAGGCAGACAAACGGTACTCTCACCCGCATCGCTTACTCCACGCTCACTGCCGCCAGCGGCACGCTTAACGGCTACTACATAAAAGACTATTCAACACTGCTTCTGAACCTGCGTGAAGTGTATATCAACGGGGTCAACGGCCCGAGGCAAAACCTGATGTCAGTCTATGTGCAGGGCACCGGAACCTATCCGCGGAACTCAACGCCTCAATGGCAGACGGACACTGGCACTACGTTCTACCAGATAACCTGGAATAATGGCGCAAAGACAATCACCAACGCCGTTTACACTTCCGCTGGTTTTGACACCAGGCAACCGTCGGAGATAGGACTGCACGCTTTCTGCGGGAATTCGTCACCGAAGTCATTCTTTGATGATTTCTATGTCAATTTTGGGAGTGCAAGTGGCGGCGGCGGCGTTGTGTCGCCTGTTGTCTACTGAAATATCAATCTCAAGACTGTGTGGATTATGAACGTAAGAAGTACAAACATGTGCGCGGCGCATCGAAGTCACGGGCCGCGATCAATAAGGGAGATATGAACGATGAAAAAGCTGATATATTGCGCGTCGGCGGTAGCTTTCGTATGCGGAATAGCCGCGATTGGTTTTACAGTCGGCTGCGAGAAGGTAAGACAAGACAAAGACATTACAATCACCCTTTCGTCTGACACGATATCCAGCACGGGAGCGGTAACATGCGTTGCGTCGCTGAGCGTTCCACTTGCCAACACAAGTAATACGGTAAACACACTCTTTCTCCCGCTGGAGTGGTGGGTCGGGGATCCATCGCTTGGAACGATCGCCGCCAGCGCAGGTTACAGCGCCGTCTACGTCAGCAGCACGAACGCTGGAGCCAACACCATCAGCGTCAGGGATCAGCGTGGTAATTCAGGAACTATAGGCATAACCCAGATCGAAACAGCCGCGCCATAGCTCTCGCCAGATCGAAAAGAGAAATGGGCATGGCTGATAGACGCAAGTATTCCCGGGGACCCGCCCTGCGCAGACATGTAGGTCCCATGCTGGAAGCGCGACTATGCATATTTCTCTGCAAGACCATCGTCCGGGTTGATTGATTCACAACTTTCAGGTAATATCCTGCGAGAACTGGCCGGAGGAATTCTTTTAGTGATCGCTAAACATGAACACTGAATCCAGTACAGTCAACGCCGGGCGAAGGATCACGAGGGCGCTGTGTCTTCAAGGGAAGACCGCCGCTCAGTCAATCATCCCCTCGGACTGTATGCCGCATGGTTGCGCCATTGAAATCGCGACTTACGGAGGCTCCGCTCTATCTCATCTTCTGAGACGGGAGTTTGACGTGATTGTCGCGTGCGCCGAACAAGGACACACGGAAGCCACATCCGCATTCCTGCTCGAAATCAAGAGAGCCTGGCCTTGGATGGAATTCATGGTCATCGGATCCTCATTCGCACCCGAAACTGAACGGCTCGCAAAAGACATTGGAACGAAGTGCATCCTGTTCGAGCCTGTCAGCGCCGGTCAGTTATGCGAATCCATCAGGAAGGCGGCGGCTCCGGTGGAATCGAACAGGGGGCAGGATGCCAGCCAGGCGAGTCACCTTCTTGATCAGCGGGTCGCGAGAGAGCTTGGCCTCATGGCTCAGAATGCAATGGAAGCCCCTACCCTCTCAGGTGTCCTTGGCCATATCAGTCGCAAGTTGAGCGAATTCCTGCCATCAAGTATGGTCTGCACACTGGGTATCGCGGATGAAAACGTCCTGGATGTTGCAACACGCGTCCCAGTCAACGCGGCGCTGTTGTCCGCAGTACAGAATGAAGCCCTTGCCCGCTACTATGGGCTCGTCGGAGTTAAGCCCAACACAACACTTCTGCGAGTTCAGCATGGTCATGTGATTGATGGAAGCGGGGGCCCGTCCAATCTCGCACGCGTCATCTCCATGCCCGTGATGGACGATGAAGAGGTCGTGGGGCTGCTGACCATGGCAGATCCGGAAAACCATACTCCATTCACACACGGCGAGATCTCCGTCTTCACAGCGGCTTCAATCCATATCAGCGCCATACTGAGCGCCTTGAAAGCTGTCAAACGTCATGCCAGCCGCGACCCGATGACCGGCGTTTTGAACAGGACCGGTCTCAAGGACGAGCTTGAGCGGGCCTGGTTCATGAGCCAACGCTACGACTTTCCAATGACAATCGTCCTGCTGGACATCGACTCCTTCAAGCTGGTGAACGATTCCTACGGGCACTCCGCCGGGGACAGGGTTATCTGTGAATTCGCCCAATTGATCAGCGGCACTGCGCGCAGTTCAGACATCATTGCACGGTATGGCGGCGACGAATTCGTGATAGTTCTCATGGAGGCGGATGACGAAAGCACACGCGTCTTTTCCGAGCGACTCCTCGGGATCATACGTGAACATCTGTTTTGCAGCCAGGACGAGCGGTTGAAGATGACTGCTTCGATCGGGATAGCCTCGGCAAAGAGCGCCATTCCGGCATCCACTGCAAACGACCTTTTCAACCGGGCGGATCGGGCTCTGTATGCCGCCAAATGGGAAGGAAGGAATCGCGCCTGTTACTGGCAGGAAGAGAAACCGAACGCAGGCCGGAACGAATCGCCGCTCACAACCGGATCAATCACGCCCAAACAACCTTCGGCGTTACCGGCGAAGCTTATGGCGGTGGATGACGACGCGACTATTCTCTACGTGATTCAGTACATCATGGAAGCAGCCGACATCGGTGTCGAGACGTTCACGGACGCCAAACTTGCCATACAACGCCTGACCACAGCGGGTAAGGATGAATTCTCCGTTATCGTTACCGACTTGGAAATGCCGGGAAAAAACGGCCTCCAGTTTCTTCACGAGATCAATGCCATAAACGAAAGTGCCGTCAGGATGGTCATGACGGGATTCGCCACCGTCGAAAGCACCGTCAGCAGCCTCCGCGAGGGAGTCTACGATGTGATCCGGAAGCCTTTCACGGCCGACGATTTCAGGGAACGGGTCAAGAAGGCACTGGCCTACTTCATGCTCAAGGTTGAAAATACGCGGTTTCGCGATCATCTTCAGGAACTTGTGGTTGAGCGGAGCGCACAGCTTTCATCCTCACTTGAGGAACTGCGTAACTCTCATGAATTCACTCTTGACGCGCTGGTTGCCATGCTTGATGCAAGGGAGTATCAGACCGCGAGGCATAGCTTGCGTGCGAGAGAGCTTGCTGTTGCCCTGGCGGAAAGGGTGGGATTTACCGAGAAACAGATTGAATCACTCGCCAAGGGCGCGCTGCTTCATGACATAGGCAAAATCAGTATTCCTGATTCAATCCTGCTCAAGCCCGGGCCGCTTCTGCCAGAGGAGTGGGAAATCATGAAACGGCATCCTGACATAGGATACCAGATACTTTCAACCGGCTTCCATATGAAGGAGGTAGCCGAGCTTGTCCGGTCTCATCATGAGCACTATGATGGAGCGGGCTATCCACTGGGGCTGAAAGGGAAGGATATTCCCATCGCGGCACGGGTGTTTTCGCTCGTGGATGCCTATGAGGCCATGACTTCCCAGCGCGCCTACCGCGCCGCCATGCCGGTTGAAGAAGCGATCAGCCGGATCAAGAAGGGCAGCGGCACGCAATTTGATCCCAAGATAGTAGATGTGATGCTCAAGTACCGGATGGATTTCCTGTCGGTGCAATAGTTTGCTTTTGACCGGCAGCATTGGCATACTTGAAGAAAATGGCGTGTTGCAGGCGGATGACTTGGTCAAAAGAGAGGTTCTAGCGTGGCAAGAATACTCATCGTTGACGATGAAGTGAACATACTCATTGTCCTTCAAACAGTGCTTGGGTTCTCGGGACATGAGATTGTGACAGCCCTCGGCGGCGAAAAGGCGGTAGAGTTGCTCGCCACCAGCAACTTTGACCTCCTGATATCTGACGTCCGCATGTATCCCATGGACGGTTTAGAACTTCTCAAACTGGCCCGGGTGCGCCACCCGGATCTGCCGGCGATCCTGATCACCGCATTCGATCTCCCGGCCATGAAACGGATGACAGAGTCGCTTGGCCCATTCGGTTACCTGCGAAAACCGTTCAGTAATACCGATCTCATTTCCGCCGTGGACAAGGCCGTTTCAAGTACGAAGGGCACCGGAACAACCGATCCCAGGTGCAGCGTCTGACGAGCAACGTTTCTGTGGCAGGCTTGACATACGCCAGTGGCGCACTGTAGGTTTGAGGCAGGATTCAGAAGGTTGCAGGACCAGAACGATATCATGAAGGAATATCAACCGGATCTAAATATGGGTGTAACAGCGACCACAATGATACCTGGCCGGATTTTCTTCACAAAAGGAGTAGGCATACATAAGGACAGGCTTGCGAGTTTCGAACTTGCCCTCCGGAAGGCGGAAATCGAGAAATGCAACCTGGTCTATGTTTCGAGCATTCTCCCGCCCAATTGCAAGATGATACCCCAGAAGGAAGGTATCGCCTGCCTGCATGCCGGGCAGATTACCTATTGCGTCATGGCGCGCAGCGAAACCTGCGAGCCCAACAGACTTATTTCGGCAGCCATAGGACTTGCAGCGCCATCAGACAGAGATGCCTATGGTTATCTGTCCGAACACCACGCTTTCGGCGAGACCGATGAGCGGGCCGGAGAATACGCCGAGGATATTGCAGCGACGATGCTGGCTACAACTCTCGGCATCGAGTTTGACGCCGAAAAGGCCTGGGAAGACCGCGAGCAGGTCTACAAAGCCAGCGGTAAGATTTTCAAGACCACGAATGTTGTGCAATCCGCCGAAGGCGACAAGCGCGGCCTGTGGACTACGGTTGTCGCCGCCGCCGTCTTTCTGGATTGACCCCATCCCATTCCGGGCTGTATTGATCCCATTTGTCGCATTCCGTAGCAGCGATTCAGGTCTCGCAATGAACACAGAAAACGTACTCAATAGAAACCTCTTCTTAGTCAAAGAGCACCCCGGCCTGCTCAAAGCGGCAAACAACTATGACATACTTGACCCTGAAACCGGCGTGATCCTCATGGAATGCCGCGAGGAAAGAATAGGCGGACTCACCAGGATTCTCCGCTTCACCGACCTGAAGAGAACAACGCCATTCGACATCAGGATCAGAACGGCAGGTGGCGCGCAAATACTCAGGATGATTCGCGGAGTCCCGGTGGTAGCCTCGATGGTCCATGTCTACGACGATACCGACACCCTCATCGGAACGTTCAGACAGAAGCCGTTCTCAATAAGCGGCGCATTTGACGTTCTCGATGCTGAAGGCAAGGCCGTCTGCAAGTTGAAGGGCGGTCTCACCGGCTGGAACTTCCATTTTGTCGCGCCTGACAATCTTGAATTGGCGATGGTAACAAAGAAGTGGGCCGGCCTGGGCAAGGAACTGTTTACAAGCGCCGACAACTATGTGCTGACAATTGACGAGATTGTCCCTCTCGACAGTCTTATGCGCCAGTTGATCCTGGCGTCTGTGCTGTGCATAGGATTGATACAGAAGATCGAAATACCATAAAGACACGCAATCAAAGAAGAACACAGGGTTACCAGTGAAGAAGGCGGGAAACGTTTATCTCCTCCTCGAATTTGCAATCCTCTACCTATGCCTGCCCTTTGCCATTGAATACAACCTGCGAACGATGCGCATGCCTGTAATTCCTGTTCTGCTCCTTGCCGCCATGATGTGTCTCGGTCTGCTTCTTAGAGATTCAACTTTTGACAGGACCCGCTTCTGGAGGATGCCGGTCCTGCGGAGTGAATTGCGCCGGATACTATTCCGCTTTGCCGTGGTCTCAGCCTTGATTGTCCTCGCCATCGTGTGTTTGAACCGACCGTCGTTCCTCAATCTGCCGCGACAACATCCCGTAATCTGGATGGTGATCATGCTGCTCTATCCCCTGTTCTCGGTGTACCCGCAGGAACTCATCTACAGGGCATTCCTGTTTCAACGCTACGAACCGATCATGCCGACCCCGGCCACGAGGATCATCGCAAGCGGCGCGGCTTTTGGACTCGTTCACATTGTCTTCGGAAACAGCCTTGCGGTCGTTCTTTCAATCCTTGGCGGTTTGCTTTTCGCGTGGACCTATCACCGCACAAGATCACTTGCGGTGGTGTTCTTCGAACACACGCTCTACGGTTGCTGTATATTCACGGTGGGGCTTGGCGGCTATTTCTACCACGGTACACGCTGGCTTACAGAACGAGTCGCAAACGGCGGCTAATGAACTTGTGGGAGTCCATGAATGGGCCAGCCCCGTTTGGATGCGGCACAGGGGTATCAACCTAGAAAGAGCAGTTCAGGGAGATTAGACAGGATAACAGGATCAACATGAATGAGTTGTTGCTATCCTGTATTCTTCATCCTGTTCATCCCCGTCTAACTGCTCTTCTTAGGATCAATCACGGCCGCAACGCGGTGAATTCTCAGCGTTGGCGAATAGTTCATGGAAACGAGATCATGGCCTTCACCACACCATCTCGGTAGCCGGCAACGAGGTCGAAGGCATTCTTCGACTGATCGAAGGTAAACCTGTGTGTAACCATCATGCCGGCGTCAACCCGGCCGCGTGAAATCAGATCAAGCGCAGGCTGCATGCAGTCCACCTGCCGGCGCACATTCTGGATGCAGATCTCCTTCCGGCGCATCTTGTCTATCGGGAACGATATGCGATCAACCGTCGGAATGCCTACTACCATGAGCTTTCCGCCCGGTTTCAGAAGTTCAACAGCCTGATCCAACGCCTCCTGCTGACCGCAGCATTCAAATACGATATCCACTCCCTTCGGAACTCGTCCAAGAATACCGGCAACGACATCCTTCTTGTCGGGATTCCCTGCCCAGTCCGCGCCCGCCTTGCGCGCCATGGAAAGCCGTTCCGGAATTTTGTCGGTTACGAACACCCTGGAGCAACCCGCCGCCTTCGCCGCAAACAAAACGCTCAGCCCGATCGGACCCGAGCCCAGAACTGCAATATCAGCCTTGCGTATCGCAGCCGCTTGTTTCACGGAATAGATCCCGATCGACAATGGTTCGGCCAGGGCCGCATGCTCAAAGCTCATGCGCGGTTTTACCGGATAGCAGCATTCCTCCGGCATCACGATGTATTCAGAGAGGCAGCCCGGCGCCTGCCCCGGACAACCAAGAAAACGCAATTTGCGGCATGTGTGATGCCGGCCAGCCAGACACTGATCGCATTTGAAACATGACATGGCCGGCTCTATGGCCACCCTGTCGCCCGCCTTCATGTGTTTGACACCGCGCCCGGTTCTCACCACCACGCCCGCGCCTTCATGACCCACGGCAAATGGATACTTTACCACCTGACTTCCTATCCTGCCGGTCAAGTAGTAGTGAATATCGGAACCGCACACACCCACGGCGGACATTTCAATCAGAACGTCACGACTGTGCCTCAAGACTGGATCGGGAACGTCCCGCATCACCATATTCCCGATCCCCGTCAGAACCATCGCTTTCATGTGACACCTCCCCCTGCTTTCGTAAGAATGTCTGACTATATGGGTTGTCTTGCGGACTCTCAATAATCTTCTTTTCACGCCCGATAAGGAATATCGAACTGCCGGTTGAACAGCATCAACCATATTGATAGTCTACCGCCAACTGTCATACATCCCTCCATTGCCGATTCTGGCATTCAAGGGACGCGACGCAACCACTATAATGAAGAGGAAAACCCGAAACTTTGCAGGCCTGGTTCTACGGATGAGCGTCTGCGCTGGACTGCTTGTCTACCTGTTTGCAAAAACAGACAGGAATTCCCTCTCCGATGCCATCAGCCAGGCATGTCTCCACTGGCCATGGCTGGTACTGGGCCTCATTCTTACTTTTCTGGGCCTTCTGAGCGGAGGAATACGCTGGGGAAGAATCCTTGCCTTCCATGGATTCCAGTTCAGGACTCGAAAAGTCCTGCACATGTTCTTTGTCGGGCAATTCTTCAATTCGTTCATGCTCGGCGCATGCGGCGGCGATCTCGTAAGGGCCTACTACACGTGGAAAGACCAACCTGGAAGACGCACGGCTGCTGCCATGACTGTTGTCATGGACAGAGCCATAGGCCTGTTTGCCACAATCTTGTTCAGTTGCATCATGATTTTTGCAAGAATCAATGTCTTCCTGGATAACGAGGGCCCGCTCGATACAGGGATTGTCATGCTCACTTTCCTTGTTGCGACAGCGGCTGGGCTGTTCGTTCTCTTCCGGCAAAATGTGTTCGAGCATTTCCGTCTGTTCCGCTGGCTTGAAAACAGCACCCGTATCGGACCACTGATCCGGAAGGCATATGAAATCTTCTTTCTGTACCGCAAAGACCGGAGAGTACTCCTCCCCGCCCTCGGACTTTCCCTGTTCAACCTCGTTCTTCTGACTCTGGCTTGCTGTTGTTTCGGCCATGCTCTTAACTTGAAAGTGTCGGCAATTGACTACTTTGCCCTATTCCCGATTATCACTGTTCTGACGGCAGTTCCGATTACACCCGGCAGCCTCGGAGTGCGCGAAACTCTGTTTGTCTCGCTGTTCAGCGCAGTTTTTGTTGACCGTCCACACGCAATCCTGCTGTCATTGATGGTCTATATCGGCGGCGCGTTCTGGAGTCTGTTTGGCGGCATCCTCTACATTACGGTTTCGTCGCGGGAAGAACGCCGTCTGCCCGCCACTCTTGAAACCGCAAACCTGCTTGACAACAGTTGAACACGTGAGCATACTGCACCGGCAACAGCGTTAGTACTTGGAAAGAAGAGGTTTAGATGAACGAGAAGATGGACCGATTCATGGAACAGTTCATGTTCGAGGGGTTGACGTTCGACGACGTGTCGCTGGTAACCAACTATGCAGACTTTCTGCCGGAGGAGACAGACACATCAACCAGGCTCACAACCAGGATCAGGATCAACATTCCCATTGTCAGCGCCGCGATGGACACCGTGACAGAGAAGGACATGGCGATTGCGATGGCGATGCTCGGCGGCATCGGCATTATCCACAGGAACCTTTCAATCGAAGAGCAGGCGCGCCATGTCGGAATGGTAAAGCATCACCTTCATGGACTCATAAGGGACCCAATCGTCTTCAGGGATACGGACACCCTCGAAATCGTCATGGAACGCAAACTCAAGAAGGGTTACAACTTCAGCGGCTTCCCCATTCTTGACAAGAACGACAAGCTCACCGGCATCCTGACCGCGGCGGACATCAAATTCGCGCCGAATAACAAGGTGCGCGCTTCCGATGTCATGACTACCCAGCTGATCTCGGCCCCTGAGGGCACCACCCTGCAGGATGCCTACCAGATAATGAAACAGCACAAGATCGGCAAGCTGCCCATAGTCAAGAACGGCAAGCTCAGCGGCCTCTATAGCTTCTCCGATGTGAAGGCGCTTGTCGAGAAGGCCGATCCAACCATCAATCGCGACGAAAAGTACCGGTTACGTGTTGGTGCAGCGATAGGCCCAGGCGACAACGAACGCGTCGAACGGCTATCCGACGAGGAAGTTGATGTCGTTGTGGTGGACACCGCCCATGGCGACAGCAGGGGCGTGGTCGATATGATCAAGTGGGTCAAGAAGAACTATCCTGACATCGACGTCATTGGTGGAAACATAGCCACGGCACAGGCAGCACTCAGCCTCCAGAAAGCCGGTGCCGACGGCGTAAAGGTTGGCATAGGGCCTGGTTCGATTTGCACCACGCGAGTTGTTGCTGGAGTCGGCGTTCCTCAAATCACGGCAGTTTATGAATGCGCCAGGGCTTTGAAGGGTGGCATCCCGATCATCGCGGATGGCGGAATCAGGCACTCCGGCGACATACCAAAGGCAATAGCCGCAGGCGCGGATTGCGTAATGATGGGCGGACTGTTGGCCGGCACCGAGGAGAGCCCCGGCGAGAAGATCATCCACCAGGGTCGCCAATACGTGGCATACCGCGGCATGGGCAGCTTGAGCGCCATGAAGGAAAGCTATGGCAGCCGCAGCAGGTACCAGCAGGCCAATATCCAGGAGGACGAGCTTGTGCCTCAAGGCATCGAGGGAATCGTCCCGTATGCAGGTCCGGTCAGAAAAGTCCTTGTCCAGTACTGCGGCGGACTGAAAGCGGCCTTGGGCTACTGCGGATGCAGGACGATACCGGAACTGAAAGAACGCTCAAGCTTTGTACGGGTCAGCCTCGCCGGTCTTGCGGAGGCCCATCCCCACGATGTCAAGATTATGAAGGAAGCCCCGAACTACCACCAGCAATAGCCGCTAGAACGAACCAAAGAGCACGCTTGTAAAGGTCAGTATCGGCGAACTCTCGCGGTAGTCATCAACGGCGGCGCGAGCATTCTCAAGAAGAAGCTTTGCATCGTCATATAACTGCTCGTCCTTTGACAAAAGTTTACCAAGGAATCCCTTGCCATCGGCCAGCCGCTGGCTGACTTCTTTCAGGTTTTCCGTGGTAGCCTTCAAATCGGCATACATCGCATCATCATTGATCAGTTTGGACAGCGTACCCTTTCCATCCTTGATCTGTGTCGTGACCGCCTTGATATCAACCGCTGCCGAGGCAAAATCATTATAGAGGGATTTGTCATTAATAAGCAGGCCAAGCGTCCCCTCGCCCTTGTTGATCTTGTCCGCTATCTCGCGAGCAGCTTTCAAAGTGCCCTTCATGTCGTCAAGCGCGCCATCCCTCAGCGCATTCTTGATGTCTTGCACAATGGCGCCGGCATCAGCTATCAGGTCCTTGGGACGAAGGCCAATGATGATGGTGCCTTCGGCCAGATCAGGTTGATTTGCGCTACCCTCTGAGAGAGAGAGGTGTTTGCCGCCCAGGAGCGATGTGGCCACGACAGTAGCGGAACAATCGGCTTTCAGACGAACCGGCACCGTCAACGAGCACGTCACCCTGATCTTGCCGGTTTCCTTGACAAGTTCCAGCGCCTTCACTGAACCAACTGCCATTCCACGGATCATTACATTGTCGCCTTTCCTGAGTCCCATGACATTGTCGAACATGATGTCAAGTTGCCTGCCCTTGTTCCAGAAAGCACCTCCGGTAACGAAAATGGAAAATGCAAATAAACCCAGCATCACTGCAAAGGCAAAGACTCCAACCGTCACTTCCCGCTTCAATTCCTTGGCAAGCAAGTCGTTCATATTTTCTTCTCCCATGGACCGGATTTCGTTATGAATTGCGATTCCAGAAAACCCTTCACTTCCTCCGCCTGAGACTTCAAAAACACCTCCGGCGTTGAAACCTCAATGATCTTGCCACCGTAGATCATCGCGATCTTGGTCCCGATCAACAGGGCACTTTGAAGGTCGTGCGTAACAACCACATTTGTCACTTTCAATTCGAGCCTCATGCGGTTGATGAGAGCATCGATGGAACGCGACGAGACCGGATCGAGTCCTGATATTGGCTCATCATAAAGTATTATGTCCGGCTTTTCCACCAGCGCCCGCGCGAGTCCGGCGCGTTTCCTCATGCCGCCGGAAAGCTCTGAAGGATGTTTCTCCATAGCATCCTCCAAACCCACCAGTTGGAGTTTCTCCCTGGCAATGGAAAGAATTTCCTCATCTCCCATGTGCGCCTTTTCGCGTAGAGGCAGTGCGACATTCTCGCCAACATTCAACCCCTCAAGAAGAGCGTTGTTCTGGAAAAGCACCCCGAAGCGCTTGCGTATCCTGTCGAACTCGCTACTGGCAACTTCGCTGACAACCTCATCATCGACAACCACCCTCCCCTCGTCCGGCCTGTAAAAACACATTATGTGTTTGAGCGTGACGCTCTTGCCCGCACCGGATGGACCGACAATGACAAGAGTCCCGCCTGTTTCAACATCGAAGCTGACTCCGTCCAGAACCTTCTTGCCGCCAAGCGACTTCGAAACATTTTCGAACCGGATCATATGTAGAATATCCTGGTTATAAAGAACCCGGTGATGAGAATCGCCAGAAATGAAACCACAACCGATCTCCTGGTGGATTCTCCAACCCCGACAGCGCCATTGGTTGTCTGGAATCCTTCGTAGCACGACACAATGGCTATTATGACGCCGAACACAAAAGCCTTGAACAGGCCAACGTAGATATCCTTCAATGTCACATACGTGGTGGCATTCTCGATATACGCTGTCCAGTGCACACCAAGCTGTGTCTTGCCGACAATCGCACCTCCAATAACACCCATCAAGCAGCCGTAGAACGAGAGAATCGGCGTCATTATGGCCATGGCGACAAGCCGTGGCATAACGAGATATCGAACCGGGCTGATTGCCATGACCTCAAGCGCCGCAATTTCTTCAGACACCACCATGGTCCCCATCTGCGCCGCAAAAGCAGCCCCCACACTGGCCGCCAGGATAATTCCGGTCATAAATGGCCCCATTTCCCTGAGCATCGACATCATCACTGCACTTCCGATAAAGACCTCCTGGCTGAACCTGCGCAATTCAATCCCAGTCTGAAGAGCTAGAATCATGCCGGTGAACATTGATACAACTGTGATAACAGGCAGACTCTTGATGCCCCCTATGAACATCTGGTTGAGAACTTCATGGCGCGAACGCGCCCTGACGATGTGAGGGATGAAGAGCACCGCCTCGGCGAGGAGCATTAGCGCCCTCCCCATTCCCCCGCACGCGAGCAGTATCTCACGACCGACCATTCCAACGGCATTAGTCGCAGGCGGATGAAACTTCCGTTCCCTTGTAATGTTAATGTTCAGTCCTCCCGATCAACGGCTTACTGGTTTCACGCCCGACTTCTTCCCCTGTGCGGTGACCGCCAAAGTCCATAAAGAGAATCTTCACGCTGCTGCGTTCACCCTCCCTGCGATATCCAAAGAGTCCCAGGAAGAAAGACAACTCCCTGGTGCCTCCATTCTCAGGTGTCTTCCTCCAAGATACAAGTGGGAAGATGGATCTCGCTGTACCGGCCGGACTGCGCCTGCTGCGAATCAGTCCCCATAGAAACTCGCAATCCGTGGAGTCCTTTGTGTCATCCCTTGAGAACAATGTCCAGAGCGGCCCATATGAGCTGTCAACCTGCGACAAATTGTTTCCAGGCCACAGATCCGGTACCCTTACCCGGAGACTATCGCCGTCTCTCCTGCTCGTTATAAGGGGCCACAACTTGCGGGTCCGGCCGAGCAAGACGGGTTTCCCATCGGCGTCCTTCTCAGCATGTGCCGTACGGTTCTCATACTCAACGAATGGAAGAATAGAGTACCTGTCAACGGTGTAGTTTTTCATGACACTGTGCCATTTCCACATGAACGGCCACAACAGGAATCCGGATTTCATACCGGGCTGCGACTTCACTCCGGCCAGAGGCCAGATGTAGAACTTGTCGACCGGCCCGCGGCTCGTCTGCACGAATGGCCAGGGGAGATGCGCTTCGCTGAAATGTTTGCCCTTGGTCCATCGTATGAATGGAGGAAGAACAAGCCATGATTTAACATCGCCACCGTATGTGCGCCCTATGAAAGGAAATAGAATGAACCCGCCACCACGCTCCGTACCGCGAGTGTAACTTGACCATGTCAAAAAAGGCCACATCAGGAACATTGACTCCGACTTCCCCTCGCGAACAGCGCGTCCATAGAAAGGAAACACCCTTGCGCGCATGACGCCCTCGCCCTTCGTCCGCGAAATGAACGGCCACAGTACGTCAGTTGTATCTTCGCCCTGCCGCGCAGTCCTGAGATACAGCGGAAACATCAGGAAAGTGAATTTATCGAAGAGCAGGAACTCGTTGATTCTACCAACAAGAGGGAACACAGCCGTGTAGCTTTCACCGTGGCTGTCACGACCTCGGAAGAACAACGGCAAAGCCCAGAGCCGCCAGTGCGAGCCCGGATTGACAACATCGAAATCGTTGTAGAACATGGTAATGAACCGTGAGGACAACTCGTTCCCGACCATCTTGGAAGTCGCGACCGGCCAGAATACATCCGTCCGGAAATGCATGCCGTCAGGTTCCACCTTCCTCGTGAACACGGGCCTCATTGCCTTGAAGACACTGCCGTCGGGTGCCGTCCTGGACTCGTACAGCGGGCCAAGCAGGCGGAATCTCGAGCTGCCATCCGGCATCGTTTCCCTGCTGATAATCGGCGCAAGATTGTATTCCGGAGCCGGCTCCTCAGTCAGACCCGTTTGCGCAACAAAGAATATTGCCGCAGCCAAAAGGACACCAGGAATTGCAGTCATGACCGGAATCCCCGTCAGAAGACACCCCGACTGAACAAGGCGGCTGCAGAAATGCCAGGTATTTGCCGCTGTAGCCACGGCGCTCTGTCGCCGTGAAGTCATGATGACAATTGACGACAGGCTCTCGAAGAATGCACCCGCATTATCATGCCAGGCTGATATGCTCATTCGAATCATTGTTCACCGGTTGAACTGCTGTGGTAGCCAAGAATCTCGCGGTCCTTCTGGAACATCTCGGCAATAAGCGCAACGCGAATCCACATGCCATTCCTCATCTGACGCCAGTACATGGCGCGCGGATCGCGGTCGACCTCCGAGGAGATCTCGCCGGTCCTCGGAAACGGATGCATCAGGACAGCATCCTTCTTGAGCATGGAAAGATGACGGACCCCAAACGAGTATTGGCTCACATTGATATCGTTGCTCTCGCCCCTGACATCCCATTCCCGTTGAATCCGCGTCATGTAAATGGCGTCAGCCCAGGGAATAACCGGTTCAAACTCAGTGTGTACGTCAAAACTGGAGCCAGCCTTTCTCAGCATTTCAAGGATGTCTTCGCCAATCTGCAGGGATGCCGGCGCAACAAAGCCCTGCTTAACGTTCTTGTAGTTGGTCAGAAGAAACGAGAGAGACCGGACTGTTCTGCCCCGGGCCAGGTCTCCAACAAACAGCACATTCTTGCCATCGATCCCGCCACGCTGTTCAAGACTGCGTTGAAGGGTATAGATATCCAAAAGGGCCTGCGTTGGATGCTGGTCCTTGCCGGAACCGGCATTGATGATCGGGACGGGGCGGTCAGAGTTGGAAAGCATCCACGCGATCTTCTCGACGAACCCCGGCACTTCAGTGCGCATTATGATGAGGTCAAAATAGGAACTGAACGTCCTTACTGAATCCTCACGCGTTTCGCCCTTGAATTCGCTGGAAACCGACGCGTCACGCACTTCGCCGATCTGGATGCCAAGTATCTGGCAGGCGGCGCAGAAAGACAGGAAGGTGCGGCTGCTCGGCTGGGTAAAGAACAGCATGGCCCGCTTGTGGGAAAGCAGACCCCTGAGAAACGCCATGCCATCCTCGGTCTTGGCGATACGACGCACGCAGGTGGCGAGGTAACCCAGTTTGTCGAGCCGCTGCCGGTTGAACTGCTGGGCCAGGAGAACATGAACCTCCCGGCCTTCTTCCGTGAGATACCCGGCCTTCTCCGCCGGCGACAACACCTTGAACTCTTCCCATTCAATGTCGGTCAGTCTCTTTTCATTTTGCATGTCTTGCCAAGCCTCCTCTCTTCTTGAGCAAGTTCGCTGATGTCGCACCCAAGGTCGCCACCATCAGAGCCTTTATCGTGTGAACCTTGTTCTCCGCCTGGTCAAACACCTTGGAGAAAGGCGCACGGAACACGTCGTCCGAAACTTCAAGCGCGCCGCAATCCTTTGTAACCACGGTTTCCGAATCATGCAACGCGGGAAGGCAGTGAAGGAAAATAACCTTCCCGCTTTCCAGGTTGCCGGTCTTCCGCATAAGCGCCATGTTCACCTGATATGGCCGCAGAAGCTTCACACGCTCGTCAAAGCTGGCCTCCTCGCCCATGGAAACCCATACGTCTGTATAAACCACATTCGCGCCTTTGACCGCCGCGGCCGGAGAATGAACTACTTCAATCGTACTCCTCTTCACCGCTGCCACTTCCGATGATTGCTTCACCAGAGCCCGGTCAGGAGCAAGATCCGGAGGGGTACAATTGACAAAGTTTATCCCGACCTTGGCACACCCGATCATCAGGGAATTGACCACGTTGTTCCGTCCATCGCCAACGTATACAAGCTTCAGCGGCGATTTGTTCCCGAAATTCTCCTTCACCGTCATTAGGTCGGCCAGTATCTGCGTCGGATGACACTCGTCGGTAAGCCCGTTCCATACAGGTATCCCGGAGTATTTCGCCAGTATTTCAACTGTTTCCTGCTTGTAACCGCGAAAGAGTATGCCGTCCAGCATCCGGCCGAGCACCCTCGCGGTGTCTTCGACAGACTCCTTCTTCCCCAGGTGCATATCGCACACATCCATATATTCGACGTTGGCACCCTCATCGGCGCCGGCAACGACAGCCGCACACCGCGTCCTGGTGGACGGCTTCTCGAATATCAGGCCTATATTCTTGTGCTGCAGAAGTTCGCCGGAAGCACCGGCTTTCTTGCGCTGCTTCAACTTCGAGGCCAGATCGAGCAGGTAGTTAATCTCGCTTTCAGAGAGACCCTCAACCGCAAGCAAAGACCTGCCCTTCATGTTCACTGATGCCATAGTTACTTACCTCGCAGTCATCGATTCAAACATACTCTTACCGATTGAACCTTGTACCTCAATTTGAGGGTGGATTCCAGACTTTTCCAGCCCGCGTGAAGTGCGGAAATGCGAGCCGCGTGTGGCTTCCGCTATTTCACCTCGAGAGAGAAGCTCTCGCTGTGGCTGTTAAACTCTGGCGCATACATACATTGGATCTCCGCCACGCCGGTCTGGTACCTGCCCCGCAGCTGAATCCGGGTGCTGTACTCGAACACGTATACGCCCTTCGGCAGGTAATCGATGAAGAAGTGGCTCGCAGTATCGCGCGTGGCCTCGTAATAGCGCAGGCCATCCTGGTATTTATACTGGCTCAGTACACTCACCGGTTCCGTGCCGCTGCCGCGCTGATCCTTCAAGTGTACATATTCCATGTCGCGGTCCGTGCGCAGCTCCACCCGCACGACCAGTTCGTCGCCGACTGCCAGTGCACCATTGACAGGATTGAGAACCTGCCCTTTCTTCGTCGTGTCTTTGATCCAGAGCGTCTTCTTCAGCTTCAACGGCGTGCCCTCGTGCGCGGTGACCTTCGTCATATCCTCAAGATACTGCCAGTGGACGCTGCCCCAACTGACGCCTTCATCCACCTTCTTTACCGTTACCTTGCCCATCTTTGGCTTGATCTCACCGCGCGCGAACCGTTCCTCGTAGAACCCCGTGCCGGCCTCCACCTTCTCAGGCTTGATCCACGCGCCCGCGAGGGCTACTTCCACCAACGCATCGCTTGCAAGCTTGTTCGCGCCATGCAGCAACAGTGCGTATATGGCGTCGGCGGTGGCCTTTGTTGTCTTCCAGTCCTGCGTCTGTTTCTGCTTCATTAGCCACACCTGGCAATCATCCACCGCCTGCGCGTCATTCATAACTTCGCCGAATGCCTCGATCATCATAGCCTGCGTCTCGATCGGCGCCCTGTACCACCACCAGTTCAACTCCGTTTCGCGCCAGAACATGCCGAGTTCCTCGTTGGATACGCTGCGTTCCTTGATGGACTTCATGATGTCCAGAGGCGTTGCCTGATCGCCAAACCTCAACAACGCGATCGCCAGGTGCGCCTGTGACTGCCGGCAATCCACCTTCAGCCAGAACTTCCGTGACTGCCTCAGGAAGAAGTCGACCGCTTCTTTATGATGCTTCGCCACCGGCTGGTCCTTCAGGAAGAAACTGCGACCGTACAAATACAAGGCATCAGTACTGCCGGGCACGTACTCATTGCGATCCTTGATGTGGTGGTAGTTATCGTCCATCCACGCATCAAGCGCACCCAAAGCCTTTATTGCCGGCTTAACGTCAACATCCGCGCCCAGGTGACGCAGTCGTCCGAAGCCAGTCACGATGTAGAGCGTGATGTAGTCGTTCGGGTAGCCGCCGGGGAACCATGACCACCGGCCGTCACTCAACTGCATTTCCGTCAGTTTTCGCAACGTCCGCGAAGTCTCGTCATTGAGCCGATTGGCGTCGAACAGGATGCCGACGTTCCTCCGCGCCTGGCTCTCGTCCATCGCCTGCCGGTACCATGGCGTCTCTTCCAGCATCACAGCCTTCAGATCCTGATTCTTCTCCAATGGACTGTCCAACGCTGTTGTGCCTTTCCAGAGGTTGAAGATGTGCCTGATTTTCGGATCGGAATTGGCGATATGACGGGCAAGCGTGTTGGCATAGAGTCGATTGAAGATCTGCTCGCTGCATTCATATGGATATTCCATCAGATACGGCAACGCCATCACAGCGTACCAGGCCGGCTGACTGACCATCTGCACCGTCAGCGCCTGGTGCCGCAGCGTATCACTCTTCCCGGAATTCAGAAGCTTCGTAAACTCGAAGGACTTGGCCTGCTTGCCGCGAATCGGCAACGGGAGCGACTCCATCACAAGAATGCGCCGCGATAGAACCGGCAGGAACCCTTCCTCGCCGTCGCTGAGCGCGCCTGTCGAACCCACTGCTTTATAAGTCAGAAACTCGCAGCCATCCGGTATGCTGAGACGCCACGAGCAACTCCGCGACTCTTTGGCTGGTATGTCAAAACTCAACTCGTTGTTCACATTGCCGAGAGCAGTGTCGCGCGGTTCCAGCGTACGAGCGTCGGCGAATGTGAGCTTCACCTTGCCGGTTTGACGGTCGGCGGACATATTGCTGACCTTCACAGTGAACTCGATCACATCGCCTTCCCGGACAAAGCGCGGCGGGTTCGGTTCGACCATCAGATCCTTGGCCGTGACGGCCTTGTCGCTGAGATAGCCGGCGCGGAGGTCCTTGTCATGCGCAAAGCCGAGGAACTTCCACCCGGTAAGAGCCTCCGGCATGGTAAACTCCATCCTTACTACCCCGTCAGCATCGCTCAACAGGCGCGGGAAGAAGAACGCCGTCTCGTTGAGGTTCTTGCGTGCTGCGACCTTGCTTAGATCGGGAACGGGCGCTGGTTTTCCAGCGAGAACAGTGGTCTTGGCCTTGGACTCATTAGGCACACCGTCGGCCGCGCCACCAACTGAAAGCATGTCCATCGCCATCGCTGCGGGTGCTGCCGAAGCCTCCACGAACTGCATGCCCATGCCGGCGCTTGAGCTCACTTTCTTAACTCTGGAGGCGCGATCATTGCGGAATTCATATCCCCACAGGCTGGCGATGACGTCGGACGGGAACTGCCGGTAACGTATGTCCACGCCACGCGACTCAACCGGCCAGTAGCCGAAGATCGGCTGGAATGGCAACATCGAATTCACAAACTGCGAGTTCGCCAGCGCAGACTCGTGCCGAAAGACATCAAATCCGCGTACCCAATCGTGTGGCAGGTATTGATCGAGCGAAGCGTCGTACAACCCGGCGACCATTTCAGCCACTGCCTTCTTCGAGTCGGGGCCGGTCACGACTGCCGTCCACTTTTCCTTCTGGCCGGGAAAGAGCTTGGATCGGAAACTCTCCCACTTGACGGTCAATTCCCTATTCGACCAAGGCACATCCACTATTCTCTCGTTAAGGTAGGCACGATTCTCGCGGACATAGGTAATGCGTAATGTCAAACCCCCGCGCATTTCCTCAGTGACGGAATGCTCGATAATTTCCTGTGTCCGACCTGGATCAGTCCAATAGCCCAGAAGCGCTTTGTCGTTGCATTCCAGTTCAACAAACGCGCGTCCCTTGTCGTAACCGGTGCCCCAGAGGGCCAGCAGCGAGTTGCCGGGTTTGACCGACCATTTGGCGGCGGTGAAATGATTTGCCACTTTCACCGGAAACTGCCGCGCTTTTGCATCGAGCACAGTCAATGTCTGGCGGGCTGTAACCTTGTTACCGAATCTGTCGCTCGTCTCCAGCATCGCCCGGTAAATGCCGGGCTGGGCCGCAAGCTCGAGTTTGACGAGTCCTTTTGCGTCAGTGGAGAATGGTGTTTCGCTGATGACTTCACCCGGCTCCCACGAATCCGGGTTTGCTGGATCTGTCTGCGGCTCGCTCTGTTTGCCAGACCACCAGTAGTATTGAGGCTGTAGCTCTGCCCGGACAACGGCCATCGGCTGCTTCAGCCTGTAAAGTTTAACATGCCCCCCGGCTGGTTGCGGATCGCCATCGAGCGACTTGGTCTCGACCGTCATTGCGATGGGCTTGGCTGGTGTCTGCCACTCGTCTGCGGTGAGCGTAGCCTGCAACGCGGCGAAACCGGCGCGAACATCGCGCTCGTCGGAACGGGTTTCGCCGGTCGTATCGGTCACATCGGCATAGACCTTGAAGACAAACGTCGGTTCTTCCTTCTTCGTGACTGCCGGATCCGGTTTGGCGACGAACTTCACCGTAAACGAACCGTCTCCTTCAGTGACGGCGATGCCATGTGCGATGTTCTGGTCCGCCTGACCGCGAGGCCCGAACCGGTAGCAGCCCCACCAGCACCAGGGTGGGAATTGCACTTCACGCACGACGCGCCATTTCACGTTTGCGCCGCCGATGGCGCTGCCGGTATATGCTGTCGCTTTGCCGATGACGACCGCTTCGGCGTTAAGCTTCGCGGCATACTTCGGAGCGGCGAGTTCGACCTGAAACTTCGGGCGTTTGTACTCCTCGACATTGAACGACGTCATGCTTGGGCGACCCGGCACTTGAATGGTCATGCGCCCCATCACACGGTCACGAGGCGCGGTGAACGCGCCGTCAAACGAGCCGTAGTCACTGGTCTTGTGCCTTGCGCGGGCTATTTCCTTGCCGTTGGGGTCATTAAAGACAACGGTGATATCCAATCCATCGAAGGCGGAGTACTTATTGTTCCTTTGATCGTATCGAACCGATACGCCTTTGTAGTAGATGGTCTGGCCGGGCCGGTAGATTGCGCGGTCGGTGAAGAACACGGTCCTGGAATCCACCTGGTTGGATTCATACAAATTGACTGCTACTGCATCGGCGGTGGAAAGCTGCTGGCCGTTGTGATTGGCGACGAGAAGAAGTTGCTGATTGCCCTTGAACGAGAAAAGACCATTGGTGTCGGTTTTGGTCTCAGGCCCGGGTTTGTACCAGCCGTCATTGTTCCGCAGCCAACTGCGAATGGTCGCACCGGCAATCGGTTCGCCGGATTGAGCTTGAAGTACGAAGCCTTCGATGGTGCCTTCCGAGTGGCACTCACGGATAACCAGGGCGAGATCGCTGACCCAGACCTGGGCGATCGAAACCATATTGTTCTTCTCGCTGAAAGACCCGTCGTGACTGGCAATGATGATGTAGAAGCCGGGCTTCAATGTGGTTGGTGCCGGTAGTTTCTCGGTTCGCTCCTTGAAATCCATGGTTCGCGGCAGGGCGGCGTTCCATTCCAGCGCCGGAGTCTTTGCGAGGAGTTGCTTGCGCGTCTTGTCTTCGTATGATTGGAATCCCCACTGGTGCGACTGGATAAATGCCTCGAAGTCGTAGGGAACAGCGCGGAAGTAGACCTTGGTCACATTCCGATAGGTGATGTTGATTGTCGGCAGTGGATTGTTCCAAACCCGTTCCGTCTGGATACTGGCCGACTTCGCCTCGATCTGCTTGATGAGGTTGAAACACATCGCGCCGCCAACGCTTGCGGGATATGCTTCGAGCCCGCGCTGCGCCAGCTTTCTGGCCTCGAGGAAGTTGCCGTCGCTATTGATAACATTGGCCCATTCGCACAGGGCTCGTGCGGCGACTTCGTGATGGGCCCATTCGTCCACGAACTGCTTGAGCGCGCCCTTATACCTGGTCTCCTTGTCCACGCCGGCAGCCTTGTTATGGCCGAAAATGAGCCGGTCAAGGTCGATATCTACGAAGGCAGTCTTGTCGCCGTCTGTCCGGTGGAACTTCAGGAGATCCTGGTAAAGACGGATTGCTTTGAGTGTGGGCGACGTATCGTCCATGGCATCTGGTTGCCATTTTGCGAACCTGTCGGCGTCAGAGAAGACAGGGCCGTCGGCATCCAGCACGAATTCATCTTCTGCTGCTGCGCCCCCTTGCTCACCTGCGCAGTAGAATTGCAGGGCCTCGTGAGCGATAAAGTCGAACATGGTGGGCCGGTACTTGTCCGGCATCGAGCCTTTGACCAACAGGTCGTCGTAGGCGGAAACCGGTGTGGCTTTCAATGTCTTCTCGTCAGCGAGTGCAGCGGTGAAATGCTTGTCGATCTCTGTCAGGATACGCGGCAGGTCCCACGTCTGGATGTCCTTGCCCGGCGCCGCGGCGGTCCGGGTACGCTCCATGAACCGCCACCTGTTCTGCTGGAAGTACTGCCAGTACCAATGGGCTAAAATCGCTTCGAGCGCCGGCTTCATTTCGGCCGGATACCTGGCGATATCGTCCTGCAGGCGGAAGATCTTCTCCTCTGGTTTGTTGCCCTCGATGTTGCCTTCGAACGCGATCTTCATGGCGATGGCCTTGATCGCTTCGGCGTACTTCCTGTCTTTCATCGCATTTGCGATGATCGGCTTCAGTTCCTCGATGGCTGTCTTGGGTAGCCCCTCTTTGCCGGCATCATGGACCTTCTGCCAACCGGGGGTCGCGGCTGGGGCAACAGCCGCCATAGCCGCGGTGATCAATGCCGCAATCTTGAGTTTGCCTGTGAACATGGTGTGCGATGCTCCTTTCCTCGATACCGCGATACTCTAGCGCAAAAAAGCACTGTCGCGAACGTGATTCTGCCGGAATACACCTCGGACATCAAGGCCAACGATGCCCGTTCATCTGCGGCTCTTTTCTTTCTAACTGCATCGTTACGGCTTAGGTCTCCAGGTGAATCAGCCTTGTCGGTCCGGCTTTGCGTTTTCTTCCTGCTTGATCATGGCGTCAATCTGTGGCAAACATCCCTGTCGAATGGCACGTTCGCCATCGAACCCGCGTAATGTCGTTGGATTGGAGGTCACTATGAAGCGTTTGACAGGCGTGTTTATGGCTCTCACCGTTCTTGCCGGCCTTCACTGCGGGTGCAACACAACGAACGTAAAAGCGCCACCCGATGTTGAAACCGAGGCTGTCATCAGGAGTCTGGCCGATATCTTTGACGGCACCTGGAGCGGGGTGACGATTTACATAGAGAGATCAAGATGGATTCCGGCCGACCTCAAGAAAGCCGGAAAGAACGCCGCCGAGATAACAACGCGGAATGAGCTGATAAGAAGATTCCGGGATTCGGAGACCGCACCTGCAATAGCTGTTATCGGGGTCAAAGAAGATCCGGACAATACCGTGCGCGTGACCATCCAGTACTTGCCGCTGCAAATCAAGGGCGTCAAATCAGAGACGAACGGCGGAATCTTTGAGTACTCCTACAAGATCATCGCCGGTAAGCCTGTAATGATCAGCAGGCTTAAGTCGATGAACTGAACCCAAGCCAACTTCAGCGAACTATCTGGAACCATGGACACGTCAGTGTCGCGAAGTGGTCATCCGGTCCTTGGCCTCCTTGGCCTGAATCGTGACCGGGCCGATGAGCCCGGAGGGCCGGATGGGCCATGTGGACGCATCAAAGGGCTTATAGACAATATCGACGAAGTTTATCTCATGGAAGATCTTCCACGCGACCTTGCGTCGGTCGAGATCGCGGATGCGGTTGGAGGAGAGATTGGTGACTTCCACGCCGAGGACATTGCCCGTCGGCCTGAGTTGCGCGACGCTCACCCGGTACGGTGACATGATCAGCGTGCCAAGATCGTTGCCGTTAAGGCGAACGCGGGCACTGTGATAAACCGTTCCGAGGTCGAGCAGCCACGGCCCCTCCCCCGCCGGAGCGTCAAAGGTCGTCGAATACATCGCGGTGCCGGCAAACCGTTCTGCTTCGCCGCCTTGCGTTGTCCACGACGCGAGATGCTCCGTCCGGAATGACGGCGGCAGCTCGGGGCCGCCCTGTATGAATTTCACCTCCCACGGGCCTTGGATCCGAACCGGTTCGCCCGGTTCGTCGTACGGCCACGCGTCACCGGTAGTCTCGCTGCGGAAGGTCCTGAGAATAGTCGCCTGGCCCGCGGCCAGTTGGAGGCGAATGGCCCCGGCTTGATTCCGGCCAAGGCCGGCACGGCCGGTCATGGGGTCGAGCAGGGCGACGGTCGCGAACTTGGTGGCGAGGGGAACGAAGGCGTCAACGGGTTGGGTGCCTTGGTTTACGATGAAGTAGTGGCAACCGGCGTCGGTGGTGCGGCGGATGAATTGAAGGCCCGGGGTGTCCACCAGCGCCTCGCGGTGGATGCCGGATTGGTAGAGCCGTTGCTGGACGTCGCCGACGAGGAAGCGGTTGGATTGGGAAGTGAGTGATTGAAGTTCGGCGCGGCGGGCGTCGAGGTTGGCAAGGCCAGGAACGTCGGCAGGCAATTTGTATTCAAAGATGACGGGCAGGCCTTGCCCGGCGATCATGACGAGTGCGCGCATGGTTTCGACGGGCATGTGGGTGGTCGGCGGGACAACGATGGCTTTATAATGCCCGGTAGTCAGACCGACCAGTTGGCGGTCGGAGATGTAATCAAAGCCATAACCCTTATTCCAAAGGGTGCGGGCGGTCTTGCCTACGGGCTGGCTTTCAAACCAGTCGCGGCCATGGACGGTTAGATTCTGGTTGAGTCCCTTGGCGTCATGCCAGAAATCGTGGATCGGCCAGTAGAGGAGAATGTCGTTGTCGGACTGGCCGGCTTGGAGGACGGATTGGCAGCGGGCGATGTAGGCGTTAAGCGCGGCGGCGTCACGCCAGATGGCGTTTCGCGGATTCATCTCGGTGGCGGCGTAGAACAGCCAGCCCGGCCAGGCGGCTTCGTCGGGGGAATAGCAGCAACCGTGGTAGAAGATGTGGTTGACGCCGCTGAGGAACATGTCGTCGGCCAACATTTTCAGCCCGGCCAGCGTCTCGGTGAAATGTTCGTTGAGCCAGGTGCCGGTTTCGGCGGCCACGAGTCGCCGGTTGGCGACATGCGCGGCGGAGGAAGCGAATTTGGAGATGAATTTGCTGCGGTCGTCGTGGAACATCTCAGTCTCGGGAATGTCGGCCAGTGCGTAGAGGTCGAGCAGGTTGGCCGGCGAGCCGTGCGCCTGGTAGCGGGTGACGAACCCGCGGTCGCGAGACCATTGGCTCCAGACCGGCCAGGCGCGCTCGATCATGAGGTCGGAGATGGTTTCGCGGTAGTCGGATTTGACGCGGGCGACGCGATCATTTTCCTCCTTGCCGAAGAGTGCGGGGAATTCTGTTTGGAGTTTGTAGCCGCGGCGTTTTTCGAACCCGGCAAGCAGGTCGGGCGACCAGTTGCAGTTGTATTCGTAGGAGTCGTGGTACATTGCGCGCGGTTTCGGGCCGTTATACCTGGCGAAGGCGTCAGTGAAACGCTGGAGGTAGCGGCTCATGGCGTCGGCGTAGAACGGATTAAGCATCCAGCCCGCGCCGCCGGGCGCTGCGCGTTTGACTTTCATGGTCGGTTTGGTCGTGCGGCCATCACGGGTAGTGATATTGGCGTCGTGTTCGGTGACGTTGGGGCCGCCGAAACACCAGCCGGTGCCGGTGGTCATGTCGACGCCGAGGCCGAGCCGGTCGGCTTCGGTGACGGTGTGCTGGAGCATTTCCATCCAGCGCGGGCTGAGGTAGTCGATGTATTTATCCTCCCAGCCTTTGGCGCCATAAATCGGTATGATGTGAATGCCGCCGAGGCCGGCATCACGGTAGCGAGTGAGTTCCCTGGTGAGATTGGTCGGATCAACGGCGCTGCCAAGCCACCAGTTGTAGGCCCAGGGTCTTGTTTCGCTGGTGATCGGCGGCCAGTCGAGCGGCGCGGCGGCCTGAACGGTGGCGGCCAGCACAACGGCCGACCATCCCGCCGCGAACGTGATATTGATCTTCATGCTGCCGCTCCTGTCACTACTCCATCGGCAAAGGAAACACCGCACTTTACATCTATCTCGTCGTCAAACATCCCGCGAACTGCAACATCTATACTAATTGCAACATCCGTTTCATCCAGATGATCCGGCCGGTAGCGAATGACAACACGAATTTTCTCTGCGAGACATTGTTCATTGACAGCACAGGTAAGACTCACCGAGTAACTGGCAGTTTCAATCCGACGGTTACACGGCCGGTGCAACTTACTTCGCGCTAACCACAACGAATCTCTCGATGCCGATCTCGCAGTGGAATAGTCTCAAGTCCGGGGTTTTTCAGCGGAATCAACTATTTATTCAACTCATTCCGGTCTGTTCGCGCATTGCGGCGAGGGCTTTCTTCCAGACTTCCTCGACATTTTCTTTGGGCCAACTGCATTCACACGACACACCGCCGGTGTACCGTATATCCTTGAGAGCCTTGAAAAAGCCGCTCAGGTCTTCACCTTTTGTGCCGGGTGCCTTGCGGCCTTCCATTTCGGCAATATGGCAGTGGCGTATGCGTTCGCAGGCTTTACGGATCGCGTCCGGTCCCTCTTTCTCTTTCATCATGTGATAGAAGTCGGCCAGGAGTTGTATGCGCGGATGATTGATGGCGTCTACATATTCGATGCCTTCGGTTACGGAATTCAGAAGATTGGTTTCGCCCTTGTTCAGCGGCTCAAGGACAATGGTTACCTTGCAATCTTTGATGCGGTCTCCAAGTCTCTGGCAGAACTCTATGAATTGTGCTTTGCCCCTTGCAGAATCGAAACCCGGTGGTAGTTTGCGTGCCCCGCCACTGCCCAGCACGATATAGGGAATACCGGCCGCATCGGCGCGTTGGCATGCCTTGACAGCATAATCCAGTGCGGCGTCGTGGGCTATTTCCGGGCCTGTGAGGCGGAATTTGCCGGGGATGAAACCGTTGCATGACCGGGTAGGCAGGACACAGGATTTGATCTTTTCCAGTTCCGGCGCAAATTCGGCATCAGATGTCTCTGGTTTCAGGGTTACAGCTGAGCCACCCTCAATGAAATCGTAACCGATGGCCTTCAGTTTCTCAGCCTTGTCCGATCCGGAGCAAATGCCGAGCAATATCCGCCGCTCCGATTGCCGGGCGCATGCCACACCTGCAGATGCCACAACACCAGCCGCGGCCATTCCCTTTATAAAATTCCTTCGGTTCATGTGTGTTTTCCTTCAATATCCCTTGAACACCTTGCCACCGGCCAGAACCTGCCGTTTGTCCTTGTCAAAAGTGGCCCGCATGCCTGTGCGCAAAGAGGCATTGGACATGATCAGGGCAACCGCGTGGCTGTAGCCTGCCTCAATGGGGGCATTCGGTTGTTTGCGCAAACGGATGCTCTCCATCCAATTGCACATGTGTGCAACCTCCATCGCGCCCGCGCCGGTGTTGGCAGCCGTGGCCGCAGCCTCGGTCTCGGTAAGTACTTTTGTGACTTCCTTGACCTTCTCGACACCTTCATTGGAAACCGTTCCCTTGATCAAGTCGATTGTGCCCTTTGTGGAATGGTATTTTTCCACGTTCCCGCGGGCGGAATTAGTCTGCCGTGAACTGAAGACCGCCTGGAAGCCTTTGGTGGAATCATTCTCCGGACCGTATTCGAGTATTGTTGTGAACGTGTCGTCGTTTTCGCGACCATCCTTCCATGCATAGATGCCGCCGCTGGCCATGGCCGAGCGCGGAAACTCAAAGCCTGTGAACCAGGCGACCGTATCAATCTGGTGGCACATCCACTGTCCGGGTATACCGGACGAGTACGGCCAGAACAATCGGAATTCGAGGTATTTGCGCGGATCAAATGCCACTTGGGGACGATCAAGCAGCCACATTTTCCAGTTTGTATCGGCTTCCTTCAGTTTCGAGGGAAGATCGCCACGGCGCCAGCGGTTGGGCTGGTTTACGTTCCAGCAGAGGTCGACGTAAGTAATGTCGCCAAACTGGCCGGAACGGATGTAATCATTGGCGATATGATATGACTTGCCGCTGCGGCGCTGAGAGCCGACCTGTACAACCGCACCACCGCGGTTATTGGCCTTGCGCGCTTCGCGCACCGCGTCAAGAACTGCGTTAGCGGCATCCATGTCTTCGGCGCATGGCTTTTCGGAATACGTGTCCTTGCCGGCCTTGACTGCATGAACAGTGTGCATTGCATGCTGGAAGTCTGCTGTCGAAATAATCACGGCGTCAACATTCTTTGCCTTCTCGTAGAGATCCTCGTCGCTCTTGTAGATGTCGACTGCATGGCTGAACTCTTTCGCAAGCCTGGCTTTGCCTTCCTCTCTTCGCATGCTCCAGAGATCGGCAACCGCAACAATATCGAAATTTCGCTGATCTTTGGACTTCAGGAATGCCGGGAGCAGGGCGTCTTTGAAGCGGTCCGAAAAACCGACGCATGCCACGTTGATACGGCTGTTTGCGCCGGTCACATTCAGGGAAGGCGCCCGTTGTGCCTTGAGAATGCCCGGCATCGCCGTAAGAGTCGCGCATGCTGAAGCCGTTTTGACAAACGTCCGGCGGGTCATACCTGTCAGTATATTCTGTGTCATCATGTCTCCCTGATTAGTCTTCATTACTCTGACCGCAAAAACAACAATGTACCGGAATGTATGAAAACATTAATGGATGTTATTCATTCGGGTTCATGATGGTAACGCCCATCATGCCGATAATGACTTCCTGAGAGATCGTCTCCAGAGTCACGTCCTTCAACACAACGCCGGGGCGCAGCTTCCAGCCATAAACCATCGTCCGGCAATTCTCGCCGAGCTGGACTTGCGGCGGCGGTTCTTTCGGCAGCGCGAAAGCGTCGCGTTTGTAGTCGTAATCCGCATCACCAAACGGACAGAGCGACCAGAAATTCAGCGGCGGCACAAGTTCAAGTCTCTCTTCCTGGCCATCGGCATACCGGAACCGCAACACGGCATTGGCGATGCGACCCTGCATCGGCGGCGTGAATCCACACACGAGCAACCAAACGGCGCTGCCGGTTTTATTGACTGACACGGTCACATTTCTGGGCCAGTTGTCCCAGAGCGACGTGAACGCGATGTTCTTCTTCGCGCCGATCACGTCAAATGGCACACCTTGTGGGGTTGTGAGCGCCTCACCGGGCTTGGCGAGTGTGATTTGCGGAGGCTTGTGTTTTGGGTCGAGCATCATCTGCCACGTCGAATAACCATCCATAGCCAACCGCAACGAACAGGTATTGGTGCGCGGCGAAAGGTATCGCTGCTGGAAGATTGTGCGGACGTCGCCATTCAAACTGCCGGTGATGTCGAGAGTTTTCCACGTCGCGCCTGCCGGCACTTTCAGCGGCTCGCCTGCCGGCGGCGTTACCGGCCGAACTTTTGTGACTTGATAACGCGGCACGTCGCCGGCGGCCAGCGTCAGCACCAACTCTGGTCTGTCACCGGTCTTCGCGATCACCGGCAGTGTGCCGGCATTCCCAGCGGTCTCCAAAACGACCTCCGCCTTCGTGCAGGTCGGCACCGTCACCAACAGCGTGCCGCAACCAAACGACGGTTCGAGCCGATATTTGGCCGCCTGGCCGTTGACAAGAACACGACTGATTTTAGAGGCGCGCACCGGCAAACGGAAATGGAGTGTTGCCGGCTTGGCGAGCGCAACTTCATACCGTCCCTGCCGGTAGGCCACGGAGAAATCAGGCGTCTTGATGGCGGCGCTATTCCAGTCGCCGGGAAATTGTGGCGCGATGGTTACAATGCCGTTGGGGTAATCCGGCCGGTAACCGAACAGACCCTCGACGACGGCGCGGCAGAACATGCTCGCGCAATCGTTGAAGTCAGTTGACCCGCACGGGTAACCCAAGTCGCCAGGCACCGGGCCGTAGAAAGCCATGTGCGGGAACGTCCCGCGCAAAATCTTCCAGCCATCGTCCGCCAGACCGGTTTGAAAATAGGCGAGCGCGAGGTGGTAGTTGTCGCCCGGCCACATTTCGCGCAACGACCATATGCTCGGCACCCAATTCGACGGCCAGCAACGTTCGCCGCCGTAGGGCATCTTCTCACGTTCGAGTCCCCACTCGGTGTAGTGCAGCGACTGTGCCGCTTTCACGACGTCGAGCATCCCGGCATCAATCGGACAGAAGATCGCATACAGCCAGCAATCCTCATGCAGCCGTCCGAGTCCGCCTTGCTCGACGTATGCACCGACGTAGCCCTTGGAATGAATCCACAACTTCTCCATGAAGCGCTTGTGGATCTTAGCCAGCCGGGTCTCGTGTCGTTTGGCGGCCGCGGAGTCGCCGGCCCGGCGGGCGAGTTCGAGTGCGGCCTTGTGGCCGGTGTACGCGTAGGCCGTCTCCTCGGCGGTGCCACCGCCGTTGAACCATTGGTTGTCGGTCGGCCAGGTGTTTGCGTAGCTTTCGTAGAGACCATCATCGTCGGGGTCAAAACAGTCGCGGATATATTCGAGGTGCAGTTCGAGCGCGGGACGCAGCAGTTTCTCCAGCTCCGCATCACCGGTCCAACGCCATGAGTGGATGAGCTGGTCGAAGAACTGGCTTTGCATGTCGTAATGCCGCGGCTGATAAGCGTCCACGCGGCCTTTGCCGAAGAACCGCGACTCGGGTGCCTGCGACGTCAGGCCCGTAACCGGATTGGCTTTCGGGGATGTCTTGTCAGACGAGGTGATTTGCTTCGCCAGACAAATGCGCGCCTGTGCCAGCACCCGGTCATGCCAGCCGTAAGCCGTCCCGCCGAACATCGTCCGCCAGCCGAGCAACGGCACGCCCCAGCGCATCCCCGAATGCGTAAACATTCCGTTGCGAAAAACGCCATCCATAACCGCGGTCGAAGCGGCAACCATCGCATTCAGCTGCTTGTCCGGCGTGTCCACGACAATCCTTCGACCTATTGCTTCCGCGCGTCGCAAGCCGGCGGCGAACTCCTCGCTTGCCGGCGCATAAGACTGCTTGCCGCTGGAGAACGCCCAACAGATCTCGCGTTGCCCCCTCAACTCCACCACGCCGCACGGCAACGGCCGGTTCTTGCCGGTGCTCGACAAGAGTTTTGCCGGGACGGACCACGCCGAAGCGTCCGCCACAAACATTTTCGACGGGATGTCACACTGGCCGGTCATGGAAATTGGCTTCTTGTCGCTGATTTCCACAATAAACCGGTCGCCGTCAATCTGCGCTCGATTGCCGAGGCAATCATCCGGGGAAAATCCTTTCGACAATATCTTCTCGCGGCCGGTCGTCGTCGCGTCCCACACATCCAACACACTTCTCGACTGCCTGGCGGTGCCCCCGCAAACCCAGATCAAGCGGTCGCCGGCCCGCGCATTCTCAGTCCGCAATCGCAACGCCATACCCGCGTCCTTTGCCGTTGGGACCGCATCGAGCGTCAGCACCGTATCGCCGAAGCCGGTATCCTTGAGTATCCACTCCATGTGGTCGGCGCGATACTTCGACGTGATATCGGAGAAGTCGTGCAACCACTTCGATTTATCGCCGCGCACGAGCGCCGCCATGAACGTCCCGTTGAGCACGGGCCCGCTACCAAACCGCACCAGCGGCCTGTCTCCGGCGATCACGATGGCGCTCATCTGGTTGCAGTAAAGCGGTCGGTTGTTGAAGCGGTCGCCGTTGTGCCGCACGAACGCATCGCCTTCCACACCGTAAACCGGTGTGCGCAACGAATCCATGTCCACGCGTCCCAGCGTGCCGGCACGCGCGCAAATCGCTGCGCCCAGCAGGAATCCAGCGAGGACGATTTGTTTGGAATAGTCCATTGCACTTGGGCAAATCATGGGAGTTCCGATAACCTATTGGACCTATCGGGGTCAAACCAAATGTTTACATTTGATGCCTTCATACCTGCTGATCCGATGCTTCGCCACGCTCTTGAGCAGGGTGGATGAAGAAATAGCGCCCCTCGATCAGCGAGAGGAGACCGTGACAGGAATGAGAATGCACCCCGGAACTATCCCTTCATCACGGCAATGGGTCGCATCCTGGCAACAATTTTGCCGATTCCGGCGGCATGACTTACCCGCACTACTTCATCTATATCCTTGTAGACCTGCGGCGCTTCCTCGACCAGTGACTTCCAGCTTGCAGCCCAAACCTCAATGCCATCCCTCTTAAGCTGCAGCTTTACATGCTCGCTGGAAAGAGTGCCGCGCGCTTTGGTCCTGCTTTCAACCCTGCCTGCGCCGTGCGCCGTGCTGCCAAACGTGGTCTCCTCTGCCTTCTTTGTGCCGACCAGAACGTATGATGCAGTGCCCATGCTTCCAGGAATAATCACCGGCTGCCCGATATCCCGGTACACTGCCGGAATCTCCTTCCGGCCCGGCCCGAAACTGCGGGTTGCGCCCTTGCGGTGGACACAGAGCTTTCTCATCACACCGTTGACGGAGTGCTCCTCGACCTTGGCGATGTTGTGGCAAACGTCATAGACCAGCCTGGCTTTAGCACCCGGAAAGCACTTGTTGAGCACCTTGCGAACTGCGTGCATGATTATCTGCCGGTTGCAGAACGCGTAGTTCACCGCACAGTTCATGGCGCTGAGATATCGTCTGCCCATTTCAGACCTGAACGGGGCATTGACCAGTTCACGGTCCGGCAAGCCGGCAAAGCCGAATTTGTCCTCCATGATCCTGATGTAGTCACTCGCCACCTGGTGACCAAGACCGCGGGAACCGCAGTGTATCATGATGGCTACGTGGCCGCTGTTCAGCCCGAATCTGGACGCCACCTGCGGGTCCATTACCTTGTCAATGCGCTGCATCTCCAGGAAGTGGTTGCCGGATCCCAATGTTCCGGCCTGATCCAGCCCTCTCTTGAGAGCCCGCTCGGAGACGTCAGCCGGATCGGCATCCGCCATCCGGCCGCCTTCCTCGGTGCGGTCCAGATCCTCGGCCGTACCCATTTCATTCTGGACAGCCCATTCGGCACCGGTCTTGAGGATCTTGCGTATCTCCGCGCTGCTCTGCTCCTTGCCGCCTCGGCCCACTCCGCAAGGTATCTTCATTGACAGTTCGCGGAGCACCACGGTGCGTTTCGGCATGAATTCCTCTACCGGAATGTCAGTTGCGAGCAGACGCACGCCGCAGTTGATGTCATAGCCCACCCCACCAGGACTTATTATGCCCTCGTCCAGGTCGAAGGCGGCAACACCACCAATGGGAAACCCGTAACCCTGGTGAGCGTCACTCATCGCGATGACGTGGCTGACCACCCCGTTCAAAGTGGCCATATTCCTGGCCTGCTTGAGACACAGATCCTTTCTCATGTCCTCCAGCAGTCTCTCCGAGGCAATGATCCGGGCAGGCACCTTCATCGCACCAGATCGCGGTATTTCCCACTCCACATCGGATATCCGCTTGAGATGTATGTCATCCGCCATTCTTCCACTCCAGAACAAGATTGACAGCGCACGTCATGTACTTCACCTTACTGAACGTTACCCACATGAGTCAGCTAATACAACAGAATTGCATCTGCCAATCCGGACCGACAATACCATTCGCTGCCTCCGAATATTCCGATCGCGTGGAACGCCTTGTCCGTAAGATGGCAAAGGAGAACATCGACGCTTTCATAATCATGACTGAAATCAACCGGTACTACTTGACCGGCTTCCGCTCAACCGCGGGGATACTTGTGATTTCGCGCTCGGCCGATACGGTATTTTTCACCGACTTCAGGTATCTCGAGATGGCAAGGCGGCAGATGACATTTGCCACAATCTGCGACATAAAGCGCAAGCCCAAACTCCGCGACCTGCTCGGCCCGCTTGCCCGGCGCGGGAAATGGAAGAAGATCGGCTACGAGGGCAGAATGTCCGCAGCCGTCTTCAAGAATCTCTCGGAGTCACTTCCAGACCAGAAAGCTCTGATTGAAAGCGAAAAGATGATCAGTGAATTGCGCGCCGTGAAGAGTCCGATCGAACAGATGGCCATGCGCAAGTCCGCAAGCATCAATGATACACTTCTGGCCAACGTCATCAAAGAGATAGCCCCGGGCATGAGCGAGTGGGAGATTCGCGGTATCATCAGGAGATGGACCGACCGGATTGGCCAGGGCGAGGCCTTCCCTAGCATCGTTTGCGTCGGATCAAATGCTTCACGGTGTCACCACAGCCCGTCGGAGCGCATCTTGAAGACCGGACAGGAGCTTCTTCTCGACCTGGGCATCGTCGTGAACAGCTACTTGTCCGATATGACCCGAACAGTCTTCTACGGAAAGCCGTCAAGAAAGCTGGACGAGATGCACAAGATAGTGCTTGAGGCCAACCGACGAGCCATTAGCGCCGTACGCGCGGGCAAGACATGCAGGCAGATTGATGCCATAGCGCGACGCCACATTACCAAATCAGGCTACGGTAAGTACTTCGGGCACGGGCTCGGACACGGTGTCGGCCTGGAAATCCACGAATTCCCTTCTTTCGGCCCCAAGGAGAAGACTGTTCTGAAGCCCGGAATGGTCATGACGATAGAACCAGGGATCTACCTGCCTGGAATCGGCGGTGTGCGCATAGAGGACATGATTCTCGTCAAGGGCAACGGCTGCGAGGTTCTGACATCCTCACCCCGCACGATAACCATTGAATAAGGCGCCGCTAATTAATAACCTTTACAATCAAACTCATCCGCACACGGCAACAGAGTGCCGTGGCTACAGCGGAAAGCTCGATTCCTGTAGCCGCCACGCCATGGCCGCCATAGCCCTTTGGGCGACAGCGGCTCTGTCGGGGCGTGTGTTAGCAGCTGTAGCATCACCACTTGACATGTAAGTGTTATTTGTTACCGGATCCTAACCGTCTTCTTCAGGAACGATGTCGAAAGGTCGCATGAAGCCCAAGATGATACTGCTCGTTGATGACGAACAGCACATTGCGGATGTTGTCGAATACATCCTCAAGGAAAACTCATTCGCCACTCGTGTTGCACTCGACGGAGACACCGGTCTGGCCAGGTTCAAGACAGAACACCCCGATCTTGTCATCCTTGACCTGCATCTGCCTGGAATCTCAGGTTTGGATCTGTTCAAGGAAATGAGACGGCTTCGCCCCGGAATTCCAATCATCATGCTGACTTCCAGGAGCGAAGAAATAGACAGGATTCTTGGCCTCGAGCTCGGAGCGGATGATTATGTCACCAAGCCGTTCAGTCCGCGCGAGCTGGCAGCGCGGGTCAAAGCAGTGCTGAGGCGGACTCAAACCGCCGGGATGGCGAATGAACAGAAAACACAATTGATTTATGGCCCGATTTCAATGGACTGTGCCTCCTATGCCATCACCTATTCCGGCCGCCCGCTCACACTGACCCGACCGGAATTCAAGCTCATCGAATGTCTCGTCCGTAATCCGGCAAACGTCTTCACAAGGGACATGCTCATGGAGAACATCTACGACGACAAACATGCGGTAACCGACCGGAGCATAGACGCCTATATCAAACGCCTGCGCAAGAAGTTCATGGAAATCAGGCAAAACGTCGATCCGATTCAAACGGTACACAGCCTCGGCTACAAGCTGAACCAGAGTATTGAGAACGCAAAGTGAACAGTATCCGCTGGAAGATCATTCTGCTCTGCATCGTTGTCATGCTCGTACCGGTGACGGCCATAAATTTCTACTCCCGCGACATCTTCGACAGGTTTACCCGCCATGAACTCGAAAAGCAGATGATAGGCGCCGCTTTCATGGTTGGCGAACAAGTCAAAGCAGTCTGCGGCGATAACGGCTCCCTCGACGAGACACGGAAGAGTGCTATTGCCGATCTGGGTGACGCCTGCAGTCGCAAACTTGAAGTCCGAATACAGGTGCTGTCTACGAACGGCATAGTCCTTACTGACAGTGGCACAAACGCGATTATCGGTGTCAACCTCGCCGGAAGACCGGAAGTGCAGTCGGCTTTGAACGGGAACTACAAAGCCCGAGCCGCTTTAACAGCGGACAGAAGCTACATGTTCTACTTCGTCGCTTACCCGATCCAGAAGAGCGGCAAGACCATTGGAGCAGTCTATCTTTCCAGGACCACCAGCCCCATAATAAGGACAATCAATCGCATGATCCTATTCCAGCGGATAACGACGCTGCTCGCGGTGATTCTAGGGGCAATACTTGCGGTGTTCTTTTCCCACACCATCACGAATCGCCTGCGACAACTGACAAAGGCAACCGCCCAGTTCGCGAAGGGAACCGCGCCTCTGAACGTTACTATGAAAGGCACCGATGAAGTTGGCGAACTGGCAACCGCAGTGCACCGCATGGCGGAGGAGATTCACAGGACGAACCGGTACAATCGCGATTTTATTTCCGCCGTCATCCATGAACTCAAAATGCCCATTACAGCTATCAAGGGTGCGGCGGAGCTCCTGGAGCAGGGAGCCATGGACAAGAAGGATGTGCGCGACAAGTTCCTCGGCAATATCCATTTTGAATCTGACCGGCTGGCCCGGTTCGTACTCGAGTTGAACGAACTCACTAAACTGGATACGGAAGGACTGCATCTCAGAAAAGAGAGAGTCGCCTACGGCGCCTGCATTTCTGATATACTGGAAAGATTCAAAACAACGATCGATTCACCCCACCCCAATATTACGGTGTCCCTCCCTGAAAACGAATGCGTGGTGATGATCAACCAGGATCGTATTGAACAGGTACTCTGCAATCTCCTCGACAACGCCGTACGCTACACACCTCCTTCAGGCTCCATCACGATCAAGGCTGAAGAGATGTCAGCCGGAACAGTGGTGACATCAGTGCATGACACCGGCTGCGGCATCTCACCCTCGAATCTCGGGAAGGTTTTTGACAGATTTTTCACCACGGAGCCGAAGGACAAGCTGAAGAACTACGGCAGCGGACTGGGGCTCGCCATTGCACGAAGCATCGTCGAAAACCACAATGGGAAGATCCGGGTGGAAAGCACACCCGGAAACGGCACAACATTCTTCTTCACCCTGCCCCTCGCGTAGTCCTCTAATGAGAACGCCGTCGGCCAGAACAATTCAGATGAAACCGCGGATGCTTTTCTTTCTAACTGCATCGTTCCGTTCCCGATAACCAGACGTTGCTCGAAACAAACAGGATGTGCGAGCATTGAAAACAAAGGTAATACGAATATCCAATATCCAACAGCCAAGTCCAATATCCTCAGGTAGGAAGGGTTCAGGAGAGACAATACTGGCTTTTCGTTGCCTCGGAGCGGAACGGCTGCGCCGTTCCGACGGAATGCCGAAGGCATTCCGCTCCTGAGAAGCGGCAGGTCAAGCGCCAGAACAGGCGAATTCAGAGATGCGATGGGCACAGTCACCGCTCTCTGTCGATATTCTGCAGGACATCTGGCCTCCTGAACCCTGGTGCCTGAATACCTTTTTCGACCAGGGTCTAACCGGCAACGCACATCTTGCGTTCCTGTCGCATTCCTGTCACAACTATTCACATCTTTGTCACATTTTCGCCTCATCCGGCAACCATAGTCAGAGGCGATCTTCAAAACAATAGGAGACTGGAACATGTCGCTTCTCAAAACGCTTTCGCGCAATCGATGGTTCATACTCGCAGTCCTCATCCTGCTGCTCAATGCCTACGCGGTGTTCACCGGAACACTGCACCGGCACTCGGCTGTCAGCACAATGCTTATCAACCCGGCTAACGGCGAAATCTCCGGCCGCCAGTCTGTGACATGGCGATTCTCGTCGCAGATGGTTTCACAGATAGAAACCGGCAGATGGGAATCGGCTGGCCCTGTCGTCTTTCACCCCGCTGTCAACGGCCGGTTCAATTGGGAGAGAACCGATGAACTCACCTTTACGCCTGATCGCGACTGGCCAAACTGCTCTCTGATCAGAACTATGCTGGATCGCGGACTGAGAGCACTGGATTCCAGACCGGTCGAAACCAGCAAGACCATGACGTTGCGGACCGAGGCGCTGCGCCTGAAGAAAGCGGAGCAGATCGCCTATCTACCCGGCAAAGAAATCAGGATCATGCTCAGTTTCAATGCGCCCGTGACACGCGGAGAACTGTCGGAGAAGCTGAGCGTCATCGGAACCGGCGGCGGTAATATGGTGTTCGAAGTTCCTGCTTATGACGGTGGAAAGAAGGACATTGCAATTGCCATTCCGGCCGGAACCGCCGGTCTGCCTACCAACGGAGTAGCGGTTTGCCTGAAGACTGGTCTGCTAAGTACGGTCGGACCACTCGGCCTCCCACGAGACATCAATGTTCCAGTTGCTCTCATGGCCGACATCCAGCTCATGGCCGTCACACCTGATGACGCCGGGCCTTTCGGACCGTTCTCAATCGTGGCATCCTTCAGTGCGCAGGTTGAACCGCAGTCCGTAACTGAACACCTCACCGTCGAACCGGAGGTAAAAGTCACCGTCGAACCGGTCCCGACTTACTACGGTCAGGACTGCAATCAGGTGAGAATCGCAGGCGATTTCAAAGCCGGTCGACGCTACGTCCTGAAGATCCGGGACGGACTCGCCGCGCAATGCGGCGCAAGACTGAAGACTGCGGTAACGCGCGTGGTCTATTTCGAGGATGCAGCCCAGGGTGTGCGGATCACAGCCGATGGCAAGTATCTATCAACCATGGGCAGCCTGTCCCTGCCGTTCGAGACCATCAACATCGACAAACTGCATGTCACTGCCTGGCGGGTCTTTGCCAACAACATAGTACACCTCGTTGTGGGCGGTCACGACTACAACGGATTTGACGACACAGACAGCTTCGGAGCCCGCGTTTTTGACGACGACGTGCGCTTCAGCAGCGCGACAAACCGGACCATCCGGAACAACCTTTCACTGCGCGATATCACCTCCGGAAAACCCGGCGTGTATTTCCTGTCACTGACCGGAAACCGGGGCGAACACAAATGAGAAGAGCGGCAGCACATTGTCATCAGCGACATCGGACTATCGGTCAAACGCGGCGAACGCGAGGTGCTTGTCTGGGCCAACTCCATCCGGACCCTTGATACGCTTGACGGCGCAACCATAAAGCTCTACTCAGAGAAGAATCAGGAACTGGCATCAGGAACAACCGGCACCAACGGACTCGTTCTTCTCTCCTTCGCCACAAACTCCGCAGCCGGTTCACCCTGCCTGATAGTGGCCGAAAGAGGCGACGATATGACATACCTGCGGCTCGCTTCAAGCGTGGTGTCGCCACGCGAGTCGTTCGGCAACCGAGACTATGTCACCGCAGGCTACGAGGCTTTCGTATTCACCGAGCGCGGAGTGTACCGGCCCGGGGAGAAGGCACATGTCGGGGCAATCGTCCGTGGAAGCAGTGCCGGCTGCCCGGACCCCTTCCCTGTCACCCTCGCCGTTTATCGACCCGACGGCAAACCGCTTCAGAAGTTCCCTGCCATGCTAAACCTCAATGGCGTAGCGGAATTCGAGATTCCATTTCCTGACTATGTTCCTACTGGATCCTATAGGTTTGATCTCGAACTGGCCGGTGTCGCGAAGCCGGTGGGTACTACACGGGCCTCGGTTGAGGAATTCGCTCCGCCTCAGATCAAGGTGGATGTGACAGCAGAACAGGCGCCTTGCATCGCGGGAACCAACATCAATTTCGAAATCACGGCCAATCGCCTGTTCGGCGGGCCGGCCGCAAACCTGCCTGTCGAAGCCGCAGTTGAATTCGACGCCCAGCCTTTTACTGCTTCAAAGTGGCCTGATTACCAGTTCGGCGATGCAGGCAAGGAATTCAAGCATATCCGTCAAGTCATCGGCCGTGCAACCCTGGACAGCGACGGCAAAGCCGCATTCGTTGCTCCAACCGGGAAACAATGGCTGCCGCCTGCCGCCATCCGGGCGGTTCTCGCCGGAACGGTCACTGAAACATCCGGCCGCGCCGTCACGGCCGTGCGCATCCGGCGTGTGGACGCGTATCCATTCTACGTCGGGATCAGAAGCAATCTGAAGATCATCCGCATCGGAAAGGAATGCGCGTTTGAAATCATCACTGTCCTCCCGGATGGAACAGCAAGGACAGAACCGGTCGCACTCAAGGCTGTGGTTGAAAAGACTGTCTGGTCTTCACTGATGAAGAAAACCGACGATGGCAAATGGTCTTATGTCTCAGAGAAACAGACCTCCAAAATAGCATCTGGTGACGTCACGACAAGCTCAGGGCGATGCTCATATGCTTTCACGCCCGCTGACTGGGGTGAATACAGGATTACGGTGGCAGATCCGGAATCAGGAACATCCTCTTCCTTTGATTTCTATGCAGGAGAGCCTGGCACTGAGTGGAGCGGTCGCTCGCTGGAGGAGCAGGAAACCGTCGAAATCAAGCTCGACAAGGAGAGGTACACTGCCGGCGACAGTGCCCGCCTGTTGATCACCGCCCCGTTTGCGGGGAAAGCTCTTCTTACAATCGAGTCCACTCGTGTGCTCAAACACTGGATCCTGGACATGACCAATAATGCCGCTGAAGTTGACTTCAAGGTCGAAGAAACTTTCGCGCCAAATGTCTTCTGCACAGTCAGCATCATCAAACCGGTCAAGACCGAGCGGCTCTGGGGCGCTCACCGCGCCTTCGGCATTGCACCTCTAGTCGTAGACGCGCCGGAACACAAACTGCAGGTAACACTGACGGCACCGGAGACAATGCGGCCCAATCAACAGATCGAGGTGACTGTGGAAGTCAGCGGTGTGGAGGGGCCCGCCGCGGAGTGCGATGTCATGATCGCAGCCGTTGACGAAGGAATATGCATGCTTACCGACTTCAAAACACCCGACCCGTATGCCTTCTTCTTTGCACCGAGGCGTTGTGGCGTGTCGCAGCACGACCTCTATGCCCTGCTCATGCCGGAACTCGAAGAATCCCTCGGCGCCGACTCATCCGAGACCGGCGGCAGCGGACTGCCGACCCTGAGCCGTCGCCTCAACCCCATACGGACCAGACGTTTCACACCGGTAGCGCTCTGGTCCTCGCGCGTAAAGACCGACAGCGCAGGCAAGGCGCACGTTACCTTCAACATACCCGAATTCACTGGTCAACTGCGGTTGATGGCCGTAGCCATTGATAATCGCCGTTTCGGCAGCACAGAGAGAGCAGTCAAGGTCAAGAGCCCGCTGATGGTCGAATCAGGGCTTCCCCGCTTTCTCGCCCCGGGAGACCTGTGCGATATGCCTATTCATATCCTGAACCAGACCGGCACATCCGGCGAGGCTGTCGTGACGATAACATGCGGCGGCTCGCTTGCATTTGCCGACGGAACCACATCGATGGCCAGACGCGTCTCGGCGCCAGCCTCAGCGGACACACTGATCGAAGTTCAGATGCGCGCCACAAGAACCCCGGGGGTCGGCACCTGTCGTATCGAAGCAGTACTAGGCAGCGAGCGGTGTTCGTCGGAGACCTCACTGCCGGTGCGTTCGCCGTCTTCTTTCGTCGTCGCATGCGGCAGCGGGCGCATAGAACCCGGCGCAACAGCGCGCGTCGAAATGCCGGCGGACTGGATGGAGGGAACGGGCAGCAACGACGTCTCGATATCGGCATTGCCAGCCGTGGAACTGGGCGGCGGCTTGAACTACTTGCTTCGTTATCCATACGGATGCCTGGAACAAACAACTTCCAAGAGCTTCCCTCTCCTCTATCTCGCCGACATTGCGAAGCAGCTATATCCCGGCTGGCTGGACAGGGAACAGGTATTGCGGTTCGTTGACGACGGCATACAACGCATCCTGGCTATGCAGCGGCGCAACGGGAGTTTCGGGGCATGGTTCGGATGCGACTCATATCAATGGGGCTCAATCTACGCCACGCATCTACTGGTTGAGGCGTCAAAAGCCGGATACGGAGTACCACCAGACCGCCTGCAGGCCGCGTTAAGCTTCCTCGTCAGGATTGTCTCTGGCAGCAATCCAGATGGCAACGATCAGAGCGACAGTCTGTATGACCGGTCATATGCCGCCTATGTGCTTGCGCTGGCCGGCAAACCACAGCACGGGGCGATCGGACGCATGAGGGAGCTTCCGCGCGCCGACATGGACAACGCAACGCGCGTCAATGTTGCGGCGGCGCTGCTTGCCGCCGGACTCAGGAAGGATGCTCACGAAGTGCTTTCCGGCATCAGCGGAATGAACCCCTCGTCCGGAACAAGGTCAATGGGCGGAAGCCTGCGCTCGGACACTCGGGATACTGCAATGCTGTTATCCGTAATGGTTGAGTCTGATCCCGCAAACACTCTCATACCTGCGCTTGTCAAACGACTGAATGCCGCCAGGATCAACGGCCGCTGGTATACCACACAAGAGAACGCAATGGCACTGCTCGCCATTGGGAAATACTGCCGGCTGCTCGAAAACAACAGCGCTCCTGTATCAGGAATCATCGCCTGGAATCGAGGCGCTGCCACTGCCTCTTTCACAAACCGCGAGAGTTTCCACGTTCCCACGGAAGACATGAAGGATAGTATCGTGGTCATCAGCAATTCAGGAGCGGGACCGATGTACTACTACTGGAAAGCCGAAGGCATCCCCGTGAACGGCCCGGTCAAGGAGGAATTCAAAGGGATAAGGGTGCAACGACAGATTTTGGACTCCAGCGGACAACCGGTGGACCCAGGTTCGCTTCTGCAGGGCAGATTGTATATTGTACGCCTGCTGTTCGAGGATCGGGCCGGCGGACTGGACAACATCGTGGTGGAAGACCTCCTTCCTGCCGGGCTGGAAATAGAAAATCCCAATCTCAAGACTTCACAGGTCATCGGATGGTTGCGCGACAAGGCCACTCTATCCCCTCTCCACACCGATATCCGGGACGATCGGCTGATACTGTTCACCGGCTCGTTCTCCGGTACTTCCGAATACTACTACGCCGTCAGAACGGTCAGCGCCGGAACATTTACACTACCGGCCGTGACGGCCGAATGCATGTATGACCCGGATGTTAAGAGCGTCCAGGGAATGGGAACCCTGACGGATAAGAGGGAACAGTCAAAGTGACGCTGAAGACAGCAAAGAAGAAAGGCAAACAGGCTCTGCTTGCCGGATTGATGCTTGTCATCGGATTCGAAGCTCTCCAGCTTTGCATTCCGCCATTTCGCGCCGATCTGAAGCGATACCCATGTGTAACCAGCATATGCGACCGACGCGGTGGCGAACTACGAACTACGCTCGGGGCTGGAGACACGATGTGTCGGCCCATCACATTGGCGGACTCAGGCAAATGGACCGCGTTGGCGGTAATATCGCTTGAGGACAAGCGCTTCCACAGACATCACGGCGTGGACTTTCTGGCTGTCAGCAGGGCACTGGTCCAGAACATACTGGCCGGTCGCATTGTGTCTGGAGCATCAACCATAAGCACCCTGGTTGTCAAACTGACCGACCCGCGACCCCGCACCATCTGGACAAAAATCGTGGAAGCCAGCCACGCACGCCAGCTTGAAGATACGATCAGAAAGGATGAAATCCTGACGCAATATCTCAATCGCGCGCCTTTCGGACGAAATATCGTTGGAATCGAGGCAGCGAGCCGGCGCTACTTCGGAAAGCCAGCCAGGGAGTTGAGCCTGTCGGAATCCGCACTCCTCGCAGGTATTCCGCAAAAACCTGAAACAATCAGGCCGGACATGCATCCGGAAGCCGCAATAGCACAGCGCAACAAGGTACTGGCAAGGATGAAAGCATGCGGCAACATCACGAGCAGGCAACTTGCCATGGCATTGGCGGAAGAGGTCGTTCTGACACACACCCGCCAGCCGTTCAAGGCCCCGCACTTCTGCGACCTTGTCCGGAATCGCTGCTCAGCCCCGGGCGGCAGTATCAGGACAACACTTGACCCTGACCTGCAGGAGATTGCACAAACAGCGATCCGGTCGAGAATGGCGGACATTGCCGGATCCAAAGTATCCGGCGGCGCTGTGGTGATCATTGACGTTAAAGCATCTGCCGTGCGTGCCATGGTTGGATCCCCTGATTTCGGTAACGCGATTGCCGCCGGTCAGGTGAACGCGGCAATCTCCCAGCGATCGCCCGGATCGGCCCTCAAGCCGTTCATATATGCCATGGCTCTGGATCAGGGTCTGTGCTCACCTCAAACCATTCTCAACGACGCTCCGAAATCCTTTGCCGGGTACAAGCCGGAGAACTTCGATCACAGTTACATTGGACCGGTCAGTCTCAGAAATGCGCTCATAGCTTCGCTGAATATTCCTGCACTGGAGATCACCATGGATCTCGGACTGGATAGGGTTGTCGCCGGCCTCAGGGAACTCGGAATCTCAACACTGGATAGATCTCCAGCCAGTTATGGACTCAGTATTGCAATTGGGACCTGCGAGACCACCCTCCTCGATCTCGCGGGCGCATATGCCTGCCTGGCCCGTGAAGGCGTGTATGCTCAACCCAGGCTGACCGAAGCGGAACCTGTTCAGCCGGGTACGCGTGTCCTCTCACGGGAAGCGGCATTCATGATAGCGGACATACTCAGCGGTGATGAACGCCAGTTCGATATCACCGGACACGTCGCGGATTCGACCATGTCCCGCATTGCGTGGAAAACAGGAACATCGTCGGGACGACGTGACATGCTGACCATCGCCTGGAACCCTCAATATGTTGTCGCGGTCTGGCTGGGGAATCCGGACGGCAGCGCTACAAAGGACATAGACAGCAATGACGCAGCAATGACGGCCATGAACATCTTCAGGCGCGTTTATCCTGACGGTCATGGCCCCTGGTATTCCCGCCCAGAAAGTCTTGCGACCCGCATGGTCTGCACCACGAGCGGGAATCCATCCTGCTTACGATGCGTGAGTACAATACCGTCAGATTACATTCTTGGCGTAACGGTAAGCGAATCCTGTGGAATACATGACTCCCGCCACGCAGATACGTTCAACGCGATCGCATCCTGCTCTACAGCGCCTGATACTGATACGGATAAAGACAGGGTGCGGTTATCCCAAACCGGCCAGGCACCCACTTCGCCAATCCGCATTGCTTCACCCACGGATAACGCGGTCTTTCGCCTTATGGACGACATGCCATTACTGAAACAGGAACTCGCTCTCAACACAAGCGGGGGAGATAATGCCCGCCCAGTCTACTGGTTTGTGGACGGGGAACTCTACTACTCAGGGCGCCAGGGAAAACAGATCCTCTGGCCGCTGAACCGTGGCCGCCATATAATCGCCTGCGCATCGCAGTCAGGCGAAAGCGACCACGTTGAAATCATGGTGGAGTGATTTCTGCTTGATTCAGCCAATCTCAGTCACACCACATGACTCTCGCAGACCTTGCGGAAGTGATAGCCGTAAACCGAGAGGATAATGGCTTCGCGGACGAGCCCGGGGTACCTGAACAGAGTCCAGAATATCATCTTCCAGTACTGATACCGCTCCCGACCGAGGATCCCGATCCGATAAACCGAACGCACTGCTGCCATAACATGCGAGAACTGGAATGTTCGGCGCACTTTCGGCGCCTTGTAGTCGCGCAGAAACGTCCGCATCCGGCTGTAATAGTGTTCAGGCGCATAGATTTCGTCGAGAATGCGCCGGTATCCTTCCTTCAGCTTCGCCATGCTCATGGCCGGAATGATGTTGGTTGTCCCGTCCATATTATCCCCGGAAGACGGCGCACAAAGACGTCCCTCCTTTTCCATGCGCTCGTACAGCTTGGTTCCTGGAGGCGCCTGCAGCAGGCCGACCATCGCCGTCACTATTCCGCTCTTCTGGATGAAGTCAATCTGCCGCTGGAAGATTGAAGGCAGATCATGATCAAATCCGACAATAAAGCCGCCCTGCACCTGGAGACCAGCCCTATGAATACGCTTCACGTCTTCGACAAGGTCACGGTTCCTGTTCTGCGCCTTACCGCACTCGGCCAGGCAACTTGCGTCAGGCGTCTCTATACCTACAAAAACCTTCGTGAATCCTGCTTCAACCATCATGTCCATCAGCGGTTGGTCATCGGCCAGGTTGAGGGAGGCCTCCGTATGAAAAACGTTTCCTTTCTTGCCCTTGCGCCATTCGATCAAAGCCGGCAGGAGATCGGTCTTCAAGAACTGTTTGTTTCCGATGAAATTGTCATCTACAAAGAACATGTCGCCACGCCAGCCGATGGAATATAGACCGTCAAGCTCGGCAGTGATTTGAGCCGGTGTCTTAATGCGCACGTGTTTACCAAGCAGGGACGTGATATTGCAGAAGTCGCAGTTGAACGGGCAACCGCGCGAAAACTGGATGCTCATGGTGGCATATCGCCTGATGTCCAGCAGCTTCCACATCGGCTGTGGGGTCTGGTTTAGATCGGCAAACTTTTCAGATGAATAGATCTTACCCGGGCGTCCTTTTCCAAAATCCTCAAGAAACGGCGGCAACGTCAGCTCGGCTTCGTTCAGTATGAAATGGTCAACATCCTTGAACTGGTCATGTTCGATGTTGAACAGCGGACCTCCAGCCACAATACGCAAGCCAGCCTCTTTACACCTCTTGATGATCCGACGCGCCGGTTCACGTTGTATGCCCATGGCGCTGACAAATGCACAGTCGGCCCACTTCAGATCTTGATCTGAGAGACCTTTGACATTTGTGTCCACAAGGCGCAGCGACCATTCCTTCGGCAACATGGCCGCGACGGTCAACAATCCCAGCGGCGGCAGAGCGGATCGCTTGCCCACAAACTCCAAAGCATGCTTGAAACTCCAGAACGTGTCAGGGAACTCAGGATATATCAGAAGAACATTCATACTTAACCTTTCCAGCCCGGTGTCATTTGATACCCGTCAAGGTCTTCGCGTCGCAATTGACCTCTTCTGAGTGCTGGCTGGCCCTGCTTGCTACTCTGCGAAGTCAGCGAAGGCTTCCTTCGCTACGAAGCACGAGCCATCACAACCGGCCAGAAGAATGGCCCAAAGGAAAGACGCTACCATACCCATCCTTTGGTACCTACTGTACCATCGGATGATCGCTTTCCCTATGGGTAGAAACCCTACCGTTCTTGACGTGGCGACTCCGGCTTCACGCAGGCGGCACACCTACTGCTCACTGATGACTGTGCGCCGACTCAATTTACACCCATCCCACCGGGATTACATCCACCTCCCGGTTCAACGGCATTCTCTCCGCGCTGAGACAGACGACGGCTCCGTGGCCGGTTTTGGTCCCCCGCCCGGCCAGCGTTCGGAACGCGGCCGTGTCGGATTCCCGAACCAACGTCGCCTTCTTGATCTCGACTGGCCACAACCGGCCATCGTGCGCGATCAGCAGATCGATCTCACGCCCATCCTTGTCGCGGTAGTAATGAAAGGTGGGCCGTCGGCCCCGGTTGTGCCACGTTTTCAGAATCTCCCCGAAGACAAAGGTCTCGAACAACGCACCCGACATGGCACCGGCTTCCAGTGTCTCGGGAGACGACCATTCCGTCAGATAGGCGCACAGTCCCGTGTCGAGAAAATGGACTTTCGGCGTGGAATACAGGCGCTTCGACAGATTGGTGTGATAGGCCGGCAGGATGGCCACCTGAAAACTGCCTTCCAGAACGCTCATCCATTTTCGGGCCGTGTTGACGCTGATGGCGCAATCACGGGCCAGGTCGGAATAGTTGAGCATCTGAGCCGTGCGCGCCGCTACCGCCCGCAGGAAGCGCCCGAAGGCGTTCAAGTCGCCGACCTGCGTCAAATCCCGCACATCGCGCTCGAGGTAGGTCTGCACGTACGAACGGTAGAAGAGATCCCGGTCGCGGATCTGCCCGGTAACCAGCGCTGGCATGCCGCCACGCCAGATCCGCGCATACACGTCGCGCAGCGTCATGGCGGCCGGTGCTTGCGCTCGTGCTGTGAGTGCAGCATCGTCCGGCAGGAAGGGTGGCAGAGCCGCGGGGCGCCCGTCGGCTTCCCGCTGGGTTAACCCCAGCAGCGTAAGGATCGCCACGCGACCGGCCAGCGTCTCGGTAATGCCTTTCATGACCGCGAACTGCTGCGATCCGGTCAGCCAGAAGGCACCGGGCTGGCGGTCGCGATCCACCGCGAGTTTAATCGCCGTGAGCACTTCGGGCGCATACTGGATTTCGTCAATCAGCACCGGCGGCCCGTACTTTTGCAGGAACAAGACTGGGTCCCGCCGCGCAAGATCCCGCGCGGCCAGATCGTCCAGCGTCACGTATCGACGGTTGGTCGCGGACAAATGGCGCAAGAGCGTGGTCTTCCCGACCTGCCGGGGCCCCGTCAGCAGTAGTACCGGAAACTGGGCAGAGGCCTCCCTCCAATAGTCCTCCCCACCCCGCGTCCGATATTTGGCTATGCGTCTATTATTCATAACGAATGCATATTAGACGGTATCCTGATGTTCGTCAACCGGTATTACTGATGTCGACAATCACTGATCACTCCATCAATGTCCACCGCTCCGCCCCCTTCCGTGGTCGCAATCGCATACACCTGCCCGGCCTCGTTTACCGGCCGGAACACCAAGCGGGTCGAGACAGCAGGTGCGGCCGAGCATGTGTGGGATTATAAGCTTCTGCTCTTGAATGGAAAGCATGTTCACGGGAATGTGATTCGGAAGCAAGGGCATATTCGCCGCCATTTGCTACGGTGTTCTTCCCCGCATTGAGCGGATCACCCAGAGGGTTCCCCACCCAATGCGGTTCACTTGCGCCGTAGCGGGGCAGGCCGATATTCCGCATCATACTTTCTGGAACGGCATGTGTTTCGATCGGGGGCCCACGTCGCCGTTCCGCGGCGGTCGAGGCCGACAGCCCTCCATATCCCGTTTCAATCTCATCCCCCGACCAAGTTCACGGCTTCTTCCATCAGCGGTTGTTCGAAAGCGCTGGCGTAGGCTTCGAGCGTCTTGGGGCGGATACCCAACCGAAGCCCGGTCTTTCGCCAGCCAGAAACGGCAGCGAACACCTCGCGAAGGATGGATCTGGCCTCGGCTTGCGGCAAGCCAAAGCGCGGCGCAACGTTCAACGCTCCGGCAATCGTTGGTGGATCCTCATTCTCGGTTATAGCCATCTTATTTACCCGCGCGCGATCGATTTCGGGCACGGGGTTCAAATCGTACGCCGGTGAAAGCGACCAGCGACCCGGCTCCAGCATGAGAAAGCCGTGGTTACGCAAGTGGTCGTCATAGTTGCTCGCCAGCAGCGAGAAGATCAGTCGCCGCCAAAGCTCGCGCAAGTCCCCGGGAACATCGTGGCCGAACTGGCGGATGCCATCGCACAACCGCGTGTACGCGGCACCGCCGCCCGGATCAACCCCCAGAAGGCTGGCGGCGGAGATAAACGGGATGCGAAGTTTCCCCCGTCGATCGAAACGCTCGATCACGGCCACACTTTGACTGCCAACGGAAACCAACCGGTACCCGGCTGTTCGAATACCTGCTTCCCTGGCGACGGCCAGGGCCATGATTTCACCGGCCGCAATGTCGCGCGTGTCGTCAGGTTTGGGAAACTTCGCGATGGCCAACCCCTCGTTAGCCAGACTGATGGCACACTTCGGCCGGGCACCGCCGAGCGGTGAACCGGCACCCAGAAGGAAACGAAGATCCTGCGCGGTTTCCGATTCCGCGTGAACGGCGTCCGTGGCCCGCAAGAGCGCTTGCAGCCGCAGCAGGGGTGGTAGCTTCCCTGTGCTGGCGGCAAGAAACGGGCCGGCAGCATCCATACGGAAACGCAGGGCTCCGACGCGCGCTATATCGTCCAGCGCCAGCACGTAGTCAATATCGCGATACGGTTTCCGGCTGAGCACGTTCTTACGGACGGCCCGTTCAATCAGCACGCGACCCCAGCGGTCGGGTCCGCAATCCTGCATGGCCCCGAACAGCGTTCCGCTGTGATGCGGCCCGTGACGGAGCGGAAGCGCGGTCGGGTCGATGGCAAAGGCGTTCTCACGCCGCAACCATTCCAGAACGTACTCAAACGTCACAGTCTGGCTACGCTCGTCGGCATAGAGTCGCCCGACAAGCAGGGTTTGCCCGCCCCAGTCAAAATGGACTTCCAGATTCATGTGTGTGTCCGTGTCCGGCGAATACGTTTCGGTAGCCGCTGCTCATCCAGACGGAGAGCGAGATCGTCCCGTGCGGGCGCGGCAAGATCTGCCAGACGGTCATGCAGTTGCAGGACGAACAAAGCCGTTGCCAGCGTGCCAAGTGCAACGCTGGAATCGCCGCGCTCCAGTCGCCAAAGTGTGTCGCGGCTGACAAAGATCCGGCTGGCCATGTCGGCGGTGGATATGCCGCGCTTGCGCCGGGCAAGCGCTATCTCGCGCCCCAACTTGAGCAGGGCGTGCGCGGCTGGCAGAGGCATGGAACAAGATTGCTTCATGTTGCCTAGTGTCCGCTATGTCGGTCATTGTGTCAAGTATTGTCCGTTTTGTCAGTTATGAGTATTAGGTAGCGTAAACCAGAAAGTGCTGCCTTTGCCGACTTTACCTGCCCTGAGCGGTGTCGAAGGGCTCTCTACACCGATCTTGCCGCCGTGCGCTTCGACGGCCAATTTGCAGAAAGTCAGACCCAGCCCCGACGAATAGCTTTTGCCTTCCTTGCGGGCACGAACCTGACAGAACTTGTCAAAGACACGTTGCAGGTACTTCGGTGGTATACCGTATCCAGAATCTTTCACTTCACAACGAACAGCATCACCGACCAATGCTACCTCAATCGTGATAGGGGTGCGCGGGGGGGAAAACTTGATAGCATTGACCAGCAAATTGACGAATACACGGCGAATGATGTCCCGGTCGACGTTACACTGCGGTACATCTCCCGCCGCACACAGAGTCATATCTTCGTGCCGACCCGATACAGATAGAGATGTCACTGCTTCCCGGGCTATCTCCATCAAGTCACTCAACACGAGCCTAAGAGGCATCTTCCCCTCTTCCATGCGACTGACGTCCAGCATGGAACTTACCATCTCGATCAATTCACGGCAGGATTCTTTGGCAATCCGCGCGCCATCCTTCTGCAAGGCGCTCAGCCGTTCTTCCTCACGCATGATCAGCTCCATGGAAATAGAAACCGTCATGAGCGGCGTGCGCAGATCATGGACAATCATATGCGTAAGACTGTCCCGCAATTCCTCAAGCTTCTGCAATTGCCCGTAGGCATCACGAAGGCGATCATGGAGCCGCTTGGAGTGGATCGCATTCTTTACGCGTGAACTGACTTCCCTGGTGTCCAGCGGCTTGGTGAGAAAGTCGTTCGCGCCGGCCTGGAGCCCGCGCATCCGGTCAGCATGCTCATGGAGCGCGGTCGTCAGGAGGATGGGAATTGAGGCAGTCGCCGGATCAGCCTTGAGGCGGCGGCATACTTCCACACCGTCAAGTTTGGGCATCACGATGTCCAGAAGGACCGTTTCAGGTTGGAATTCGGCCGCTGCCTGCATGGCTTCCATGCCATCGTTGGCCGTTCGAATGGTGTAACCTTGCGCCCTGAGAACATCGGCCAGAAGCAGCCTGTTCTTCTCCTCGTCGTCAACAACAAGAACCCGGCCACCTGGCTGATCAATCAGGTTGATTTCAGTTTCATTCATTTTAACTGTGACGCAGCGAATTCCCAGTCCACCAGGTGCTCAATAAAGGCCTGAACAAAGTCCTTGCGTCGGTTCTGGTAGTCAAGGTAGTAGGCATGCTCCCAGACGTCACACGTCAGGAGCGGCGTTTGTCCGCGCACTATCGGCGTATCGGAGTTGGACGTCTTGACGATTATCAATGCGTCATTCTCCTGCACCAACCAGATCCATCCGCTGCCAAATTGAGCCGCAGCTGCGGCCATGAAAGCATTCTTGAATTGATCGAAGCTGCCAAAGGATTTTGTAATCAGATCCATCATCCGTCCGGCAAGCGGCGGCCCTCCCCCGCCCGGCTTCATGCTGCGCCAGAAGAAGGCATGATTCCAGGCCTGAGCCGCATTGTTGAACACTGCGGTGTCAGCCCCGCCGGCGCACTCGACTACAACCCGCTCCAGAGGCCGTCCCGCCAATGCCGTGCCGGCGACCAGTTTGTTCAGGTTGTCAACATAGCCCTGATGATGCTTGGTGTAATGGAAAGCCATTGTGCGAGCCGAAATATATGGCTCCAGAGCTTCCATGGAGTACGTCAACGTCGGCAGCGCGAACACGGCTACGCCTTCGAGTGCAACCGGAGCGGTTGCGGGTTCCGCGGCCACAGCCGCGACAGCGATACCAACCATGGACACCGCGACGCAGATAATCGAACGCCACCTGCCGACAGACTGATTCATCTTCGTTCTCCACTAGCGTCCCATAGGACGCAGGTTAATAGGCTGAAGGCTGAAGACTGTTAGGAACTTCGCATGATTCTGCATATCAGCCGTAACGATTCAGTTGCGATAAGCCGACCCTCACCCTAACCCTCTCCCTCCGGGAGAGGGAACTACTTTCTTCCTGATTGTAGTGGCACACCATTTGGTGAGCGCATCGCGCGTCCCTCTTCTACCCTCTCCCGGTACGCCGGGAGAGGGCCAGGGTGAGGGTCCCGTGTGGCCTCATCTGAATCGTTCCGGCTTAGACTCGATGTCATTTACGATAGTCCCGGGCTATTGAATTCGTGTTTTACCTTCAGCCTTCAGTCTAAACCGCTTCAGCCTTGGCGGCCCTATGGGACGCCAGTTTTCATTCTCCTCTTCTTTCATCCAATGCCCGGTCAGGCATGGAGTACGCTGTTCAGCGAGCCGCAGCCGTTCGGACTCCATTCCGTGCACTTTTGATCCATGGCCCAGACGCCATCAACAACAAACTTGTACTCGTGCGTTCCAATCGGAACACGCATAGCCGCCTTGTAATGACCGTCGGCCTGGCTGTCCTTCAGTGGATTCTTCGTCGGATTCCACTTATTGAAAGTCCCGGCAACAAACACTTCGCTTCCAGGTTCAGCGGACAACTCGAATCGCACGTTCTTTCCCGCTTCCTTAGGTATTCTCTTTATCATTCTTTCTCCTTCTTCCGGCTTCAACCGGTGATCTACTTCTGCATTCCCTCGCCCGTCTTCTCGACCGCGTCGCCGGCTTTCTCCATGGCTTCACCTGTCTTCTCCACGGCCTTTCCGGTAGCTTCCTTTGCCGCTGCCGCCGTATTCTTTGCGGCCTTGCTGGTCTTCTCCGCGGCCCTGTCCATTGCGGCGCCGGTTCTCTCCCCAACCCCTTCGGCAGAGTCGGACCGTTTGCCACAGCCAACCACAGCCACGGCCATAAATCCGACAACCGCACCAACACCCAGTATCCTCAAGACATCAGTCTTCATAGTCTTCCTCCCTTTGTTTCGTTGCATTCTTCAATTGGCGCATATTGCGTGATTTGCCGGGCGCTTTCGATGGGGTGTAACCCTACCGAACCGGGGGGCAGATACTCCCGGCAGAGTTGGGGGCTTGAATATCGGAACCGTTCAAAGTTCACGTCCTGATTTCCGATTGACACTTCTATTGCCGCTCCATTTTCCACTGCACTTACTCCCACACTTACACGGTTACACTTACTCGACCCGCTTACTCGTCCCCTCTTCTTTACCACCCTCGAGTAAGCGGGTCGTTTAAGCGTAACCGATGAAGAGTGGCGATTGCGTCACCCTTGTCCTTGGCCGGCTGCCTGTCCAACAACCCTCTTTAGCCCGGAGCACGCCGACAGAGCGGCGTGGCTACAGAGCCACTATTCTCTTCGTATCCGCTTCGCCTACTGTAGTCGCGGCGCTCTGTCGCCGCGTAGGTTCTAGGATAGGCTCCTGGTCGTGCCCCACTTCCAATTCCGGATCTCAGGCAGATCCTCACCGTACTTGCAAATATATTGCTTGTGCTCGATCAGCTTATCCTTGAGCTGCTGCTTGAGATAGATGCCCTTGGGGCCGGTCTGCGGCAGGCGATCAATGGTGTCCATCACGAGGTGGAAGCGGTCCAGATCGTTGAGAACTGTCATATCGAAAGGCGTGGTGATGGTCCCTTCTTCTTTGTAGCCGCGCACATGAATGTTGTCATGGTTGGTGCGGCGATAGGTCAGCCGGTGAATCAACCACGGATAGGCATGGAAGGCGAAGATTACAGGTTTGTCCCTGGTGAATAACTCGTCGAAATCCATGTCGCTCAACCCGTGCGGGTGTTCGGTTTGCGGCTGCAGTTTCATGAGATCCACGACGTTGACCACCCTGATCTTCAGCTCGGGCAGATGCTCGCGCAGAATAGAAACGGCGGCGAGCGTCTCAAGCGTGGGCACGTCGCCACAGCAGGCCATGACCACATCGGGCGTTGCGCCCTGGTCGTTGCTGGCCCACTGCCAGATGCCGATGCCAGCGGTGCAATGCTTGACGGCGGCGTCCATCGTCAACCATTGCGGCGCCGGGTGTTTGCCCGCGATCACAAGGTTGACGTAATGCCGGCTGCGCAGGCAGTGGTCCATCACGGACAGGAGGCAGTTTGCGTCCGGTGGAAGGTAAACGCGCACGATCTCGGCTTTCTTGTTCATGACATGATCGATGAACCCAGGATCCTGATGCGTAAAGCCGTTGTGGTCCTGGCGCCAGACATGCGAGGCCAGAAGATAGTTCAACGAAGCAATCTTCCTGCGCCACGGCAGGTGAGCGGTGACTTTCAGCCACTTGGCGTGCTGGTTTAACATCGAATCAATGATGTGAATGAATGCCTCGTAGCAGTTGAAGAGTCCATGCCGCCCAGTGAGCAGGTACCCCTCGAGCCAACCCTCGCACTGATGCTCGCTGAGCATCGAATCCAGCACTCGCCCGGTCGGCGCGAGAAATTCATCGTTAGGCACTGTCGCGGCATCCCATTGGCGCTTGGTTACCTCAAAGAGCGCTTCCAAGCCATTGGACAGAGTCTCATCAGGACCAAAGATCCTGAAATTCCGATGCTCACTGTTCAGCTTCGCCACATCGCGCAGGAAAGGACCGAGCACATGCGTGTCGCCGATGCCGCGCACCCCTGTCACTGGCACATCCTCAGCATAGTCGCGAAAATCCGGCATCCGCAGGTCCCGCAATAGAATGCCCCCGTTGGCGTGAGGATTGGCGCCCATACGCCGTTCACCTTTTGGCGCCAGTTCCGCGAGTTCCGGTTTCAGGCGACCATGCTCATCGAAGAGTTCCTCCGGCCGGTAGCTCTTCAGCCAGTCTTCCAACAGCTTGAGGTGTTCGGGTTTGGCGGCCGGGTGGAGCGGCACCTGGTGCGACCTGAAGGTGTCTTCAACCTGCAGACCATCGACGACTTTCGGTCCAGTCCAGCCCTTGGGGGATTTCAGGACAATCATTGGCCACCGCGGGCGCGTGAGGTCGCCGCCTTCGCGAGCGTTCGCCTGGATCTTTTTGATCTGCTCGATAACCTTGTCGAGTGTCGCGGCCATTGCCTCATGCATCATACCAGGCTCAGAACCCTCGACAAAGTAAGGCGTCCATCCATAGCCGCGCAACAACTGCTCCAATTCCTCCTGCTCGATGCGTGCCAGGACGGTCGGGTTGGAAATCTTGTAGCCGTTGAGATGCAGGATAGGCAACACCGCGCCATCGGTTGCGGGATTGAGAAACTTGTTGGAATGCCACGCCGTGGCCAGGGGTCCAGTCTCCGCCTCGCCATCTCCGACGACGCAGGCAACAATTAGATCGGGATTGTCGAAAACCGCCCCGAACGAATGGCTGAGCGAATAGCCCAACTCGCCGCCTTCGTGGATCGAACCAGGGCACTCCGGCGATACATGGCTGGGAATTCCTCCGGGGAACGAAAACTGAAGAAAGAGCTTCCTGAGCCCGATCTCGTCCTGACTGATATCGGGGTAGACCTCGCTGTACGTGCCCTCAAGATATGTGTTGCCCACGATAGCCGGGCCACCGTGCCCGGGGCCGGAGACATATATCATGTCCAGGTCATACTTCTTGATGATCCGGTTCAGATGCGTATAGATGAAGTTTTGCCCGGGTGTCGTGCCCCAGTGTCCAAGCAGCATGTGTTTCACATCCGCAATGGTCAACGGCCGTTTCAGCAGCGGGTTGTCATAGAGATAAATCAGGCCGACCGACAGATAGTTGGCAGCCCGCCAGTATGCATCTATCTTCTGGAGCAGCTCAGGGGTAAGCGTGTTCGTTTCCATGGCCGCGGGCTACCTGTCCTTTCCATTCTTCTTTGCAACAAGGCTATGCCATGGGTTGCCTGCCTGCCATAGGGTGTAACCCTACCGTCGAAAGTCAGATACCCCCGGCAAAGCCGGGGGCTTGAATGTGTGAACCGCTCAAAGCGGATTAGTTCATGAGCCACCCAGGGTGCCCCACTTCAACACCCAACAGCCAACACTCAATATCCAAGGATCAAGGGCGCGAGACTCGTGACTATGAGCCGCAGTGCTTGCAATTCGCTCTTGGACGTTGGACATTCCTTGCTGGATATTGGATATTGATGTCCTTGATCGATCCGCCCAAGCCTGTCTATTCCAGGATCTGCCAAACTCTGGGAGCCTCCCCGGCAGAGCCGTGGAAACTCCTACGAGTATTACCTGCAGCAGGGTTATACCCCATAGCGAAAGGACCATTCGCGAAGTAGTGTACTCTTGATACCCATACGGAGGAATTGCCTTGCCCAGAGACAGCCTGAACTTTCCGGACAACTTCATCTGGGGCACATCGACTGCAGGTCACCAGGTAGAGGGAGGCAACGAATTTTCCGACTGGTGGGCATGGGAACAGAAGGGCTTGATCCGTGACGGGACGGTCTCGGGCCGCGCCATGGATTACTGGAACCGTCATGAAGATGATCATGCCCTCATGGCGAAGCTGGCCTATAAAGGTTTTCGCCTCGGCATTGAGTGGGCCCGCGTCGAACCACAGAAGGACCGTTTCGACCGTGACGCAATCGAGCACTACCGGCGCATCCTTCAATCACTTCGCAAACACGGATTCAAGATCTGCCTCACCCTGCACCACTGGGTGATACCGCACTGGGTCGCCAACCAGGAGGACTGGCTGAATCCTGACACGGTGCACCAGTTCCTGCGGTACGTACAGTTCGTGGTCAAGGAACTGGGCATGTTTCCAGACTACTGGGTGACGATGAACGAACCGATGGTGCCGGCGATCATGGGCAATATTCTGGGCCGGTTTCCGCCGCAGCGCCATTCGATCAGGGCATACCGAGCCGTAGTCAGGGCTTATCTTCGTGCCCATGCGGGCGCCTACCACCTGATCCACAAAGTGCAGCCGCTGGCGCCGGACGGTACCAAGTCAAAGGTGGGTGTCGCCATGGCATATCCCTGGATCGAGCCATGGAACTCGCCGGGGCCCGCGGGCTGGTACGAGCGCTTCGCCGCCTTTATCTTCCGACGCGCTGCCTTTGAGGGGTGGGATCATACGATCCACACCGGGAGACCGCACTGGATCCATGGCGGGCCCGCCATTCCCGGCGTTAAAGACTCCTACGACTACTGCGGAATCAACTACTACACGCGTGCCACCCTGAAATACGACCCACGCAGACGCGACCAGTACTGGATTGACGATACAAAGGTGCCTCCGGGTGTCGATGTGACCCAGATGGGTTGGCAGATCTATCCGGAGGGGTTATATCTTACGATCCGCTCCGTATGGAAACGATTCGGGAAACCGATCCTTATCACCGAGAACGGCATCGCAGACGATACGGATATGCAACGGCCGTATTACATTGTCGAGCATCTCGCGCAGGTTCACCGGGCTATTCGGGAGGGCATCCCGATCCTCGGTTACTACCACTGGTCATTCGTTGACAATTTCGAGTGGAGGGAAGGATTCTCCAAGCGGTTCGGTCTTATCGCCGTCCGACACGACGACCCGGATCTCATGCGCACCCCCCGCCCCAGTGCGTACCTCTACTCCGACATCGCACAAAAGAACGCCTTAACGAGGAAAACGGTCGAGACATATGCACCCGGAGCCGTAGCGACAGTCTTTGGCGATTGAAGCGGCTGTGGAACAGCGGACGCTATGCGTCAGAACGGAGACAAGTATGAGCACTGATGAAACCCAGCAGCAGGCTTCGACCACCGACGCCATTGCAAGTATGCCGGTACACCGGGGATCCAAGCTTCTTATTCTCTCGGCCAGTTCCGGCAGCGGGCACACACGCGCAGGTGAAGCGCTGGAGGCTGCCGCCGCAAACGTTCCCGGCATTGCCTCGGTGCGGCACATCAACGTGCTGGACTATGGGTCGGCCCTGCTCGAACAAATCTACGCGGACATGTACAAACAGATGGTCAGCAAGACCCCTTCGCTTTGGGGATGGTGGTACGACAAGAGCGATACGCCATGGAAGGGCGAGCATTTCCGCGTCGCTCTGGAACGATCTCAAATGCAACCGCTCATGGAGTGCCTGCAAGCCGAGGCCCCAGATATCACGATCTGCACTCACTTCCTGGCCTCCGATATTGTCTCCTACATGCTCCAACAGAAACAGTTATCGACGCGGCATGCCGTGGTCGTGACAGATATCCACGTCCATGCCATGTGGTTATGTCATCAGTTTGAACGCTATTTTGTTCCAACTGATGAATCGTCCTACTACCTGCACCAGATCGGGTTTCCTGAGGATCGCATCACCGTTACGGGCATTCCTATTCACCCTGCGTTTTCACAGCCAATGGATCGTGATGCGCTTCGAAGAAAATACGATGTCTCCCCCTCCATACCGGTCGTTCTTATATCCGCTGGAACTTTCGGCATGGAATCGAGCATCGCGGCCATTAGTGCCCTCATGCACATGCAACAGCCCGCGCAGATTGTGGCCCTGTGCGGGAAGAACGATGAGCTCTTGACGCAAGTCGTGCACGCGACGGAAGCAGCGCCAGCACATTTGAGGTTGAAGGCGCTGCCTTACACCACTGAGATTCACGAATGGATGGCAATCGCCGACCTCTTCATCGGCAAGCCCGGCGGGCTTACGCTGTCGGAAGCGATGGCGAGCACACTGCCCATGGTAGTCTTGAATCCGATCCCCGGACAGGAAGAGACAAACGCGGCAAGCATTCTGGAACAGGGCGTGGCCGTGAGCCCGACTGATGTCGTCACGCTTCCGTACAAGGTAGACCTGCTGTTGCGGGAACCGCAGCGCCTTGCCGGGATGCGTGATCGGATGAAGCAACTGGCGCAACCGCAGGCAGCCTATACGATCCTGAAAACCCTGCTCGGAACCCAGCCAGTGATCACTTGAACGGAAGCAATACAAGTCCGCTCGCCACAGCCGGAACGATGCAGTAAGAAATGTAACTTATCCGCAGACCTACCCGCTCCCGGCCGAGACACTCGGGAGGGCAGGCGGGTTACGCGGATTTTGGCAGATTCGGGAGATGTCGGAGGCCATGGTCTTTCCCTTTGGCCTGTTCTTCGGCTTCGGACGCGACGGAGCGCGTCCCTCCACTATCAAGTCCGCCAGTTCTGCGTCACAAGTGACCCGATTTGAGTGCTGGAGAGGGCCATGCTTCGTCATGGCCGTCACGAAAAGCAATCAGAAGGAAAGTCCCGAGGCCGAAACGCTAACTTCAGTAATTGACCGGCTCTGGCAAGTGGGGTAAGTTCCAAATCTAGCGTTCGCTTTACGCGGCATGGACTTGAACTAAGAGACAAATAGCCTCGATGCAACTGACACTCGAAGACTTGGAATACCAGCGCCGTGCAATCGCGACCGTGATCGGCGTGCTAGATGGTCAGACCAGGAACACCTTTGACAACTCGAATCTATTCGGCATCCAAACGAACATAAGCGACCTGACTCCACCCCAACTTGAAGAAAACAAACGGCGTATCCTCGTTCAGAACGGCGTTCCGGCGACCGACGCCAGACTTTCACCCGATAACGATATTTGCATCGAAATGGAAACCGGCACGGGGAAGACGCTCGTGTATTTTCGGACCATCTATGAGCTTTTCCAACGCTACCGGCTGACGAAGTTCATCATCCTCGTGCCCTCCATTGCGATCAAAGAAGGCGTTCTCACGACGTTCGACACCTTCAAGAAGCCGTTGGCTGAGCGATACGGATTCACACCAGCCTGCTTTGAGTACGACAGCGGCAAGCTCATACTGTTGCGCCATTTCATCGAGGACACGCAGCCGCAAATCATGGTGATGACCATTCAATCCATCACGGCTGAAGACCGCATCATCAACCAACAGGGCCGGGACGATTCGTTTCTGGGCATGACCTATCTGCAGGCGCTGGGAAAATGTCAGCCTGTCATCGTCATGGACGAGCCGCAGGAAGGCATGGACACGGACGCAGCCATCGCACGCCTTGCAACCCTCAACCCGCTCGCCAAACTTCGCTATTCAGCCACGCACAAAGTTGTCAAGAATCTGCTTTACCGGCTCACGCCATTCGACGCCTACCAGCAGGGCATGGTAAAAAAGATCGAAGTGCTGTCAGTAGCCGAAAAAAATGACGAAGCCACGCTGAAGATCGAACTTGCCGGAGTGCAGACCAACGGCGGCGCGAACCCAAAGGCCAAGCTCAACCTCTGGCGCAAGAACGGGGACGGATTCAAATGGAAGGAAACAAACTGGCTCAAAGTCGGCGAGAACCTCGCCGAGAAATCCGGCAACATCTCCTATCGAGAATACGCCATCGAGCGTATCTGGAAGAGCATCCACGACCAGCGTTTCCATTTGAAATTCACCAATGGCGTCGAGCTGATCCACGAGCAGCGCGCCGCTGACTTCGCGGGATTGTTCCGCCAGCAGCTTCAGTGGCTCATCCGCCGCCATTTCCAGAAGAAACCAGGGCTCGCGGCCAGAGGCATCAAATGCCTGTCGCTCATCTTCATTGACCGCGTGGATAGCTACGTGAAGGACGACGGCATTATCAAGACTTTATTCCGCGAAGAATACGCTTCCGTCTATCGCGAATCTCATGGTGTCGATCCGACTCCAGACCAGATTACCGACGCCCAAGGCTACTACTTCGCCCGGACCGGCAGCGGCGAGTACACCGACAGTGAAAACTCCATGCTCAAGAACAAGGAGATTTTCGATCTCATACTCCGGAAGAAGGAAGAACTCCTTGGCCTCGATAACCCCGTTGAATTCATCTTCAGTCATTCCGCCCTCGGCGTCGGCTGGGATAACCCTAACATTTTCAATATCGCCACGCTGAACCAGTCCTACAGCGACATCAAGAAACGCCAGGAACTCGGTCGCGGCCTCCGCATCTGCCGCAATCAGACCGGACAGCGTATTTACGACGCTGCCGGCACGAAGGAAGGCGCTGAGATCAATCTTCTCACCATCGTCCCGAATGAAACCTACGAGACCTTCGCCGCGCAGTACCAGGAACAGATCAAAGAAGTCTATGGCACAGCGGACGCCGGCGGCATCCTCCGCAAGAAGCACAAAGGCAAAAGCTCAGCCAATCGCATCAAACGCCGCCCGGAACTCTTCGAGGGCCAGGCCTTCCGCGCCTTCTGGAAGAAACTCGCCCGTCGCACCGATTACATCGTGGACTTCCGCGAGGACGAAATCGTTCGCCGTGCCACCGAGGAACTCAACCGCGTTACCGTTCCTGCCTACGAGGCGCAAATTACGCTCAATCGCATCACCGCCATCACGCGCGACGCGGGGCTGAACCCGGACTACCAGGGCGGTGACACCGTTGCCTTGCGCGGCGTGTTTTCGCCCCTCGATCTCGTTGAGGAATGGAGCGAAAACACCGGCCTGTCTTACGACGTGGTCTTCCGAATCCTGCACGGCATTACTAACTGGGAGCAGATGACTCGCAACCCTTACGCCTACACCCAGACCGCCGTCGCCATCCTCTGCCGCATCGAGTTGGAGGAAAAGCTGCGCGGCCTGGAATACAAGCCCAACGGTGAGGTCTATCCGCTCGCCGAATTCGAGGAACTGGTCGAAAGACACATCCCCGTCCAACCCACGCCGCAACACGGGGTCTATGACGGCGTCTTCTGCGATTCCAACAGCGCGCCCGAGCGAGACTTCGCCGTCAGGGCTGATGCCGACCCGCAAGTGCTCTGCTTTATCAAGCTGCCGGACTTCTACAAGATCCCTACACCGTTCGGCGATTACACGCCCGACTTCGGCCTCGTCCTGCGCGACGCCTCCCTGCGCGGCGGCGGGCGCGAGGAGTTCTATTTCGTCATTGAAACCAAAGGCACGAATGACCTCGACGATCCCCACGCCCTCACCGAGGATGAGCGCCGCCGAATCAAATGCGCAATGAAGCACTTCGAGGCCATCGGGATCCGCACCGTCACCCCGCTGCCTCATCAGAAACCCAGCCAACCCGCCCTCACGGAGCGCGACGCTTATGTCGCCCCTGTAAAGGATTACAGGGCCGACTTTAGGGAGAAGATCGCCACATGAACAACCCCAATTTTAATTCCCTCGAATTCGAGGGGTTTAGAAACCGCATCGGAGTGAAACCATGAAACAGACCAAAAGTGCCACTATCGAAGTTCAAGGTGCCGCCATCACAATCCTGCGTCAGAAGGAACAAGACTTCATCTGCCTGACGGATATCGCCCGCTTTAAGAACCCCGAACGTTCGGATGATCTCGTGCGGAACTGGCTCAGAAACCGTAACACCGTCGAGTTCCTCGGCGTCTGGGAAAGGCTCAACAACCCGGTTTTTAATTCCGTCGAATTCGACGGAATTAGAATTCAGGCGGGATTGAACAGCTTTGTCCTCACCCCGAAGCAATGGATTGAGAAAACCGGCGCTGTGGGCATCGTTTCCAGCACCGGTCGCTACGGCGGCACATATGCCCATAAGGACATCGCCTTCGAATTCGCGTCCTGGATTTCCGTCGAGTTCAAACTTTACCTCATCAAGGAATTCCAACGCCTCAAGGTGGACGAAAACCGCCGACTTTCACTCGCTTGGAATCTCAATCGCACCCTCTCCAAGCTCAACTACCGCATTCACACCGACGCCATCGCAGCCCACCTGATCCCTGCCATGGTCACCGCCGCGCAAGCCGCCATCACCTATGCCACCGAAGCCGACCTGCTCAACGTCGCCCTCTTCAGCCAGACCGCCGCGCAATGGCGTGCCACCAATCCAAAGCTCGACGGCAACATGCGCGACTACGCCACTATCGAGCAATTGCTTGTGCTGGCTAACATTGAAGGCATGAACGCCGAATTCATTCACATGAACCTGCCGCAGGGCGAGCGCCTGAAACGCCTTAACCAGATCGCCATCCGCCAGATGCAAACTCTAACCGCCGTCAGCCCCAAGGCGCTGCCGGGAAAGAAGGACAAATGAAACCCCGCAAACAACACGCCACGCAATCTGAACCTCGTCATTCCGCGAAAGCAGCGAAAGAGTCTCCGTCATCCCCGACGGAAACCCTCGCTTCCCCCCTCGCCGCCGTTTCCTCGCCCGACCTCAACGCGGAACGGCTCGCCGCGCTCAAAAAGCTCTTCCCCGACCTCTTCACCAACGAAGGCCGCCTCAATGTGGATGAGTTGAAGAAGGTCGTTGATCCCGCACTCGTGAGCGAAACCGAACGCTACGACTTCCGCTGGTACGGCAAGACCAAGTCCAAGCGTGACGCCTTCACTTCAAGTCGCGCCACGCTCGTATATGACCCCGCCCGCTCCGTGAACCCCGACAAGGCCTGCGGCAATATGATCATCGACGGCGAAAACCTGGAAGTACTCAAACTCCTCACCTGCGCCTATCGCGAACGCATCAAGTGCATCTACATCGATCCGCCGTACAACACAGGTCACGACTTCGTCTATTCCGACAACTTCGCCGAAGGCCAGAAACCTTACTGGGAACAAACCGGCGTCACCGAAGCCGGCGTCAAAGTGGACACCAACACGCAGGCTGAAGGCCGCTTCCACTCCAACTGGCTTTCAATGATTCACAGCCGTCTGCTTGTTGCCCGATATCTGCTCCAACCTGATGGTGTCATCTTCGTGTCGGTTGATGACAACGAGGTGCAAAACTTGCGCCGTGTGATGGATGATTTGTTTGGCGAGGAGAACTTCATTGAGTGTTTCGTCTGGAAGAAATCCTACGGCGGTGGTGCGAAAGAGCAATTTGCTGTGAGGCAACATGAGTATTGCGTCTTGTATGCAAGGAACATCGATGAGGTGGACGAGTTTTGGCTTCCACCAGATCCGGAAGCTGAGACAAAGTATTACAAATACCGCGATAAGTACGTCGATACGAAAGGTCCCTACCGCATCAAACCGCTCGAAGCGACGAAGAGCATGGACACACGGGAAAACCTCGTCTATTCAATTCCGGCTCCAGATGGGACAGACGTGATACCTAAGCGCCAGTGGTGGTGGAGCAAAGATCGCGTGATGAGGGCGCTCGCCGATGATGGTTTGGTCTTCACGAAAACCGACGACGGTTGGTCCGTCTCATACAAGCAGTACTTGATCAAAGAGGATGGCGAGAAACGGGGGATCAAGCCGTTTTCTGTAATCGATGGGATTTATACGCAACGTGGAACTGACGATCTGCGGAAGATTTTCGATGATCAGGTAGTAATCCAATTCCCAAAGCCGATTGCGCTAATTCAGCGCTTCCTGCAAACGGTTGGCGACCACGATTGCTGCGTCCTCGATTTCTTCGCCGGCAGCGGGACGACGGCGCATGCTGTGATGGAGTTGAACAAAGCCGACAACGGCAACCGTAAGTTCATTCTCGTCCAGTTGCCGGAACTGACCGCCGAGGACAGCCCGGCGTTCAAGGCCGGTTACAAGCGGATCAGCGACATCACTATCGAGCGCGCCAAGCGGGTGGTGAAGAAGTTCACAAAGGAGGCGGAAGGGTTCCTTCCCAACGACCCGCATCGCCACTTCGCCGATGCGCTCGGTTTCAAGGTCTATACGCTGGCCAAGTCACACTTCCCGCGCGCGGAGTTTGCGCCCGACCCGGCAAAGACCGAGGCGGAGAACATCGAGTTGCTCAAGCAATACATTCGTGAGAAGGAAGCGACGTTCCACATTCAGTTCGAGAAGGACAAGGTGCTGGACGAAGTGCTGCTGAAGAACGGCTTCATGCTCGACTACACGCTCACGCGCCAGCCGGAGTTCAAGAAGAACGAAGTCTTTCTCGCCAGGGACGCCTTCAAGGAAAGCCTCATCTGCCTCGATCCCAAGATCGCGCCCGAAACCGTGGATCACTTCAAGACCCACAAAGACCAGTTCTTCATCTGCCTCGAACTCGCCCTCGACACGACGAGAAAGTGGAATTTGAAACACCATCTCGGCGAAAAGTTGAAGGCTTTCTGACGGCGACCCCAATGACAATCAACGTTTCTTCCTGCCGGAGCCGCTCTTCTTGCCGCCACTGGTGAGTTTGTTTACGGTGGCCCAGGCTCGTGCGGCAGCTTTCTTCGTGCTGAACCCCCTTTTCTTACAATCTCCCCGGCTGGAACGGGGCGCATGATCCCTCTCCCTCCTCTTCACTGGCTGCTTCTGGCCATCATGTTGCCTTGCTACGGGATTCTGACACAGTTGGTGAAGACCTGGTTCATTCGCAGGTTCGGGGAGTGATGGAGGTTGCGAGTACCCCAAACGTGCGCAGCATGGTCAGGACCCTAAGGTCCCCATCATCCACAGTAGGGTTACACCCCATAGCACCCGCTCATGTCCCCGCTCACACTGCAGACGGAGAGAGGTCTCGTCAACGAAAGCAAACGGAAGGAAACGGAATATGATCATGATGGCACTGATGATGCAACCCGTATTGGGCGCCATAGGTTACTCCGCATTGTATCTCCTGTTCGGAGGAGGCATTGGAGGAGCAATTCTCATCTTCATCGTGGCAAAGATGTTGGGCAAATGAGTTTAGGCGTGAATCCCGGTAGACCGACGAACTTCAGATCAGCGTCGCTTCCTGCCGGAGCCGCTCTTCTTGCCGCCACCGGTGAGTTTGTTTACGGTGGCCCAGGCACGTGCGGCGGCGTTTTTCGTGCTGAGACCCCTTTTCTCATAGCCGGCTTCAATGTGTTCCGCCTGGCGCTTCTGTTTGTCAGTGTAGCTTGATTTATCGCCTTGAGGCATTTGTGCTCGGCTCCTCTAATAAAATATGAGTATCCACACCACTCAACCACCCGGAAATATTACCACAAAGAAGACACTGAGAACTTCGCAACTTTCCGACCTGCTGTAGCCGCGGCGCTCCGTCGCCGCGTGGATTCTCGGACAATAGTGCCGACTAAGGGCTTATCTGAAGACCTATCTCCGCTTCACGCCGACAGAGCCGCCGTCGCCCAGGAGGGCTATGGCGAGCCATGGCGGCGTGGCTACAAAGCCATTCTGCGCAACTCCACGGCCAGGATTCTGGTCGTGTTGATTCCGAACAATGGATGAAGGTTGAGTCAAATGGATACCCACATAACATAATTCCTGCATCGTCTACATCTGAGTTTGTTTCACGTGGCTCTGCCGAGTCCGAGCACACGGCAAACCGTCCTGGCTATCATCAGTTCTTCGTCCGTATGAATGACGGGGACCACAACCCGGCTCTTGGCAGTTGAAATCACTCTTCTATTCGCCGCGTTCCGCTTCTCATCGAGTTTGATTCCAAGGAAACCCAGTCCATCGCAGATCCGCGCACGGACAGGGGGCGCATTTTCTCCTATGCCACCGGCGAAGACGAGCGTGTTCAGTCCACCCAATGCCGCGGCAAATCCGCCGATCCATTTCTTCACCTGATAGCAGAACAGCACGACCGCTTCGGCGGCACGCACATCCTGAGATTCATGAGCGAGCAAGTCCCGCATATCCGAACTGGTCTCCGACACGCCGAGCAGCCCGGATTGAGTGTTGACCATATTGTTGAACTGCTTTGCGCTCATTCTTTCCGAGCGCGACAGATACCAGACCAACCCCGGATCCAGATCGTCTGATCGCGTGCCCATTGGTAACCCTGCAGCAGGGGTGAAACCCATGCTTGTATCCACGGGTTTTCCCTCATGCACTGCCGCCAGACTCGCGCCGTTGCCCAGGTGGGCAAGGATGATCCGGCCCCGTGCCGCTTTCGTTCCGGCGAGGCGGGCCAGTTCCCCCATCAGAAACTCATACGACAGGCCGTGAAATCCATATCGCCTGATCCCCTGCCCCTCATACCGGCGCGGGATCGGCATGAGTTGCGCCACGCGCGGCAGGTCATGGTGAAAAGCCGTGTCGAAACACGCCACTTGAGGCAGTCCAGGAAACCGGGAAAGAAATGCCTCGACCAACAGAATCTCCTCAGGGAGATGATCAGGATCGAATGGACGGAGTCGCCGCAACTCTTCAAGCATTTCGGCAGTGAGTCGTTGCGGTTCGCTATACTTCGGACCGCCATGCACGATGCGGTGCCCCACCGCGGCCAACGCATCAGAACCGCTGCGTTCCTCGATCCAGTCCATAAGCGCATTCACACACGCCGTGAGGTCAGCCGACGCCAGAGGCCGCGAGAAGTTATCCGCTTGATTCAATCCCTTCACCCGCAAGGTGGCATCCGGCAGTCCAATGCGCTCGATACCACCATCCAGAATCCGTTTGAGCGGTTCACCGGCCTCGAACAGCGCGAACTTGATGCTCGACGAGCCACCATTGATCGTCAGGATTCTCGAATTGACCTGCTTCATAGTAACCAGCCACCCTTCACACTGACCCCCTATAGCGGCTCGTTCTGTAACCTCGCTCGCAAGCCAACTTCCTACATCAACTAATCCATCACCGGCTTGAAGCCGGTGGGTCAAAAGATGCCGAATGCAATTCGACTCCCCGACTACCATTCCTAATCGGTGGGGCGAACCGTCCCGGTGAGCCGTCTGTCCATGCTCTGTCACCGGCTCGGCGGGACGCCTCGCCCTACCTCCAAATGCTCGCCCCGCAGTAGAGCAAGCACACTGCGGGGCCACGTCCACTTCACAGACATCGCACCCCTATTCCCCGCCTGCAAGGCTGGGTGCCAACATCCCCGAGGGAGACACTGATCCTATCGCGTCACAAATGAAGCGCTCTTACCGGGATCATCGTTGCCACAGGATGCATCCGGCTTCCAGCGGAACCGCAACGCCTTCGCGGTATGGAATCACTCGCGCCGTATAGTCAGTAGGCGCACGGGCCGCGGACACAGATGCGCTGTAAACATGGCCGCCAGACGCTCCGCCCATCTGTCGAACGCGAGTCATCTCCTGTGAAACGGGAACACCGCCGTTGATTCCGTCGGCGTAGATCTCGACACGGACGTCCCTGGAATCGATTTCTCCGAGAAACACCTGAACCTCAAACATGTGTTGTTTGTCACCAGTTTGAACCTTCACTTCGCCGAAGCGAAGCGCGGCCCATTTCTGTTCCAGATTGTGTCGCCAACCGATTATGTGACTGCCCATAGCGCCCTTGTCCTTAACGCGCAACTTGTAAGCGGCGGCGGCCGGCAGGTAGTGTTGCTCGGTGTATTCGCGCACCGTGCGGTTGGCGGAGAAACGCGGTGTCAATCGCGCCATGCTCTCCCGCATCCGTGCGACCCAGGCCGTCGGAATTCCCTTGTCATCGCGTGTGTAGAACTCCGGGATCACTTTGTTTTCGAGAATATCATAAAGCGCTTCGGCTTCTGCGGCGTCCCACGCGGGATCATCGTCGTGCTCCTGGCCATCACCGATAGCCCATCCCACCTCCGGCGTGTACGCCTCCACCCACCAGCCATCCAGCTCCGAAAGATTGATTCCGCCATTGACGAGAACCTTCATGCCGCTCGTTCCACATGCCTCCCATGGCCGCCGCGGTGTGTTGAGCCAGACATCCACTCCCTGCACCAGGTGCTCCGTCAGATGCATGTCATAATCACTGAGGAACATCGCATGGGGGCGAACCTCGGGCCGACGAATGAAGTGTATCCATTCCTGGATCAGGGCTTTCCCCTTCGCGTCCTCCGGATGGGCCTTACCCGCAAGGATAAGTTGCACAGGACGTTGAGGATTGGTCAGCAGGCGCAGCAAGCGTTCCGGATCGTGCAGGAGAAGGTTCGGCCGCTTGTAGGCGGCGAAGCGGCGCGCAAAACCCAGCGTCAGCGCGTTGGGATCGAAGAGATGCCTGGCCTGTTCAACGGCGTCGGGCGACGCGCCCGCAGCGGCATAGTGCCGGGCAAGGCGTTGCCTCGCGTACTCAATAAGAGGCTTACTGGCGGCAATCCGAAACTGCCAGAGTCTGGCATCTGTAATCCGGCGGATGTCCTGCTCCATGGTCTCCATTGTTCCCAGCCAGCGGTCTTTGCCACAGGCCTCCGTCCAAAGCTTGTCAGCCGCGGCGGAGTCCCAGTTCGGCATGTGGACTCCGTTAGTCACGTGCCCGACGGGCACTTCGTCCGCCGGCCACGAGGGAAACAGCGGCTCAAAGAGGCGTCGGCTGACCTTCCCATGCAGGCGACTCACGCCATTCACCGCCCCGCTCCCGCGGATTGCCAGGTATGCCATGTTGAAACTTTCCGATGAGTCATTCGGATTCTCGCGACCCAAGGCCAGCAGGTCATGAAGCGTGATGCCGAGTCTCTTTTCAGCGTATCCCCCGAGGTATTGCTCGATCAGCGCGGGTGGGTAGCGGTCAAAACCGTCTCTTACCGCCGTGTGGGTGGTGAAGAGGTTTCCCGCACGCGTGGCGGCCAAGGCTGCGTCAAATGGCCTGGCATTGTCCTGCATAAAACTGCTCGCCCGTTCCAACACTGCGAAGGCCGCGTGTCCTTCGTTCAGGTGACATACTTCCGGCTTGAGCCCAAGTGCCGTCAGCAGCCGCCATCCACCTATTCCAAGAAGCATTTCCTGCTTGAGGCGCGACTCCAAACCACCCCCGTAGAGCTCGCTTGTAATTCCACGATGCGAGGGAAGGTTCGCGAGATCATTGGAGTCCAGCAGATAGAGCTTTGCCCTGCCAACCTGCACCTGCCATGTACGAAGCCAGATAGAGTAGCCTGGCAGGTGGATCTCCAGTCTCAGCCACTCGCCGTTAGGATGGCGCAGCGGCATGATCGGCAGTTGCCCGGGATCGTTGTACGGGTAAAGCTCCTGTTGCGCGCCGTCCTGGCCGATCACCTGGCGGAAATAGCCCTGCTGGTAGAGCAGTCCGACGCCAACCACGGGCACGCCCAGGTCGCTTGCAGCTTTGAGTTGATCGCCGGCCACATTGCCGAGTCCCCCGGAATATATCGGCAAGGCTTCGCTCAGCATGAATTCCATGCTGAAATAGGCCACACAGGTCAAAGGCGTATGGGGATGATTCTTCTGAAACCAGGCAGGAGCCTCCATAGCCTGACGTTTTGCACGGACAAGATCATCGACCCGCGTGCGAAATTCAGGATCAGCCAGCATGTATTCGAGTTGATCCCGGGAGACGGTTTGCAGCACAGCCCATGGGTTATGGGTGAGTTCCCACAGCTCAGGATCAAGCTTTTGCCACATTTCGTCTGTGCAGTGATTCCATGACCAGCGCACATCAAGAGCCAACTCCGCCAGGGAATCGAATCCCTCGATCTCCGTTGGAAGAAGGTTGTATATCGGGTGGGCAACACGGATTTGTTCACTCATGGTTCCCCGCCGCGTGTCGTGCTACCCTGTCTGCCAGTGTCGCCATCAGTTTATCAAATGGTTTATTGAACTTCTCAACGCCTTCATCCTCAAGCTGTTGCTCGATCTTGTCGGCATTGATTCCAAACTCCGGCAATCGAGCCAATATGCATGCCGCATCGGCAACACTCTCTTCAAGGCTTTGTTTCGGAACGCCGTGATCGCGGTAAGCTTCAAATGTTTCCAGTGGAATCGTGCTGACCGTGTCTGGTCCAATGAGTGATTCGATATATTTCACGTCGCTGTCATCTGGATTCTTGGTGCCGGTACTCGCCCATAGCAGCCGCTGCTCAAGAGCGCCTTCAGCAGCCAGCTTCTTGAACCGGTCGGTGCCGAAGAGTTCCTTCTGGACTTGATACGCCATTTTTGCGGTGGCAATGGCAACTTGCCCGCGTGTCTGTTTCGCAAGGACTGCCATCTCCCCACCCTGCCCAATGATCTTTTCCAGCAGCGGATCAACGAGAGTATCGATACGGCTCAGAAACAGACTGGCTACTGAAGACACCTGCTTCGCGGCCTTGCCTTTGGCTGCTTGCGCTTCAATTCCGGCGAGGTAGGCTTCCGCCACCTGCCGGTAACGCGACAACCCGAAAATCAAGGTGACATTGATGTTGATTCCTTCACCGATTAGCTGCCGGATGGCCTGCAACCCTTCACATGTGGCTGGCACTTTGATAAGCACGTTGGGCCGGTTCAGTGCGCCCCATAATCGGCGGGCTTCATTGATCGTGGCGTCGGTGTCATGCGCCAGGTGTGGATTGACCTCAAGGCTGACATACCCATCTTTACCATCAGTCTTCTCGTACACGGACCGGAACTCGTCAGCGGCGCTCTGCACATCGCGCTGGGTGATCGCTTCATATATTTCTCTGGCGTCCCTGCCGTGTCGGATCAAAGCCCGGATGTTCGTGTCGTAGTCGTGGCTTTCCACAATAGCCTTCTCAAAGATGGCTGGATTCGAAGTCATTCCTCGTAATCCATCCTCTTCAATCAGATGCCTGAGTTTGCCGTCAACGATCAGATCCCGCCGAATGTAGTCCAGCCAGATCGACTGCCCATACGATTCCAATTGTTTTAAGGGATTGTCTGTCACGATCGTATCTCCCTGTGTCAACCTGAGAAGTACTCCGACGGCAAATCCTTATGCCTGTCCAACAACGCAAATATCTTCTGAACGTTCGCTCCCGCGCCTGGAGTCGGCGACGCCGGCACGGAAGGAACGCTGTTGCCGTCAACGATTGATGGAAAGGAACCATCCGCAGCCATCTCCACCTCTGAGTTATCGTCTCTCGGTCGTGCTGTCATGTTTCATCCACTTCTTCTAAGATTAGGAATTCCCACCTCCACGCCTTCTATACGATACGCGATGGGGAAGACGTCCACCATGGGGCATAACCCTACCGGGACACAAAGAATGAATATCCAACAGCCATCAAGGACTTTCCAACCTGCCCGCCCTTACTGCGGTTCGGGAGCAGGCGGGTGTCCAGATGCAAATTCAGCAACTCGTCATTTTGGGACAACAATAGAGTTCAAAAGGAAAGTTCACGTTTCCGATGTTCAGTTGGATATTCCTTGTTGGATATTGGGTGTTCATGTATGCCTACCGGGAAGGAACGTTGTACTGCTGAAGAAGCGCTTTCAATTCAGGAATATTAAAGGCTTGCTGATCGGAGCCATCGTATTGCGTCTTGATGGTTAGTATTTCGTCCTGAATCGCGAAGAAAGCATCCACCACATCCGGGTCAAAATGGCTTCCCCGCCCATCGCTGATAATGGCCAGCGACTTCTCCACGGAGAATGGCTCTTTATAAGGGCGCCTGGAGGTCAGCGCATCGAACACATCTGCGATTGCCGTTATTCGACCCGCAACAGGTATTTCTGTATTCTTCAGACCCTTTGGATAACCACTGCCATCCCATTTCTCGTGATGGCACTCCGCAATGGACTCCCCCATCATTATGAATTCGGCATCCGACCCCTTGAGGATCCTTGCGCCGATGACGGTGTGCAGCTTCATGATTTTCCACTCTAGCGGGTCAAGCTTGGCCGGCTTTGTAAGTATCCGATCCAATATGCCTATCTTGCCCACATCGTGCATGGGTGCCGCGTAGAGGATGATTTCAACAGTGCTTTCGTCCAAGCCCATGCGGCGGGCAACGGCGGCGGAATAGCGGCTCATGCGTTTGATATGTGCTCCGGTGTCCTCATCCTTGTACTCAGCGGCCATGGAAAGCCGGTAGATCGTGTCAAGCGAGGCTGCTTTGATCCTTTGAAACGCACGCTCCAGCTCTCCTGTTCTCCTTGCCACCTCCGACTCCAACTCCGTCCGGTAATTGCTCATCAGGTCGTTGTAGGCTTTTACCTTGAGCAGGGATCTGACCCTGGCTAGAAGTTCAGGAGAGCTGGAGCGTGCG